>Ga0209691_1000069_pt1 | contig 73675 bp, 69 predicted proteins | sample YNPMSBMetaG_FD_187120 | JGI IMG/M metagenome (GOLD analysis project Ga0209691, IMG submission 187120) | Anoxygenic and chlorotrophic microbial mat microbial communities from Yellowstone National Park, USA - YNP MS-B MetaG (SPAdes) (version 2) ... | reverse complement strand
ATTGGGGCAATCCAGCCAAGGCACGCACTCGCCCGGCTGCCTGAACGATCACGCCGGTTATATTAGATGCCTCGCTGCGCTCGCGCAGCAAGCACAAACGATTGCCCCCTGTGCGTGAATGCACCCCTGGCGATGCATTCCGGCATCGGCGGCGCTCACCTCCGCCGAAAACTCTAACCTGAGCTTAACGCCTTTCATGGTGATGTATCAGGATAGGGCCATACACTTTGTGCAGAACTTCACAAACCGACCCTCTTGACGGGGTCGGCGGCGAAGGCTGTCGTTGATTTTTGGGTTGTCTTTTTCAAGGAGTGTGAGTGATGTCAGCTTTAACGATCGGTCAGTTTAGTTTTGTGTCTAACGTGTTGTCCTTTACAATCGCGGCAATGTTTGCCTCGGCTATCTTCTTTGTGCTTGCGCGGAGCGAAGTCCTGCCAAAGTATCGCATCGCGCTTGTCATGTCAACCCTTGTGGTGGCCATCGCAGGCTATCACTACTTCCGCATCTTGGAGAGCTGGCAGGGCGCGTATGCGCTCGTAGATGGCGCGTATCAGCCGACCGGCAAGCCGTTCAACGATGCATACCGCTACGTGGACTGGCTGTTGACAGTGCCTTTGTTGACGGCGGAGCTTGTGGCAGTTCTCAGCCTGCCGCGCGACCGCGCGGCCAGCCTGACGTGGCGGCTGGCCGGCGCAGCCGTCCTTATGATCGTGCTAGGCTATCCGGGTGAGGTGGCCGCGACGGTCACGGAACGCGCGATATGGGGCTTCCTCTCGACCATCCCGTTCGCCTACATCCTGTTCGTGCTGTTCCGCGAGCTTGGCCCGGCCATAGACCGGCAGCCGCCGCAGGCGAAGGTGCTGGTGCGCAACATCCGCCTCTTGCTGTTTGCCACCTGGGGCTTCTACCCCATCGTGTATCTGCTGCCCATCCTGGGCGTGGGCTTGCTCTCGGCCGAGGCCGTGGTCGGCGTGCAGGTGGGTTACTCCATCGCCGACGTGGCTGCCAAGTGCGGCTATGGCCTGGTCATCTACGCGATCGCCCGCGCCAAGACTGAGGCAGAGGGTGGGCTGGCGGCCGCAGAGGCCAAGCCGGCCATCGCCGCCGGCCAGTAAGCGCGCCGCCTCAAGGCAGCCTTGCCGGTGTGAAGTAATAGGATGCCACCCCCGCTTGCCAGCCCTGGGCAGGCGGGGGTTGGTTTTTTGCGGACATGCGGGGGCGGCGTGTAAAAAGTGCGCTGTGCGCTTCTTGCCATTCGTCACACACCATTCACCGTATACAATTTGCAACAGCCGACCTCTGCGCAAATCATGTCCCAGCGCCAGCAGCTTGAGCGGATTATGGAGATCGATCGCCAGGTGCGCGCCGGCCTGTATCCGAATGCCGATCGGCTGGCCCGCGACCTCGGCGTCAGCCGGCGCGTGATCTTCAAGGATCGCGCCTTCATGATCGAGCGGCTCGGCGCGCCGCTGGCCACGGATCGGGAGCGCGGCGGGTGGTATTACACCGAGCCGGCCTACGCCCTGCCCAACATCATGATCACTGAGGGCGAGTTGATCGCCTTCTTCCTCAGCGCGGAGCTGGCCCGCCATTATGTGGGCACGGCCTTTCAAAAACCGCTGGAGTCGGCTGTGGCGGCGCTGGCCCAGGCCATGCCGCGCCAGATCAGCGTTGATCTAGAAGCGCTGCGCCAGCACGCCTCGTTCGCCTCGCCGCCGGCCCTCCAGGCCAATCCGCAGCGGCTGCTGTTGATCTACGAGGCGATCCGCGAGCGGCGACTGCTCTGGCTGCGCTACCATGCCAACACCACCGGCCAGGAGAGCGAGCGCAGGGTTGAGCCGTATCACTTGCATAACGACAAGGGCGAATGGTACTTGCTCGCTTACGACCTGGGCCGGGGCGATCGACGCACCTTCCACGTCGGCCGCATCTTGGACTGTCGCAAGCTGCCGGATAAGTTCGTCCCCCGCTCGAGCGTCTTAGTTGAGGAATGGCTGCGCACGGCCTTCGGTGCTGAGGGGGGCGAGGAGCCGGCCGAGGTGGTCGTGCGCTTCGACGCCTACCAGGCGCGCTGGGTGCGCGAGCGGCAGTTCCACCCCAGCCAGCAACTGGAAGAGCAGGCAGATGGCGGGGTGATCTTGCGCATGCAGACCAGCGGGCTGGGTGAGGTGCGGCGCTGGGTGATGCAATACGGCGGGCATGCCGAAGTGCTGGCGCCGGCGGCGCTGCGCCAAGCAGTGATCGAAGAAGTGCGCAGGATGGCTGAGGTATATGGGGCGCGCTGAATCGCTCGCGTGCGCGCATTCCCAGTATTGGGGCGCATGCGCAGCGCACAAAAGGTCACCAGCGCTCTGCCCGCCCTGTCAACCCTAAGCAAAGCGAAGGGTCTAGAGGCGCTGCGGGGGCTGAGGCAGAGTGTTTGACCGCTGCGAAGGCTTTGACCGGGCGGGATTCCAGATAAGCGGCAAGCCGTGTGTCGGCAGATGAGCAGAACAGACGAATGCGAGCGGCAACGTGCCGCTAACCCTCTATCTCTTCCTCTTCTACCGCCGCGTCGTCTCGCTCGCCCTGGAAGCGGGTTTCGACCGCTTGCGCCGCGATGCCCTGCTCGCTCAACCAGCGGGCGAAGGCGTTGTTGTAGCCGTGGGTGACCCACACGCGCTCGGCAGCGGTCTCGCGGGTCACGCGCACCAACGCCGGCCAGTCAGCATGGTCGGAGATGACAAAGCCGCGATCCACCGCGCGGCGACGGCGCGCGCCTCGAATCTGCATCCAGCCAGAGGCAAACGCTGAGCTAAAGTCGCCGAAGCGGCGCATCCACGCTGTGCCGTTGGCGGAGGGCGGCGCCAGGATCAGCGCATTTTTGAACGCGCGCGCGTCGTTCTCCTCGCCGACGTAGCGCGTCGGCGGCAGATGGCGCTGCGCGCGATAGGCTTGATTGACGCTCTCCACTGCGCCGTGCGTGAAGATCGGCCCGATGCTGGGGTCGAGGCCGGCCAAGAGCCGCTGGGCCTTGCCCAACGCATAGCCAAACAGCACCGATGCGCGCCCCTGCGCAGCGTTCTGCGCCCACCAGTCGTTGATCTCGGCAAACGCGGCGGCCTGCGATGGCCAGCGAAAGACCGGCAGGCCAAAGGTGGACTCGGTGATGAAGACATGACAGCGCACAACCTCAAAAGGCGCACAGGTGGGGTCAGGCTCGGTCTTGTAATCGCCGGATACGACCCATACCTGGCCGCGATGCTCAATGCGCACCTGGGCCGCGCCCAGGACGTGACCGGCCGGATGCAGTGAGACGCGCACCTCGCCGATGGTCACCGCCTCTCCATACGGCAGGCACTGGAGCGACGCGCCGGCGGATGGGCTGCGGCCAAGGCGCAAGCGCATCAACGGCTCGCTCTCTGCGCTTGCCAGATAGGACTGGCATCCCCAGCACAAATGATCGGCGTGCGCATGGGTGATCACTGCGCGCGAGACGGGCTGCCAGGGATCAATATAGAAGCCGCCGGCAGGGCAATACAACCCTTCGGGCAAAAGCTGAAGCAGGTCGTAGCTCACAAGGCAGGTTCGTGTCCGTCGCAGCGCCAGGCTTGTATCGAGGTTGCATTCACGGCGAGCCTTGGGTGGGCGACGGCCCTGCTGTCGCCCAAGATACGCCCACCAACGGTTGCCCCTATTGGTGAATACAACCTGTATCGGCGTCGCATGTTACCATTGACCAGCATGGCAAAGCGGGTGGCCTACTTTGTCACCTGCATCGCGGACACAGTCTTCCCGGAGATCGGAGAGGCGGCGTTCGAGGTGCTCGCGCGCGCCGGGGTTACGCCTGAGTTCCCCTTGGGACAGACGTGCTGCGGCCAGCCGGCGTTCAACGCCGGCTTCACCGACGAAGCGCGCCAGGTGGCCGAGCACTTCGTCGAGGTGTTCGCCGGCTACGAGGCCATCGTCACCCCCTCGGGGTCGTGCGCCTCGATGGTCAAGCACTATTACCCCGCCTTGTTTCGCGGCCATCCCCGCCAGGCCGACGCGCTGCACATCGCGGCGCGCACCTACGAGCTAACCGAATATCTGGTGGATGTGCTGGGGGTGCGTGACCTGGGCGTAGCGCTCCCTCGCCCAACCCGCGCCGCGATCCACGACGCATGTCACGGCTATCGCGGCCTGGGGATCGCGCGCCAGCCACGGCTGCTGCTGAGCCACGTGCGCAACTTAACGTTGGTGGAGATGGTTGGCCATGACCAATGCTGCGGCTTCGGCGGGCTATTCGCCATCAAGATGAGCGCGATCAGCGGCGCGATGCTGCGTGATAAGCTCGCTGCGATTCAGGATGCCGATTGCGACCTGGTCATCACCGGCGATGCCAGTTGCATGATGCACATCAACGGCGGCCTCTCGCGCGCCGGTTCGCCAAAGCGCGTCGTGCACATCGCCCAGGTGCTGGCCGGCGCCCTGAGATAAAGTCCGACCGACGCGACACGATGAAAGCTGAGTCGTTTGAAAAAATCGTGAACCATGCCCTGGCCGACCGCCAGCTTCAGGTGGCGCTTGACCGTGGCACAACCCGCGGGGTGAATGCGCGCCTGCTGGCGATGAGCGAGACCACCGACGCCCAAGCCCTGCGCCATCAGGCACGCCTGGCGCGCGAGCGCGCGCTGAATCAGTTGCCCGAGTTGCTGGAGCAACTGGAGCGCAACATCGTCGCCAACGGCGGTCATGTGCTCTGGGCGCGCGACGCCGCCGAGTTGAACCAGCACGTCCTGACGATTTGCCGGCAGCACAACGTGCGTCGCGTCGTGAAAGGCAAAAGCATGGTCACCGAGGAAACCGCGCTCAACCATGCGCTGGAGCAGGAGGGGATTGACGTCGTCGAGAGCGACCTGGGCGAATACATCATCCAGTTGGCCGGCGAGACCCCCAGCCACATCGTCTTCCCCATGTTGCACAAGACGAAAGAGGCCACTGCCCAGCTCTTGCACGACAAATTAGGGATGCCGCTCACCGACCAACCAGAGGCCATGACGCGCTTCGTGCGCGGCGTGATGCGCCAGAAATATCTCCAGGCAGATTTGGGGATCAGCGGCGTGAACTTTGCGATTGCCGAGACCGGCACGATCGCCACGGTGGAGAACGAGGGAAACAACCGGCTCTCGATCAGCGCGCCGCCGGTCCACGTGGCCGTGATGGGGCTGGAGAAAGTGATCGCCACCTGGGAAGATTACGCTGTGCTGGTGCAGCTCCTCGCGCGCAGCGCCACCGGCCAGCGCATGACGGTCTATAACAACCTGATCAGCGGCCCGCGCCGGCCCGACGAGCCAGACGGGCCGGAAGCGTTCTACCTCATCATCCTGGATAACGGCCGTTCGCGCATCCTGGCCAGCGAATACGCGGAGAGCCTGGCGTGCATTCGCTGTGGCGCCTGCCTGAACGCTTGTCCGGTATATCAAAACATCGGCGGCCACGCCTATGGCTGGGTTTACCCAGGCCCGATTGGGTCCATCGTTACGCCGCTGCTGCGCGGGCCGCTCACAGCGCCCAAGCTACCCTACGCCAGCAGCCTGTGCGGCGCGTGCCAGGCCGCTTGTCCAGTGGAGATCAACATCCCAGATATGCTGCTTAAGCTGCGGCGCGACCTGGTGCAAGCTGGCGACCCAAGCCTGGGCTGGCGACTCGGGATGAAAGGATGGGCGGTGGCGTTCAAGTCGCCGATGCTCTATCGCCTGGGCGGGCGCATCGCTGGCTGGCTCACCCGCGTCCTGGGGAGGGGCAAAGGACACCTGCGCTGGCTGCCGCCGCCTTTCAACGGCTGGACCGCACACCGGGACTTTCCGGCCTTCGGCACGCCGAGCTTCCGCGAGCGCTATCTGCGGCGCGCCAATGGACAATCACAGTTCAAGAGACGATGAGCGCGAGAGAGGATATCCTCACCGGGCTGCGCGCTGCGCTTGCCCACGGCAAACCCTTCCCTGGCGCTGAGCCGGCTGCCGCCCAGGCCGTCACGCGCATAGACCCAGGCGAAGACCTGGTCGCGCGCTTTATCGCCGAGGTACAGCGCGTAAAAGGCGAGGTGCACACCGCAGCCAACGATGATGAGGCGCTGGATATTACGAAAGATCTGCTCACCAGCCATCACGTGCGGCGCGTGGTGATGTGGGACGAGGCGCATCTGCCGCTGCGCGGCGTATGGGCGCTCTTGGAACGGTTAGGGATCGAGCGCGTGTATGGCGACAACACATCGGTCGCTGCCGCCGAAGCGGGCATCACCGGCGCAGACTGGGCATTGGCCGCCACCGGCACGCTGGTGCTCTCTTCCGGCCCTGGCCGGCCACGCATGGCCTCCCTGCTCCCTCCTTTACACATCGCCCTGCTCACCGAAGACCGGCTCATTCCCCGCCTGGAGGACTACCTGGCTGCGCAGCGCGTGACGCACTTTGGGGTCTTTCGTCGCAGCAGCAACGTCACGCTCATCACCGGCAGCAGCCGCACCAGCGATATCGAGATGCATCCGGTGTTCGGCGTGCACGGGCCGCTTGCGCTGCACGTGGTGCTGATCAGAAACCTCAACGGGCGCATCTGAAGAGCGCACGATAGCCAAAGCAAAACCCGGCAAAGCCGCCCCACCCTAGCCCACCCCGCACGCGGGACAGGTGAAGGGCAATCCTTCGCGTGCGGGGAAAGGAAGGGAGGGCAATGCTCCTCACCGTGAATGGCGCTCGCTGGGGCGTTCGCCTAAGCTGCGCTGCGCAAATCATCCGCTAACCTCTCGCTATCACTTCACTAGCCTTGATCCTTATAATGCCCCATGTCGCACAGAGCCTGTTCGACTCGTGGTGCGCGACGTGTTTATGGGTATTGGATGGTCTGTCGTTGACGACGGTTGTCTTTTAATGAGGGTAGTTAGAAAGTATGATGCGATTTGATCGATTCACTGAGCGCGCGCAGGATGCGGCAGCGCGCGCCTATGAAGTGCTCACCCGCTACGGGCACAGTCAAATAGACACCGAGCACCTGCTCATGGCACTGCTGGAACAGCCCGAGGGTGTGGCCTCTCAGATCCTGGTTCAGCTCGGGGTTGACCCGAACGTGGTGATCGCCAAGCTGGACGATGAGCTGCGCACGTCGCCGCGCGCCACTATCTACGGCGGCGCGACGGCTCAGGTCTTCATCACCCCGCGCGTCAAGCGAATCTTGGACGTTGCCAACGAAGAGGCCAACCGTTTCCGCGATGAGTACATCAGCACCGAACATCTCTTTTTGGCCATTTGTAGCGAGCGCAACACGCCGGCCGAGCGCATCCTGCGCGAGGCGGGCGTGACGCGGGATAAGGTGAGCGACGCGATCAAGGACCTGCGCCGCGGCCAGCGCGTCGTGGACCCCAAGGCCGAGAGCAAGTATCGCACCCTGGAGAAGTTCTCGCGTGACCTGACCCAGATGGCCAAAGAGGGCAAGCTGGATCCGGTGATCGGGCGCGATGAGGAGATTCTGCGCGTGATCCAGGTGCTCTGCCGGCGCACCAAGAACAACCCCGTCTTGATCGGCGAGGCCGGCGTCGGCAAGACCGCGATCGTCGAGGGGCTGGCCCAGAAGATCGTCAGCGGCGACGTGCCGGAGATCCTGCTCGGCAAGCGCGTGGTCGCCCTCGACCTGGCGGCGATGGTGGCCGGCTCGCGCTTCCGCGGCGACTTTGAGGAACGCCTGAAGGCAGCCATGGAAGAGGTGATCCACAGCGAAGGCGAGATCATCCTCTTCATTGACGAACTGCATAACGTGGTCGGCGCGGGCAACGGGGGCGGGGCGCTGGATGCGGGCAACATGCTCAAGCCGGCCCTGGCGCGCGGCGAACTACAGACCATCGGCGCCACCACGCTGGATGAATATCGCAGATACATCGAGAAGGACAGCGCGCTGGAGCGGCGCTTCGCGCCGATCTTCGTGGACGAACCCAGCGTGGACGAGACGATCCAAATGCTGCGCGTCCTGCGCGACCGCTACGAGGCGCACCATAAGGTCAGCATCTCCGATGCCGCCATCGTCGCGGCGGCCAAGCTCTCGGCCCGCTACGTCACCGATCGCAAGCTGCCCGATAAGGCGATAGACCTGATTGACGAGGCGGCAGCCAAGCTGCGCGTCGCATTGTTCACGCTCCCGCCGGAGCTAAAGGCGAAGAGCAAAGAGCTGGAGCGGCTGCGCGCCGAGGAAGAAGCCGCAGCGGCTGCGCAGGACTATCAGCGCGCGGCAGAGATTAAGACGCATCGCCTGCGCTTGCAGACCGAGTTCGACCAACAACGTGAGAAGTGGGCGATGGAGAAGAACCTCGACGAGGTCGTGGACGAAGAGGACATCGCCAGCGTCGTCGCCCAGTGGACCGGCATCCCGGTGAATCAAATGATGGAGGCGGAGAGCGAGAAGCTGCTCAAGATGGAGGAGCGGCTTCACGAGCGGATCGTCGGCCAGGATGCGGCCATTAAGGCGATCAGCGACGCCATCCGGCGCGCGCGCAGCGGGCTAAAGGACCCCAACCGCCCGATTGGCTCGTTCATCTTCCTCGGCTCTTCGGGGGTGGGCAAGACCGAGCTGGCCAAGGCGCTGGCTTGGTATTTGTTCGATGATGAAGACGCGCTGGTGCGCGTTGACATGAGCGAGTACCGCGAGGCGCACACCGTCAGCCGGCTGTTCGGCGCGCCGCCCGGCTACGTGGGCTACGAGGAGGGCGGCCAGCTCACCGAGCGCATCCGCCGGCGGCCATACCAAGTGGTGCTGTTCGACGAGATCGAGAAAGCACACCCCGACGTGTGGAACGCCCTGTTGCAAATCCTGGACGACGGCCGGCTGACCGATGGCCAGGGGCGCGTGGTGTACTTCAACAACACCGTCATCATCATGACCAGCAACCTGGGCACAGAATACGTGCGCAAGGGCGGCACGCTGGGCTTCATCAAGCCCAGCAGCGACGAGGAGCTGCGCATGATCGGCGACCATAAGAAGATCGAAGACGCCCTCAAGCGCACCTTCCGGCCGGAGTTCCTCAACCGCGTGGACGAGATCATCGTCTTCTCGCCACTCACGCTCGAGGACGTAGAAAAGATCGTAGAGATACAACTGCGCGAGATCCGCGAGCGGCTGGGCGAGCAGGGCTTGCAGTTGGAGATGTCCGAGGCCGCCCGACGTTGGCTGGCGCGCCAGGGCTACGACCCGAACTTCGGCGCTCGCCCGCTGCGCCGCGCCATGCAAAAGTATGTCGAAGGGCCACTCAGCGTGTACCTGCTCCAGGGCAAGTTCAAGGCCGGCGACTGCGTGTGTGTGGACCTTAAGCCAGAAGGCGATGGGTTGCTGTTCAGCAGCGACAATGAGCGGGCACAACCTGCTGAGCAGGAGGTTCCCCAGCCTGTGGGCACCGGCGCCAACGCCTAGCCTTTGCCGGTCGCGCCAAACGTCGCCCCGGTCATTCATCTGTATGGTTGTGCCCAGCTAAGCTGTGGGTGCGTTCACCAAAACAGGCAACCGCTTGCGCGCTGCCAACCGGCTAAAGTTGATCTTCCTACGGAGGGTGAGCGACGGCAGTGCCGTCGCCCACCCTCTACAAGATTTACCTTCGCTGGCAGTATCGCTCGGTGGAAGGTTGCCCCTATTGGTGAATACGCCTCATCTCGTCTAAGCGATACAATGATGTCCCGGATGAGATAACCTGCTCCGGGAGAAGAACTTAACAATGAGCTACATTGAAACTGTTGTGGCCCGCGAGATCCTCGATTCGCGCGGCAACCCAACCGTAGAAGTTGACGTGATCCTCGAAGACGGCAGCTACGCGCGCGCCAGCGTGCCGAGCGGTGCCAGCACCGGCGAGAACGAGGCGATTGAGCTGCGCGACGGCGATGCTTCGCGCTACGGTGGCAAAGGCGTGCGCAAGGCGATCAACCACATCAACACCGAGATCGCCGCCGCGCTCGAAGGCTGGCCAGCGACCGATCAAGTGGGCATAGATAAGCTGCTCAACCAGCTCGACGGCACGCCGAACAAGGCCAACCTGGGCGCGAACGCCATCTTGGGCGTCAGCCTGGCCGTCGCCCGCGCGGCTGCCGTCAGCCAGGGTATACCGCTCTATCGCTACATCGGCGGCGCGAACGCGCACATTTTGCCCACGCCGATGATGAACATCCTCAACGGCGGCAAACACGCCGACAACAGCACCGACTTTCAAGAGTTCATGATCCTGCCGGTGGGCGCTTCATCGTTCGCTGAGGCGCTGCAATGGGGCGCGGAGTGCTATCACGCGCTGCATAAGACGCTAAAGCAAAAAGGCTACAGTACCAACGTCGGCGATGAGGGCGGGTTTGCGCCTTCGCTCAGGAGCAATGTGGAAGCGATCGAGGTCATCTTGGAGGCAATCGTCAAAGCCGGCTACCGCCCTGGCGAGCAGGTCGCGCTCGGCCTCGACCCCGCCACCAGTGAGCTTTACCAGGATGGCAGATACCATCTAGCCAAAGAGGGCAAAGCGCTGACCACCGAGGAGATGATCGCCTACTGGGAGCACTGGCTACGCCAGTTCCCGATCGTCTCAATTGAGGACGGCCTGGCGGAGAGCGACTGGGCCGGCTGGGCGCAGTTCACGGCGAGGGTTGGCGACAAGGTGCGCCTGATCGGCGATGACCTTCTGGTCACCAACGTTCAGTTTGTGGCGCGCGCCATCCGTGAGAAAGCGTGCAACGGCCTGCTGTGTAAGGTCAACCAGATCGGCACGTTGAGCGAGACAATTGACGCGGTGACCATGAGCCTGCGCGCGGGCTGGGCAGTGGCCGTCTCGCACCGCAGCGGCGAGACCGAGGATGCGTTCATCAGCGACCTGGCCGTGGCGCTCAACACCGGCCTGATCAAAACCGGCGCCCCCGCCCGCGGCGAGCGCACCGCCAAGTACAATCAGCTCCTGAGGATAGAGGAGGAATTGGGCGAGGGCGCGCGCTACGCAGGGCGCATGGCCCTTCAGCCAGGAGCGTGAGCCAAGTGAAGCGAGCGTTTCTTCTGTGTGCGCTGATCGCTGGGCTGACGGCATGCGTCAGCCAACCTGGACCCATGCCGATCGCGACGATTGACCCCAGACCGGTGAGCTTTACCGAGTCGCGCGTGGACTACGAGTCGCAGGAGGTCGCGCGCGGCCCATTCACGTTCGTAGACTTCTACGCTGAGTGGTGCGCTGTGTGCAAGCAGACGACCCCGCTGGTCGAGCGCCTGCGCCAAGAGTTCGGCAGTGCGATGCTCTTCGCCTCCTACGACGTGGACGCGCCGGCCAGCCGCGATCTGGTGCGCCAATATCGCGTGGTTGGCGTGCCCACATTCGTCATCCTCGACGGCCGGCAGAACGTCATCGCTCGCTTCAGCGGGGGCTTTGAATACGCCGACATGAGGCGACGGCTACAGCGCTACCTTGGCCAACCTTAAGCGATGCAGGGCTTGACCAGGCGATCGCTGCTCAAACTCGGCGCGCTCCTCATGGCGCGCAGCATCGTGCCTCCGCTGCCGACCATGCGCCCAGATGGCGAAGACGCGGAGAACGTCGTCCCTCAGCGTAACGCGATCTTTTATGGGCGGGTGTTTCAGACCGGCGCGCTCGTGCGCAAGGAGCCGAACGTCAAAGCCGACAAAGTTCGCTCGCTGCGCCGCGACGACGTGTTGCCTATTTACGCTGAGCTACAGACCGATTCTGGCTCGGCCCACAACAAGACCTGGTATCAGGTTGACGACGGGTATATGCATTCGGCGCTGGTCCAGCCGGTGAGCTGGCAAGTGAACCGCCCGCGCACCGACGCCGGCGAGGACGGCTTCTGGGCTGAGGTGAGCGTGCCTTTCGTAGATGTGCGTACGGCGCCATCGCTGAAAGCGCCGCGCAGCAAGTATCGCTACTACAGCGGCGCAGTCTTCAAGGTCATCAAAGTTATGCCGACGCTCGACCAACCTGAGGTGATCAAAGCCAACCCGCTGCCGTTCGGCGGCGATCTGGCCTGGTGGTATCAGATTGAGGATGAGTTATTCCCTGGCCGTTACTTTGTGCCGGCTTCGCAGATGCGTCCAATTTCGCCGGCCGAGTTCACCCCGCTTTCGCCAGACGTGGATCCCCTTCAGAAGAAGATCGTGATCAACTTGCGCGAGCAGCGCATGGTTGCCTATGAAGGAGAGCGCGAGGTGTTCACTGCCCGCGTCGCCACCGGCACAACGTTCAAGGACGCGGCCAGCGGCCAAGTCGCCAACTTCACCACCACGCCCGGCACATGGTATGTCTATCGCAAGACCCCCAGCCAGCACATGCACAACGGGGCGATTGGAAGCAGCCGTTCGTTCGACCTGCCCGGCGTGCCGTGGGTGAGCTACTTCACGGCCAGCGGCATCGCCTTCCACGGCACCTACTGGCATAACGACTACGGCATCCCGCGCAGCCACGGCTGCGTTAACCTGACCTCAGAGGCGGCGAAGTGGGTCTGGCGATGGACGATGCCGCCTAACAATTATGCGGAGCGCTACACGACGCTGCCGGCCAAAGCCCGACGCGACCCGGCGCAGGGCACCACCGTCATCGTCCAGCGCGGATAGGAGCAACACATCGTGATCCAGCAAGCGATCGCCAAGCTATTTACCCATGCCTCGCTCACCGCCGAGGAAGCCGAAGCGGTGATGAACGAAATCATGGTCGGCGCAGCCACGCCGGCGCAGATCGGCGCATACCTGGCTGCGCTGCGCATGAAGGGTGAGACCGCCGATGAGATCGTGGGCAGCATGCGCGCGCTACGCGCGCACATGGCGCGCATCCCCAACCATCAGCCAAAGCTGATAGACATCGTTGGCACCGGCGGCGATCACGCGAATACCTTCAACATCAGCACGACGACCGCCTTTGTGGTGGCCGGCGCCGGCGTGCCCGTCGCCAAGCATGGCAACCGCGCCGCCTCCTCGCAGAGCGGCAGTGCCGACGTCCTCAACGCGCTGGGCGTCAAGGTGGATTTGACGCCGGAGCAAGTCGGGCGCTGCATAGACGAGATAGGGATCGGCTTTGCGTTCGCGCCGGTGCATCACCCAGCCATGAAGCACGCCGCCGGCCCACGACGTGAGATCGGCCAGCGCACCATCTTCAACATCATCGGCCCGCCCAGCAACCCTGCCCTCGCCCGCCATCACCTGCTAGGGGTGTGGGACCACCGTTATGTGCGCGTGATGGCCGACGTGTTGGCCAAGCTGGATACCGTACATGCGCTGGTCGTCAGCAGCTCATCGCCCCAAGTGGCGGGGATTGACGAGCTAACTACGGTAGGACCGAACATCGTCGCCGAGGTGCGAGAGGGTCACGTCATCGAGTATGCGCTCGACGCGCTGGATTACGGCTTTGCGCCGGCCACGCTGGATGAGCTGGGCGGCGGCACGCCCGAATTCAACGCGACCATCACGCGCGCCATCCTCGCCGGCGAGGACGTGCCGGCGCGGACCGACGTGGTGTTGCTGAACGCCGGCGCAGCGCTTTATGCCGCCGACGCTGCCCCCGACATCGCTACAGGAATTGATATGGCCCGCGAGAGCATCCGCAGCGGTGCAGCGCTCGGCAAGCTGGACGCGCTCATTCGGCTCAGCCAGCAGCTTGCCGGCGAGCGTGACTCACATGCCGTGTGAGGCACAACAGGCTCTCGGCGGCCGCCTTTGCGCTGCGAAGCATCTGCCGGCCAAGGCTGCGCGGCTTCGGTGATCCCACAGCAATTTGATCAGGCGCGAGTCTAGATTCTTCGTTGGCGCTCAGAATGACAGGGTGAGGCAGAGTGCTGGTGATCCCCTGCGATCACTACTGGTCACGCCAAGCATACCCGCCCCAAATCGTGAATGCACCCCGGCCGGGGAGTGCTCAACCTTGGGGTGATTTGGCTCACCGAGAGGAGAGGCGCAGAGAGCGCAGAGGATATGTAAAAATCTCTGCGTCCTCCGCGTCTCTGCGGTGCGTGTTTCGTGTATCACCTTCAAGTGGCGCATTCCCCCGCCCAGACGCCCCTTGATGGGATGGTAGAATCTCGCTTGTTCAAATCACATCATGCGCCTTGATGGTCGAGGTCCTGTTCTGCATGTGCAGAATCCGCAGACCACATGAGAGGCGCAGAGGTCATAAGGAGAAGAGAGAGCCATGCCAGTTGTTGCGATGAAGGCACTGCTCGAAACGGGCGTGCACTTCGGCCACCCTGTCAAGCGGTGGAACCCCAAGATGCGGCCGTATATCTTCACCGAGAGAAACGGCGTGCACATTATTGATCTGCAGCAGACAATCGTTGCGATTGACCAGGCTGCTGCGCTCATCCGCGACATCGTCGCGCGCGGTGGGAGCGTGCTGTTTGTGGGCACCAAACGCCAAGCGCAGGAAGTCATCGCCTCTCAGGCGCAGCGCGCCGGCCAGCCATACATCACAGAGCGCTTCCTCGGCGGGACGTTGACCAACTGGCGCACCATTCGTGCGCGCTTAGACCGGTTGGCCGAGTTGGAAGCCATGCGCGACCGTGGCGAGCTTGAGCGATTCACCAAGAAGGAAGCGCTATTGATGGCCCGTGAGATCGAGCGGCTCAATCGGCGCATGGGCGGCATAAAGAACATGCGCCGGTTGCCCGATGCCCTCTTCGTGGTGGACGTCTGTCGCGAAGCAAACGCGATTAAAGAAGCCAATCGGCTAGGCATCCCCGTGATTGCGATCGTAGATACTAACTGCAGTCCGGACGGGGTGGACTATGTCATTCCGGCCAACGATGATGCGATCCGCGCCATTAAGCTCATCGTGGAGGCGATGGCCAATGCCGCCGTGGAAGGGCTTAAGCTCAGGGAGAAAGCCGAAAGTGGCGAACAGGCCGCCCGCACCACGGAGAAGACGTTTGTAAGCGAGCCTTTTGCCTCTGAAGAGGACTTCGCACTAGATGCGGAGTTGATGATGCGATCGTTCGACCCAGGGATCGAAGAAGACGAACTGTAATTCCCCAAGGAGAACTATGGCTGTCACAGCAGAAATGGTCAAGCAACTGCGCGAACAGACCGGTGCAGGCATGATGGATAGCAAGAAAGCCCTTGAGCAATTCAACGGCGATATGGAGAAAGCGGCCGCCTGGCTCAAGGAGAAAGGCTTGGCGACGGCAGCGAAGAAAGCCACGCGCGCTGCCAAAGAAGGCGTGATCGAGGTCTACTCGCACACGGGCAGCCGCATGGCCGTGATGGTCGAGGTGAACTGCGAGACGGATTTTGTGGCGCGCATGCCGGAGTTTCGGCAGTTGGCACACGACTTGGCGCTGCACATCGCCTCTGCCGCTCCTGTTTATGTAACCAGGGAGGACGTGCCAGCGGATGTTATCGCAGCGCAAACGGCCAAGTACAAAGAGGACGCAATTGCCGAGGGCAAAAAGCCTGACATCGCCGAACGCATCGCTGCTGGCCGGCTCGAGAAGTTCTACGAAGAACACGTGCTCCTGGAACAGCCGTTCGTAAAAGATGACAAGCTCAAGGTGAAAGACCTGATCAACGACGCCATCGCCAGATGTGGCGAGAACATCGTGGTTCGACGCTTTGTCCGCTACCAGTTGGGCGAAGAGAGCTGAAAGGGCATCTCACAGATGCCCTTTTTAGTTGCCTAACTCTGGCAAATCGTGCACTATGGATGCGCCGAAATATAAGCGGGTATTGCTAAAGATCGGCGGGGAAGCGTTCGCCGGCCCCGGCGGCATGGGCATCGTCCCTCAACGGGCAGCAGAGGTGGCCGCCAAAATCCGCGACGTGCGCCAGCTCGGCGTCCAAGTCGTCGTCGTGCTGGGCGCGGGCAATTTTTGGCGTGGCAAAGATGGGCTTGCGCACGGTATGGACCGCACCACGGCCGATCACATTGGCATGCTGGCCACAGTGATGAACTCGCTGGCGCTGCGCGATGCGCTGGAGCGCCTGGGCGTGGAAGCGCGGGTACAGACCGCGATTGAGATTCGCTCGGTGGCCGAGCCGTATATTCGCCTGCGCGCCCTGCGCCACCTGGAGAAAGGGCGCGTGGTCATTATCGGGGCCGGCACGGGAAATCCCTACTTCACCACCGACACAGCCGGCGCGCTCCGCGCAGCCGAGACCAACTGTGATGTGCTGATCAAGGCCACCAAAGTGGACGGCGTATATACAGCCGATCCGCACAAAGACGCCAGCGCGCAACGCTACGAGGCGATGACCTATCTCGAGGCGCTCAATCAACAAGTCAAAGTGATGGACAACACCGCTTTGACTTTATGTATGGACAATAACCTCCCCATCATCGTCCTGAACCTTTGGCATCCGCGCAGCCTCGAGCGCGCCGTGATGGGCGATAAGATCGGCACCGTGATCGCGCACCACGCCTAGCGCGAGATTCAGCCCCACATCTGCGCCTGCTTGCTCAGCGCTTTCCATAACTTCGCTGCCAAAAACTCTCAGTTGGCTCGTGATAGGATTTTGAGGTTGGTCTGCAGCCCTCTGCAGGCGAACAGACTTAAAACTGGAGAGGTTGGACTAGACATGACCGACGAGACGAGAACCATCATCAAGCAAGCCGAGAAAGAGATGGAGCGCGCGATCCAGGCGATGGAGACGGATTTTCAGGCGATTCGCACAGGTCGCGCGTCCCCAGCGTTAGTTGAGCGCATCCCCGTGGAATATTACGGCACATTTGTACCTCTACAACAACTTGCCACAATCACTGTGCCTGAGGCGCAAACAATAATGGTCAAGCCGTTTGACCCGACTACGCTAAAGGTGATCGAGAAGGCGATAAGCGCCTCCGAACTGAAGCTCACGCCCAACAACGACGGCAAGGTGATTCGACTGAACATCCCGCCACTGACCGAGGAGCGCCGGCGCGACATCGTGAAGCTGGTGCACAAGCGGCTGGAAGAAGCGCGGGTCTCGATCCGCAATCACCGGCGCGAAGGGATGGAGAAACTCAAAGCGCTTGAGGACAAGAAGGTCATCACAGAGGATGAACACAAAAGCGCTAAGCAAGAGCTAGAGAACCTGGCGCATCGCTTCACAGCCAGGGCTGAGGAACTCGGCGCGCGCAAAGAGCGCGAAGTCATGGAGATATAAGCTGCCTATGGCTGTCTCAATCGCAACCCTCCAGGGTGCGTTTGGCAACGGCACCCTCAGCGCGGACCAGGCGACAGTCGCAACAAATGCAGTTGCGGCCCACGGCATCAGACATCTGGCGATCATCATGGACGGGAACGGTCGCTGGGCGAAGCGGCGCAACTTGCCGCGTTTGGCCGGTCATAAGGCCGGCACCGACAACCTGCGGCGCATTCTGAAGGCCTGTAGGGAGCAGGGCATCCGCATCGTCACCCTTTACGCCTTCTCCACCGAGAACTGGAAGCGTCCGGCTGAGGAAGTCAGCGGCCTGCTGAAGATCCTGGAGGGTGCGATTGACAGAGAGCTGGAGTCGCTCCACGAAGCCGGCGTGCGAATCCGCCACATCGGGCGCACCGATCGCATCCCGAGCGACCTACTTCAGAAGATCCAGCGCGCGGTTCACTATACGCGCAACAACACCGAGCTTATCCTAAACGTCGCAATGGACTACGGCGGTCGCGCCGAGATCGTGGATGCGGTCAAGCGCATGCTCGCCGATGGGCTATCCCCCGATGCGGTGGATGAAGCCACAGTCAGCCGCTATCTGTATACAGGCGATTTGCCCGACCCCGACCTCATCATTCGCACCAGCGGCGAGTATCGCGTGAGCAATTTCATGATCTGGCAGGCGGCCTATGCGGAATACTACGTGACCGACGTGCTCTGGCCAGATTTCGATGAGAGAGAACTTCAACGCGCCATCGAGCACTTCACCAAGCGCGAACGGCGCTTTGGCGGCCTCAAAGTCAGGTAACACCCTCGCCCTGCTACAACTACAATCTCACCCATTGCTCAAGAAGTGCTCTGGTGATCTGCTGCCTCGCTTGCTGGGCGGAGCGATGGTCGTGAGCGTCACTGTGGCTTTTGTCTTGCTCGGCGGCTGGTGGTTTATCTTGTTTGTGACCGGCATAGTTGGCTGGACGAGCTATGAGCTGTGGCAGTTGCTGCGCCGAGCCGGCCACCAGTCATCCCTGCTCATCACACTCCTCACGGCACTCGCGGCGTTCTTCACAGTTCAGCCACCTGACCTGGCGCTGCCCATCCCCTTTCTTGCGCTCACCCTGGCTTTGCTGACCTCTTTGGCCTGGCTGCTGCCGCGCGTGCCGTCCAGGTGCTTCGCCGATTGGGCGGTGAGCTTCGCCGGCGGGTTTTATCTGGGCTGGGCCGGCGGTCATCTGGCCCGGCTCATGGCGCTGCCGCCGGATGGGCGCTGGTGGCTGGCGCTGACCCTGGCCACGGCCTGGTCTGCCGATAGCGCTGCGTATGCTTTTGGCCGCCTGTTTGGACGGCACAGACTCGCGCCGGTGATCAGCCCAGGGAAGACATGGGAGGGATACGTTGCCGGCATCGCGCTCAGCACCATCGCCGGCTTCGTCATCGGCCAGCTCTCTCCGCTGCAACCGATATCCTGCCTTATCACCGGCGGGTTGGTCGGCGCGCTGAGCGTCTTTGGCGATCTGGTGGAATCCACCATCAAACGCCAGGCGCACGTCAAAGACTCAGGGCAGGTCATCCCTGGACATGGCGGCGTGTTTGACCGAATTGACTCGCTGCTGTGGGCCGGCGTGATCGTATTCTGCGTCGCCATGATGGAGCTTAATCTCCCGATCTTCTGATCGCCTACAATCATCCAGGCTCATGTGGATGCTGTGGGTATTGTTGGGCGTGTATGCAGGCACTTCGGCGTTGGGGACCAGCATTTGGCTGGGCTGGGTCAGCACTCGCGGATGGCGCTGGGCGCATCACGCGCTGTATGCTTTGATTTGGTTGGCTTTGGCCGGCGCAACCTGGCAAGCGTTCACCAATCATGCGCCCTGGCGTTGGGGCTTGATCGGCGTGGCGCCGTTTCTGGTGTTGCTGCCGCGCTTTCGGCCCGGCTCGCCGGCGCATTGCTGGACGGCAACAGGCGGATTATTCATCGTGCTGAGCACAGCGATTTGGTCGCTGGCTGGTTGACGGTCAGGAGGAGATGAAGCGATGGACTTGTTGGAAGCGATTCGCCGGCGCAGGACGACGAACACCCCCTTTCTGCCCGATCGCGTCAGCGACGAGCACAAACGCTTATTGATCGAGGCAGCCTCGCGCGCACCCTCTCATTTCAATAGCCAGCCTTGGCGTTTCATCTTGATCGAGGACAGAGCGCGCATTCACCAAATCGCCGACATCGCCGGCGACGCGATGAAACGCCTGATGAACGAAGGCGCTTTCGTCGCGCGCTATCGGCGCTACTTTCGCTTCAGCACAGATGAATCCGTGACCACCGGCAACGGCATCTATGTGGACAATCTGCCCGGCGTGCTCAGGCCGATGGTCAAGCTCATCTTCTCCGAGCAAGTGGGGATGATGCTCAGCCGGCTGGGCGTTTCTAATATCCTCGGCCATGACCAACGGCGAATCGTCCGCGATGCGCCGCTGCTGATAGCCATCACCCTGGACAAACAAGAGTACAAGCCCGGCGAACTCAGCGGCTTGTATGCGTCCATCACGCTGGGCGCAGTGATCCAGACCTTCTGGCTGGTGACCACGGCGCTCAACATGGGGATGCAATTCATTAGCACACCGCTTGAGGTGCCAGAGAGCAAGGCCCGACTGGTTGCTTTACTCAATATCCCCGACGACTATGAGCTGGTCGCCATGTTTCGCATGGGTTACAAGGATCCCAACGCGCCACGCAACACAATTGACTGGACGAGCAATCAGCGTAAGGCGTTCGTCGAATTGACACGCTACAACGACTGGGATACGCCACTGCCAGAGGCGATGGCAAACGCCAGAAGCCTGCTCTGGGAGGGGCATGAGATGCCCAATCAGCCGTGACTCTCAGCCTGCGCTTATGCAGGGTGCTTACCATCCATAGGCAAGATGGAACACATTCTTGTGATAGAAGACGACCCAGCCATTCGCGACCTTCTGCGACGCGGCCTCTCTTACGAGAACTATAAAGTCACGACTGCGAACGACGGCCTGAGCGGTCTCGCCGCTGCGCGCGACAATCCCCCGGACTTGGTCATTCTGGACTGGATGATGCCGGGTCTGGACGGCCTTGAGGTCTGCATGCGGCTGCGCGCAGCGAGCAACGTCCCGATCCTTATGCTCACAGCCAAGGACGCCGTTCCCGATCGTGTGCTCGGGCTGGAGAGCGGCGCAGACGACTATCTGGTCAAGCCATTTGCTTTTCAGGAGCTGCTGGCGCGCGTGCATGCCCTTCTGCGGCGCACCCAGCCCAGCAGCAAGCCGGAGATCCTGAAGTATGCCGATCTCCAGTTGGACACCGGCACGCGCCTGGCCAAGCGGGGTAATCGTCAGTTTGAGCTGACGGCCAAAGAATATGACCTGCTGGAGTACTTCATGCGCAATCCTCGCCAGGTCCTGACCCGTGAGCAAATCCTGGATCGGGTATGGGGATACGACTTCGGCGGCGAGAGCAACGTGTTAGAGGTCTATATTCGCTACCTGCGCCAAAAGACCGAGGCCAATAACGAGCCGCGCCTGATCCACACGGTGCGCAGCGTCGGCTACGTATTGCGCGAAGAGGCTTAGCCGGCTGTGATCGCCAGGCAAAATACCGCGAGCGCCAGCCAAAGATAACCGCGGCCGCCCAACTTAAGCGTGGAGCGCGCCGCCCAAATGATGGTCAGCGCAAACGCGCTGGCTGGCCAGCGCAAGATCGCCGCCGTGAGCGCGGCGGCTGCCAGCCCTAAGTCGCGCCCTGGCAACTTATTGTGCACGTCCACAAAGATCACCGTCGAAGCCAGGCTCAATACCCAAGCCTGCAAGGTCGGGCCTTGGAAGGTGGCATAACCCAGCAGCACCGGCAGCCCAACCGTTGCCGCACCGGTCATAAAGGCATTTGGCTTGCCGTTCCCCTGACAAGCCAGCGCGGCGATCTGAGCAAGCCCGACGCTCGCCAGACTCAGAAGGACGGCGGCCGTTCCCATGACGGCCGCTAACGCGGCTGTGATGATAACCGCCAGGGCACAAAAGAGCAGCGCGCTGCCGTAATACGGCCACACGTCGTTACTTAGCCAACTCCTGAGATGTCCCAGCCGCAGCGCGAGGTATGCGGCGTCTGAGCCTGGCTGCGTGTAGGGGAGCGCCGGCAGCGGCGCACCCTGTGACCACGCTCGCCAGCCCGACAGCAGCGCAGCCCAGCGAACCCCGGTGATGATGCTCCACACCAGGCTCCACATTGCGGCCAGGAGCACCGCCAGGGCAAGCCACAGCAGCCAGTCTGGCTGTCTCCATAAATCCCGCGTTGCCCACGCGCCGGCGATCACCATCAGCGGCGTCAGCCAAGAGATGCCGATGGACGCGCCGATGTGCGGCTGTGCGCGCTCATCCTCAAGCGGGCGGCTGCTCATCTCAAGGCCTGGGCGTCGGTTCTACGGTCGGGAAGGGAGTAGGCGGCGGCGTCTTGCCCGTGGTGAGGAAGGCAATCGCAGCCTCAAGCTGTGGATCTTTGCCCTCTCGCAGATCCTCCGGTGTGTTGTTGACGATGTAATCCGGCGTAATGCCTGTGCCATGGATCGCGCGATCATTGGGCGTATACCAGCGCTCGATGGTGATCCGCAACTGGCCGCCGTTGGAGAGGGTTTGCGGGGACTGCACCGACCCTTTGCCAAACGTGCGCTCGCCGATCAAGACGGCACGGCCTCTGTCCTGCATCGCGCCGGCTACGATCTCGGCAGCGCTTGCCGAGCCGCTGTTGACCAAGACCACCATCGGGATGTCCTGAGCGATGCCGCGGTCGGTGGTGCGCGTCACCTTCTTGTTGCCGCGATAGTCGCGCTCGATCACCAGCACCCCCTGTTTGAGAAAGATGTCACCCACTTCTTGGGCCTGGCTCAGCAGACCACCGGGGTTATCGCGCAAGTCAAAGATCAGGGCGCTGGGCCGTTTATCGAGCAGTTCCTTCAGGTGCTTCTCGAGTTGCCGGCTGGCCGGCTGGCTGAAATCGAACAAGCTGACGTAGGCGATGGCGCCATCGCCCACCATCCTGCTGGAGACCAGCGGGATTTCGATGCGCTCGCGCACGAGGGTAATATCGAAGGGCCGCACTCGGCCGGCACGGCGCAGTGTCAGCGTCACTTCGCTGCCGCGCGGGCCACGCACCAGCGCGGCCACCTCGATGGTGTTCAACCCCTGCGTGCTCATGCCGTTGACCGCTTCGATGATGTCGCCTGGCAAGACGCCGCCGCGCTCAGCCGGCGAGCCGGGGAAGGTGCGCACGATCTGCACCCCGCCAGAGGGCGTCTGCCGCAGCGTAGCGCCGATGCCCTCAAAGACGCCGGAGATGTCGTCATTGAGCAGCCTGGCAAAGCGAGGCTCGATATATTGAGTGAATTCATCGCCCAGGGCGGCGACCATGCCTTTGATGGCGCCATCAGTGAGTTGGGCGCTTGAGGGCATCTCACCGTACCACTGTGTGCGCAGCCGCCTGAGCACGTCGTTGATGAGCGCATAGTTCAAGCTCGGTTGCCTGCCCTGCTCCGCGGTGGTATCATTGACCGCTGCCGGGTTCGCAGCGATGGACGGGGAGACGGCAAACGGAGACGCGCCGGCATCGAGCAATCCGCCCGGTCGTGCAAATGCCACACCTACGGCGATGCCGATGATGAACACAAGCGCGCTGACAAAAACCCCAAGTATTCCCAGTGCGACGATCCACTTCGCTTGATGCTTCACAAAAGATGTTTGCATAACTCTCCTTTACCTTGACATGGCTGCGCGCTTGGTGGCTGCCAAGCGCAGAACCTCGACTGCCTGCGCTTCCTGCTCGGCGGGCGACCCATCTACTTCTACGTCGGGCACCAGGCCGGCGCCATCCAGGGCGTGCCGAGCAGGCGTAAGCCACTTTGCGGCGGTCACCCGAACAGCCGAGCCGTCGCTCAGCTCGAAGATTAACTGTACCGACCCCTTGCCGAACGTTTTGCTTCCTACCAACTGACCACGCCGATGGTCGCGCAGGGCGGCGGCCATGATCTCAGCAGCGCTCGCCGTGTTGCCATTCACCAGTACAACAATCGGCTGATGCTCGCTCACGCGCACGGGCACGCTGCGCACGCGATGTTCGATGCCGGGGTGTGAGCGCCTCACTTCAAAAGCGACGACACCATCTCGTAAAAAGACGCTGCTCGCCTCGACTGCGGCCGAGAGCGCCCCGCCGCCATTATCACGCAGATCGATCAAATATGCTTGCGCGCCGGCTTCTGTTAAGCGTGCCACGGCGCGCTGCACTTCCGCACCGCTGCGCTCGGTGAAGGTGGAGATTTTGAGATAGCCAATGAGGAAGGGGCGACCGTCCACGGTTGAGGTGATCATGCGCCAGGTCACCGAGTTGATCTCAATAAGCTGCCGGACGATGGTGAAGCTGAGCCGCTGACGGCTCGGCCCCCGCAGCACCTCAATCGTGACCGGCGTGCCAACCGGCCCTCGGATGCGCGCCACCACTTCAAAGTCGGCTGCCGGCGGCAGCACATAGCCATCTACGCTGAACAGGATATCGCCCTCGCGCACGCCCATTTTGGCTGCCGGCCCATCAGGGTTAGGCGTGAGGATAAACTCGCCTTGCTCGTTTTGCCGAAAGCTCACCCCGATGCCGCCGAATTGCCCGCGCATGTGATCGCGTTCAATTGCGCGCGGTTGTGGCTCAATGAAAGTTGTGTAGGGGTCGTTCAGCGTCGCCAACGCGCCGCGAATTGCGCCGTAGTTGCGCAGCGTGTTGCTCGGCACCGTGCCGATGAAATGAGCGCGCACGTAACCCCACGCTTCATCCAGCAGCGGCAGGGTGTTCCCACCTCGTACCTGAACGATGCGCGCTTCGGCGGGGTCGAGCAACATGTGCCCTGCGTAGCCCACACCAACCAGCATCGCGCTCCATAGCGTAAACGCGACCACAGCCAGCGCTTTCTCGAGTCGGTTCATTTGTATCCATTCTGCTACGTGCATTGAAGCAGCGCATGAGAAGCCGTTACTGCTTCATGTCGGGCGAATGCGCTGGGTTCATCCCGCTCATCGCATCTAGCCGGCTGCACTCACGCGGGGTCAATGAGGCTGCTCGCGTGCCGCGCGGCTGTTAGTCGCTGTTTGCGAAGGCGCTCGCGCAGCCACTGGGGGAGGTGTAGAACTTCAGTAATGCACCTAGGGAGCTTCCCTTGCATGCGAAGGAAGCAGAAGCGGTACTTCTCTATTGGGCCGCTCCCCCCGCGCGATCACCTGAAGAGGTCGCTATACTCAGCCTGTGCTCACGCCGATTGCCCGGCTATATCTGATCTGGATTGCAATCCATTTCTTCAGCTTTGCCTTTCCGGCTACAGTTATTAACTTCTACCTAGAGGCGCTAGGGTTTGACCGCGAATGGATTGGCGTCTTTCACGCTGCCAGCCAAGTAGGGGGGCTGGTGCTCGCCCTGCCCGCCGTCGGGGTCTTCCACTTGATTGGACGGCGATGGGCGCTGGTGTTCAGCGCGGTCTTTGCGAGCATCGTCCGCCTGCCTACGGTGCTTTCGCCCTCGCCAGAGGTGATCCTGTTTGCCGAAGCGCTCAGCGGTTTCGGCACGGTCATGTTTGGCCTTGCCAGCGTCTCGCTCTTAGCCGATGCGTCGCGGCCTGATCATCGCGCTGCTTTATTTGGGCTGAGTGATTTTGTGCGCACCCTGGCAGTGCTGATGGGGAGCATCGCTGCCGGCAGCCTGCCGACACTGGTCGCTCCCTTGCTTCAAAGCGAGCCACAGAGCGCTGCCTCTTATCGCGTTGTACTGGCTGCTTCGTTCGTGGTTCGCGCGTTGGCGGCCATCCCGCTTGCGCTGATCGCGCGTCGCAAGCCTGACCGTGAGGACGCGACAGCCAGCTTGCCGGACTTATATCCAGCGCGTTACCTTAACCCGCGCGTGCTGCTTGGCCAACGACCGCGCATCTATGCCCTGGGCGTACCCTTCATGCTGATGCTCTTGGCCGAGGCCATGCTGTTCACCTTCTTCAACCTGCTTCTGCGCGACTGGTTTGGGGCGAGCGATGCCCAGATCGGGGTGATCATCGGCCTGAACGCCCTGATTGGTTCGCTGGCAGCGCTGTTGGCGCCGCACACGGCGCAGCGGCTGGGGTATCAGCGCGCGCTCATCAGCAGCGCGCTCATCAGCGCCGGCAGCATCGCTGCGTTCGCGCTCAGCACGAATCTGTTCCTGGGCGCGCTGGCGATCTTCGTCCAAGTAGCCTCCGCTCAAATCGCGCGCGTGCTCTACAGGGCCTATGCCGTGAATGCTGTCTTGCGCAGCGAGTATTTCATCCTTGGCACAGTCATGTCGCTCGCGGCGAACATCGGGCCGACGATTGCCCCGCCCATCGGCGGCTGGTTGCAAAGCGCGTTTGGCTATGTCCCGCTCTTCTTGACGGCGATAGGGCTATCGGTGCTGGCTGTGGTGACCTTTGCCCTGCTCGATCGTTGGCTCAGCGCAGGCCGGCCACTTCCGGCGCTTGCGCCGGCGTTTCGCGTGGCCCGACGAACTTCCCCGCAAACACTTGACGAATAATATCTTCAACAGGCGGGTCTTCAAAGGTCACGTCGTCCACCTTGATCTGGGTAAGCAACTGGGCAGCGACTTCAGGGGCGCGGTCGCGCGGCACATGCAGCACGGCCGTCAGCCCGTCGCACGTATGTAGTTTGCCAAAGGCCGCGAGCTGTTCGCAATTCACCGCTTGCTCGAACTGCAGACGCAGAATCTTGTAGGGAGCAACCTGCTCGATCAGCGCGCGGAAGTCGCCATCGTAAAGCAACTTGCCCTTGTCAATCACGATGATGCGGTCACAGAGCGCGGTCACGTCTGCCATGTAGTGGCTGGTTAAGAGAATCGTCGCGCCGTGCCGGCGATTGTATTCGGCGATGAACTCGCGGATGCGCACCTGCATGGTCACGTCCAGCCCAATCGTCGGCTCGTCCAGAAACAGCACCTTCGGGCGGTGTAGCAGCGCGGCTGCCAGCTCGCACTTCATCCGCTCCCCAAGCGACAATTTGCGCACCTGCTTCTTCATCAGTGGGCCTAACTCCAGAAGGTCGTCCAGCTCTTTCAGCGTGGCCTGGTATTCGGCCTTGGGGATCTCGTAAATAGCCTGGTTCACGAGAAAGGTCTCAATTGCCGGCAGGTCCCAGAGCAACTGTTGCTTTTGTCCCATCACCAGGGTGAACTGCTTGAGGTAGGCGTGTTCGCGCTTATGAGGCACGAACCCCATCACGGTGACGTGCCCGCTGGTTGGGTAGAGCAAGCCGGAGAGCACTTTGAGCGTGGTTGTCTTGCCGGCGCCATTGGGACCCAAAAACCCCACCACCTCGCCGGCTTCGATGTCAAACGACACATCGTCTACCGCCTTCACTGTCCGGTATTTGCGGGCCACGAAGGCGCGCAGGCTACCCATCAGCCCAGGCTCTTTCTCGTGCACCTGATAGTACTTGCACAGATGCGCAACGTGAATCTGCGGTGGCATGGCACAAAAAAGAGATTGAAGATCGGGGCAGATGCTCCAACCTTCAATCTCTTCTCAAGTGCCCCAAGAGAGACTCGAACTCCCGACCTTTTGCTCCGCAAGCAAACGCTCTATCCAACCTGAGCTATTGGGGCTACTAGCCCCTATTTTAACAGATTTTGGCCGAAGGGATGGAGTGTGTTCACCAACAGGGTCAAAGCTATCCCCAGCGATGCTAACTCCCGCAGGCTGCGCAGACTGTGGGAGGGTAAAGGGACGTATCTGTCATGCTGCGCGAAGCAAAGCATTTGAGATCCCGCTTGACTAAAGTCCTGCGAAGCCTACGTTATCGCCCAGCAACCCCGCAAGCCCCCCTCATCGAGCGCGCGTTTAGATTCTTCGCTTCGCTCAGAATGACAAGGTAAGGCAGACTACTGGAAGCCCACAGCGCTTTAGTCGGGCGCGCGCAGGATGACAAGGGCGTGGGCCGCTCGCTCACCATGCCGGTCTATCACGCTGGGTGCTCACTCAACACCTGCCTCACTGTCATGTTAGGGGCACAGCGTCGCTACGCCCCTATGCGAAGCATCTAAGCGGCCACATTCACCAAGACCGTGCCGGCCTCAGCAATCCTCCAACGCCTCAATCAAACAAATGCGAGTGTCACTTCGCCCAGGGTGATAAGGCGAGGCAGGGCGCTGGTGACCCTGTGCGATCACCACCGGTCATGCCGAGCGCCCCTTTCTTAGCTCGCAAGGGAAGAACAGGGGATGTCATGCCTCGCTGCGAGCATACGTGTGAACGCACCGACTCTGGACGGGCGAAAGCACGGCCCCGTTAGGGATTGTCCCTAGGCGCTAGATGATGCCTCTGCTGCGCAGCCACTCTACGCGTTGCATCAGGTAGTCTACGGGCACGCCCTCGGCTTTGGCCACGGCGTTCCAATCCGGCAAACCAAACCGTGCGGTTTTGATGGCCTCGACGATGGCCTTCTCCAGTTTGGTGAGCTTGATCGTCACGCGGCCTACGCTCTTTTGCGGTTTCATGCTTTGAGTTTATAGCGTCTTGGAGAGAATGAGGAGAGCGCTGATTGCCAAGGTTCATCTTTGGCCCAGCATCACGACGCCCAAGACGCGGGCGCGCGCACGGTTGAGGGTGTCGCGCGCTTTCTGGGCATTGTCGCGGCGGGTCTTGCCGGCTTCCACGACCAGCAGCACACCATCCACGCGCGAGGCCAAGATGGCAGCGTCGCTATACAAACTGAGCGGCGGAGCGCTGAACAGCACCAGATCGGCCATCTCGCTCAGTCGAGCGATGGCCTGTGTCATTCGGTCGGAGCTGATCAGGTCAGCAGGGATAGTGGGTCGGGTACCGCTCGGCAACAGGCGCAGTTCTGCCAGGCTGGTGGGCTGCAGTGCCGGCTGTGCACCGCTTGTCGAATTCCCCAGCCAGTCCGCTAATCCGGGCGTGTGTGAGGCGTTAAAGGCGAGGTGCAGAGCCGGAGCGTAAAAATCCGCATCCACGGCGATCACCCGACGGCCGATCTGAGCGAGGGTTACGGCGAGGTTGGCCAGCACCAGCGAGGCGCTATCACCTGGATCGGGCGCGGTGACCAGCAGCGTACGCAGCGGCGCCTCCAGCATGGCAAAGTGCAGGTTGGTGCGCAGGCTGCGATATGCCTCTGCGGCTTCGGATTGGGGTTCTGTGAGCGTGACAAGTTTCATGAGCGGACTGGGATGGAGCCGATGATGGGCAGATCGAGCGCTCGTTCAACGTCTTTGGGTGTGCGCAGCAACGCGGATTCTCGCCATTCGATGAGCGCGACGATCAGGACGCCGACCACGATGCCCAGCACGAAGCCGGCAGCGGTGTTGACGCCCGTGCGCGGATAATCCTGGACGTAACGCGGCTCGTCGCCGAGGATCGCCTCGACGCGATCTTCTCGGCGCTGCTTGGCGTTATCGCGGTTGCGAAACTCGACGAAGAGTTGCGCCCATTCACGGGCGATGCGGTTGGCCGTCTCGCCGTCGTAGTCGCGCACCTCGATCTCCACGCCGTAGCTGGCGGCGTCATCGGCCATGCGCGTCTGATTGAAGATGTAAGCCGGCGCGTAATCCAGTTGAAGGCGTTTGGCGACCTCCGCGGCGTTGCGCTCGGTGCGGATGATGCTGATGTAGGAGAGCAACAGTTGTTTGGCGGCCTGGGTTTGCCCAAAGTCGGTGCGGGCCGGCTGGATGGTCAACTTCATAGAAGACTTGTAGACGGGCGTCTGCAACCGGCTAAATACGAAGGCGCTGGCTGCTGCGGTAAGCGCAACCAAGACGACAATCCACCAGCGCCGCTGCGCGATGCGCACGTAATCTTGCAGTTCCATAGTCAACAGGCGTTTGTTAGCGCTGAGGTATCTCCGCGATGATGCTGAAGCCGAGGCGCTCAATCTCGCGCCGCTCGCGGATGAACGGATCGTAATGATGCCACAGCAAGGCCAGGCCGATGCCGGCTGCCAGGCCGAGCGCGATGCGAAGGGGCAAATCGAGCTGGTTGCGCAAAGGCGCGGGCGTCGCCACAGGAACGATGGGATCCATGAGTCGCACGGGCGACGCGCCGGCGCCCTTCAGTTGCGGCCAATAGGCTTCATAGTTCTCGTTTAACTCGTCCACGACAGCCTGGGCGATCTGGGCCGCTTGTTCGGCGTCCGGCCAGGAGACGTAAATCACCAGCACGCTGGAGCGGTATTCGGATCGGATGGCGCCGGCCAGCGACGCGCGCAGGGCGACGTCTTGCCGGGCCAGGCGGCGCGCCACGTTCTCGGCAAATGTGCCCTTGCCGACGATGAGCGCGAAGCCCTGAGTGACGTACTCCGAAGCCAGCCAGTTGTAGTGCCGGTCGTAGTTGTATGCCTGCTCGCGCAGCGGCTCCGGGGGCAGGCCGACGGCAAAGGTCATCGTCACCACGTAGGTCGTCGGCGCTGCCGATGGCGTCGTCAACCAGGTGATGAGCGCGATAGGCACAAGCGGCAGCACGACCAGCCACCAGCGACGCACCACGATTCGCACGTAGTCGGTCAGCATCATAGTAGGTCATCACGTTGCTGCTCGCGCAGTTGCTCGACGATTCGCTTCAACTCGTTGACGCGGTCGAGTGCGCAGACGAGCAAGGCATCCGGCGTATCTATGACGACGATGTCTTTGACGCCCATGACCGCGATCAGCTTGTCGCCGCTGCGCACCAACGTGTTATGCGTCTCGATAGCTAACACGTTATTGCCATAAAAGACGTTGCCGTGCTCGTCTTTGGGCAGGATGTCGCGCAGCGAGGCCCAACTGCCGATGTCGCTCCAGGCGATGTCCACCGGTATGACAGCGACGTGTTCGGCGCCTTCCATGATCGCGTAGTCAATGGACTTCTTCGGCGCCACTGCCCAGGCTTGTTGTAAGGCATCTTCGTACTCAGGCCCGCCGATGGTCGGCTTCAGGCGCGCCAGCGCCTGGGCAAAGGCCGGCTGCTGGCGCTCATATTCGCGCATGCCCACCTGGCAGCGCATAATGAACATGCCGCTGTTCCAGAGGTGGCGGCCTTGCGCAAAGTAGGCCTCGGCGGTGGCTGGGTCTGGCTTCTCGGTGAAGCGCACCGCGCGAAAGGCCGGCAATCCCTCGAAAGTCCCCAGTGCCTCGCCGCGCTCTATGTAGCCGAAAGCCGTTGATGGGCGCACGGGCTGAATGCCGAGCGTGGCGATATAACCGCGCTGCGCGACCTCATAGGCGGCGCGCAAGGCGCGATGGAACTCCCCCGTTTTGCCGATGTGATGGTCGGCGGTGAGGATGGCGATCGTGGCCTCAGGATCGTGATGGCTGATGTGGGTTAAGGCGAGGCCGACGGCTGGGCCGTTGTCCTTGGCGCTCGGTTCGATGATGTAGTTGGCCTCCGGTATGCCGGGCACCTGTTCCCTGAAGATGGCAGCCATGGACGCATTGGTCACCACGTACACCCGCTCAAGCGGGATCAAGGGATGTAAGCGATGGGCGGTGACCTGGAACATGGTGCGTTCCTCCACCAAAGCCAGGGATTGCTTGGGCCGGTCTTTGCGGCTAAGCGGCCATAGGCGCGTCCCGCTCCCGCCGGCCATGATCAAGGCATAGTACATAACGCTTGTGAGTGTATCAGCCTGTCTGATAGAGCGTCGTGGCTTCTCTGGCCAGCACGTAGCTGGTGCCGCTCGCTTGGCGCACCAAGCCTTTTAGCTCCATTAGCGCCAGCGCAGCAGTCACTTCGGCTGTCGGTAAGTCTAGGGCGCGCACCAGTTCATTCACCTGGGTGGGTTCGTGCGAAAGCGACTTGAGGATTGTGCGTTCCAGGTCGCTATCCGGCGCCGCGGTTTGCACCTCGCGCTGTTCGGCCACCAGGTTCAGGTTCAGCTCTTCCAGGATGCTCTGGGTGTCGAGCACAATGTGCGCGCCTTTCTGGATCAGGCGGTTCGTGCCGCGGCTGGTTCGGTTGAAGATGTTGCCGGGCACAGCGAACACATCGCGCCCCTGGTCGGCGGCAAATTCGGCGGTGATCAGCGCGCCGCTTTGCTCGTCGGCCTCGACGATCACCACCCCCAGGCTCAAGCCGCTGATGATGCGGTTGCGCGGGGGAAAGTTCGCGGCATCCGGCGGCGTGCCGAGCGGATAGTCGCTGACCAGCGCGCCTTGTTCGATGATCTGCTGAGCGAGCTTGCGATGCTCCGGCGGATAAATCACGTCCACGCCGCAGCCGAGCACAGCAATAGTGCGTCCATTGGCCTTGAGGGCGGCCTGATGGGCATAGGCATCTATGCCACGGGCGAGGCCGCTCACGATGGTGATGCCGTTGCGGGCCAGCTCGCCGGCCAGCATCTCCGTCACCTCGCGCCCATACACGGTCGCTCGTCGCGTGCCCACGATGCTCACCGCCCACTGATCGGCCTCATCCAGCGCACCCTTGACGAAGATCACGGGGGGCGGGTCAGGGACCTCCCGCAGCAGGCGAGGATAAGCCGGGTCGTCCCAGGTGATGGCCTGGGCGCCGGCTTTGGCGAGCCGCTCGACCTCTTCCGGGGGCGAAATCGTCCTTCGACCTTGAGTGAGCGCAGCGATCGCGCGCAGGTCCAAGCCGGCGGCGGCCAGGTCGAACTCATTGGCGGACCAGGCAGCCTGCAGTGAGCCGAAGTGGGCTTTGAGCTTGCGCACGCGCACAGCGCCGATCCCTTTCACGCGCGCGAACGCCAGATAGTAAGGCAGGTCAGCCGTCGCACTCATGCAAGTCTGCCGGTGTCATCGGGCAGCGGCGCGCCCAGCCTGATCACGTGCTGCTTGTTGCCGTTCACGCCGGCGGTCGCGTTGCAACTATCTACGACAACGGGGGCATGGCGTACGACGAAGCTGTAGTCCACGCTGCGATGCCCGGTAACGATCACGACGCAGTTGGCCTTGCGCAGGGTCTCCTCGCTCAGCGGCTGTGACAAGAGCTTGGTCGGCTTGCGATAGAAGACGTTGCCGCCGACTTCAAAGACCGGTATGTATGGATCGTGATAGAGCACTGTGGCGCCGCGGTGCATCAGCAGCTCGATCACCCGTTCCGCCGGCGAATTCCGCGGGTCATCAATGTCGCGCTTGAAGGCGACGCCGAGCACGAGCACGGTGGCATCGCGCAGCGTTGTATGCGTGCGATCAAGCGCTTGCTCGATCAGGTCCACCACGTGAAACGGCATGCTCTGGTTGACCTCGGCAGCCAGCTCGATGAACTTCGTGTAGAAGTCGAACTCGCGCGCCTTCCATGATAGGTAGTAAGGGTCAACGCCGATGCAGTGGCCGCCGACGCCAGCGCCAGGGGTGAACGGCATGAAGCCGAACGGCTTGGTGCTCGCGGCGTGGATCACCTCCCAGATGTCTATGTTCATGCGCTCGCACAGCAGCGCCAGCTCGTTGACCAGGGCGATGTTGACCGAGCGGTAAATGTTCTCCAGGAGTTTGCTCATCTCGGCCACGCGCGGCGAGGAGACGCAATGCACCGACGCGCCGAGCGCGCCGAGCAGCGCGCCCGCGCGCTGCGTGCTCTCCGGCGTCACGCCGCCGACGACCTTGGGTGTGTTCGTCACCGTCCAGTCAGCACGGCCGGGGTCTATGCGCTCAGGGGAAAACGCCAGGTCGAAGTCCACGCCGGCCTTCAGCCCGCTGCGTTCGAGGATCGGTTGGACGATCTCTTGCGTCGTCCCTGGGAAGGTGGTGCTCTGAAGGATCACCAGGTGGCCGCGGTCCAGGCGCGGATAGATGCCCTCAGCAGCGCTCACGACGAACGACAGGTCAGGCGCGCGCATGGCGTTGAACGGGGTGGGGACGCAGATGAAGATCGCATCGCATGCGCGCAGCGCATCGTAGTCGGTGGTGGCGGTGAAGTGGCCAGATTTCACGACATCCGCTACCGCTTGGCTTGGCACATCGGCGATGTAACTTCCTCCTCGGTTGAGCAGCGCGACCTTGCGCGCGTCTATGTCTATGCCATAGACGCGCCGGCCAGCTTGGGCAAATGCGATGGCCAGGGGCAACCCCACATAGCCCAGGCCTATGATGGCGATGTGTTGATCGGTGCGGCGGCCTGCGGGTCGCGCAGCGATGCGCTGGGGGAGGTCGTTTCCCAATCGATCGTTGTCAACTTCCACGGCCCGAACTCCATAAACCAAAGCAAGTATGCACCAATGGCAAGCAGGCTAATCGCTATCATAAAGCTGGCGACGATGTTGGCAACCGACGCAATGATAGCAATGACGCCAAGTGCACCACTTACCAGGTAGAGAATCATCACGGCTTCACGCTTGCTAAAGCCGTGATTCGCAATGCGATGCGAGGAATGGTCTTTGCCTGGTGAGGTCAATGGGTTCTTGCCCCGCCGCAGGCGCGAGAGCGTCACCAACGTTGTGTCGAAGATCGGCAGCCCCATGACAATGACAGGAACCATCCACGAGACAGCCGGCGTTTGGCCGATAAAGCGTAGTTTGATGGCAATGCAGGCGAGCAGAAAACCCAAGAACATGCTCCCCGAGTCGCCCATGAAGACGCTGGCTGGGTTGAGATTCCAGAACAAGAAGCCAAGGCACGCGCCGAGCACTGCCGCGCTGAGCAGGCTCACCAGATACTGGCCGTTGATCGCCGCCAGCACGGTGAAGAACGCGGCGATCACGGCGCTCACGCCAGCCAGCAGGCCATCCATGTTGTCAAGCATGTTCATGGCGTTGGTAATGCCGACTATCCACAGCACGGTGAGCAAGCTGTCCAGCAGCGGGCTGCTGAAGATCATCACGCGCACATCGAAAAGATAGGCCATGATGGCCACGCCGACCTGGAAGCCAAGCTTGACGTATGCGTTCAACTGAAAGCGGTCGTCCACCAGGCCCATGAACGACATCAGCGTTGCGCCGATCACAATCGCAGCCAACTGTTGGAAGGCAGGCTGTTGGCCCAGCAAAACAGCCATCGCCAGCACGCCGACCAGGATGGCCAGGCCACCGAGCTTGGGTACCGGTTTGGTGTGAATATCGCGCGCGCGAGGGTGCGCCACCAGACCCATGTGTGGCGCGAGCCATTTGCTCACCGGCGTCAGCGCGATGGCGATCACCAGTGCGCCGAATAACAACAAGATCAACTCGACCATGATTGATCGGTGGGGATTACTGAGGCGGGTTGATCTGGCGCACAAATGCCTCTAGCAAAGGCTTCTGGTCGGGCGGCGCAAGGGCGATGGCGCGCTGCGCGTACTCGAGCGCGCGCGTGATCTGCCGCATGTCGTTATACACCAGCGCCAGGTTCTTCAGGGTGTTCCAGTCGTTGGGGTTGGCGTCCAGGCTGGCCTGTAGCGCCTCGGCCGCTGCCGGCAGGTCGCCCAGCTCCAGCGAGATGCGAATCAGCTCCTGCTGAATCTGAGCCGAGTTGGGCACGAGGACGAGGGCTTGCTTGAGTTCGTCGCGCGCGCTTTCCAAGGTTGCTCGCCAGGCAGCTTCGTCCTTTTGTCGATCGATCGTGCGCGCCTTCTCCAGGAACCACGAGGCGCGCAGGAGATAGGTCTGGTCGAACTTTTTATCCAGCTCAAGCGAGCGGTCGAGGCGAACCTTGGCCTCGTCAAGGTTGCCAAGGCGGGAGAGATACAGGCTGGCCCATTCATTCCATAGTTGGGCATTATTGGGACTAAGGCTTGTGGCGATGGCATATTCGCGGGCGGCGTTCTCAAAGCGCTGACGGGCTTTCTCCTCCAGCTCGGCAAGCTTGGCCGCCTCAACGACGGGCTGGGCGCGGGCGGCGTCCAGCTCGGCCCTGGCCAAGTCGCCCGCCTGTTGCCACATGCGGGCCAGGTTGGCGCTGTGGTCCGTGTTCAGCGGGTTGATCACGCGCGCCTCGCTGAGGATGATCCGCGCCGCGGTCAGCAAGTCTTCCCGACTCAGGCCGGCTGACGGCAGCGCATCAGAGCCGTAAGGACGATTCCAGTTCTCCGGCTCATTGCCGATGATGCGGGTGAAGGGCGCGTCATCCGGAATGACCTTGGTTTGCGCGGCGTTGGAGGTGGTTTTGGCCTTCTCCAGGAGCGCACGTCCTAACCAAAGGTAATAGAAGTCCTCGTTAGGTGCGAGTTGAATGGCGCGCCGGTAGTGCTCAATGGCCAGGTCCCAGCCTTGAATGCCCGTTCCCGCGGCCAGCTCTTGAGACCCGTTTTGATCCCACGGGCCGCCCTGTTTGTAAACGATGTCGGCCGAGATAGGTTGAAGGTTGCTGAAAGCGACCGCCACGGGCACGATCAACGCCCCACTGAACAGCGCCGTCAGCCCGCCCGACGAGGCCGGCTGGGCGGGCAAGCGAGGTTCCTCGCTACGCAGCAGGAAGGCGCTGCCGATCATCACGCTCAAGATGAGCAGATATAAGTACGCAGGGAAGGCGCCAAGTTGGTCGGCGATCCTCAGGATGTTGCCCACGGTGTTTTGCGTATTGGCGATGAACGACACCAACTGTCCAGCGATGAGCGTGCCGAGCGCGACCCAAAGGAAGACCGCCAGCGAGGCGATCAGCGCGCCAGCGGCCACGGTTTGCTCGTTGGTCTCAAGCACACCGCGCACCCTCAGCTCAGCCAGGATGATGGCCAAGCCGACCAGGAGCGTCAGGAGGAACATCGTTAACACGCCGTAGCTCGGTTGCCCTCTCACCCGCGTCATCGCGCCCAGAAAGACCTCGCCAGGCACCAAGAGGCGGTCGGAGTTGTTGATGAAGTCGAAAGCCATCACGCCCATCATCAGACCGAGGAACAGGCCGTAGGTTGCGACCGTCCCGAACCATGGCGGCAGCGCAGGGCGTCGAGTTGGCGATGTGGCGCGCCGCATGGCCGCGCGCTGCTGCTCGGCACGGCGCTGGCGGCGCGTCCCGCCGGCTGCGCTGCGTTCCGTCGCCTTGCTGGTCTTTTGCGCAACTGGGCTAGGCTCGCTGTTGTCGGGCTCCGCTGCGGCAGGCGCATTTGCAAGGGCAGGTGCTTCATCCCGGATCAGGCCCGCGCCGACGACGACCATCAGGCCGATCAGTGCCCAGAAGTGGGTGCGCGTGGCTGCGATGGCGATGCCGGTGTGAATCTCTACGAAGTGGGCAACGACCGTGGCGATGATGGCGATCAACAAGACTTGGTCGCGCAGCGAGAGCGATGCAGGCAACTCCTGCTCGTCGCTGCGCCGAGAGTTGATGAAAGCGCTGATGAACAAAAAGAGTGTCAAGCCGAAGGTGACGCCCGCACCCACGGCCACGCCGAACAACTCAATTTCCCCCAGGGCTATGGCCCCAATGCCGAATAACAGCGCGCTGGCGATCCAGGTCACTACGAAGAGCCACGCCTCGAACTGCGAGGCGATCAATCCAATCCAGCGGCTGCTGTAGTAGAAGACGCTGCCGAAGAGGAAGAGATAGGCCAACAGGCCGAACAAACCATTGATGACCAGCGCGTCCCAGGTCTCGTTGTGGCTGCGATCGGGAGAGGCGTTGCGCGCCTCGAAGTTCGCCAAGCGCGGTGGGTAGAAGCGGTTGTAGGCGACATACATGGACTCCGGCCCGTAGCCCACCAGTGGTCGAATGGCGTTGAAGGGATCCGGCGTGCCATCCGGTTGTTCTATCGGATCGTGGGGCAGGACGAGCTTGGCCGCGCCTTCCCAAATGAGCACGCGCACGGCGTTTGTGCCTTCCTCGGTGGTTAACACCGTGCTCAGGCGGCGGAACAGCGGGAATTGGCGCAGCCAGTCAAAGGACTGATCGTTGCGGGTGACGTTGATGAGATATAAAAAGCCGAGGCCGGCGATGCCCGCTGCGATCATGGCCAGGGTTAGCCCGAATCTCAGCTTGCGCTGGCGGATGAGCTGAACCATCAGCAGGGCGAAGAACAGGAGGCCGCCTAACCAGCCGAGTTGGGGCCCGCGGCTGCCGGCCAGGATCAAGACGACGATCGCGTTCGCAATTGCGATGAGGATATAGCCGGCGGCGCGCACCACGTCTGCCCAGCGCGGCTGTGGGCTGCGGAAGACGGCAACGAAGCTATCGGCAATTCGATACAGCGTTACGAAGAACGTCATCACCAGATAGGCGGCGATGAAGATCGAATTACCCATGTTGCCGGCCACCCGCTCAACTGTGTCGCCACCCCAAGGCAAGGGGTCGAGTTGCAGACGCTGGAGGATGCCGTAGATAGAAATCGGCAGCGAGTTGAGGATCATCACAGTGAGCAAGCGCTCGACCTGGGCGCGCTGGCGCATCCCCTGGAGGATCATCAGGAACACCACGATGTAAGCCAGGGTGGTGTAAGTGCCTTGCAAACGCTGGTATGAACCCAACAGGCTGGTCCTTGGCGCGACGGAGACGGCGGTGCTGATCATGTACACCACGACCGTGATCAGCGTGGGCAGCACTAGCGGCGTGCGCCAATTGATATGCTGGTCGCGTGCTGGATTGCGTCGCTCTTCAAACCACTTCACCAGCCAGGCCATCGCCATGACCAGCGCAATGGATCGCAAGGTGGTCAGTTTGTCTGGCTCGAAGACGCGGCTGGAATAGATGTTGAAGAACAAGGGGATGACGAGCACAGCAGCCAGCCAGCCAGCCTCTATCAGCCTGTCGCACCACACGCTCAGGCGGCTGGCCGGCCTGGTCAGGCCAGTCGTAGATGAAACATTAGCGTCGGCGACTGGACCATTTGTCGCTACGCGCGTTGTCAGGGCTACACTCGACATGGCGAACCCCTACTCTGGATGTAAGGAATTGGCTTGATCGCGCAGGGCGTGTTTACAGCCAGGCAGTAGAACCCAGTTGGGTGAAATCGCTATCTTTGCCTATCCCCTGTATAGGACTCGCCTTCGCCAGTCAGCAGGGAGTTTGTCCCCAGCCATGAACACACCCTTCAGAGCGCATCATCCTGCTCTGGTATTATTCTCGCGAAGAGCATCATAACACGTCCTTTTGGACCATCACTCTGGAAACTGCGCGCCTGCGAACATCCCCTATTCCTAGACAAAGGCATTATGGCAGTACGAATTGACCCTACAGCACGTTATCTGAAGACCCACGAGTGGGCGAGACGAGATGGAGACGAGATCGTGTGCGGCATCAGCGACCATGCCCAGGCCGCGATGAACGACCTCGTGTATGTGGAGCTGCCGCGCGTAGGCGCAACATACGAGGCCGGTCAGGCTTTCGCCGTGGTGGAGTCGGTCAAGGCCGCCTCTGATGTGTATATGCCCGTCGGCGGCACGATCATGGCGGTGAACACGCTGCTTGAGCGCGCACCGGACACCATCAACCGAGATCCTTATCAAGCCGGCTGGATAGCGCGCATCAAGCCAAACAATCCAGACGACTTCGAGACGCTGATGGACGCCGAGGCATACGCACAGTTTTTGAAAGAAGAAGCAGAAGAAGAACTAGACAACTAGATTCACTAACTCCGACAAGCGATGAGCTATATCCCTCATACTGAACAAGAGCGGCAAGAGATGTTGGCCCGCATCGGGGTCACGCGCATCGAGGAACTGTTTAGCGCCATCCCGGAGAAATTCCGTTTCCCGCGCCTGAACTTGCCGGCGCCGATCACAGAAATGGAAGCTATGTGGGAGCTGGGCGCGCTCGCCGACGTGAACGCCGACGTGAATCATCACGCCTGCTTCCTCGGCGCCGGCGCATACAACCATTACATCCCCAGCCTGATCGATCATTTGATCCGGCGCGGCGAATTCTTCACCGCATACACCCCCTACCAGCCCGAGGTCAGCCAGGGCACGCTCCAAGCCATCTTCGAGTTTCAAAGCATGATGAGCGCGCTGACCGGGATGGACATCAGCACAGCCTCGCACTATGACGGCGCAACTGCGTTCGCCGAGGCGGCGCTCATGGCAATGGCTATCACCCAGCGCCACAAGGTCATCGTCATGCGCTCTGTCCACCCCCACTATCGCGCCGTGCTGCGCACATATACCCAGTTCAACCCCAAAGTCCACCTCGTCGAGAGCGACTACGCTGGGATAGACGAGCTACTTGACGAGGACACGGCCTGTGTGTGCGCCCAGCACCCGAACTTCTTCGGGCAGTTAGAGGAATTCGCCTTGGACGAATCCGGTGCTGCTTTTGCCGAGCGCATTCACGCTGCGGGCGCGCTCTTCGTCGTGGCCACCAATCCGATCGCGCTGGGCCTGTTCAAGCCCCCCTCGGCCTACGGCGCGGACGTGGTGGTGGGTGAAGGGCAGCCTTTAGGCATCCCGCTGAGCTTCGGTGGGCCATACCTGGGCTTCTTCTGCACCCGCCGCGAATTCATGCGGCGCATCCCAGGGCGGATCGTCGGCGAGACGGTTGACCGCGAGGGGCGACGCGGTTACGTGCTCACGCTGAAGACGCGCGAGCAGGACATCCGACGTGAGAAGGCCACCAGCAACATCTGCACCAACCAAGGCCTGATGGCGCTCGTCGCCTGTATCTACCTAAGCGTCCTGGGCAAGAGCGGCCTGCGCCAAGTGGCTTATCTATGCCACCAGAAAGCGCACTACGCCGCCGACAGAATCAGCAAGCTCAGCGGCTGGCGCATCTGGAATCAGCAGCCGTTCTTCCACGAGTTCGTCGTCGCCTGTCCGCTGCCGGTGAGGGAGGTGAACAATTACTTGCTGGATGAGCACGACATCATCGGCGGCTACGACCTGGGGCAGGACTATCCCGAACTGGAGAACCACATGCTGCTGTGTTGCACGGAGACGAACACGCGCGAGGAGATAGACGCGCTGGCGGATGCCCTGGCTGCGCTTGAATAGCGCGCCGTGAGAGCGAGCAGCCATGTCGAGTTCAAAGTTGCGCGTTGCTGTCATCGGCGTCGGGGTCGGCTGGAATCACATCGAGGGCTACCAGAGCCATCCTGAGTGCGAGCTGGTGGCCATTTGCGACGCCAACCCAGCGATCCTGAAGGAGCGCGGCGAGCGCTTCAACATCCCGGAGTCCCGTCGCTACACAGACTATCACGAGGTCCTGCGCTTGAGCGACGTGGACGCGGTGAGCATCGCGCTGCCCAATTGGCTGCACGAGCCGGCGGCCATAGAAGCCTTTGCCAACGGCAAACACGTGCTGTGCGAGAAGCCGCTCGCCACGTCGGTGGAAGCCGGCTGCCGGATGATCGAGGCCGCGCGCGCGGCGAATAAAACGCTGATGGTGTGTTACAACCACCGCTACCGGCCGGAGATCATGTGGTTGAAGCGCCAGATCGCTGCCGGCGAATTTGGCCAGCTCTACGCAGCCAAGGCCGGTTGGATGCGCGAGGGCTGGATTCCAACGCACGGCCAGTGGTTCACCCAAAAGGCGCGCGCCGGCGGTGGCGCGCTGATTGACCTGGGCGTTCACGTGCTCGACCTGGCGCTCTGGCTGATGGGCTATCCCAGGCCGGTGACCGTCTGCGGAGCTGCCTTCGCCAAGTTCGGCCCACGCGGCCAAAAGACCAAGCCGCGCGACGTGAAGCCGGAGACGTTTGACGTGGACGATATGGGGTTTGGCTTTGTGCGCTTCGAGGATGGCTCGGTCTTGCAGTTTGAGTCGGCATGGGCCTCCCATCGCGAGCCGATGCAAGATGCCTATTTCGTCCGCCTCTTCGGCAGCGAGGCCGGCGCGAACTTCTACACCGGCGCGCCAAACGGCGAGACCGTCGTGTTGTTCAAGCTGATTCACGACCAGCCCGTGGAGATCGTGCCGCGCCTGCCGTCTGGCGTCAGCGGGCATCGCCTGGCCGTGCATCATTTCGTGGATTGCATATTGCAGGGCAAGCCGACCGAATCGCCCGGCGAGCACGGGCTGGTCGGCCTGCAGATCATCGAGGCCATCTATCGCTCGTCGCAACAAGGGCGCGAGGTGGCGCTGAACGATCACTAAAGAGTCGGCCATGCGGATCGTCTCTTTGCTGCCCAGCGCGACAGAGATCGTGTGCTTTCTGGGATTGCGCGATGCGCTGGTGGGCCGCAGCCATGAATGCGACTTCCCGCCTGATGTCGTGGACGCGCCCGTCATGACCTTCAGCACGATCGGCGCAACGGGGCCTGATGGTCAAGTGAACCCCGATCTGACGAGCGCTGAGATTGACGCGCTGGTCTCACAGCAGTTGCGCGATGGGCAGAGCTTGTATGGGCTTTATACAGACCGCCTGGCTGCCGCGCAGCCTGATCTGATCCTTACCCAGGCGCTGTGCGACGTGTGCGCGGTGTCGTATGACACCGTGCGTTCGGCTGTGCGCGACCTAAGCTGCGCCTGGCAGGGGTCGGCTCAGGTTATCTCCCTCGAACCAACCGATATTGAAGGTATCTTTCAGACGATCCTCGTCGTCGGTGAGTTGACGAACACGCTGGCGCTCGCCAGGAAGAAGGTCCAAGCGCTGCGCGACCGAATAGACCGCGTGCGCGCGTCCTTGAGCGACGCCGAACGATGGCCCACGGTGGCCGCCTTGGAATGGCTGGACCCGCCGTTTGCCCCCGGACACTGGGTGCCTGAACAAATCGAGATAGCCGGCGGCACGCCCGTCCTCGGTCGGAAGGGACAGCCCAGTTTTCGCTGTACCTGGGATGACGTCATCAGTTCAAAGGCTGAATGGGTCATCGGGATGCCGTGCGGTTTTGACCTGCAAGGGAGCGCGCGCGAAGTCTCGAACGCATCGGCCCATCTGCATCAGCTGCCCGCCGCCCAGCACAACCAGGTGTACGCCGTGGATGCCACATCATATTTCAGCCGGCCCGGCCCGCGCATCGTAGATGGGGTTGAGGTTCTGGCTGGCCTCCTGCACCCCCGGTTGTGGCCGTCGCCCCGGCCAGATCAGGCCGCCGCTGTGCCCTTGACCGTCGCTCAACAACCCGTCGCGCTGCGATAACTCGTGATGCTGGAATCCCTAGGGCTGCTGGCCGCATCGCTGATCGGCGCGGTGCTGGGCTGCGCCATCGCGCTGGTGCCGGGGTTGCACGTGTTCAACGTGGCCGGCTTCGCCCTGTTGCTGTATGCGCAGATGCCGTTTGTGCTGAGCGAGCAGGCGCTGGCGCTCTTTTTGCTCGGCGCGCTGGTGGGCTGGTCGGTGGTAAACGTCATCCCCGCGGTCTTTCTCTTCGCGCCGGACGACGCGCACGCGACGGCTGTGCTGCCGGCGACCAAGTATCTGTTACGCGGTCGTGGCGCAGAAGCCGCGACGTTGATAGGCAGCGGTAGCCTGGGCGCATTGCTGGGCCTGGTGTTGCTCTCGCCCATCCTGGATGAGGTCGTCAGGCCGCTGCGCGCGATTTTGCAGCCACATACCGGCTGGATATTAACGGCGATCATCGCCTTTCTGCTGCTTGGTGAATGGCCGCGCGCAGATGACCTCGCTTCGCCCTTGCGGCGTTTGATCTCTGCGTGGACCTATCTCGGCGCCGGCTTGCTCACCTTCGCGCTGAGCGGGCTGCTGGGCATGGTGCTCTTCTATCGCAGCCCGATCGCTGTTGAGTCGGCCTTCGTAAATCTGATGCCGGCGTTCGTGGGGCTGTTCGCCGCGCCGGGCCTGCTGCAAGTGTTGGTTTTTGGCACCAGGCCGCCGCGACAGCAAGCGTCGCCGTGGCGAGAAGTGGAACCGCGCCTGCTGCTGCGCGGCTCGCTCACAGGGCTGAGCGGTGGGCTGTTCGCCAGCATCCTGCCGGTGGTGAGCGGCGGCATTGGCGGCCTGTTGGCCGGCCATGCCACCGCTCTGTGGAATGAACGGTTGTTCATGATCTCGCTGGGCGCGTCCAAAGTTGCCTATTACGTGGGGAGCTTGCTGTTGCTGTTCGTGCCCGGCCTGACGCTCACCCGCGGCGGCATGGCCTGGATGATCAGCAGCATTTACGTCCCCTACGGCTGGCGTACCTATTGGTTGGCAGTGGCAGCGGTGGCTTTGTGTGGCGCACTCGCGTTCCTCGTGCTGGTCACCGTGGCCCGCTTTGCGGCGCGGTTGGCCAACGCCTGGAGTCCGCAGTGGTTGGCCGGCGGCGCGCTGTGCCTTGTCACGGCGCTGACAATAGCGCTGACGGGCTGGGGCGGGCTTTTGGTGATGGGCGTCGCAACGACGATTGGGCTCATCCCCGTGCTGGTGGGCGGGCGCCGGATCAACGGCTTGGGCGTGTTGCTGGTGCCAATTACGCTGAACGTCATCGGCGTTGGGCCGGCAGTAGCCGCTTGGTTGGGCCTGCTATAACAGGCGCATGCGCAGAGCGCTCTTTGAAGGGCTGGTGAAAGATTCCAACGGCGCCCTGCTGCCGGTGGCCTACGTCGGCCAAGAGCCGACCTACGTGCTGATTGAAGATGGCTTTAAGTACCACGTGGATGCTCGGAAAGTGGACCTTCAGGTCTTGAACATCTTCCGCGAACAGATTTTGGAACACAAGGACTTGGTGAGCAGCGCCGTGTTGAAGCTCATCGGGCAGGACGATCTCTTCACAAAAGCTGCTGTGGATGCGCAGCTCCGCAACCTGGACCAGCACTTTGAGCGTTTGCTCGAAGCCGGCATCCCAGAGTCGGCACGGCAGTATCTTGGCATGCTCGGGTTCAGCATCACCATTGACCGCCACGGCGATGTGGTGGACCTGACGATGCCGATTGACCCTCTCGACGATCAGCGCGAGTGATGAGGCAGGGATAGCATGGCCGGGGATGAGGGAATGTCCTCCGAGTTGTGTTCGGCTGAAGCGCCGGACTATCGCTGGTTTGACCTGCGCGGCGACTACGCGCATATCGGCTACGCTTTGGGGCTGGCCGATCCACCCTTCCAGATGCAGCCCTGGTGGTGGCCGCCGCCAGCGCTGCGCTTTGCCGAGGCGTGTCTGGACGTGGTGAAGGACGTTCATCCTCATCTCGTTGACGAGCTGCGCGCGTATGCTGATGCCCAGCGTTTGGCGTTTGGTGAGTTTTGGCGGCGCTGCTGCCGTATTAATCTCAAGGCACGCTTGTCGGCTGTGGGTCTCCCCGCGCCGGCCATCGCCGAGGGGTGTTCCACGTTCGTTCGCTACGTGCGTGTGCGGGCCGCGGAGAACGGGTTGACGATCCGCCGCGCGGTAGTCGGTCGCAATTACGATTACCTGCCTCAGCAGGCTCGCCGGCAGCGGATTCGTTTCGTGCCGGATTGCTGCGCGCACGCGACGGTTGGCGCGCGCGGGAGCGTGCCGGCCGGCCGTTACGATGGCCTCAACCAGCACGGGCTATTTGCCTCGTTACACGTGGTGATGACAGCCACGCCGCGCGAAGCAGACATCAGGCCCGGCATCCCTTTTCATCTCGTCGTCCGCCTTGTCTTAGAGCTGTGCCGCACGGCGCGCCAGGCGCGCGACCTGCTCACGCGCATCCCGCACCTCAGCTCGCTGAACTACCTGGTGGCCGATCCTGTGGAGGCCTTTGTCGTCGAGGCAGATCCGCGCCAGGTGCGCGTGATTGAGCAGGAAGGTGATGTCTTAGCAGCCACCAACCACTATCGGCATCCCGACATGCTGAGCTTGCAGGGCGGGCGCGCCTCGACACACTCGACGTGTCGGCTGACGTTTCTGATGCGTCGCGATGGCTGGGCCGGCACGGGCGATGATGTTGACGGGCTGCTGGACACGGCAGCGCGCATCATGGCTGACCGGAGCGCGCCGATGTGCGGGGTGCAAGGGGCGATGACCACGCTGTGGTCGTGCGTCGCCGAACTGACCACCCGCCGCGTGCGTTACGCCGCCGGACCGCCGTGCTTCACGCCCTATCAGGAGCTGGCGACGTTTTGACGCTGCCAACGCGCGCGCAAGGTAAAGACGGCTTCGAGCACGCCGCCCCCCACAGCGAGCGCCTTATCGCTGATCGAGAAGCAAAAGCGCTGTTCGCCGCGCGGATCGACGTCGGCGATCTTCATGCCGGCCTTGACCGGCACGCCATCGTGCAACAGTCCGCGCAAGACGCCGCTGAGGGTGGCGGGCACGGGCGTGCGATCTACTTGCGCGATGACCTCTCCCTCCTTCACAAAATCGCCAATCGCCCGCCGGCCGTAGAGTTGACCATCGCAGGGGGCGCGCACCACCCGTCGGGCGTCCTCGCCGCCCACCTTGCCGGGGATGCCGGTGTTGGGCGAGGCGCTGCCTGACCAGATCACGCGGCCCAGGTCGTGACCGCGCTGCGTCTCGATCACCGCGTGGCAGTCCTGGCCGGCGGTAAATCCCGGCCCCAACGCAATGACGCAGGGTGCGTCATGAATTGACGTGCCCGTGTTGCGCTTGGCCATGATCGCGTCTACGACGATCTCCGGACGCAGCGCTTGCACGGTGCGGGCAACTGGATCAGCGATGACGGGCAACGTCTCTCGCTGCCAGAGCTGGAAGGCTTCGTCCGCGTAAACAATCCGTTGACAGGCGACGCCTTCTACCGTGATACATCCTTCGTAGATCGCTGAAGCAAATGCGACGGTGCGACGGATGACCAAGGGCTGCTGCAGATCGGTGCACAACACGCGAAAGCCACACTTCCACAAGCGGTAGGCGACGCCCGTGCCGAGGTCGCCTGCGCCTTTGACGACAGCGATGGGGATATCGCGTGCCATGGCAGGGTATTGTAAGCATTGAGCGTTAAACCTATAATGCGTTCGTCATGGCGAACGAGGACTCGAAGCTGGTGCTGGTGGTGGACGATGAGCCGCGAATGATCAACTTCATCCGAATGAACTTGGAATTAGAGAACTTTCAGGTGGTCTCGGCGACGGATGGGTTGGAAGCGGTGCGCAAGGTGCGTGAGATGTTGCCGGATTGCGTGTTGCTCGACGTCATGATGCCGGATATAGACGGCTTCGAGACCCTCAGCATGATCCGCGAGGAGAGCAACGTGCCGGTGATCATGCTGACTGCGAAAGGCGAGGAGGAGGACAAAGTGCGCGGGTTATCGCTCGGCGCAGACGACTATGTGACGAAGCCATTTAGCCCGCGCGAGCTGGTCATGCGCGTGAAGGCCGTAATTCGCCGGGCGGAATTGCCTGCGATGGTAGAGAAAGCGCCAATCAAGGTGGATGACCGCCTTTCTATAGACTTCAATCGGCGCGAGGTCATTGTAGAAGGCAAGCCAATCAAGCTCCGGCCGACAGAATGGCGGCTGCTGTATCACCTCGTGCAAAATGCCGGCTGGGTCGTTCCACATGAGACGTTGCTGAGCAAGGTGTGGGGGTGGGAGTACCGAGACGAGACCCAGTATCTTAGGCTCTACATCACCTATCTGCGGCAGAAGATAGAGAAAGACCCCTCGCAACCCCAATATATTCTCACCGAGAGGGGCACGGGCTATCGGTTCGTTGACTTTCGCAAGCGAGAGCGTGAACGGGAGCGCGAGAAGCAGACCGAGTAAGGCCGTCTTTATCACAGCGTCTCGGCTATGTGCGTTGCTTACTGGGAGCACTGCCTTCTTGGCAACTTCCATTGCTTCTCCTGGGTGCCTCTGCGTGAGATCACCCTGGCTGCGAACGCAGCCTGATCGCCCCTCAGCGACTGCTAAGCGTATAATTCCCCTACGACCTCTCTGGCGTTGCCGATTCATCGAAATGCCACCCCGCAATTGCCGGTCAAGGTGAACGTTAACCAAGAGGGAGCAAAGCAGACATGACCCAGCCAAGCGCCCTGAAAGATGACAACGAAGCGATGATTGCCTTCGGCAAAGGCAAGCGCATGCCGCTCGCGCTTTATAAGGTGCGCCATTCGCTGGCTCACATCATGGCGCAGGCAGTCACCGAACTCTTCCCACAAGCCAAGCCCACGATCGGGCCGCCTGTGGAAAACGGCTTTTACTACGACTTCTACGTGCCCACCCCATTCACGCCGCAAGATTTGGAGCGCATCGAGGCGCGCATGCGTGAAATTGTTAATAAACACGTGGATTTTGTCCGCCGCGAGGTGAGCGAAGCCGAAGCGCGTGAACTCTTCAAAGATAACCCCTTTAAGCTAGAACTCATCGCCGGCCTGGTGCAAGGCGCGGCCGATGACATGGGGGAACAAGCGTCATCAGCGACCAATGGCGCTGCGGGCATCCTGACGGTTTATACCCAAGACACCTTCACCGACCTTTGCCGCGGACCACACGTCAACAACACGCGGGAGATCAACCCTGCTGCGTTCAAGCTGTTTCAAAGCAGCGGCGCCTACTGGCGAGGGGATGAGAAGAACCCCATGCTCCAGCGCATTTATGGGCTTGCCTTTCACACCCCTGAGGAGCTTCAGCACTACCTCGACATGCAAGAGGAAGCGCGCAAGCGCGACCATCGCAAGTTGGGCGCCGAGCTGGAGATCTTCATGTTTGATGACGAAATCGGCCCGGGTTTGCCCCTGTGGTTGCCAAACGGCGGCGTGCTGATCGAGCAGTTGGAGGCGCTGGCCAAGAAGATGGAAGAGGAAGCCGGCTACCAGCGCGTGCGTACCCCTCACGTTACGAAAGAAGCCCTCTTCGTGCGAAGCGGACACTTACCCTACTATGCCGAGAGCATGTTCCCGCCCATGACGCTGGAGGACGGCGAGCGCTACTACATCAAGCCGATGAATTGCCCCTTCCATCACAAGATTTACGCCTCCAAGCCGCGCAGCTACCGAGACCTTCCCCTGCGGCTGGCCGAATACGGCACCTGCTATCGCTTTGAACAAAGCGGCGAGCTGTTTGGATTGATGCGCGTGCGTTCAATGCAGATGAACGATGCGCACATTTACTGTACCGAGGAACAATTCGAGACTGAATTTCTCGGCGTGGTTAACCTGTATCTCAGATACTTTGAAATCTTTGGCATCGAGAAGTACGTCATGCGCCTGAGCTTGCACGCCGATGCTGGTCTGGGCAAGAAATACGTGGATAACAAAGCGCTCTGGCTAAAGACCGAGGAAATGGTGCGGCGCGCCATGCAGCAGGTCAACGTGCCCTTCTACGAGGCAGAAGATGAAGCTGCGTTCTATGGCCCGAAGATTGACGTCCAGATTTACAGCGCCATCGGCAGGGAGTTCACACTAGCGACGAATCAGGTGGACTTCGCCGTGCCGCCGCGCTTTAACCTCACGTATGTTGACCGTGATGGACAGGAGAAGACCCCCCTCTGTCTTCACCGTGCCCCGCTGGGTACCCATGAGCGCTTTATCGGCTTCCTCATCGAACACTTCGCCGGCGCCTTTCCGCTATGGCTGGCACCGGTTCAGGCCGTGTTGATCCCGATCGCCGATCGTCACGTGGACTATTGCCAACGCATCGCGCGCCAACTGCGCGCCGAAGGAATGCGCGTCCTGGTGGACGATGGGCCAGAGCGGATGCAGAACAAAATTCGCAAAGCGCAACTCGCGAAAATCCCCTACATGCTCGTCGTCGGGGATAAAGAAGTGCAAGCGGAAGCTGTATCTGTACGCCTGCGCAGTGGCGAAGACCTTAAGACCCAGCCGATCGGTGAGTTCACTGCGCGCGCGAAGGCCCTTATCGCACGCTACGCACTTACACTCTGGGAGTAACGACTGACTTACGCTAGAGTGAAAGATGAGCGTTGGCGTTCTGCGCCGAGTGCACGAGGGGCAGCGACGTCACTGACGAGCGTCGCAGCATCTCCAGCCGATCCAATTCCGCCATCAAGCGCGCTTGGCGGGTTCTAAACGCTTCTGCCTGAATCCCTTCTGCCCAAGTCAGGTCGTAGTAAATGTTCGTCAGCTCCTTTTTAAGGTAGGCGATCGTCTCATCCAGCAGCTGCTTGTTCATGGTCGTTCACACGCGCGTTGGCCGATTGGTGACTTACACTGTACCGACAAGGATAAAGCGTTGTTGATGAGCAGATTAACGTAAGAATAAAGAATCGCTTCGGAGCCGCTTCTCAAAACCTTAAAGAGAGCTTAAACATCGCTCCTTATAAATACATAAACCATGGCTAGTACTCCACGCATACGCTCGGTGCTTGACCAAGACATCGAGGCCATCCGCGACGACATCCTCCGCATGGGTAGCTTCGTCAGAGAACAGGTCACTACGGCTGTTCGCTCGTTGAAATCGCGCGACATCGGACTGGCCCATCAGGTGCTTTCAATCGAGCAACAGATCAACGACATGCGTTACAAGGTAGAGCTGGCCAGCATGCGCAGCATCGCAACGCAGCAGCCAACAGCCAAAGACCTGCGCACCATCATCGCCTCGATGCACATCGCCAGTGAACTCGAGCGTATCGCCGACCACGCCGCCGGCATTGCGTCCATCACCATTCGCATTGGGGATGAGCCATTGGTGAAGCCGCTGATTGACATCCCGCACATGCAAGAGATAGCATGCGAGATGCTGCACGACGCGCTCGACGCATACGTTAAAAAGGACGCTGAGGCAGCCAAACTGGTAGCACAGCGTGACTGGGAAGTGGACGAACTCTACGACCAGATCTTGCGCGAACTGCTCACTTACATGATGCAAGACGCGCGCGTTGTTACCCAATCCACTTACCTCCTCTGGATCGCTCACGATCTAGAGCGCATCGCCGACCGTATCACCAACATCTGCGAGCGCGTGATCTTCATCGCCACAGCCGAGCTAGGGGACTACAAGCCAGAGAAAGAGTAGCGCATGGACTATGGCCAAAGTTCTCATTGTCGAGGATGAGAGCGTTCTGCTGGATCTGCTGACCCGACACTTGGAGAGCGAGGGATATACGGTCGTCACTGCCTCCCGTGGAGACGACGGTCTGGAAGTCGCCAGGCGAGAGACGCCCGATATCTGCGTGCTGGACGTCATGCTGCCCGGTCTCGACGGCCTGTCCTTGTGCCGCATCCTGCGCCGCGAATCGGATGTGCCGATCATCCTGCTGACGGCCCGCGCAGGTGAGGTGGACCGGGTGATCGGCCTGGACAACGGAGCCGATGACTACGTGGTCAAGCCGTTCAGCTTGCCTGAATTGACCGCCCGCATCCGCGCAGCCCTGCGGCGCACCCCCAAGCGCTCGGATAATCAACTCCAAGTTGGGGATATTCGCCTCGACGTCGCGGCGCGCCGGGCCTATCGCGGAGACAAAGAACTTAAGTTGAGCCACAAGGAATTCGAGCTGCTGGCGACGCTCATGCGCAACAAAGGGGCCGTGCTTTCACGCGAATTCTTGATCAGCCAGGTGTGGGGCTACGATTTTGACGGCGACATGCGCACAGTAGATGTCCACGTGCGCTGGCTGCGCGAGAAAATCGAGGAAGACCCTTCCAATCCTCGTCACCTACAGACTGTGCGCGGGGTGGGCTACCGGATTGACTGAGTGAGCAGCCCTGTCACCGTCCGAACAACCTCAAGCGTTGGCCGTTCATGCTGGCTGCTGCCTCAGAGCACAAGTACAACATCGCCGCAGCGATGTCCTCAGCAGCGGTGAACTGGCTGTAGTCCGCGTCCGGCCGCTCGGCGCGCATCTGCGGCGTGAGGATGGCATTGACGACGATGATATTTGCCGTCGCGCCGCTGCCTTTGAACTCATCAGCGAGGGCGAGCGTCAATGCCTCGGCTGCTGCCTTGCAGGCGCCGTACGCAGCGTTTGCATGCGCCGGCTGCTGTGCTTGCGGCGAGGACACTAAGATGAACCGCCCGCGATGCGCCTTGAGCGGCTCGACGAAGGCGCGCATGACGTTCCACGCCGTCTCGAGCAACAGCCCCTTCAACAGCGCCCAATCCGCCTCGGGGAACTGCGCGATCGGTTGTCCGCCGCGGTACCCGCCGACCAAATGGACCACCGCATCTACGCGCCCGAAGCGCTGCTCTACCTCGCGCGCCCATGCCAGGGTTTGCGCCGCATCTAGAAGGTCCACGGCGGCGATGTGATGGCCCTCCGCATCGCCAAGCTGCGCTAAGACAGCCGCTAACCTGGCTTGGTTCGCATCGGCCAGCGCCAATCGCGCGCCGGTTTGTGCAAACGCTTGGGCAACGGTTGGGCCTAAGCCGCCCGCAGCGCCGGCTATCACCACTACTCTAGACGAATCATTCATCATTTCATTGAAGATTATAGGCCTTCCAGCGCGTATTTTGCGCTGGTTGAGGAGCTGTGGTAGAACGTGTGTTATGAGAAAGCTTGCTTATCTGGCCATAGCGTGCACTACGGTCATCACCGCCTGCGGCGCAGAGGCTCCGCAGCCGTCACCGCAGCCTACTGCCGAGCCGCCGCTGGCAGCCACCGCGCCCCCCCGCCCCAACCTACCGAACTGGAAGGAAGAAATGCCCTTGCCCTTCCCCTTCCCAGAAGGTGCTTTTGCGCCAGTTGACGCCTTCGTACAAGCCCAGCAGCTTGGCCGCGGCGTCAACTTCGGCAACATGCTGGAAGCGCCAAAAGAGGGCGAATGGGGATTGGTGGTTCGAGAGGAATACTTCCCGCTCGTGCGCCAGGCCGGTTTTGATACCGTCCGCGTGCCGATCCGATGGTCTGCTCATGCCTTGCGCCAGCCGCCATACACCATCGCGCCGGAGTTCTTTCAACGCATAGATTGGGTCATCGAGAACGCGCTGCAGAACGACCTCAACGTGGTGATCAACATGCACCATTACGAAGAGCTATTCAAAGACTTGGAGGGCGAACGCGAGCGATTCTTGGTGCTTTGGGATCAGATCGCCACGCGCTATAGAAACCTGCCGCCAGAGGTGCTGTTCGAGCCATTGAACGAACCGCACGGCGCGCTGGACAACGAATCCTGGGAGGAGTTGTTCAAGCAAGTGCTGGCCGTCATCCGTCGCACCAACCCGCACCGCAATGTGATCTTTACCGGCGCCGACATGGGGACGCTCAACGGCCTGCTACAAGCCAAGCGGCCAAACGACGATCCACACTTGATCGCCACCTTCCACTACTACCTTCCGTTCGCGTTCACCCACCAGGGCGCGGAATGGGTGGAAGGCAGCAGCGCCTGGCTGGGTACTAGCTGGAGGGGCAACGGCACGCAGCGCGCCAACGTGGACTATGACATGGACCGCGCCGTACGCTGGGGAAAGCAGAATAACATGCCGGTCTGGATGGGTGAGTTCGGCGCTTATAGCAAAGCCGACCTCGATTCGCGTGTGGCCTGGACCAACTACGTCGCGCGCGCTGCCGAAGCGCGCGGCCTCACATGGGCCTACTGGGAGTTCGGCAGCGGCTTCGGCGTATACGACCCGATCAGCTTGCAGTGGAATGAGCCGATATTAAACGTCCTCATCCAAAAACAGGAAGCGACCGGCAGGTAAAACCAGGGCAGCTCACGCTTCGCGCGAGCTCGTCGTTTCGGAGGATGCGCTGCCGTCCGCATCCGCCAAGGGACGAGTCGAGAGCGGCCTCCCACCGACTCGGTATGGGTAGGCAACTTTGCGCGGCTGTTTGGGCGTCGGTGCGGCAGCAGGGCTGCGCCTGAAGCGCTCAAACAGCCCGCGCTTCGTTTGCTTGGGGGGAGCTTCTGCTGTGGTCTGGGCGCTCGCTGCAGGCCCATCTTGCGCGGCGGCTGGCTCCGCTGCGGGCATCGCAGCCGGCTCCGGCGTAGCGACTGCCTCGGAAAGGACGCTGGCCGGCTCAGCCGGCGCGCGCACGGTGCGCGCCGCAGGATTGGGGGCGACGCGCAGCGGCCACAGCGCGATCCTGCTGACGCTGTAGGCAAACAACGCGATGGCGAATATCCCGATGACCTGCGCGAGCAACTGATCGGTGGGTAGCTCGGCGCGCGACAAAAGGCCGACGACGCCGTAGCTGCCGTTTGCAAAGACGCCCGTGCAGACCAGGCCAATGGCAGATGGGGCGAGCACCGACGTGGCGATGGCGGCTTCGTCGTTCCAGCCCCACCGCTCATGAACCACGTAGTAGCCTATCGTGGCCAGCAGGCCGCAGACCACGCCCAGGCCGATGACCACCGGCAAAGGCAGCAGCGCGCCCGCGCTGGAGGTGACGAAGACGCTCGCCAGCGCCGCCCGCCCGGCGCTCAGCACATCGGCGTGTCGCGTGGTGAACGTGGTGTATAGGCCCGCCGTCAGGATCGCAGCGCTCACTGCCACCGCGCCGCTGACAAATTGGCCGCTGCTGAGCGCAGGCGTGTCATGGCCGCCGAGCGCGGCCGCACCGGCCATCGAGAGCAACACGCCGGCCACCGCGCGAACCGGAAACTGGGTCGTCGGCAACCTGGGCGTGTCTGGCGTCAGCTCGCGCGGCAATGCAAGGCGCGCCCAGATCAAGCTGGCCATGCCGGTTGCCAAGCCGATCGTGGATAAACGCCCCACATCCACCCAGCCGCGCCCCAGGCCGGCGTTCTCGCCCAGCCTCGCCAGCCAGCCATCTGTCCATCCCCAGCACGCGACCACCGGCAAGACCAGCCCGCACACGAGGAGCGCGAAGAGCGCAACCACCGCCAAGCGCACATGGGATGGCACAGCACCGGCTGCCAGCAGCGCGCCGGCGGCGACGAGCGGCCAAAGACGCACCAGCAGGCCGATGCTCTCGGGGTCGGTCGCGTCTTGGAGGAAGAACCCATGCAAGCCGAGGAACACCCACCGCCCTCCGTCGCTCTCCAAGCTGAGCGCCTGCCAACGGCTGCCCAGGGCGAACGCAAATCCCCACGCCACCAGGGTCAACGTCCCGATGGCCAGCGCGATCAGCGAGGCAGCAGCTAGGCGGTGGTGATGCTGTGACGGCACACCGGCGGCGATGAGTAACCACAGGCCAGCCGGCAGCAACAAGCCCCCTATCGCGTTTGCATCCACGGGCGGTTAAGTATAATTTAACTCAATGGCATCTCCGTCCGCCCAGGACAGCCTGATGCTGGCGCGCGCGGTGATCACGGCGGCCGCCGAGAAGAAAGCTGAAAATATACTCTTGCTCGATCTACGCAACCTCTCCTCAGTGGCTGATTATTTCGTCGTGTGCTCTGGCTCCAGCGAGCGACAACTACGCGCGATCGCCGAGGCAATTGAAGAGCACGTGTACAAAGAATACCGCGTAGATGTGCACCACGTCGAGGGGCTAAACGGCAGCGGGTGGATTTTGCTCGACTATCGCGACGTGGTGGTGCACATCTTCCTGCCGAGCCAACGCAGCTACTACAATCTCGAGGGCCTGTGGGCCAAGGCTCCCGTGCTATTGCGCATGCAGTGAGTCAAAACTCCAGCTTCTTGTAGCGCATCGCCACACTTTCCACGATGCCGATGGCGACCATCAGTGAAATCAGGCTGCTGCGGCCGTAGCTGACAAAGGGCAACGTCACACCGGTCACCGGCATTAAACCTACCTGCATGCCCAGGTTGATGTAGGTCTGCAAAAAGAGCGTCGCTGCGATGCCGGCGCAGATCAGCCGACCGAAGGTATCGCGCGCGATCATGGCGGTGCGCAGCGCGCGCAGAATGACAAACGCCAGCAGGGCAACGAAGAGCATGCTGCCGACGAACCCCAGCTCCTCGCCGATCACGGAGAAGATAAAGTCGGTGTGCCGCACAGGGAAGAATCGCAGTTGCGTCTGCGGCCCTTGTAGATAGCCCTGCCCCCACAGCCCACCGTTGCCCAAAGCGATCAGCGCTTGTTCGCTCTGGTAATTTGCCCCTGGCTCCTCCACCAGCCCCAGCAGCAGTTCAATCCTGGCACGCTGATAGGCTTGAAAGGACGGCAGTTGCGTGACCAGGATCACAATCGCAATCCCCGCCAGCAGCATGAATACTACGTGTTTGCGCTCCACCCCACCGACGAAGATCAGCACCAGCCACAAAAAGACGATCGTCAGCGCCGTGCTCAAGTTAGGCTGTAACAAGATGAGCACGACGCAGGGAAGCGTCGCCAAGCCGGAGATAACTATCGTGCGAAAGTAGTCTGAGCGACCTTGTCGGTCGGCGATCAAGCGCGCCAGCACGATGGTGAGCGTGAGCTTCGCCAGCTCACCAGGTTGCACATCGAAGCCTCCCAAATCGAACCAGCGGCGGGCACCCTGACGCTCTACACCGGCCACCAGCACCAATGCCAGCGCAGCGACGATGCCCACATAGAGCGGGATAGCCAGCCCCCGCAGCAGGGTGTAGTCAAAGATGCTGACGAGGAGGAGGATGGTTAATCCAATGACGGCAGTGATTGCCTGGTCGAGCCAGCTTCGCTCTACAGCGGGGTTGCCTTCGTTGCGCGTCGCGCTGTAGATCATCGCCACCCCAAAGGCGGTCAACAGCACGACAGCCGCCAGCAACAGCCAGTCAAAGCGCCGCCATAGGCGCGAATCAAGCATCGGTGGTCAATGCGTCAGCGCGCGTTTGATGCCCCCGCCGAGCGCGCCACACGCCCTCCTCGGCCAACAACAAGCGGGATATCCACCACTAGCTTGCTGCTGTCCCGTTCATGCAAGAGGTTCACGTTGACGTGCTCGTGATCAACACTCACCCGCTGCGAAATCGCAGCGACGATGTCATCTTTGATCAAAGCGAGCATCCCAGGCGGGATCTCGAGGCGGTCGTAGGCGAGCATGGTTTGCAGCCGTTGCTTGGCGACTTGTGCGCTGTTCGACTTGGCAAAGAGCCGGTTTAGAACGTCCATAGAGTAATTATAGAGCGATTTCTAAGTTCAGTCCAGAGCCTCTAAGATTAGTCTATAGCTAACTGACTTTGCCGAACAGTCGCTGCCACCAGCTGAGCGATTGAGGCTCCGCGAGTGGGACTTGCTCGCCGCTCAGACGCCTGGCGATATCGCGATAGGCCAAGGCGGCTGGACCTTTGTCATTACAAACAACCGGCGTGCCGCGATTGGAAGCCGAGAGAATTGCTTCATCCTCCGGCACAATGCCGATGATCTCTGTAGAGAGTACTTCGGTAATATCGTCTACAGAGAGCATCTCCTGCTTCTTAACGCGCATTGGCACAACGCGGTTGATGACCAGATAAATCTGGGTCTTTCCTTGCGACTCGGCCAGGCCGATCACGCGGTCGGCGTCGCGGACGGAAGACACCTCTGGATTGATCACAACGAGCACCACGTCAGCAGGCGCGAGCGCGTTTTGGAATCCTTGTTCAATCCCCGCCGGCGAGTCAATCAAGATGAACTCAAACTCCTTGCGCAGCTCATCACACACTTGGATCATCTGTTGCGGGTTGACAGCAGTTTTGTCGCGGGTCTGCGCAGCCGGCAACAGGAAGAGTTCCGCTGCGCGCTTATCGCGAATCAGCGCTTGGCGCAGCCGACAGCGACCTTCCACATAGTCCACAATGTCATAGACGATGCGATGCTCCAGGCCCATCACCAAGTCCAGATTGCGCAGGCCAATATCGCCATCCACAACGACGACCTTGTGCCCAAGCTGTGCCAAGGCTGTGCCGACATTTGCCGTTAAGGTGGTCTTGCCCACCCCGCCTTTGCCCGAGGTCACCGTGATCACGCGACCCTCAAGAGGTGTTTGTCCGTTCATCGCATGGCCATTTGAGACTAAAGGTGGCATGATGTTCATCGTCGCTCGAATCTGGATTTATGGGTTAGGACGTCCCAGGATGTAAAGATGATCTCTTGATCTTTAAGCAGCGCCATCTGCGCGGTGCGTTTTCTGCGCTGCCCGTGCTCCAAAGAGCGCGGGATATAGACTGCTTCGGCAATACGAACACACGTCGGCGACATTTCCAGGGCACACACCACAGCCTGTGCGTTGCCCAACGCCCCCGCGTGAGCAGCTCCGCTCAGGCGACCCCATACAATAATATCACCGCCGGCGATAACCTGGGCGCCGGGGTTGACGTCGCCCATGATGACGATATGGCCCGGATGACGCAGGACCTGGCCTGAGCGAATGCGCCGGCGCACGAACAAGCCGTCTCCTGCTTCGCCAGGCAGCGACGTGCTGTCTTTCACCACCTCTTGCGGGCGCGCCGGCTGTTCCGGCGCGCGGCGCGCCGCAGAGGCGCTCGTCAGCCGGTCTGCCAGCCCCAGCGAGCGGACGCGCGCGCAGGTCTCTGCATTTTGGGAGATCACCGCCCATAGCTTGATCTCTCGCGCGCGCAGCACGTCAATCGCGTGCCGGAGATCCTCTTCGTTCAATCTTGCGTCTTTCACGTCAAAAGCAACACTGCTCCCACGGAAGAAGTGTGGGGTGGCATCCAGCTTGGCCTCTAGCTCGCGCAGATGGGTGAGCCACGGCGTCTCCGACGCGCCGTTGAACACAATGAGCAGGCCGTGTCGGTACCCCTTGATCGCTATCATGGCTCACCCAGACTGGCGCAGCGCCTCACTCTGAATCGCTTCTGGCCACCGGCGCCAGCTTCTCTTCTGGCACGCCCAGATTGAAATACCTATTGTAGATGCGCTGCGTGATCGGCGCAGCGACGCCAGAGCCTTGCCCCCCGTTCCAGACATATACAGCCATAGCTATTTGCGGGTTCTGAGCCGGCGCGTAGGAGACGAACCAGGCATGTGTGGGCAGATTTTGAATGCCGACATAGCAAATGCCGGTTGTATAGGCCACATCGTCGCAGAACTCAGCAGTGCCTGTCTTGCCGGCATATTCAAAGCCTTCCAAGCGCGAGCGCCAAGCCGTGCCGCCGGGGTCGTTGACCACTTCCCACAATGTCTGCTGAATCAAGCGCAAATAGTAGGGGTCAAGGCGCACCTGACGGATGACCTTCGGTGTAAAGGGCTGAACCACTTCCCCGCGTTCATTAATCACCTCCCGGATGATCTGCGGGTGATAGAGCGTGCCGCCATTGGCGATCACTGCCGTCACGTTCGCCATCTCAAGCGGCGTCGCCAGCACATAGCCTTGACCAATTGAAGCGTTGTAGCTATCGCCCGTAGACCATACCTCGCCGATGTTGCGCAGCTTCCAGTTTTTGGTCGGCGCGATGCCAACGCTGTAATCAATGTTAAGCTCGGTCAATTCGCCGATGCCGAATTCCTGCGCCCATTGGGCCAACTTATCAGGCCCCATCCCGGTGATGTTCTCGCGCTCATCCACGAAACCGCCCACGGTCTTGTAGAAGTAGGTGTCACACGAATTGCGCAACGCCTGACGGATGTTCTGCCAGCCATGGCCAGTGCGCTTCCAACAATAAAACTTCTGTCCTCTCTCCGGATCGTCTGGGTTGTACTGGTCTGGAAGGACGAAGATGCCCGGATCGTATACCGTCGTGCGCTCGGTTACGGCGCCTTCCTGAAGCAGGGCAGCGGTTGTGACGATTTTGAACGTGGAGCCGGGCGGCACGCGATCCTGTGTGGCATGGTTGAGGAGCGGCTTATGTAGATCCGCGGCCAGGGCTTCGAACGCTTGCTGCGAGATCCCCTTGGCGAATAAGTTGTTGTCGTAGCTGGGGATGGAGACCATCGCCAGAATCTCGCCCGTGTTTGGGTTGAGCGCGACGGCCGCGCCGCGCGGCGCGCCGCGTTCCCTCATCGCCGCGCCGAGCACGTCGCTCACGATCTGCTGTAAGCGTAGATCGATCGTCAGGCGCACGCTATAGCCGTTGACGGGGAGCGTCTCGCTCAGCACTTGCAATTCCTCAAACGAGGCATCCACCAGGATCCTGCGTTTGCCTTTCTGTCCGCGCAAAATCTCCTCGGCTGCCCGTTCGACGCCCGTGATGCCGACTCGGTCGGTGTCGTAATCGTAGATTGCGCGCGAATATCGCGCCGGCTCGCGCTCCACCATCTCGCGGAATATCTTGCCGGTGTAGCCCAGGATATGGGCCAGCAAATCTTTATACGGATACTCGCGCGAGCCAACTGTCTGCACCACGACGCCGCGCATGACGAGCGACTGTTCTTGGATCGCCATCGCCACCTCGCGCGGCACATTGTCGGCGATGATCGTCGGCTGATACGGCGCAAAGCGCGCATCGCGGCTGGTCACCTTCGTATAAATATCCCCGGCCGTCACGCCCGGCTGGTTGATCATCTCGGCCAGCCTGTTATACATAGCCATGCGCTCGATGCGCTGCCGGATGGGGTCGTCGGGGTAGCGCACTTGCTGGATGGGGATGATCGCCACTTGATAAGCCGGCGCATTGCGCACCAACGCTTCGCCGTTGCGGTCGTAGATCAGGCCGCGGATGGCCGGCAGCGGGCGTTCGATTACGCTGCGCTGCCCCACCCGTTCGCTGAAGACCTGCTGTTGATTCACTTGCAGGTCATATAGGCGCACGCCGAGGATGGCGAAGGTCACTATCACGCCGAGTGATAGAAGCGTCAGGCGCAGCCGGCCGCTGGCCTCGTCCGGCGGCGGGGCCTGGCTGGTGCGGCGGCGAACGGGTAAGTCGTCCAGATGCATGCCTAGGCCTTTTATCGTTCGGGCAAGAAGCGCTCCTGCTCGCGCAAGCGGGCCTGTAATCTGCTCAGCACCGCATGGGCCGGCAGGGCAAGCAGTAGGTTGATCAGCGTGCTCGGGAGCGCCACGTTCGTCAGGCTATCCACAGCTCCTATATTTCTCCCCGCCACCGTCAGCACAACGATCGCAACAATGTAATAAGCGGCCGAGACGACCAGCACCCAGTTCAGCGTGCGCACCAGGGCCAGGCCTGCTGGCGTGCGATCCAGCAGCATTGCCAGCAAATTGCCGACCGCGATCCCCGCCGTGTGCACGCCAAACGGTGCTCCCGACTGAAAATCGAGCAGCAGCCCCCCACCCAACGCCCACAGCAACCCTTCGTTGCCGCGGATGGCCGCCCATGTGGCCGAGGTCAGCAACACCAGGTTAGGACGGACGCTCGACCCGAGTAGCGCGACGAGCAGGCTGCTCTCCGCAACGGCCAGCAACAAAATAACTACGCCGGCGATGATGTGTCGGCGCATTGTGCGCTGATCTTAACGCGAACGCAGCACCGCCCGCGAACCAACGACCAACTGCGCCCCATACCGCCGGATGACGAACTGCGCGACGATGGCCAGCCACAGATTGGACGCGCTGATACATAACAAAGTGCTCACCAGGGCGCAGGCGAGATGAACAAATTGCCCGGCAGGGTGGCGACCGGAGAGGGGCCAGCCCAACCATCGCCATTCGGCCAAGATGAGCGCTAAGCCGGCCAGCGCACCCCAGTACACATCGCCCAGCAAGAGGAGAAACGGCGCGCGATAGAAGGCCCAGTGAACTTCAGCGTAGACAGCGTTGCGCCAGACCAAGCCCGAGGGCGCTGGGGCCTGTCCATCATCCGGTGCGTGCTCGGTCGCCGAGCGCCCTGCTAACCATGCCACGGCCAGCACAAAGCCCGCTGCCAGACCTGCTGTCGTCGCCTGCCACAACCAATCGCGCAACGCGAAACCCAGCACAAGCCCGGTGTCCATCACCCCAATTCGACCCAGGCCCATCAGATCGGCGCTCAGCACGCCGTTGAACAGCGCCAGCGATGGCCATCCAACGTAGTACAAAAGCAGCGCCAGCTCGGCAGCCCAACGTCCCAGACCAGCATGGCCAAGCGCCGGCAGACGAACGGCCAGCGCGCGCGCCACCAGGCCCGCACTCAACGAGCCGCCAATCCACAGCAGCAGGGGCGCAGCGGACGAAAGGTTCATTCAGTGGGCTGGGCGAGCGCAGGAAGGTGTGCGCAGACATCTTCTACAGTCATCTGCAATAGACCGTGCTGCGCACACTTCAGCGAAGCGGCGGCCGTAGCGAAGCGCGCCACTTGCGCGGTCGTCCAGCCGGCCAGTAGCCCGTAGATCGCGGCAGCGGAATACACCGCCCCAGCACCTTGGGTGTCCACGACCTCAACCGATGGCGCGGGCACAGCAACCAGCCCATCGTCATCGGCGGCCAACGAGCCATGCTTGCCGCGCGTGACGAAGGCGACGCGCGCGCCCAGGTCACGCAGCGCGGCGATCAGCGCGTAGGGGTCTTCCTGACCAACGTGCACATCGGACATCGGGGATTGCGCGTATGTCGAGCTGGCGATCAGATCACGATACATCTCAGGCCGGCGGGTCGAGTACTCCACGTTGATGAAGATCGGCACACCGTAGGCGCGGGCAAAGTCCACCGCGCGCTTGACCGGCGGGCCGACATACCAATCCACATATAGCATTGCCGCGCCACGGATCGGCGTCAGGTCTGCATCGGCCAAGCTGCCCCACACTTGTGGGGCATCTTCAACGAAGAAGGTGCGCGTGCCGGCGCGGTCGGAGATGTCCACCTCGTGGGGCGTGCGCAGGTCATGTCGCAGTGCGATATGGGTGTGCACCCCGCGCTCGTTCAGCGCGCGCAGCGTCCGATGTCCTAGCTCATCGGCCCCCAGCGCGTTGCTGATCAGATGTGCCTCGACGCCCCAGCCGGCCAGCATTTGGGCCACCATCGCGCAGTCGGCGCCGATGAAGGTATGCTTAGCGCGAACGTAGGCGCCGGTGTTGGCAGCCGGATAACGCTCTACGAAGAACACCTCGCCGGGGTTGACGTAGCCAAAACAAACCACGCGGGACATCAAAGGCAAACAGAAAGGGCGCACCGGGTGCGCCCTCTCAAATGGCCTCCACAGGGCTCGAACCTGTGACCTCACGGATGTGAACCGTGCGCTCTGACCAACTGAGCTAGGAGGCCACTTGGACCTCTATTATACCGCGAGAGCGCCCAGAGTGTTGGGCGGGGCGCATTCACCAATAGGGGCAACACGCGAGTCAGGTGCACCGCCTTCTAGGCAACTGGCAAGGATGCTGCGCTTTCTATTTCTCTGTGTTCTCCGCGTCTCCGCGTGAGATCAGCCTTACCCCCAACTGTGAACGCACCCGTTGGGCGAGGAGTGCATTCACGATTTGGGGCGGGTACGCTTGGCGTGACCAGTAGTGAGCACACGAGATCACCAGCACCCCACCTCACCCTGTCATTCTAGCGCCAGCGCAGCAGGGGCGGTTCGCGAACCGCCCCTGCACCGTATGCACCCTCAGGGCGCTGCGATCTGACAATTCAGGCGTTCTTCTCTAAACTTAGCTTTGTGAGGAACAGCCATGATTGAACACATTCTCTTGGCGACAGACGGATCGGCGGCTGCCGAGCGCGCGGCGGAGATGGCTGCGTCGCTGGCGATGCGCTACGGCGCGAAGCTCACCATTCTGCACGCCTATCACCCCATCTCCTTCTTCCTCGGCGAGCCGAACTATACGCAGGTGCTGGGGCGCGAGTTGGAGAAAGGCAATCAATTGCTGGAAGGGCTGCGCAAGCGGCTGGGCGAGATGGGCGTGAAGGACATCGAGACCGAGCTGATCGAGGGCAATGCTGCTGATGCCATCCTCAGCGTGGTCGAGACGCGCAAGCCCGACTTGGTGGTGCTCGGCTCGCGCGGGCTGGGCACTTGGCAAGGCGCTTTTCTGGGCAGCGTCAGCATGTCAGTGACCCAGCGCGCCCCTTGTCCGGTGCTGGTGGTGAAGTAACGACGGCCTTCGCGGGCTGATCCACCGGCGAGTCCAGCCACCCCGGCTCTCAGGCGCTTCGGCTAAGTCGGGCAGGAGGCGTTGGCCAATCGCGCGCGGGTTGCTGACCGGAAAAGAGAGGCGACGGTACTACCGTCGCCTACTCATGGTTCCGCCTTGGCCGTGAACGCACCTGTCGGGCGGTGCTTTACTTGGATTTAGGATAATCTCTGCTTCCATGTCCGTTTCATCCATCGCTGCCCTCAAGGCGATTGAGTTCAGCCACGCCATCGCCGGCCCGGCGTGTGGCCTGATCCTGGCCGACCTAGGGATGGACGTGCTCAAAATTGAGCCGCTGGAAGGTGACCCCACGCGCGCGCTCAAGGGGTTCGGCGTGGGCTACTTCCCGATGTTCAACCGCAACAAGCGCAGCTTGGCGGTGAACCTAAAGACCGAGGCCGGCCAACGGATCGTCGCTGCGCTGGCCGAGCAGGCCGACGTTTTGATTGAGAACTACGCGCCGGGGGTGATGGAGCGCCTGGGCTTGGGCTACGAGGCGCTCTCGCAGCGCAATCCCGGCCTCATCTATTGCTCAATCAAGGGCTATCTGCCCGGCCCTTACGAGAAGCGCGTCGCCCTGGATGAAGTGGTGCAGATGCAGAGCGGGATCGCCTACATGACCGGCCCGCCGGGCCAGCCGATGCGCGCCGGCATCTCGGCTGTGGACATCACCGCCGGCACGTTCAGCGCGCTGGCCATCCTGGCTGCGCTGCGCGAGCGCGACCGCACCGGCAGAGGTCAGCTTGTGCGCAGCGGCCTGTTCGAGTCGGCGGCTTACCTGGTGGGCCAGCACATGGTCTATGAACCAGTGTTGGGTGAACCGATCCCGCCCATGCCCGGCAAGCCACGCGCCTGGGCGATCTATCAGCCGTTTGAGACCGGCGACGGCGACCTGATCTTCATCGCGGTCACCAGCGACAAGCACTGGCGCTGTTTCTGCGAGGCATTTCAGCGTCACGATTTGCTGGCCGATCACACGCTGGCCACCAACGCGCAGCGCTGCGCAGCCCACGACCGGCTGATCCCCGATCTGACCGCGATGTTCAAACGCATGCGCACGGCGGAGGTGCTGGCTGGCTGCGAACGCGCCGAGATTCCCTTTGCACCTGTCGCACGACCGGAGGACCTGCGGCATGACCCTCACCTCTTGGCGGCGGGCCGGCTGTGGCACGTCGAGGTGGCCGACGGTGTGCGCTGCGAGCTGCCGATGCTGCCCATCGCGCTGGAAGGCGATCAGCTCACGTTGCGCCATCAGCCGCCCAGGGTGGGCCAGCACACCGTAGAGGTGCTGCGCGCGCTGGGCTACTCAGACGCCGAGATTGACCAGCTTCGGCACGCCGGCGTCGTCGCCGGTTAGGGCACGCGGATGACAGCGAAGACGCGATGGCCAAAGAATCGGCCGGCGGGGTCCTTCAGCCGCCAGGTCGTGGTGTAAACGCCGGGCTGGCTCGGCGCGGTGAGCGGCACGCTGATCTCGACAATTGCGTTGCTCGGCGTTGGGCGCACCGGCTCGCTGCCGGTGGGGTGCATCGGCGTGTCGGAGAAGAAAGCGATCGTGTAACCCTCGCCCCAGTCGCAGCCGCTGGTGTTCCGCATTCGCCACGTCTTGGTGAAGGTCGTCCCGGCCTTGATCACCGTCCCGTCCGGGATGGTGACATCGGCGACAAAGGCCGCCCCCAACACGCAACCATCCGACCTGACCACCGGCGTGGTGATCAGCGGCGGCAGAGCGTCCGCGGCCTGCTCCTGGCCAATCAACAGTGAAATGCTGAAGCGGCTGCTCAGCCTGCCGTCAACGTCCACGGCCACCGCGCTGAAGGTGAGCCGGCCCTCGCGCGGCGGCGCGTAGCCCAAGCGCGTCGAGAACGTGGCGGACCTCGTGGGGTTCACCTGGGTCGCCACGATCTGGTCGCCCTGCATCAGCTCTACGCGCGCCACACCCCGACGAGCAACGGCGGCGATGGTGAACTGAATGGTCTGGCCGACGGGATAGCGCGACCCGTCGGGGGGCAGGAGGATCGCAACCCTGGGCAACTGGTCGCTTTCGGATGGCGCGCAGGCGGCTGCGCCAACGAGGAGGATGAGCGTCAAACACAGCCGGCTTAACGCCACAGGCCAGCATTATATGAGGCTGGTGACTCTTTTCGCAGCTAGGGACAAAACCCTGGGTGGGCGACGGCACTGCTGCCGCCCCCACCCCCTACATACACTGGAAGCATGGCCTGGTTGAGAGTTGCCCCCATTGGTGAATGCCCCCTCTTCTCCCCCCGCATCGCTTGGCAGCGCGACGCTGTCTATGCGTCTCTGCCCTTCAGCGGCCCTGGCGCGCGCCGAGCCGGCTACTGGCTAACCAGAGGATCGTGCCCAGGAGTGACGGGGCTACGACGTTGTCTGGAGTGCAGTGTTGACTCGGTGCTGCGTCAGCGCGACATGCCGCTCCTCTGCCGAAGCCGGTCCCTCTTCGTCCTCCGCCATCAGCGCGCGGAAGATGTCCGATTCGGTGATGATGCCCACCAAGTTTGTGCCGTCCATCACCGGCAGGCCGCTGACTTTGTGTTTGATCATCAGCTTGGCCGCCTCTTTGAGGGTAGTTTGTGGGGAGACGGTGATGACGTGCTGGGTCATAACAGCCGCTACGTGCACCGTGGCCGCTTCTGGGTTATCTCCTGTAGCTTGGGCCTGGCGCAGGTCGCCCAGCGTAACGATGCCGACCAGCTTGCCCTCAGACATCACGGGCAGCCGGCGCACCCGCCGCTCCTGCATCAGGGCATAGGCATCGGCCAGCGGCGTGCTCGGCAGCGCGATCACTGGATTGCGCGTCATCCAGTCACCTACAAAGCGCTTCTTCATGGCTGAACCTCCTGAGTGTTCAGAACATAATGCAGCGCGTCCGCTCTGCCATCTGCTGATCGGCGGGTTTTTCCCTGTCTGAATGGCTGATTACGTTGCCAGCCGCGTTTGGAGCATGTTCAGCACGCGCGGCGCGTCCACTTCCGTCAGGCAGTTGACCTTTGGGGTAGATAGGAAGTGGTCGCGCCGGTCGGCGATGGTCGTCCCGCGCGCCGGCCCGTCCACCGGCACGACCATGCGCCATTCATGGCCTCTGAACAGCGTGGGGTCAATCAAGTAAGCAATGGCCGAAGGGTCGTGAACATCCACAGCGCCGTCTTGATAGCCGTAGCGCTCATGATGAAATTGCTGATAGCGTGGGGCGATTTGGCCGACGAAGCGGCCGAGCAAACCGGCGGAATTGCGCAACGCGGCAAAGCGTGGCTCGTCCATCCGAACAGCGGTTGTTACGTCCAATCCGACCATAGTAAGCGCCCAGCCGGCGCCGAAGACCAGCTCGGCAGCGTGCGGGTCGTTGTAGATGTTGGCCTCGGCGGTAGGGGAGACGTTGCCGGGCGCGCTCACGCTGCCGCCCATGATCACCACGCTGCGAACGGTCTGGGCGATACGCGGCTCCAGTTGCAGTGCCAGCGCCAAGTTGGTCAGCGGGCCAATCGCGGCCAGCGTGATCTGACCGGGATTGCTCATCACCTGCTCGACGATGAACTGGGCGGCTGGTTGGTCCACCGGTTTCAGATCAGGGTCGAGCACGTCCGTCCAGCCGATGTCTCCCATCGCATCCTGGCCGTGGACGAACTCGCCGGTTTTGCCAAGTGATAACACCATTGGCCGGGCTGCGCCCTGGGCCACAGGGATGTCGGTGCGGCCGGCCACGTGGAGCAGGTTTAGCGCGTTGCGCGTGGTGGCCTCGACCGTTGAGTTGCCGAACACGGTGGTCAGGCCGACGACCGTGATCTCGGGCGAGCGCAGCGCCAGGAACAGCGCCATAGCGTCATCAATGCCGGGGTCGGTGTCTAAGATGATGGCGTGGGTGGCCATGTTGCGTCATCCGATCGGCGAGCCGGCCAGCGCACGGGCGATCTCGGCAGCAACCCGCGCGTTGTTCAGCAGCAGGGCGATGTTGGCGCGGACGCTGGCGCCGTTCGTCAGTTCAGCAATTTGTTGGAGCAGAAAGGGGGTGGCCTCTGGTCCGTGAATGCCTTGGGCATCGGCGCGGCGTTGCGCCTCTGCGATCGCAGCCTCCGCAGCATCTGCGGGCAACTCGGCTTCGGCAGGCGGTGGCACACAGATCAGCTCGCCGCCCGGCAACTTCAGCGCGCGCCGGGCGCGCACGATGCGCACCACATCCTGCGGGTTATCGGCGCGAAAGTCGGCCTTTAATCCGCTGTGGCGCGAGAAGAAGGCGGGAATCTCGTCGCTGCCGTAGCCGATCACCGGCACGCCCAGCGTCTCCAGCCGCTCGAAGGTGAGCGGCAGGTCGAGCAGCGCCTTTGCGCCGGCGCACACCACCGTCACCGGCGTGCGCGAGAGTTCGGTGAGGTCAGCGCTCACGTCAAAAGGATGGCCGCGATGTACGCCGCCGATGCCACCGGTGGCCAGCACCTGGATGCCGTGCTTGGCGGCCAGAAAGATCGTCGCAGCGACGGTCGTCGAGCCATCAAGCCCCAGGCCGATCACGATGCCCAGGTCGCGCGTGCTGCACTTGCGCACGTTCCCTGCCTTGGCCAGGTAGGCCAACTCATCGGCGCTCAGCCCAACCTTGACCTGACCTTGAATTACAGCGATGGTGGCCGGTTTTGCGCCGGCTGCGCGCACGGCTTGCTCCATGTCACGCGCGACATCGAGGTTCTGTGGCGGCGCGAAGCCATGCGTGATGAGGGTGGATTCCAGGGCGACGATAGCTTCACCCATAACTGCGCGGGGTATTGTAGCGGATGCACCCATGCGTTCACGCACGGTGCGTTCACCAATGAGGGCAACACAGCGCGCCTTCTAGGCAGAGACCAAGGATGCTGTGCCTTCAGATTCCTCGCGTTCTCCGCGTCTCCGCGTGAGATCGGACTTGATGACAAGGCCATCTGTGCCACTCCGCAGCGCTTCTTGGGGAACAGCGTCGTCGCCCCTGCCCGTGAACGCACCCATCCGAACTCGCGTTATTTAGAATATCCAGTGTCGCAGCCATGACGCAGTCGAAGCGTTCCCGCCGACACCGTGCCCACGTTCGCCGGCCTGCGGTTGTCTTCCAGTCCAATGCGCTCTTCAGGGGCATTCATTTAATGGCCGACGCAGTGAAGCCCACGCTTGGCCCACTGCCGCGCTTCGTCGGCATCGAGGGCAGCATCCGCGATCGCCCGCCTGAGCTGCTGGACGATGCAGCGATCATCGCCCGCCGCATCATTCAGATCGCCCATCCCACCGCCGACGTGGGGGCGATGATGATGCGTCACGCGCTCTGGCGCATGCACGAAGTCTGCGGGGATGGCGCAGCCACGATGGCCGTCCTCGCGCAGGCCATCCTCAAAGAAGCCGACAAGGCCATCGCTGCCGGCGCTCACCCCGCCCTGATCCGCCGCGGCATCGAGCAGGGCGTTCATCGGGCAACAGCCTGGCTCAGCGCAGCCGCGATCCGGCCGGCCAGCGGTCGTCAGGCTCGCGAACTCCTGGAGGCGCTTGCACAGACCTCTTGCAGCGATGCCGAGCTACAAAAGGTCCTCGTTGAGGTCGTCGGCATCATCGGCAGCGATGGCGCGGTCCAGGTGATCAATCACAATGGACGCGGCGTGGAGCGCGAATACATCGAGGGCGCGCTCTGGGATTCGCCCTGGCTGGCCACGGGGTTTGCTACGGACAACAGCCAATCCGTCGCCCGCCTCACCGACGGCGCAGTGGTGTTGCTGGATGGCAAGCTAGACGCGGCGGACAACGCCCTACAGGGGATGCGACGCTTGTATGAGCTGGGTTATCGCAGTGCCCTGGTCGTCGCCGGCGACCTGAGCGATGAGGTGAAAGCGCTGTTGATCCAAGCCAAGTTGAACGAGGTCATGTACGTCCTGCCCGTCAAGGCGCCGGGGGTAGATGCCAAGCGGGCCGCGGCACTCCAAGACCTGGCGGTGCTCACCGGTGCACGGGTGCTGGTTGGCGACAGCGCTGCGTTCGCCCGCCTGACCGCCGAGGACGTGGGCAGCGTGCGACGCGCCTGGGCCAACGCCCGCCAGTTTGGGATCATCGGCGGCCGGCGCGACCCGTTCGCGCTGCGCGCCGCGATCGCCGCGGTGCGCAAGCGAATGGACGAAGTGACCGACCTGGATGAAATCGGTGAGCTGCGCCTGCGGCTGGGCCGGCTGAGCGGCGGCATCGCCATCGTGCGCGTCGGGGGCGTCACCAATCGCGATCAGGAGCAGCGGCGCGAGCAAGCGATCCGCTTGGCGCGCGCCCTGCAAATGGCCAGCGCCGGCGGCTACCTGGCCGGCGGCGGCGCCGCGCTGTTCAAGGCCGGCCACGTGCTGCTGACCGACCTCCACGCGCCAAAGGATGATGAAAGCGCCATGGGGGTTCGCTGTTTGGCCCGTGCGTTGGCCGCGCCGCTGATGACCATCGCGGCAAACGCCGGGTTCGACCCTCGCGCAGTGGCCGATGGAGTGCGGGACGCGCTGCGGGCGTCCCCCGACGTTGGCTACGGGTTTGACGCGCGCAGCGGCAAAGTTGTGGACATGCTGGCGACCAAGGTGGTGGACGCCGCCGAGACGGTCATCCGCGCGGTGCAAGTGGCCGGCAGCCTGGCCGCTACAGCCATCACCACCGCGGCGGTCGTGCATCACCGCAAGCCGGAGATGGCCACCAAGCCCTAGCCGTCTTGCCAGACGTGCCGCGCGCGGGCATCATGAGACGCGCGGCACGCGCGGCAGGATGGCCGAGATCACTTCGTAGCTAATCGTGCCCAGGCGCGCTGCCACCGCTTCAGCAGAGATCTGTTCACTTCCCTGCTGGCCGATGATCACCACCTCATCGCCGATCCGGACGTTTGGGATGCGCGAGACGTCTATCATGGACTGGTCCATGCACACAGCGCCGACGATGGGCGCGCGCTGGCCGCGCACGAGCACCTCGCCGAACGTGCAAGGGGCGCGCCGAAAGCCGTCGGCATAGCCCACCGGGATCACCGCGATGGTGGTCTCGCGCGGGCAAACAAAACGGCCGCCGTAAGACACCGGCGTGCCGGCCGGCAGCGTCTTCACCTGAGCGATGGTGGTCCGCCAGGTCATCGCTGGCCGCAGGCGAAGGCCAGCCGGGCGCAGCGGGGCGGGGTGAAACGGATTCAGCCCATACATGGCGAGGCCGATCCGCACCATGTTGAAGCGGGCTTCGGGGTAGGCCAGCGCGCCGGCTGAATTGGCCGCGTGGACATAGCGCAGCGTGGGCAGATCACCAATCGCCGAGAGCACGTCGCGGAAGCGCGCCAGTTGCAATTGCGTGTAGCCCTCATCCGAGTCAGCGCTGCTGAAGTGGGTGAATATGCCCTCTACGCAAATCGCGTTTAGGGCGGCTACAGCGCGGATGAAGCTCGGCGTAGCAGCGGGCAGAACCCCCAGCCGGCTCATGCCTGTATCCACCTCCACGTGCACGCGCGCGGTGCGCTTGAGCTCCTGCGCAGCGCGCGCATAGGCGCGCGCCACGTCCAGGTCATATACGGTGAGCGATACATCGCGCAGCAGCGCTTCGCGGGCGTGCCAACCTGGAGTGAATCCCAGGATCAGGATCGGGGCTTCGATGCCCGCGTTGCGCAGCGCGAGTGCTTCGCTCAGCGAGGCCACGCCGCACCAGTCCGCGCCGTTGTTGATGGCCGTGCGCGCCACCTTCACCGCGCCGTGGCCGTAGCCATCGGCTTTCAGCACGGCCATCAGCGCGACATTCGGGCCGACCAGCGCCTTGAGCGTGCGCACGTTGTGCGCGATGGCGTCTAAGTCCACGTCCAGCCAGGTTGGGCGCGCCGGCTTGGCCACGCGCACGGATTCCCATCCCGGCTCCTGGCGGGCCAGATGTCGAACGTCGTCTTGATTCGCCAACAGCGCGGCGACCACGCGCTCCATCCGCGCGCTTACGTCGCCCTTGACCAGCACGCAGTCGCCGGCGCGCGCGTGCGCGCGCACGTAAGCGACCGCATCGCGCGCAAGGTAGGTCACGACGATGGACCGAGCATCCATGCCTGCTTCGCGCGCACCAACAGCGATGTGGTATGCCTGCTCGCCGAGCGTCACCAGCGTGGTGCGCTCGTCGGCATGGCGCGCGAGGAAGGCGCCGACCTCTCGATGGTATTGCGCGCTGCGCTCGCCCAGTTGATCCATGTCGCCCAGGATCAGAAAGCGGCGGGTCGAGCGATAGCGATCCAGCCAGGCGATCGCGGCGCGCATGGAGGCCGGTGAGGCGTTGAACGAGTCGTCCACTACTACGATCCCGTTGATGCCGGGCAAGACGTGCAGGCGGCCGGGCAGCGCCGGCAGCGACATCAGCGCGTCGGCGATCGCGTCGTCGGTCAACCCCACGGAGCGGCCCACCGCCCAGGCGATGCTGCGCGAGAGCGGGTGTAGGTGCGCCGGCCCATCAACAGGCCAACGGTCGTTCGCGCTGACTGCGATGATCTCGGCCTGGGTGTGGCGGCGCATGTCCCACACGCGCAGGTCGTCGCGGTTCAGGATGGCCAGGCCGTCCGCCGGCAGCGCTTCGATGACCGCGCGCTTCTCGCGGGCGATCTCCTCCTGCGAGCCGAAGTAAGCCAGGTGTGCCTCTCCGATTGTGGTGACGATCCCGATGCGCGGCGGGGCGATCTCGCACAGCTCACGGATCTCGCCAAAGCGATCAGCACCCATCTCCAGCACGAGGAGTTCATGGTCCGGCTCCAGCCCGCCCAGGGCGATCGGCACGCCCAATCGGCCGTTGAAGTTGGCCGGATTCTGGAAGACGCGCCAGCGCCGGCTCAGGACGGCCGCCAGGGCCGCGCGGGTGCCGGTCTTGCCGACGCTGCCGGTGATGGCGATGACGGGCAGGGCGCGCCGGCGCACGGCCTCGCGCGCGTAGCGCGTGAGCGCCTCGTACGTGTCGGGCACGCTGATCAGCAACCCGCCAGGTGATGACGCGCTGGGCCAGCGGTCTGCTTCCACCAACGCGCCGGCTGCGCCGCGGGCCAGCGCGTCGGCCACGAAATCATGCCCGTCGCCGCGTTCGGTGCGCAGCGCGACGAACAGCTCGCCCGGCCGCGCGCGGCGCGAGTCGAAGCAGAAACCGGAGAAGCGCTGCGCGGGCGGCGCGTCGCCGAGCAGCTGGCCATCGGTCGCAGCGAGCAGGTCGCTGAGCTGGATCAACTCGTCAGTAAATTGGCCTGGGCACGAAGGTCAAGGCGAAGATCAAAGCAGCCGCCAAGATAAGCGCGTAATCCTGCGGGCGCAAGCGAACGGCTTCGTTCAGCGGCAGCGGGTGGTCGCGCCCGAGGAAGAACAGCAGGATGGCCCACAGCAACCAGGTCGTCGCCAGCAGCGAGAGGCCCAACATGACGACGATCATCGCGTAGGAGAGATAGCGCGCCCGCCGACCGAGCAGCGCATAGGCGATGTGCCCGCCGTCGAGCTGGCCGGCGGGGATCAGGTTGATCGCCGTGATCAGCAGCCCGATCCACGCGCCCAGCCCTATCGGGTGGAGCACGATGTCGTAGCCATCGGCGGGGTATGCCCGCCCGAAGCGCAATATGCCCACCAGGCGGGTGAGCAGCGAATCGCCCAGCGTCACGTAGCTGCCCGCCGGCGGGAGCGGCTGAACCTCGGAGAGCCAGATGCCCAGGACGAAGAGGGGCACGGCGACGACGAAGCCGGCCAGCGGGCCGGCGGCTGCGATCTCCAGCAGCGTTCGGCGGTCCTCAAACGGCGCGCGCTGGACGATGACGGCGCCCAAGGTGCCGACGAAGCTGAACGGCGCGGGCAGGGGGATGAAGTAGGGCAGCGACACCCGTGCGCCGCGCAAACGGCCCACGATGTAGTGGCCGGCCTCGTGCATCCCCAGGATGCCCAGCAGCGCCGCGCCGAACATCAGCCCGTTGCCGAGCTGGTACCCTTCCGCCGTCAGCCCGCCCGTGAAGACCACCGAGATCACCGTAGCAATCAAGAGCGCCACGTTGATCAGAGGGCGGTCTTGTGCCTGCGGCAGTGTGCCGGGGATCGCCATCAGCTCGTAGCGTTCGTCGCTAGGGCGCAGGTAGGGGATATATCCCTCCGCCTCCACCCGCGGGCGCAGTTGGCGGTAAGCGTCCTCCGGCGGGAGGAGCAACTGACCGCGCAGGCTCACCCGTCCGTCGGGATGGACCGTATATCCTTCGACGAACATCGCGCCCGCCACGGCGGCGCGCAGCCGGGCGACGACCTCAAGCGGTTCGCGCGTTTCCATCATGGGCGTATCGCTGCGCCAGCCGCTTGACGACCGCAGCGATGCTCAGCAGTCCTTGTCCTTTGCCCATCGAGATGTTTTTGCCGAACAGCGTCGGCACGATGTCCTCAATGGGCATATTGGCGATGACGTCCGCCGGCAGGCCGCTCAGCGTGGCGTCGAGGATGGCGGAGAGCGCGCGCGCCGAGACGCCGAACGGGTTCTCGACTGCGAAGTAGAACTTCAGCCGCGGCGGTCCGCCGGCCTCGTCCGGCAGCGGCTCGACGAAGACGTACGCGTCTGACTCGCAATGCGGCACCTGGTTTGCTTGTGGATATGGCCGCCGAGCGATGCGCTCCGGCACGCCCTCAAACTGGTCGGAATACTCGATCAGCATCTGGTTGCGGTCAGCGGGGTTCTCGGCGAATGCCTCCAGCACATCGCGCAGCCTCTCCGGATAGCGCGAGAAGTCGTTCATGTTGGATCAACTATAGCGCAGCCGCGAGGGGGCATTTAGGGAGTGCTCAACTTTGGGGTTGACTTGGTTCACTAACACTTAAGCTGCCGAGGCGCAGAGAAATAACTTTGCGTCCTCCGCAGTGCGTGTTTCTTGCAAGTGGCGCACTCCCGCGCGCTTGACAAACACTTCAAAGACGCGATAATTCGGTGATAGTTACTCTCCGCCCAAAAAGTGGAGGGAAGGACGCCGGCCCTTATGCTCGGCACACTTAAACGAAGTAGAAGAGAGAAAGGAGAACGACCCATGCAGAAACGAAGGACATCCACTGTCGTATTGGCCGTTACGGCAGCCACCGGCCTGTTGCTCTCGGCGTGCGCGCCACAGGCAGGGACGCCTGTTGTGCAGACCGTTGAGGTGCGCGTGACGGAAGTCGTCGAGAAGCAAGTTGAAGTGGAGAAGATCGTCGAGGTCACGGCGACGCCCGTGCCAGAGTGGACGCGACCACACCCGATCTTGAGCGACA
>Ga0209691_1000064_pt1 | contig 77279 bp, 62 predicted proteins | sample YNPMSBMetaG_FD_187120 | JGI IMG/M metagenome (GOLD analysis project Ga0209691, IMG submission 187120) | Anoxygenic and chlorotrophic microbial mat microbial communities from Yellowstone National Park, USA - YNP MS-B MetaG (SPAdes) (version 2) ... | reverse complement strand
AATAAAATTGGAATTGAAACTTGAACTTTTACAGGTCTTCCTCTTTGTTTGCCAGGTTTGAATTTTGTAGCTTTAACTGCCGCTTCAGCAGCTTCGTCGCAACCAGCTCCAATGCCTTTAATTATTTCAGTTTTCCATACGTTTCCATTTTCATCAACGTAAGCTTTTATGAAAACTCTTCCTTCAATTCCAGCTCTTTTAGCTATTTCAGGATAAACGATTCTTTTTTGAATAGCTTCAATGCCTCCGATTGGCTCAGGCATTTCTTCAACCGCGACAAAGAATACAGGTTCCGTTTCTTCTTCTTTTTTTTCCTCTTTTGGCGGCGGCGGCGGAGCTTCAACTTGAGCTTCTACGTCTAAGGATGTTTCTTGAATTTCAATGTCTTCAAGCACGTCGTCAGAAGGAGCTTCGATTGGAACGGGAGGCTTTGGGGGCGGCGGCGGACGATTTTCTTGTTTTGTCGCTTCAACTTGTTCAATCTTTACTAACTCTTGTGGAGCTTCAAATTTTACTTTTTCTTTTTCGAATTTAGGAAAGAATTTGAAGGCTCCCGTCAGAAATAATAGCGAGACTATTACGCTGAGTTTAATGACCAGCGGATATTGAGCTTTCAAATCCGCTTTTGGGGTTTTTCTAAGAGCCATGATGTCTCCATTTTGAAAATTTTATTTTAATTTGAAATTTTAATTTAAGAAATTAATAAATTCTAAGATTTTGTCAAACTTATTTTTTTTACATTACTAATAAATTTAAGTTTCAATAAAATTTAAATAAATTAATTTTCTTAAGCCAATTCCGATAATTGCCCCCAATATATCCGCAAGCCAATCGTAAATATCGCAACTTCTATTAGGAACGTACATTTGATGTAGTTCGTCAATGCCTCCATAAAGAATTGCGATTATTGCCGCATAAATCAAAAAATTTTTTTTTAAAGTTTTGCTGAAATTTTGAATTTCTAAAGAAATTGACAATAAAAATGCTAAAATAATAAAAGCTACTAAGTGATGTACTTTGTCAGATAACTCAAATTTTATCGGAGGCGAAATTGATGGCAAAGTCGTCGCAATAAACAAAAAAAACCAATAAACAATAAGAGCTATGTATATTAAGTTCTTATTTTTTTTTGATATGCTTATTTCAATCAATATATCCTCAAAAAAAATTATGAATTGGAAATATCCTTAAAAGCGTAAGGCAAATATTCTATTATTTTGTCAGAAAAGCAAGAGAATTCGCTTAATTTTTGCGAACATAAATCTCCAGCTAAATTGTGTAAATATCCAGCGGCGATAGAACATTTTTCATATTTATCGCATGAGTTTATATCTTTAAACTGGGCTAATAATCCGCACATTAAACCAGCGAGAACATCGCCAGTTCCAAATTTTGCCATTCCGGGATTGCCGTTTGGAAAAACGTAAGCTTTTTTGTTATATGAAAAAATTACGGATGGAGCTCCTTTTAAAAATAAAGTAGTTTTATTTTCGTTAGCAAAAGAAAATCCAATTTCAAAATAATTTCTCAAAATATCTTGCGTATGAAGATTTGTTAAAAATGAAAATTCCTTTAAGTGAGGTGTTAAAATTGAATTTTGAAGATTAAAATTTTTTACGCCAATTTTGCCAATCGCATAAAAAGCGTCGGCGTCTATAACTTTTGGAATATTATCAAATTTTTTTATTAAATAATCAATGGCTTCCATAGTTTCAATTTTTCTTCCTAATCCGCAGCCAATAGCAATTGAATCATATTTTTCGTTAATTTCATGATTTAAAAAGTCTATTGAATTAGAAATCAAATATCCTTCGTTATTGTCTGGATAACCTTTAACTATGATTTCAGGCAAAGCATTTTGATAAAATAATCTTAAGGAATCGGGAACAAATAAAGTTATCGCTCCGGCTCCGCTTTTTTCGCAAGCTTTAACGCATAAGATTGCCGCTCCGAAATAATCTTTAGAGCCTGCAATTATTGCAGTTCTTCCGGAGGAATATTTATGAATAATTTTAGATTTAATCGGCAATAATTCTTTAATATCTTTTTTTTCAATTAAGAAAGTTTCAGAAGGCAAATTATCAAAATAAAAATTTCCAATTCCAATATCCCCTTCGATAATTTTACCGCAATATTCTCTCGCTTGATTGATAAAGAGGCCTCTTTTAAGCGAGCCGAGACAAATCGTTAAATTAGCTTTAAATGCTAAATCTGTCCAACCGTTGTCTGAATCTAATCCTGTAGGAATATCGATAGCAATTTTAAATCCCTTTAAGGAATTTATTTTTTCTACAATAGAATTATATGGCGCTTTCAGCGGCAATTTAGCCCCGCTTCCTAACATTGCGTCTATATAAATTGGGATTTCGGCGGAACTTTCTAATTGATTTATATTTTCATATTTATGCAATGATAAATTATTTAAAGTTTTAGAAAGTTGATTTAATATGTTAAAATTAATTTGAGAATCGTGAGCGAGATTTTCATTTGATATATAAATCGTTTTTACAAGATAATTATTTGTCGCTAAATGTCTTGATAAAGCAAAGCCATCGCCTCCATTATTGCCTTTTCCGCATATTACTATAAATTCAGTTTTTTTTGCTCTTAAAATTTTATTTAAATTTTCGATAATAGCTTTATAAGCGTTTAAAGCCGCATTTTCCATTAAAATTATCGAAGGGATTTTTAATTCCTCAATCGCAAAACGATCTGTTTCGACTATTTGACGAGTTAAAAACAATTTTTTCATATAATTTTTTTTATTATATGTTAAAAATATTTTTTTTTTAACAATAAGCAAAGAAGGTAATAAATTATGTCTTTCGCTAATCTTGATTTGAATTTAGAAAAAACAAAAGCAATGCTTTCTGGCATAAAAATTCCCCCAAGACCAACTGTTATAAGCGAATTAATGAAGGAAGCTACTTTATCGACGCCAAATATGAATAAAATTGCTAACCTTGTATCTTCAGATCCAGCAATGTCGGCGGCAGTTTTGAAAATAGCTAATTCGGCGTTTATAGGCTTAAAAACGAGAGTCGTTTCTATTCCATTGGCTGTTTTGTTGCTTGGAGCAAAAAACATTTGCGGTATTTCGCTAGGCATTCAGTTAAATAAAAGCATTTCGCAAAAGTCGGAGCTGACAAAATTCTTTTGGAAGTATTCTTCTCAAATGGGAATGATTTCAAAATTTATCGCGCAAAAAGTTCAATATCCAGCCGAAGACGAAGCTTTTTTATTTGGGTTGTTTCATGAGGCGGGTTCTATTATGCTTTCTCAGAAATTTAATGATTATAGCCACAGATATTTTGAATTTTGGCGGAATAATAATTCATATTTTGTCGAGAAAGAAGAGAAAATTTATGGCGTTAATCATGCTCTTGTCGGCGCTTTGATGGCTAAAATGTGGGAATTGCCTGAACATTTAGTTAATGTCATCGCTATGCATCATGAAAGAAAAGAGGAGTTGATGGCATCAAAAATTCCATATGAACAGTTAAGATTATATGCGATATTAAAATTTTCTGAAAGTATAGTTTGTATTTATAATAATTTTCCTGATTTAAAAGAGTGGGAAGAAGTAAAAGATATATGCATTGAAACTTTAGAGATAAAAAATAATGCTTTGAAATTAGCCGAAGAATGTATTAATTTGCTTGATATGGAAGATAGCAATTTTTATAATTGATGAAAGAAAAATTAATTTATTTGTCTTTAAATAATGAAAATGAATTAAAAGAATTTGAGAAGAAAAATTTAAGCGATAAAGATGTTGAGCATATAGAAGAAAATGTTTCAAAGAAAATATTCTACGATGTTTTTGGCAATTGGCTCATTAAGAATAAAGAGCTTGTTTTTATCGAAGGGGGCAAAATATTTTGGCATAAAAAAAATAAACTAAAAGCTAGCTATGTAGTCAATTTGAATTGCGAAGCCAATTCTCCGATAAAATATAAACATATTGCAAATTCAACAAGCGACAAATCTTCTTTAAAAGCGTTAAGTTTTCATTCGCTCTTCAAGCGAATGGAAATTATCGCAATTGAAGAAAAGTGTTTATGCAAGGTTCAAGATGAAGATTTTATTTTGTATAAAATAACGTATGAAATTTTTAACGATCGCTGCCAGAAAATCGACAGTTTTTTTTGCGTTGCTTTTTCAAAGAAAATTTATGATAAGCTCTTTAAAGATTCAACATTCGAAATATTTAAATCGGAAAGAAATTTATTTTATCAAATAATTAAAAAGAATATCAAATACGATTTGTTAACCTTAGAATTTGACTTATATAAATCGTTTCCATTAGACTGTATAAATGTTTTTAAGAAAGGTATCGTTAATTTGAGAAACTTTGAATTTGGAATAATTCAGGATATAGATTCGGAATTTATTCACGATTATAGAGTGACATTAAGAAGGTTGAGAAGTCTTGCAAAATTATCTCGCGATTTTTTTAATGAAAGCGAGTTTAAACTTTTGAGCATATTAAAAGATTTTCAAAAGAAAACAAACGCTTTAAGGGACGCGGATGTATTGTTAAGCAAAGAAAATTATTTTTATGAGAAATTTCCAGAGCAAAAAGAGTCGCTGAATTTATTTTTTAGGCATTTGAAAATATATAGGGACGAAGAGAGTAAAAAAGTTTCTGAATATATTTCCTCCGAAGAATATAAAACTTGCATATTTGAATTAGAGAAAATGTTGTTGCAAAAGGAGAAAATTTTCAATTCAGAAACAAGTTTGCATGCTACGACATTACAAATTGTTAGGCGTTTGCTCTTCAAACAAGCAAAAAAAATTATAAAAGAAGCAAAATTTATTATTGATGAAGGCGATTCTAATCTTTTGCATAAATTTCGGCTTAGATTAAAAAATTTTAGATATACTTTGGAATTTTATCGAAAAGGATTGAAGAAGAAAAAAGCCAAAAAAATATTTGCGATTCTTAAAAATGTTCAAGATTTTTTGGGAGAATATCAAGATTTAAATTCGCATCAAATTAAATTGAAAAAAATCTCAGAGAAATTATTTGCTGGAAAAAATTTAATAGAGCCTGAAGGCTTTCGCAAAGAATTGAACTATTTTATAGAAAAATTCGAAGAGGAAAAAAAAGCTTTAATACAGACATATCAAGAAAATGTTTTATCAAATGTAAATAAGTCTTTCTTAAAAAAACTTCGCAAAAGTTTTTCAGATAAAATTATATAATTTTTATTGGAAAAATTATTTGCAATTTTTCAAAAAAATATCATATTTTTAGTATTTAAAAAAAGATTAAGCGCATAAATGAATAAGAAATATGCCGTAGTTGCCGCGAGCGGAGGAATGGATAGTTGCGTAACAGCCGCTATTGCGGCAAAAGATTTTGAATTGGCTATGCTTCATATAAATTATGGGCAAAGAACTGAAAAAAGGGAATTGAAGGCTTTTAATGATATTTGCGATTTTTTTGGCGTTCAAAAAAGATTGGCTGTAGATTTAACTCATATTGCAAAGATAGGCGGATCGTCGTTGGTTGACAACAGTTTAACAATACGCGAAGCTAATCTTGAGTCAAAGGAAATTCCATCGACATATGTTCCTTTTAGAAACGCAAATATTTTATCGGTATGCGTAAGTTGGGCTGAAGTTTTGGGAGCCGAGCGAATATTTATAGGAGCAGTCTATGAAGATTCTTCGGGATATCCTGATTGTTCTCCTTCTTTTTTTGAGGCTTTCGAAAGAGCCGCAAACTTAGGAACCAAACCTGAAACAAAAATAAAAATCGAAACGCCATTAATTCGAATGACGAAAGCTGAAATAGTTAAAACCGGGATAGAATTAAAAGCGCCATTGCATTTGACGTGGTCTTGTTATAGGAACGAGGAAGTTGCTTGTGGAACCTGCGATAGTTGCGCGTTGAGATTGCGAGGATTTCAACAAGCAGGGTATGAAGATCCAATACCATATAAGATAAAACCAAAATATTTATAATAAACGAGGCGTTAAAATGGAAGATAAAAGAAAAATTTTGGAAGTATTTGAAAATAAATATCCGGATAGAGATTACGAAGTCATACACGTAACCGAAGAATTTACTTCTTTATGCCCAAAAACTGGGCATCCAGATTTTGCAAAAATAACCATCAGATATATACCGGATAAACTTTGCGTAGAATTAAAATCGTTAAAATTATATTTTGAATCTTATAGAAACGATGGAATTTATTACGAAAGCGTAACTAATAAAATTCTTGACGATTTGGTAGCCGTAACAAATCCTCGTTATATGAAAGTAACAGCAGAGTTTAATATTAGAGGAGGATTTGCTTCAGTGGTAAATGTCGAATATCGCAAAAACAAATAAAAAAAGCCTAACAATTTAAGGGAGTATTATGGCAAAAAAACTACAAAAACGTTCATGGGCCGAGCCTTTTAAGATAAAGGTTGTAGAGCCTTTAAAGATGACGACGAAAGAATACAGATTGAAAGCTATCGAAGAAGCGGGGTATAACACTTTTTTGCTGAAGTCTGAAGACGTATATATTGATTTATTAACAGATAGCGGCACTAACGCGATGAGCGATTATCAATGGGCTGGAATGATGCTTGGCGACGAGGCATATGCAGGGAGCAAAAATTTTTATTATCTTGAGTCGAATGTAAGGAAATATTACGGTTTCCCATATTTTGTTCCAACGCATCAAGGCAGAGCTGCCGAGCATATGATTTCGAAAATTTTAATTAAACCGGGGGATTACGTCGGCGGAAATATGTATTTTACTACTACAAGAGCTCATCAGGAATTGGCTGGAGCGACATTTGTAGATATTATTATAGACGAAGCTCACGATCCGGAAAACTTGCATCCATTTAAAGGAAATGTTGATTTAAATAAATTGCAAAAGTTAGTCGACGAGGTTGGAGCTAAAAAAATCGCTTATCTTAGCATAGCTGCTCCCGTTAACATGGCCGGCGGACAGCCAATTTCAATGGCTAATATTAAAGAAGTTCACGATTTTTGCAAAAAATATAAAATTAGATTGTGGTTGGATGCGACAAGAGCTACAGAGAATGCTTATTTCATTAAGATGAGAGAGGAAGGATATGAAAATAAAACTATCGCTGAAATATTAAAAGAAATGTGTTCCTACTTTGAAGGAATTTGGGTAAGCGCTAAAAAAGATTTGATGGTAAATATTGGAGGATTCCTTGCGACTCGAGATAAAAAAGTTTATGAAGAAGCTAGAAATATGGTTGTTTTGTATGAAGGATTGCATACTTATGGAGGACTTGCGGGAAGAGATATGGAAGCTATGGCAAGGGGAATTGAAGAAATGGTTAATTTCGAAAATATTAAAGCGAGAATTGGTCAAGTAGAATATTTTGGAAAAAGATTGTTGGAATATAAAATACCAATTGTTTTGCCAATAGGAGGGCATGCTATATTTTTAAACGCTAAAAAGTTTTATCCGCATATCAAACAGGACCAATTTCCAGCTCAAACTTTAGCCGCTGAAATTTATATTGACAGCGGAGTAAGAGGAATGGAACGAGGAATTGTTTCGGCTGGAAGAAATAAAATTACTGGAGATCATAATTATCCAAAATTAGAATTGGTAAGATTAACTTTGCCGAGAAGAGTTTATACTCAAGCTCATATAGACGTAGCGACAGAGTCTATTATTGAAGTATACGAAAATAGAAAAAATGTAAAAGGTTTAAGGATGATATACGAGCCTAAATATTTGAGATTTTTCCAGGCTCGATTTGAAAGATTATAATATTAAAAATTATCTTTGAAATAAATATAATTTATTATAATTTTTACGAAGTTGGTTTTTCCAACTTCGTTTTTTTTTTAAATTTCTTGGAAATTATGGATTTGGCGACTTTAAAGAGCTCATTTGACGCGGAAAAAAGCTTCCTTTTTTCGGATTTGTCCTTTCTATTTGACGCTTACAAGTTTTGCGTTAGGTATTCATCTCTAATCGAGGAATATACGCTAAAAACAGTTTCAAGAAAAAATTACAATTTTGCTTTGGCCGCCTGCGGAAGTTTTTGTAGGAGAGAGCTATCGCCGAAGTCGGATATTGATTTAATTTTTATAATAGATAAAGAGGAAAATTTTTCGGACGATATTAAAGAATGTATCGCAAATTTATGGACTGTTGGAATTGAAGCGTCTCATACTCTAAGAACTTTTGAAGATATTGACTTATTCTTTGAGAGCGATATACAGAGCTTTACTCAGTTGTTTGAAACGCGATTTTTATATGGAAATTATGAGTTGTTTTTGCGTTGGAAAAGCAAACTTTCAGAAAAAATTGATACTTCAAGCATAGTCGATGTATTCAATAAATTTTATCAAGATATTAAGTCGCGTCATAAAAAATATGGAAATTCTCCAAAAACATTAGAACCGAACGTAAAACAATCCGCAGGAGGGCTGCGAGATTTACAATCGGTTGAATGGATTTATTCAATTAGAAATAAGTTAAACATTGCCGATGAAACCGAATTAACGCAAACGGAAAAATTTTTTCTTCTTTTGGGCGAGAAAGAAAAATTTTCTATAAAAGAAATAAATCGAGCTTATGAGGCATATAAATTTATTTTAGGCATAAGAAATTTGCTTCACGCTTTGAATAATAGAAAAGCTGATAGATTAGATTACGAAAATCAAGAAAAAATCGCGGAAGTTATCGGCAAAACTTATGGTTATAATTCGATTCAAGATTTAATGAAAAAATATTTTGAATGTTCTAATGTGTTGCATAGGTTTTCAAGAACTATATTGAGGAAATTTGACGAAGAATTAAACGATCCAATAGACGATTTATTAATTATTAAATTGGACGACGATTTTGCAATAAAAGATAAAGTTATAAGTTATATTTCCAACGAACCTTTGACATTATCAGATATAATTAGAGCGTTTTATTATCGCGGTTTGCATTCAAAGCGATTTGACGAGCGATTAAGATCTTTAATAATCGATCAGATTCAAGAATATGAAGGGGTTGGATTGGTTAAATCGAAATCTTCCGTTTTTTTTAGAGAAATTTTAAAATTAGAAAAAAACGTTGGCGAAACTTTAACGGCGATGAACGAGCTTGGAGTCTTACAAGCAGCCATACCTGAATTTAAGGATATGGTTGGTTTTTTTCAAAAAGGAGTTTATCATTGGTATACAGCCGACGATCATACTTTAATTGCAATAAAGAATCTCGAGAAACTGTCAGATCAAGATACAAAATTAGCAAAATTATTTAAGGGCTTAAAAGAAAAAGAACTTTTATATTTGGCGGTATTATTTCATGATATAGGAAAACCAATTATTTTAAGCGGTCATGAAATAATAGGAGCTGAAATAGCCGCAAATGTGATGACTCGAATGGGATATAACGAAAGAGAGGTAAAGTTAGTCGCTTTTTTGGTTCGAAATCACTTATTGATGGAACAAACTGCGTTTAGAAGGAACCTGAACGATCCCGAAACATTAAACTCTTTTGCCGAAAATTTTGAAAATGAAAAGCAATTAGAAATGCTTTACTTGTTAACATATGCCGATCTATCAGCCGTAAATCCGATGGTCTGGACTAATTGGAAAAATCAATTATTGGAAGAATTGTACGGAAAAACTAAAGAAATGATATTAAAGAAAATAAAAGGCGAAGAAATTCTTATCGCTAAAAGACTTGAAATAAACGAGGAATTGTTAAAAGAAATAGGACAAGAGTTTGCGAATCATAGCTTGCTGATAGACGACGACAATTATTTTTCGGCATATACAAAAGAAGAAATAATCGAACATATCGATACTATAAATAAAAATTTGCCGTTATCGGTTATATTTAAAGAAGACGAGCACTTCACAAATGTAACTATCATTACTAAAGATCAAAAAGGATTGCTTGCGAAATTATGCGGAGTTTTTTCAATAAACGATATTGATATACATGACGCAAAAATTTTTACTAGAAAAGATGGAATAGTCATAGATACTTTTAACACGCTCGATTTTAGAACAAAAGAAAAATTAGACTTGCAAAAAAGAGAAAAGGTTAAAAAAGATATAGCAAAAGTTTTAGAAGGAGAGCTAAGTCTTGCAGTCGAATTTAAGAATATGAAATCAAGATGGAAGTGGATCGAAAAGAAAATTTTCAATAAAGAAGGTAGGGTTAAAGTATCTTTCGAAGAGACCGAAAAATATACTATTATTGAAGTATTTTCTCCCGATAGATTGGGATTGCTTTATACGATAGCTAAAACTTTTGAAGAGCTGGATATTTCAATATATTTTGCAAAAATTGCAACTCGCGGCGATGAAATAGTGGATATATTTTACGCTTTAGATCAAAACAATAGAAAAATTAATCCGCTTAATTATGATATCATTCGTTATCAGTTAAAAACTTCCATTTGCGAATTGTTGTAAATTTTAATAATAACTTCGGATTTATGAGTACAGCTGAAAAAGAAAAACCTATAGGAGTTTTTGATTCGGGGGTGGGCGGGCTGACGGCTTTGAAAAAAATTGTGGAATTTTTGCCAAATGAGAACGTAATATACTTCGGGGATACGGCGCGCGTTCCTTATGGCGGAAAATCTAACGAAACTATTATAAGGTATACTCTTCAGATAGCTAATTTTTTGATTAGTCAAAATGTAAAAATGATTGTGGCTGCTTGCAATACAGCTTCGTCAATCGCTTTAGATGAATTAAAAAAGAGATATTATGTCCCAATTCTTGGGGTAATTGAACCTGGCGTAAAAGCCGCTTTGAGAAAAGCTAAAAGCGACAAAATTGGAATAATTGGAACTTTGTCAACGATTAATAATAGAGCCTATTCAAAAGCTTTATTAGATAAAAAAGAATCTCTCGTTATTTACGAAAAAGCTTGTCCGCTTTTTGTTCCTTTAGTCGAAGAAGGATGGATTGACAATGAAATAGCTTATATGGCTGCTGTCGAATATTTAAAAGATTTTAAAGGTCTTGGAATCGATTCGTTAATTTTGGGTTGTACTCATTATCCTTTATTAAAAAAAACAATAAGAAAAGCGATTGGAGAAAACGTTGAGTTAATTGATACCTCGGAAGAAATTGCTCTCAGCGTTAAAGAAGAATTATATGCAAACAACTTCCAAAACGAATCGAATAAAAAAGGACAGGTTAGATTTTACGTTAGCGATATACCTCAAAGGTTTTTAGAAATAGCTAAACTTTTTTTTGGGAACGATATAGTAAATGTTGAAAAGGTCGATATAGAAAACTTTTAATATTGATTAGACTAATTGATTCCTTAGTATAAGATTTTTTGTATAAGCGCTTGATATTTATGGTTTATTTTTTGTATGTTAAATTTAATATTTTGCAAAAAACGTAGTTATTAAATGCGGTAAATATGTGAAAAAATGAAAAGAACTTTAAAGAATGCTATCCTGATATTGTTATTTTTTTCGTCTTCTCTGTTCCCCGATGAAAAAAAAATATTAATTATCAATTCTTTTTCACAAGATAATCAATGGACTAAAATAATAAATGCCGGCATTATAGGAGTTTTGAGAAAAGAATTGCCCGAATGCAAATTTTATTATGAATATGCCGACGGCTATTTTTTAGATTTTGACGAAATTGTTCTAAAAAAATCAGAAGAAATTTTAGAAAGCTATTCTTCTGAAAATTTATCTTTGATCGTTTGTATAGATTATATAGCTATTGAAATATATTTAAAATTAAGAGAAAAGATCTTTAAAGATATTCCGGCAGTTTTTACAGGCATTAATTTTTATGATAAAGAGCTTTTTTTCAAAGAGACAAATATATATTTTGTCGACAATTATTTGCCAATTAAGGAAACATTAAGCCTTATAGTAAAATTTCATAACAATATTAAAAACATAATATTATTAACTGATGGATCATATTTTTCTGAAAGACTAAAGCAAAAAATTTATGAACAAACTGAAAATTTTGAACATCTAAATATTATATCCCTTGAAACGAAACAAATTTTACAAAACAATATTGAAAAATTAAATTTTACCGAAAATTCGGCTGGGATAGTATTATCATTGGAAACGCCGCCTCAAATTAGAGGCGTCTCAAAATTATCGCTTGTAGAAGCGCTGGGGAAAACAATCGGCGTTAAAATTCCGCTTTATACTATTATCAGTTTGCATCTTGGCAAAGGCGTAGTAGGCGGGAAAACGGTTTCTTCAATAGCTTGTGGGAAAGCTGCTGGAATAATGGCGTCAAGAATATTAAAAAAAGAAAATATGCCACAAAATTTTTACGAAATTTACAACGTGTCAAAATATTATTTTGATTATAGAAAATTGGTTGAGTTTAATATAGATTTTGTCAAGATTCCAAATGGAAGTTCCACGCTTTTTACTCCTCAACCTCGAAAAGTGGCTATAGAAGAAAAAAAAATAGCGACGGCAATAGTTTCATTTGTTTTAGCGCTTGCTTTTGCGTTTATTTTATTTTGGTATAACTCAAAATTAAGAAAACTTAAAAACCAATTAGAATTTGATAAAATCAAATTTAAAACTTTGTCTTTGAACGCCTCATCAATAATATTAGCGTATAATAAAGACTATCAACTTATATTTTCAAACGAATATTTAGAAAAAAGCTTCGGCATTTCAATTTTAGAAATTGCAAATTTATCTGAAGTTCAAATTATAAGCAAAAAGGAATCTCAAAAAATTCAAAATGCTATAGATGTCGCATTGCAACAGAATATAGAAATAAAAAATTTAGAGATATCGATTGAATTTAAAAACGAAGAAAAGAAATATTTCCTTTGTTCTGTAAATCCAGTAACTGAAACAAAATATAAATCCGAACCTTTCGTTTTATTAACTTTGCATGATATTACAGAATTAAAGAAAATAGAAAACGATTTAACCGAGCAAAATAATTTTATTAATGAAATTATAAATTCTCTTAAAGATCCTTTTTTTGTTGTAGATTTTAACACGAAAAAAATTGTTTTGGCAAATTCCGCTTGTTTATTGCCTTCAAATTATAGAGAGATGACTTGTTGTAATTTAATCAGCGAAGAAAAAGAAACTTGCAATTATTATGAAAATCCATATTGTCCAATTTCCCCTTTTATAAAAAATGGCGAAAAAACAGCTTGGGGAAGGTTTGCTCCATTTAGGTATATAAACAGCGGCTATTATGATTTTAATTATTCTCCAATATTTAACAACGATGGGACATTAAACAAAATTATAGTTTACGCATCCGAGGTTACAGATAAAATATGGAGAGAAGAAAAAATAAAAAAATTATTATTAGCCACAGAAGAAAATCCAAGCGCGGTGGTAATAGTTTCAAAAGAAGGACTGGTTGAATACGCTAATAAAAGCTACGAAAAAATTTCAGGTTTTTCTATAAAAGAAGTCATTGGGGTATCTTTAAAAAAAGAATTCAATCCAATATTTAACTTTAAAGGAGCTGACAAATTCTGGAGCAAATTAATTTCTCAAAAAAATTATAGAATGGAATTATTAAACAGAAGAAAAAATTTAGACGAATATTGGGAAGAAATTCAAGGCGTAGCAATTTCAGACGAGTCTGGCAATCCTTTGCATTACATAATAATAAAACAGGATATAAACTATAGAAAGATTTTAGAAAACGAACTAATAAAAGCAAAAATCGAAGCGGAAAAATCGGACAAATTAAAATCTGAATTTTTAGCTCAAATGTCGCATGAAATTAGAACTCCAGTTAACGCTATTGTAAGCTTTTCTTCATTTTTACGAGACGAATTAAAAGATAAGGTCGATGAAGAATTATCTATAGCTTTTGAAGCATTAAACAACGGAAGCAAAAGGCTAATAAGAACTATAGAGCTTATCTTAGATATGGCTCAATTGCAATCGGGAGCTTATGAGCCGAAATTTGAATCTGTAAACTTGGTAACAGATATACTTATTCCAGCAGTGCAAGAATACGAGCCAAGTTTTTATAAAAATAATTTGTATTTGAAATTTAATGTTGAAACTAAAAGAGATTTGAGATTTCTGCTCGATAAATATTCTATAAAGCAAACTTTTATTCAATTGCTTGATAACGCTCTTAAATATACTCATAAAGGGGGCGTTGAGATTATAGTTTACAATAACAATGACTTAAATGTTGTTGTCGATATAAAAGACACAGGAATTGGAATTTCGGAAGACTATTTTCCGTATTTATTTAAAGTATTTTCTCAAGAAGAAAGAGGATATACAAGAAGATACGAAGGCAATGGATTAGGTTTGGCAATCGCAAAAAAATTTGCCAAAATTAATAACGCGGATATAAAAGTATTTAGCAAAAAAGGTGAAGGCAGCATTTTTTCCGTCGAATTCAATAAGATGCTATAAGCATTTTATTTCGTTCTCTCAAAATAAAATTTCATTTCCATAATTGAAAAAACTTTTTTGGATAAATCATCTTGATTTGTAAAGTATTAATAATCTTTGGTTCAAGATAAATAAACAATATTTCGGAAGTAAACTATAAAATAAAGCTTCAGGAAATCTTACGGCTATATAAAATTGAAGTTTTTTGGACTTAATTTTTTTCTTTTTTATTAAAATTTCATTTCTTCTATAAAGATGTAAAATAAAAAAAAATTGTTAAAATTAACTTGACTTTATTCAAAAAAAAAAGTTATTTTGCAATTGATGTGGTTAAAAGTGTAATAAAGTGGAGTAAAGTGGAGAAATTTAACTAATTTATTAACAAAATTAAATAAATTATATGTTTATTGGCAGCTTCATTTATGCGATCGATAATAAAAGTAGACTTAGCATTCCAGCAAAGTTTAGAAAAAGTTTAAAGCCTGAAGCTAAGGATACTTTTGTTATGACAAGAGGAGTTGCCAAGTGTATTGATTTATATCCTTTAGATTATTGGAACGAAGTTATACAAAAAAAATTAGATAAGTTAGATCCATTTGATCCAAAAGAAGCGATGTTTATGAGGATGTTTTTGCAAATTGCAACCGAGGATACTTTAGATTCGCAATCAAGAATATTAATCCCAGAACAATTATTAAGATATGCTGGGATAGAAAAAGAAGCGTTTATATTAGGAGCTATTAGAAAAATTGAAATATGGAATCCAAAAGAATATGAGCAATATATAGCGTCGCAAAATAAATCTTTTGAAGAAATCGCTAAAGAAGTTATGACGGGAAAATGATAGACGCGAATTTAAATAAAGCCGTTAGAATACATGAGCCGGTTATGCCTGAGAGGTGCTCTGAGTATTTGATAACAAAGAAAGACGGCGTTTACTTTGACGCTACGATTGGCTTCGGCGGGCATGCCGAAATATTTCTTAAAAGACTATCGAGCAAAGCTAAATATATTGGATGCGATTTAGACGAGAACGCTTTTTATTATTGCAAAGATAAATTTAAAAACGATAACAGGATTACATTATATAATTTAAATTACTCCAAAGTGGGAGTTATAAAAAAATTGGAAGACGTAGACTCGTTTGATGGAATATTTGCCGATTTAGGCGTGTCATCTTTTCAGTTGGATAATCCAGATGAAGGTTTTACTTATAGATTTGAAACCAATTTGGATTTGAGATTTGATAAAAGCTTAAATTTAACCGCGGCAGATATAGTAAACTCTTTTGACGAAAAATCTTTATCTAAAATTTTTTTTGAATTTGGCGAAGAGCTGAATTCGAAAAAAATCGCGTCGGCTATTGTAGAATTTAGAAAAGAAAAAAGGTTAGAAAAAACTACAGAATTAGTCGAAATAATAAAAAGAAAAATTGGCGATAAAAATTTAAATAAAACTTTGTCAAGAATTTTTCAAGCATTGAGAATTTACGTAAATAACGAGCTTGAAAATATCGACAAGTTTGTAAAAAAAGCCGTCGAAAGTTTAGCGACGGGCGGTAGAATAGTTATACTTACATATCATTCGCTTGAAGATAGAGCGGTAAAAAGAGCTTTAAAGTATTGCGAATCTGATTGCGTATGTCCTAATGACGCTCCAATTTGCAGGTGCGACAAACAAAAGCAAATTGTCGTTTTAACTAAAAAACCAATTGAGCCAGACGAGGAAGAAATTAAAAAAAATCCTCGAGCTCGAAGCGCGAAATTAAGAGCGGCGGAAAGAATATGAATTCGCAAAAAAAATCTTTCGCCTTAAAAATAATCTTAAGTTTTGCTTTGATAGGATTCTATTCGATAGCAATTGTAATGACTAAACATGAAAATGATAAAGAGCTAAAAGAAAAACTTTTTTTAAAAGAAAAATTATCTTTAAGGAGAAATGTTTTATTGAATTTAAATGCTGAAATTCAAAAACTACAAGATGAAAGAAGAATATCGACTATCGCAAAAGAAAAATTCAATTTAATAAAAAATTTTGAGGGAAGTTATACAATAGAGGTTGATTACGACGAATTCGAAAAATATAAAGCAAAAATTAAAGACCTAAAATGAACAGAAGATTAAGAGCTATTTTTTTGTTTCTGGCAATTTCTTTATTTTATATTATTTCCGCGGCGAGATTGATTGAAATTCAAATAATAGACAACGAGGAGTATAAATTTTTTGCGGATAGACAACAAAAAGAAGTAAAAAAAGTCGAAGCTGAGAGAGGAATTATTTATGATAGATATGGCGAAACATTGGCGTATAACGAACAAATAACAAGTTTTTATGTCGACTTGAGAATGCTCAAAACTAAAAACAAAGATTTAATTGCCGATAAATTTTCGTCTGTATTTAATAAGCAAAAAACTTATTATTTAAACTTAATGAATTCGAACGCGCGATTGGTTTTTTTAGAAAGAAACGTTCCCAAGGAGAAAGCTATTCAAATTAAAAATAACTTGTTTTTCGACGAATTGGGAACGATTGATTCTTACAAGAGAAAATACCCTTATGGCGAGCTTGCAGCTTTTGCGATCGGCTATACAAATGATAAAAACGATGGCGTTGATGGAATTGAAAAATATTACAACGAGAAACTAAAAGGTAAGGATGGATTTATAGTTTATTTTAGAGACGTACAAAGAAGAGTCGTTTCTTTAATAGAGAAAGAGTCTAATCCCGCAATTAAAGGCAATGATATTTATTTGACCATAGATCGCAAAATCCAATATATAACTGAAGATGAAATAAAGAATGCGACTTTGTCTTTAAAAGCTAAAGGAGCAATTGCGATTATAATGGACGTTGATGCTGGAGAAATTTTAGCGTTGGCGATTTATCCGTCGTATAATTTAAATGAATATTACAAATACCATAACGATGCTAGAAGAAACAAAGCTTTAACCGATACTTACGAGCCTGGTTCGACATTTAAATCTTTTGTTATGTCTTTAGCTTTAGATGAAAATAAGGTGGATATTAATGATAAAATATTTTGCGAGAATGGAACATACGTATATAATAAGTTAAAAATTAACGACGTAAAAAAACTTGGAATGATACAAATTAGAGAAGCTTTTGAGAATTCAAGCAATATTGCGATGGCAAAAATATCAGAAAATATTGAGCCGGAAATTTTTTATCGTCGTTTAAGAGATTTTGGTTTTGGAAATTATACAAGGATTGATTTGCCGGGAGAAACAAGCGGATTGCTTAAAACTCCTAGTTCTTTTAGCAAAACTACTAAAGCTTTTATGGCTTTTGGCTACGAGGTCGGAGTAACTCCTATTCAAATTTTAAATGGTTTTTCTTCAATAGTAAACGGGGGCTTTTTGAAAGAACCGATTTGTTTGAAAAAAATCATAGATTCAAATGGGAAAGTAGTTTTTGAGAATGAAGCTCGTTTCGTTCGAAGAACTATTTCTAAAAAGACGTCGGAATTAATGATTAGCTTATTAAGAGGCGTAGTAGAAAGAGGAACTGCGATAGAAGCTAATTCGAAACTTGTTACAATAATAGGAAAAACTGGAACATCTCAAAAATTGGACGAGAAAGGATATTCTAAAGCGAATTATTACGCTTCTTTTATTGGAGCTTTTCCAATGAAAAAGCCAAAATATGCTGGCATTGTTCTACTGGATTCTCCGCAATTGGAAAAATACGGAGGCAAAGCCGCCGCTCCAGTTTTTAGAAGAATTGCGGAAAGAATTGCGGAACTTTATCCTGAAAATTTTAAGCCTGTAAGTTTTGACAACGAAAAAATAGTTTTGGAATTTTTTGATAAAATCAACGACGCCGAGGATAAGGCAAAAAAAGATCTTAAAACTGATGAGAAATTATCGTCGCAAAAAAATAAAACAAAAAATAATTATGATTCGAAAAAAGAGCATGTTTCAAATGAAAGCTATAGTCATAGTTTTTATAGGAGAAAGTTGCAAGCTAATATAATGGAAGAAAAAAATTAAGATTATTAATTATTAAATAAAAAAAAAGGAAAAAGACAATATGTTATTGGAAAAGATTTTAAATAATATTAAAACGATTTATACATTGGGAAATTTGAAGATCGATATTAATGCTTTATGTTATGATTCGAGAAAAGCCAATAAAGACAGCGTTTTTTTTGCGATCAAGGGATTGGCTGACGACGGTCATAAATATATTAGCAAAGCAATAGAAGCCGGAGCCAAAGCAATCGTATTTGAGGACGAAACTTTTGTCGAATCTATTCCAAAAACAAATTTAAATGTTTTTATAAAAGTTAAAGATTCGAGAAAGGCGTTGGCTTTAGCTTCAAAAAATTTTTACGACGATCCTACTTCTAAATTGAATCTAATTGGAATTACCGGCACCAAAGGGAAAACGACTACCGCTTTTTTAATAAAAAGCGTTTTGGATTTAAATGGAATAAAAAGCGGTCTTATTGGAACTATAGCGAATTACATCGGCGATGAAAAAATAAAAGCAAGTTTAACTACGCCAGAATCTTTAGACGCTCTTGAAATGATGGATTTGATGCTTAAAAGAAATTGCAAAGCAGCGGCTATGGAGGTATCTTCTCATTCTCTTGAGCTTGATAGAGTCTATGGATTTAATTTTTTGGGCGGCGTATTTACGAATATAACTTCAGACCATATGGACTTACATATTACTTTTGAAAATTATTTTAAAGCTAAAAAAAAATTGTTTGATTGCCTGGGCGAAAAATCATTCGCTATAATAAACGCCGACGATCCAAATTCGAATAAAATAATTGAGAATTGCAAAGCTAAAATTTTGAGTTATTCGACTATAAACAAAAATAGCGTCGCATATATTAGCGATATAGATTACGATTTGACGGAAACCAGATTTGTTATCAACTACGAGGCGAAATCATATAAAGCGAAAATTAATTTAGCCGGAGAATTTAACGCTTATAACGCGGCAGCCGCTTTCCTTTTAGGAGTTGCTTTGGGATTAAATCCCGAAAATGTCATAAGCAGCTTAGCAAAAGCCGAGCAGGTTCCAGGAAGATTCGAAACTATAACAAACGGAAAAAAAATTGCTATAATAGATTACGCTCATACAGCCGATAGTCTTGAAAAAACTTTAATGGCGATAAGAAAGATTTCAAAAGGCAAAAATAAAATTTATACAGTATTTGGCTGTGGAGGAAATCGAGATAAAACAAAAAGACCGATTATGGGGGATATCGCGACAAGGCTGTCAGATTTTGTGGTAATAACTTCCGATAATCCAAGATTTGAGGAACCCGAACAAATTATAAATGATATTGTAGCGGGCATTAAAAGCGGAAATTATAAAAAAGATCCCGATAGAGAAAGCGCTATAAAATGGGCGATTGAAAATTCGCCGGATGACGCTATAATATTAATAGCCGGGAAAGGTCATGAAGATTATCAAATAGTTAAAGATAAAAGAATTAATTTTTCGGATTCTGAAGTTGCAAAAAAATATTTTGGGATTTAAATATGCCCCATTTAACCCTTGAAGATTTGAAAAAGTTAAACGGATTTAAGTTCGAATCTTTAGTCGAATTTGACCAGGTTTCAAGAGTATGTATAGACAGCAGAATTATTGAAAGAGGAGATTTATACGTCGCTATAAAAGGAAATAATTTTGACGGGCATTCTTTTATCAAGGAAGCTTTTGCCAAAGGAGCGAAAGCTGTGTTGGTAAACAAACGGAAAGCAAGTCAAATAGTCAAAGAAAATGAAGAGACGAATATTTTTTCCGTTTCTGATACTACAAAAGCTTTGGGCGAACTTGCTCGTATCTGGAGATTTAAATTAAAATGCGACGTTTTAGCTTTGACGGGAAGCGTAGGCAAAACGACAACAAAAGAGCTTATCGCTTCTATTTTATCGACGAAATTCAAAACTCAAAAAACTTTTGCTAATAATAACAATCATATAGGAGTTCCTTTAACGATTTTTTCAGCCGGCGACGAGATCGAAAAATTAGTTTTAGAGTGCGGATCAAATCATCCAGGCGAAATTGAATATCTTGCGGAGATAGCTCAACCGGATTATGCTTTAATAACTATGATTGGGGATTCGCATTTAGAGTTTTTGATAAATCGAAATGGAGTCTTTAAAGAAAAAAAGAGTTTGTTTGACGTAACATTAAAGAGAGAAGGAAAAATATTCGTCAATTTAGACGATAAATATTTGCGCAAATATGCAAATGTTAAAAACGCCGTTGCATACTCGTTTGTCGAAAAAAAAGCGAATTATTTTGGAGAAATTTTAAGCTTCGATAAATTATATCGACCAAAGATAAGAATAAACAAAGGACAAAAAATTTTTCAAGCTCGATTGCCTTTATTTGGAGAATCTGCAGCTCAAAATTTTTTAGCGGCTTTTGCGGTATGCTCGGAATTAGGCGTAAGTTTTTCGGAAATTAAAAAAGCGCTTAAAGAATTAAAGCCAATAGATAAACGACTGAAAGTTCTCGATATAAATACATCGATTATAATAGAAGATTATTATAACGCAAATCCGCAGTCGATGAAAGAAGCGTTAAGGTGTCTTGCTCATATAAAAAAAGAAAGAAAAATAGCTATCTTGGGAGATATGTTTGAATTAGGCGAAGTTGCTTTGAAAGAGCATGTAAATCTAAAAAAGCCAATAATTGACGCAAATGTCAATAGTTTATTTTTAATTGGCAAGAATATGAAAAACTTGTATGAAAAAATAAAGAATAATAAAAATATCGAGACAAAATATTTTTCAAATAGAGAAAAAATGAAAGAATATCTTCTAAGCGTAGACTTTAAAAATTCTGCAGTTTTGATAAAAGGCTCGCGCGGAATGAAGATGGAAGATTTTTTAGAAATTGTAAAACAAAAACTTTGAAAGAATATGTTATATTATTTATTTGATTATTTAAATAAGCTTTATAATCCGCCGGGATTCGACGCTTTTCAATTTTTAACTACTCGTTCGGCGTTGTCGGCGTTAACTGCTTTGATTTTATGCGCAGCATTGGGACCTCCGTATATCAAATATTTAAAGACAAAACAAATTGGAGAGGCAAAAAAAGAAGACGGTCCGAAATTTCATTGGTCAAAGGCTGGTACGCCGACAATGGGAGGTCTTTTAATTCTATTTTCAATATTAATATCGACAATTTTATGGAGCGATATTAAAAGTCCTTATATTTATTTAGCTTTGTTTTCGCTAATAGCGTTAGGAGTCGTGGGATTTTTAGACGACTATTTAAAAGTTGTTAAAAAATTTCCAAAGGGTTTAATCGCTCGTTATAAGCTGCTTGGTCAATTTATTGTGGGAATAGTCGTAGGTTCTTTTTTATATTGGCATTCCGATTTTTCTTCAATAGGAACGATTACGACAACTCCGTTTTTAAAGGATGTAAATTTTGATTACGGAATTTTGTATATACCAGCGATTATATTTATCATTACTGCTACATCTAACGCCGTAAATCTAACCGACGGTCTCGACGGATTAGCAATTGGATGTATAATTGTAGTGATGATGGCTTTAGGCATTATGGCTTATGTTTCTGGAAATATTAAATATGCGGGTTATTTAAATATTATGTATTTGCCTGGAAGCGGGGAGTTGACAATTTTTATTACGGGTATTATCGGGGCTGGTTTAGGTTTTATGTGGTACAATTGTTATCCAGCTCAAGTTTTTATGGGCGATTCAGGCAGTCTTGCTTTAGGCGGGGCGCTGGGCGTAATATGTTTGCTTATTAGAAAAGAACTTTTGTTGCCTTTGCTTGGCGGAATATTTTTTATGGAAACAGTTTCCGTTATAATCCAAAGATTATATTTTAAATATACTAAGAAAAAATATGGCGAAGGAAAAAGAGTCTTTAAAATGGCTCCTATTCATCATCATTTTGAAATGTTAGGTTGGCCTGAGCCAAAGATTGTTAACAGATTTTATATTATAACAATAATACTTGCGATATTAAGCTTGATGTCTTTCAAAATAAGGTAAAAAATGGAAATCAAAAATTTAAATATTGGAATTATAGGAGCTAAAAAAAGCGGAATAGCGGCTGCATTGTTGGCCAAAAAGCATGGAGCTATTCCTTTTGTTTCCGATATCGATTCCTCGGAAAAGACAAAAGCTAACGTTGAAAGATTAAAAAACGAAAATATATCTTTTGAATTAGGAGTTCATTCCGATAAATTATTTGATTGCGATTTAATTGTAGTTTCCCCAGGCGTTCCGAGCGAGGCAGAAATTATAAAAAAATTATTATTGTTCGAAAAAAAAATTATTTCTGAAATAGAGTTTGCTTCAATGTTCTGCGATTTGGATATAATTGCAATAACGGGATCTAATGGTAAAACGACTACTACTTCTCTAATAGCGTATATTTTTAATAAAGCTGGTTTGACTTCTCAAGCGGCTGGCAATATTGGATATGCTTTTTCAGAGTTTTTATTAAATGTTAAGAATGAAAAAGTCGCTGTTTTAGAAGTTTCCAGTTTTCAATTAGACTTTATAGATAGGTTTAAGCCAAAAATTTCCGTATTATTAAATATTCAACCTGATCATTTAGATCGTTATGAAAACGACTTTGAAAAATATAAAAAGTCAAAATTTCGAATTTTTATGAATCAAGACGAAGAAAATTTTGCGATACTTAATAGAGATTGCATTAATTCATACGAATATTATAATAACATTAAAGCGAAAAAATTGTTATTTTCTACTCAAAAAGAAATAAGCGACGGATCTTTCTTCGACACTGTTGGCGTTTATTATAGCTTTTTAGGAACGAAAGAAAAAATTATCGACTATAAAGAAATGTCTTTAAGAGGCATTCACAATGCGCAAAACTCTATGGCTGCAATTTGCGTCGCTAAAGCTTATGGATTAGATTCGGATTTAATAAGAGATAGCTTAAAAACCTTTCCAGGCGTAGAGCATAGATTGGAATTAGTAAGAACAATAGATGGAATTAAATTTATAAACGATTCGAAAGCGACAAATGTCGATTCCGTATATTGGGCTTTGCAAAGTTTTGAAGAGCCGATAATCTTAATAATGGGAGGAAAAGATAAAGGAAATAATTACGACGCAATAAGGGATCTTGTACAAAATCGAGTTAAAAAAATTTTTGCGATTGGATCCAGCGCCAATAAAATTTTTAATTATTTCCATAAGATTGTAAAAGTTGAAATTAAAGAATCCCTTGAAGAATGCGTAAAAGCGGCTTTTATGGAAGCTCGAAATAACGATGTTATACTATTGTCGCCCGCTTGCGCAAGTTTCGATATGTTTGAAAATTTCGAACATAGAGGAAAAGTTTTTAAAGATGCGGTAATGAGCTTATGAATTTAAGAAAATACATAATCGCTTTATTTTTTGTTGTTATCGCTTTGATTACGCTGGGAAATGTTATGGTTTTAAGCGCTTCTTTTTCCTATAGCTCTTTAAGGTATGCCGACGAGTATAAGCTTTTTTATTCGCATTTGACGAAATCGTTTATCGCATTAATAGCTATGGCAATATTTGCCGTGATTCCATATGCCAGATATAAAAAATATTCAAAAATATTAATAATAGTTTCTACGCTTCTTTTAATTGCGACTTTAATTTTTGCTCCTGAAAGAAAAGGCGCTGGAAGATGGTTAAGCTTGGGTTTATTTTCATTTCAACCTGCGGAAATGGCTAAAATTAAATTAGTAATTTATTTAGCCGCTTTGATAGAAAGAAAAAGAAGCTCGGGATTTTTTGATCATTTTAAATACGGTTATTTGCCGGTTTACTTTTGGATAGTTTTAACCGCAGGATTAATTTTGTTGCAGCCAAATTTTAGCACTGCATTTTTGATTTTAGCTGTAGGTTTTTCTATGTTGTTTATTTCCGGAGCAAAGATAAGATACATAGCTTCGTCAATTGTTCCTATGATTATGGCTGGAATTGTACTAGTAATAATTTACCCACACGCTCGTCAAAGAATGTATAATTTTATCGCGGCAAAACTTGGGACTATTGAAAGCGCTCCAAATATACAAGTTTATCAAGCTAAGCTAGGTTTAGGAAGCGGCGGATTATTTGGAAGAGGATTAGGCAGAAACATGCAAGGCAATTTATTTTTGCCCGAAGCTTATGGAGATTTTATTTTTTCAATTATTGGCGAAGAGCTTGGTTTTATTGGAGCTTTTACGGTTGTAACTTTTTACTTTGCAATTTTTTTTCTTGGATGGTTGATAGCTAAAAGCGCAGGAAACGAATTTGGCAAACTTTTAGCTTTTGGATTGACAATGATGATTTCAATAACAGCTTTTGTAAATATTGGAGTAGTAATTGGAATTCTGCCGACAACAGGCATACCTTTGCCTTTTGTTAGTTTTGGCGGCACGGCAATAGTTTTTGCGTCGGCAAGTATAGGAATCATTATTAATGTGGCTTTTACAGAAATTAAAAATCAGGAACTAAAATCAAGTATTTTTGATGAGTCAAAAGAAGTTGCGATATAGTTTTTTATTTGCCGGAGGCGGAACTGGAGGACATTTTTTTCCGGCTGCGGCTGTCGCTCAACAAATAAAAAAAATTGAGCCTGAATCGAAAATTTATTTTGTCGGTTTGAAAGATAAAATAGAAGGAACGAAAAGTCAGAAATATGGTTTTGAATTTTATCATTTATACATATATGGACTTTCAAGAAATTTTGCATTTAAAAATTTGATCAAGAATTTATTGTTGCCGATTGTTTTTGTTTATTCTTTTATAAAAGGATTGTTTTTAACTATGAAATTAAATCCGAGCGTTGTTATCGGTTCCGGAGGCTATTCTTCTTTTATCCCAATAATATGCGGTCGTATTTTAGGCAAGAAAATAATTTTATTGGAACAAAATAGCTATCCAGGTCTTTCGACAAGATTATTAGAGAAATACGCCGATAAAGTTTATATAAACTTTGAAGACGCAAAAGAATTTTTGAGATTTAAGGAAAAAATTGAAATTGTTGGCAATCCAGTAAGAATAAATTTTGAAATAATTGATAAGTCTAAAGCTTTAGAAAAGTTTAATTTGAATCCAAAAGAAAAAACAGTATTAGTATTAGGCGGAAGTTTAGGCGCGCAAAAGATTAATGAAATTATTAAAAAAAATTTATTAAGATTTAAAGCGATGAATATTCAGTTGATATGGCAAACGGGAAAACGATACTATGAAAATTATCGAGAATTCAACAGCGAAAAATTTAAGATATTCGATTTCATTGACGATATGAATAGCGCTTATTCTGCTGTCGACGCGGTTATAGCAAGAGCGGGCGCTACAACTTTAGCTGAAATTATTTATTACGAGAAACCGTCAATTATAATACCGTCGCCAAATGTAGCTGAAAATCATCAATATTACAATGGGCTTTTTTTAGAAAAAAATTCGGCTGCTATTATGGTAAAAGAAAATGAAGCTGAAGCAGAAGCAGAAGAGAAATTAATAAGCGCGTTGCATGATATTTTAAATAATTCGACGCGACGAGAAACGTTGCAAAAAAATTTAAAGAAGATTAAAGAAAAATATTCTAAAGCTGCGGAAATAATTGCAAATAAAATTATAGAATATTCTCAAATAAAATAAAGCAATATAAGGGAGGAGAATTTGTTTAAGAATTTTAAGAAAATTCATTTTGTCGGAATTGGCGGTATAGGAATGAGCGGTATTGCTGAAATTTTGTTAAGCCAAGGATTTAAAATATCCGGTTCAGATAAAAGTTTATCTGAAATAACTCAAAGGCTATCGGAGCTTGGCGTCGAGATTTACGAAGGACATTCGAGAGATAATTTAAAAGATGTTGACGTATTAGTTTATTCATCCGCAGTATCATTAGATAATCCAGAGATACAAGCGGCAATCGATAGAAAAATTCCGGTGATAAAGCGAGCCGAAATGCTTGCTGAATGTATGAGAATGAAATATGGTATTGGCATTGCTGGAACTCATGGAAAAACTACAACGACTTCGATGATTGGATTAACTCTAACGGAAGGCGAATTGGATCCTACAATTATTGTGGGCGGAAAAATTAGCGGACTTGGCGGCACTAACGCTCGATTGGGTAATGGAGAATTTATTGTTGTCGAAGCGGATGAATTTGATAGAACATTTTTAAAGTTAACTCCAACGATTGCAATTTTAACTACCCTTGAAAAAGAACATTTAGACACTTATAAAGATTTGGAGGATATCAAAACTGCTTTTGTGGAATTTGCAAATAAGACGCCGTTTTATGGTTTTGTAGTATTATGTCTGGACGAGCCTGCTTTGCAGGATATAATGCCGTTAATTAATAAAAAAATTATTACTTATGGAACTAATCCTAATGCTGATATTAAGGCAATAAATATAAAACACGACGGATTTTTTTCAGAGTATGAAGTTTTAAGATACGAGGAATCTTTAGGCAAATTTAAGTTGAGAGTGCCAGGTTTGCATAATGTTAAAAATTCTTTAGCGGCTATTGCTGTCGCTTATGAGTTAGGAGTTGACTTAGAAGTAATTAGAAAATCTCTTGAAAAATTCACTGGAGTTTATAGAAGATTTGAAGTCAAATATAATGACGATAAATTTTTAGTTATCGACGATTACGCTCATCATCCTACTGAAGCGGCTGCAGTTTTATCGGCGATAAGATCGGGTTGGAATAGGAGAGTAGTAGCCGTATTCCAGCCGCATCTTTATTCAAGGACGAGAGATTTTTATCAAGAATTTGCGCGCGTTTTTTTAAATTCAGACGTTTTTGTGTGTCTGGATGTATATCCTGCAAGAGAAGAGCCCTTGCCTGGGATAAACGGAGAATTAATTGCTAATACGGCGAAAAAATTTGGTCATAAAAAAACATTTTACGAGCCAGATAAAACCAAATTGCCAGATTTGCTAATGGAGCTTAAAAACGAAGGCGATATAATAGTTACAATGGGAGCTGGAGACGTTTGGAAATATGGAGAACAATTTGTAGAAAAATTAAAACAAGAAAAATGAAATACGGCAAAGTCGCTAATATTGCTATATTTATTACGATTACGTTTATTTTTGCTTATTTTATTTGGGAAGCTAATTTATTTCTACCTGAACAGAAAATTTCAAATATTAAATTAAAAGGATGCGAATATTTGACAGAAGAAGAATACGCTCAATATGCTTATTTAAATGATCCCGTAAGCTTTAAATACTTAAATCAAAAAATTGTTATTGATAGATTACTAAAACATCCTTACATTAAAGAAGTAAGAGCAATTATAGATAATAAAGGCGAAATTCAGGCTGAAATAGTAGAAAAAAACTTTATTGGCGAAATTAATTTAGGCAGAATATCAATTTTAATTGACGATGAAAAGCGTTTGAGCAGAAAAATTAAAAATTTAAAGAACTTAAAAGTTCCAATTATTAGCGGTGTTGGTTTGTATAATAAAAATTTATCAGAATTAGAACAAAGCGAAGATGTTATTATTATATATAAAATTTTAATGGCTTCTAAATTTTTATCTGAAAATTTTTTCAAGAATATATCTAAAATAGCTATAGATAAAGGAAAAGCTGTTTTATATTTAGAGAATGGCAATCTTCCTTGTTTAATAAATACCGAGAATTATGATGAAAATTTATTCTGTATTTATATGTTTTTGAAAAAAACAATTGAATTAAGAACAAAAGTATCAAACGAACTTGCGTATATTGACGGAAGATTTAAGAATAAAATATTTTTAGGTTTTAAATAAAAGTATAAAGAGGAAAAGTAGAAAAAATGGAAAGAAATATTGCAGCGGCTCTTGATTTAGGCACAACTAAAACTTGCGCGATTATCGCCGAAAAAAGCGAAGGAGAAAACTTTAATATATTAGGTTTTGGCGCAGCTCCATCCGAAGGATTAAATAGAGGAATTGTAGTTAATATTCAAAAGACTGCCGAGTCTGTGCGAGCCGCGATGGAAATAGCAATAAATAAAGCGGGAATAAAAGTATCAAAGATAAATGTTGGAGTCGCAGGAGAACATATTACCACTCTTAAGCATAGAAATTACGTCGCTATCGTGAATAAAGAAAATGAAATTACTGAAAAAGATTTAGAGAGATTGGAGCAAGATATTAGATTAATAAAAATACCATCGGATAGACAAATATTGCATATTATACCCGAAGAATATATCGTTGACGATCAGACAGGCATTAAAAATCCAATTGGAATGTGCGCGTTTAAGTTGGAAGCTATAAATCATATTGTTTTAGTGTCAACTTCGGCAATTGAAAATATTAAAAGAGCGATTATGCGCGCAGGATTTGAGGTTGAAAGATATATTCTTCAACCTTTGGCATCAAGCAATTCCGTATTGGATGAGAATGAAAAAGATTTAGGCGTGGCTTTAATTGACATTGGCGGAGGGACAACCGATATAGCCGTTTTTCATAGAAACGCTTTAAAACATACTAAAGTAATCGGCGTTGCTGGAAATTTGGTTACAAACGATATCAGAGAAGCTCTTGGAATTGTTACCGACGAAGCCGAAAAATTAAAAAAAGATTACGGATATGCGATTGAAAGCGCTATAGTTAAAGAAAAAGAAGTTTATATTAAAGCCGTCGGCGGAAGAGGAAATATAAAAGTTCCTTTAACTTTATTGACTCAAATAATTCATTTAAGAATGAGAGAATTATTTAGTTTAATCGATAATGAATTGAAACAATCGGGCTACAAAAATAAAATAAGAGCGGGAGTTGTTCTTACTGGAGGAGGATCTTTGCTTAGCGGTTGTATAGAATTGGCAGAAGAAGTTTTTGGTTTGCCAGTCAGATTAGGCATGCCGCAAGATTTAAACGGAGCAAGCGCAAGCGAACTCGAAAGACCGGAATATTCCACCGTTGTTGGATTGTTGAAAGATATTCCTTCTTTAAGTTCCTTTAAAAGTTTTGACAATGATAAAAAAACTGCAGAACAAACTCAGGATAACGAAAATATAGACGCTAATTTGGAATCTTCGAAAAATAAAAAAAATACGATATCAAGTTTCTTGAATAAAATAAAAGAATTTTTTGAAATGATTTAATCGATTTATGAAAAAAAATTAGGATTTATTATGAGTATAAATTTAAATAATCAATCAAAAAGATTTGTATCCATCGAAAGATGCGAGAGAATGCAAGCAATTTTGAAAGTTATTGGAGTTGGCGGCGGAGGATGCAATGCAATAGAAAGCATGATTAAAAAGGGGCTTACTGGAGTGGAGTTTATTGCCGTAAATACTGACGCTCAAGCTCTGTCGATAAGTTCGGCTGATAAAATTATTCAGATCGGAGAATCAATAACAAGAGGTTTAGGAGCGGGAGCAAATCCAGAAGTTGGAAAAAGGGCGGCAGAAGAGGATAGAGATAAAATAGCAAAAGCTCTCGAAGGTTCGGATATGGTTTTTGTAACAGCCGGTATGGGAGGCGGAACTGGAACAGGAGCCGCTCCGATAGTCGCTTCAATCGCAAAGAACCTTGGAGCTTTGGTTGTGGGCATTGTGACAAAGCCTTTTAGATGGGAAGGGAAAATGAGAATGCAAAACGCCGAGCGCGGAATTCAGGAACTAAGGCAATATGTAGATAGTCTTATTGTTATACCTAACGAAAGATTGTTGTCTGTTTTTGATCCAAAGTCAAGCGCGCGCGAAATTTTTAATAAACCTAACGAAGTTTTATACGACGCTACTCGCGGCATTGTCGATATTATTCAAGTCGTAGGCGTTGTGAATGTAGATTTTGCCGACGTTAAAACTGTAATGAGTCAAAGCGGCGACGCATTGATGGGATGCGGAGTGGCAAGCGGAGAAAATAGAGCAATCGAAGCGGCTCAAAAGGCTATTTCTTCTCCTCTGCTCGAAGGAGTAAGTTTTAAAGGCTCTAAAAGAATTCTTGTAAATGTTACGACTTCGTCTAATGTTTCTATGGATGAAATCGATCAAGGAAATGAAATAATATTTAAATCGGCGGGAGAAGACGCAAATGTCATTTTTGGATGGGTGATCAAAGAAGAGATGAATGAATACGTTTCATATACAGTTATCGCTACTGGTTTTTCAGAACAAACAAAAAATGCTGAAATTCTTGCAAATAAAAACGAGCAAAACGTAAAAACAACTCAATCGCAAATACAAATACAATCTATATCTTTACAAAAAGAAGATGAGGAAAGAGACGCTTATCCAAAAGCTGGAAACGACGATCTTACAGTGCCGACTATTTTTAGAGCCGCGCAAATGAAAAGAATTCAAAGAGAAGCTTCAAGCGCTAATAGCGAAGAAATTAAGGGAGTTAATAATAATTCAAATAATTCCGACGATGAAGATTCCGATTCAAGCTTTTTGAAAATGTTGATGGATTAATGAATTTCAAAATAATTTTTAAATTTATATATTAGTTAAAAAAAAGGATAGAATATGCCTGATTACGAAAAAAGATTGTATATGGTAGTCTTTCCAATTAACGCTTTAATATCAAGTCAATTAGATCCAGAAAAATTCGGCGAACACTTTACAAGTTCAAGCTCTAAACATTTTAGCGGCAAAGTAATATTTGCTGAAATAGACATAAATTATAGACATCCATATTTCGATATTGACAAATATCTTGATCTCACAGTTCCTCACGAAGACGGGTCCCCAAAAAGAACAAAGTTTATCAGCGTATATCGAGTATTAGAGCATGTTGATCTTGACGCAATTAAAAAATTATATCTTGTCACTACTAACGGAAAAGCTCTTCCTTTAGAGCCGGCTCCTTATACTCAAAGAGTTTACGATCCGAAAATATTAAGAATTTATCAAGAAATTACGCCCCTTGAAAATTTGATTGTTTCGACTTTTGATCAAACTGAATTTGGAAAATTTATAACCACTCAGACAAAATCGAAAGGGTGTCCAAAAATTTGTTTTACGCAAATTGATTTTGATATTGAAAATTTTCTGGAAAGCAATAAAAATAAAGAATTATTTAAAATCGATTTGCCGGGAGTTAATCCTTATAGATTTTATGATTGTATAATGGAATTAAAAAATAAACCAGAGAAATATAATAAAACTATAAACTTAGGCGGAATATTAAGAGAGATTTCATATAAATTCTTAAAGCGCGGTTTTTGGTTTGCAGAGGGGGATAAAATTAAATTCTTCCCCATGCCAAGTTTGAACGATCTTGAAAACAAATATTTTTATTGGTGGAAATTTGTGCGTTGATATACTTTTTTAATTCTCGTATTTCGACCTTATGTCGGAATACGAGAACAAATTATACAAATTTTTTCTTTACTGCATATCTCGGCAAATATCAAGAAATCATCGCCCCCTTGCTTTATATTTAAATGCGAAAAAATTTTGTAAGCGTCAAACTTTGAGTATTTTGTTATAATTTCGAGCTTTTTAATGCCCAAACGTTTTAGATTTTCTTTTATAACCTTAATTTTAGCGGGCAATATTTCCTTGATCTGAAATATCCTTCCTGGAAAATTTTCGACAATTTTTGCGGATGTAAAATATCTTCCATAATTGTCGATAGGATATATATTAAACATTTTGCTCGCTTTAAGTTGCAAATCTAATTCTCTTATAGCAGGATCGAATTCATATAAATAATTCGAAATTTGATTCGCTTTGCAATCGAATTTATTTGCAGATGGCGTTTTTAAAAAATCTGAAATAATAATTTTTATCTCGCCATGTTTATTTAAAACTGCCGCAGTTTTTTTTTGTTCCTTTTTTATACTTTTTGACAATAAGCATAATTTTTCTTTATTTTCTCCGTTTACAGAAACTGAAATAATTTCCTGCAACTTGTCTTCAAAGATATTTATGATGGCTTTATAATGTTCCATTGGTGAAATCTTAGCGAGAACTAACGAGCCTTTTGACAACATTAAGTTTATGTTGTATATAATATCAGGCTCGCATTTTCGCAATTCGTAAATTTTATCGTTATTATTTCTTCGAGATGGATCGACATAAATAAAATCAAACTCGTTGTCGCGACAATTTTGCAAGAATGATATTCCGTCTAAATTTAATGTTTCAATGTTGGTTATGTTAAAATTTGCTAAATTTCGCTTAAAGTTTTCAAATATTTCAGCGTTTTTTTCGCAATAAAAAAATTTTTGAAAGCGATAAGAAAAAAAGATCGTATCGATTCCCAATCCTCCGGTTATATCTATTCCTTTTTCTCCTGAGATTAAAGAAGCTTTAAACTTCGCGGCGGCCTCGCAGCTTGCTTGCTCAAAACTTTTGCTGTTAATGAACAAAATATTTTTATAAATAGATGGAAATTTGATTTCGAGCTTTTTTTTAAATTTTAAAAAATTGGCTATTATTTGCTTAGTTTCTGAATTCAATTTTGATCTTAGTAGAAATTCAGCGAATGATATGTTGCTTTCAATCAGTTTATTTATTTCTTCTTTTAGAAAAATATTTTCCATTTTTTTAAATTTTGTTTAATTTATAATTGTAAATTAAATAAAAAGGGGTTATTATTAAAAAGGTAGCGGTTATTTTATTTTTTATAGGCATAGCAAATTCTTTTTCGCAAAATTATCAATTTTACGTAGGATTATTAAGCAGCGGCATTATTTCCGAAGATTTTAAAGATTTTCATATCTCAGATTGGGAGCAATACGGTCTCAAGATTTTAAATCCTTCTTCAAGAGAAGGCAGAATGGCCGTCAAGTTAAAAGAAAAAGAACCAGCTTCTCAGATAATTGGCATAGCTGTCGGCGCCAATTATTATTATAGCGAACAATTGCAAACGACTGTAGAATTGCAAGGCGGATATTCTCGAGTTAGTTTTGGAGCGGCCTTAGTTGGATTTAAATTAGATTTGATTAAGAACGATAATTTTTCTTTAGGCGTTTCTTAAAAGATTGGCTATACTTTAGCGAAAGCTGATTTTGGCGAAGTAAAATTAATTGAAGGCTATACGGCTCCCGTAATTCTAAGCGAAGGAACTTTCACAAACGGCGATAAAATTGAAATGGATATTGAAGGAGTTCTTGGTTTAGTTTCTTTAGTCCCTCAATTTAAAATTGGCGAAAATTTATACTTTTATTCTTCCATTTCTTATCAGATTTCATTTTCTGATAATTCTAAGTTAAAAACGGGAAATGTCGAAATACCTATGAAATCAATATCCGTAGTAAAGCCCGATTTTTATGGAACTCAAGCTGGAATTGACCCATCAATTTCGCTTACAGGTTTGAATATTGTTATTGGAGTTCCAGTGGATTTAAACGATTAGTTAATTTTTTTTGTTTTTCCGAATGTTTTACATACATACCATAATTTTTTGGGGCGGGGAGTTTATTAATTTGCAATTTCGAATTATGATAGTATATAATATTTTATTTTCATCCCTTAATATTTAATATTACAAGTGTATTTAACATTAAATTGACTTGTTAAATTTAATTCGAATATTTAAATTTAACAAAATAAATAGAGGCATTGTTATGAAAAAATTTTTTATCATTTTATTTTTTGTATCTTCCTTTATTTTTTCCCAAAGTTTAATTATAAACGAAGAATTTAACGGCGGAACAACGCCCCCTTCTGGATGGCTATTTTTTGGAATAACCGGAACTTATACATCAAGCGGGAGTTACGGAAAAAATCCGCCTTCAATTAGATTTGACAATACTGGCGATTCAGTTATAACCCCTTTTTTTAATAGCAAGCCTGATACTTTAAGATTCTGGATTAAGGGACAGTCTACAGACGCGAATTCGAATTTTTCGGTTTTTGAATTTATCAATAATCAATGGATTTTATTGACTAATATTAAGCCGCTGCCTACGACAGGAACGATTTTTAAATTTAAATTAAATTCTTCAACGAAACGATTAAAATTTGTTTACATTAAAAGCGCGGGGAATTTAGCTTTTGACGATGTTATTGTAAGCGAGTCAAACGAACCTTTTATTTATTTATCAACCAGTTCTTTATCGTTTGAAAATACGCCTATAGATTCTATATCTCAAGCTAAGTCATATAAATTATATGCAAAGAATTTGCAAGGAGATTTGCAAATTCTGAGCTCGTCAAATCAATACTTAATATCTTTAAGCCAAAATTCAAATTTTACAAATTCTTTAACATTAGTTAAAAACTCCTCAGGCATAATAGATACTACTATTATTTTTGTTAAATTTAAACCGGCCTCGCAAGGAAATATCCAGGCAGAATTAATTCATTTTTCTACGAATTCAGATACCGTAAGATTGAATTTAATGGGAACAGGAATACTAATAAAACCTGAACCAAACGCTTACCCAGAAAATTTTGTCGCATACGCGCTAAGCGACTCTTCAGTTAAAGTTGAATGGAACGAAGCAAACGATAATAATACCGATGGATATTTAATTCTAATGGGGCAATCGCTTCAAGATATCTCCTCTCCTATTGACGGCATAGAATATAGCGAAAACAACTTTACAAAAAAAATATTGAAAGGAAATAACCAAACAATATTTTATAATTTATTGGCTTCTACAATATATTATTTTAAAATTTTTCCATATTCAAATTCTGGATCTTATATAAACTATAAAACCGATGGACAACCGCCTTACGATTCAGCAAAAACTAAATTGAAATTTGTATTTCAAAATATCATACCAAAAAGAACGGATGTTTCAGGATTTAACGATTGGATCGATAATGATATAACAGGGACAACATATTTACAATTACTAAAAAATACATCTTATACGATAACTCCAAAAATGTATTTTTATGATTACGCTTATAAAAAATTAAAATTCAAAGCTCGAACTTATGGAACTTACGATTCCTTGCGTCATATAATCCGCGTAAGTATTTCTACCAATAACGGCAAAAGTTGGATTGTTTTAGGCCAACGCTCGCCTAAAGACAACACGTTAAGAGAAATGGACGAATTTGACTTATCAGCTTACAATTCTATTTACGCTCGTATAAAGATTGAAACTCCAAATGCCGGCTCAAATCGCGGAGCTGGAATCGACGATATTGAAATTATCGGCGTACTGGGCGAAAAAAGGACTTATCCAGGTTCTCATCCAATGTCTTTAAATCAAAATGCCGATGAAAGCTCTGACACGACTGTTAAAATTAACTGGAGTTATAATCAAGACAACGAAGGTTATTTAATTAAAATTGTCGATAATCTGAATTCATTAACAGTTCCTACTAATGGAACGATTATAAATGACTCAATTGGATTTGCATATAACGTCGATGCGAAAGAAAGCTCCTGCCGTATAGAAGGATTGTCGTCTAATAAAATTTATTATGCGGCGGTATTTCCATTTGCCAACTCGGGTTCAAATAGAATTTATAATACAGTAAATTATTCGGTTATAGCCGTTAAAACTTTAGCTCCAAAGCCTAAGGCAAACGCTATTAACTTTAAAGCTGATTCAATAACTAACGGTTTTATTTCCTTAAGCTGGGATAACGACGATCAAGCTATGGAATTGCCGCAGGGTTATTTGCTTATTGCGATGGTTGACTCAAGCAAAATTTCTTTAGTTAAAAATTTAGCTGAGTTTCAAAACGATATTGATCTAAGCGACGGTTTCGCATCAAAATATTTTTTAATTTCTGATGATTTGAAAATCTCTTTCAATAATTTAAATTCTGAAAAGAAATATCATTTCTTCTTGATATCTTATAACGGGCCTAATTACAACTATAAACTGGATCAATCCACTCCGTATATTTCAGCGATTCCTTCGATTGTAAGCTATCCAAAGGAGTCTTTCGAAGAAAAAATAACAGATTACATACTATATCAAAATTATCCTAATCCGTTTAATTCGACTACAAATATAAAAGTTGTTCTGCCTGAGAGAAGCTTTGTAGAAATTAAAGTTTACAATATGCTTGGTTCCGAAGTTATGACTATATTTTCTGGTTATTTAGACAAGGGATATAAAGAATTTAAAGTAAATCTAGAAAACTTAAGCGGCGGCGTATATATATATCAAATGAAAACGCTCAAAAAAACTTTAAGCTTAAAAATGATTTATTTAAAGTAAATTATTCAAATAAAGATTTCTCAAAATATTTTACATTATAAAGCAATTTAAATTAAAGCCGACCATAATAAAGTCGGCTTTTTTTATTTTAATTAAATAAATTATGAACTTTCGATTAAAATGTGGAAGCTTGTAAAAATTTAGTTTGCTTGAGTTCAAATAAAATAAAAATTTGTTTGATTAAAAATAATTACAATCGGGCATTAAAAAAATTATCATAAATCATTTTATTTATTTTATATAAAATGATTTGTTATTTATATATTTTATGAAAAATATTTTAGATATAGTTTTTTTTATTTCGTTTAATTCTTTAAATTAAAAATATAAAATATTGATTATAGCAAATGGAAATTGTTCAAAAAATTAATTTATTAAAAGCAAAAGAAAATTTAAGAGGCAAAGTAAAAAGAACTCCTTTGATGATGTCATCTGAAATTAATGAGTTAGTCGGTTGTAAAGTATATTTTAAATGCGAAAATTTTCAAAAAACTGGGAGTTTTAAAGCGCGCGGAGCTTTTAATGCGGCTATTAATAAACTTGCTCAAAATAAAAATAAATATTCAAAAATTGTCGCTCATTCGTCAGGCAATCATGCGGCCGCATTAGCTTATGTCGGGAAACAATTAGGTCTAAAGACTGTAGTTATAATGCCATCGAATTCATCAGAATACAAAAAGGAAAATGTATTAAAATATGGAGCCGAAATTATAGAATGCGAGCCCGGCATAGAAAATCGAGAAAAAGCTCTTAAAGATTTTTTGGAAAATAATAAAGCTCTTCCAATACATCCATACGACGACGAAGAGGTAATTTGCGGTCAAAGCGTTTGCGCTCAAGAAATTTTTGAAGACATTCCGAATTTAGATATATTATTATCGCCAATTGGCGGAGGAGGGCTAATTAGCGGTTGTTGCTTGGCTTCATTTTATTTTTCAAATTCTACAAAAATATATGGAGCCGAACCAGCGGGAGCAGACGAAGCTTATAGATCTTTTCATAGCAAATCTCTTCAAAAAAATTTAACTACAAGCACGATTGCCGATGGGTTGCTTGCAAATATAAGTCAGAGAAATTTTGAAATTATAAATCAATACGTCGAAGATATACTTTTAGTAAGCGACGAAAATATTATAGAAGCTATGATTTTATTATTTGAAAAATTAAAAATTGTCGCCGAACCTTCGTCTTGCGTTCCTTTCGCAGCTTTGTTAAATAATAAAGAAAAATTTTATAACAAAACAGTCGCAGTTATAATATCTGGCGGAAATATTTCAATCGAACAATTTTGCGAATTGACAAAAAAGCGAGGCTATAAAATATGAATTTGCGCGAGTTGATTTTAAAAAATCGAAGTTATCGGAGATTTTACGAGGATATAAAAATTTCTAACGAAGCTTTAATTGAGTTTATTGATAACGCTCGATTTACCCCTTCAGCTCGAAACGCGCAACCTTTGAAATATTTTATTTCCAATGACGATATGACAAATCAGAAAATATTTAGTTCTTTAGTCTGGGCTGGCTATTTAAAAGATTGGGGAGGACCAAAAGTTGGAGAAAGACCATCCGCTTATATAATTATCGTTCTCGACAAAAAAATATCCGATAAAGTTGAATGCGATCATGGCATTGTCGCTCAAACTATAATGCTGTCCGCAGTTGAAAAAGGTTATGGAGGTTGTATTTTAAGATCTTTTAATAAAGAAATTATACAAGAAATTATTGGCGATGCAGAAAAATTTGAGCCTTTATTAGTTTTAGCGCTCGGAAAACCTAAAGAGAACGTGATCTTAGTCGAAATGGAAGACGAAAGAAATATTAAATATTATCGCGACGAATCGGGAAATCATAACGTTCCAAAAAGAAAACTTTCTTCGCTGATACTTAATAAAGAATTTGAGAATATTATTTCAAAAAAATAGTTTAATTTAATAATAAATTAAATTGATATGAAGATAAGCAATTTTGTTTTGCCGTTAAAATTATTTCATTCGCCTATTAAGACAATAGAATATGCGAATAACTACGAAGAATTGACTGAAAAACAAATTTATTTAATAGCTTTGCCTTACGCTTTTTTAGCGCCATTATCTTTATTCATTCAAAAAACTTTGCAAAATCCTTCTACAATTTTGTTTTTTTATAACTTAGCTTATATGTTTTTATATTGGGGGTTAAAAATTTTTTCGTTGAAAGCTATAGTTTGGTTTTTAGATGTCCTTTCTCCCAATTTTGGAATAATTCCCAACGAAAAAAAAACATTAATTTCCGTAATGATGGGGATAATTCCAATATGGATGGGCGAAGTTTTTAATAATTTTTCCGAACTTTCAAAAATAACCTTTTTTTTATATATATTTGGATTGTTTGCATTATATCATAGTTTAATTAAAATACGGGGCATTGCAAAAAGAAATGTTTTCGAGCCTCTTGTTTTTGTTCTTATTATTTTTTTAATATTAAATTTTTTTATCGGCTTGTTTGCAAATCTCTTTATATATGGAAATTTAGCTGGCGCGAAAAAATTTTGATTTATTACTTATAAATTTTAATCAAAGTTTTGCTCAAAAGAAGCTTTAAATATTTTTTAATAACAAATATAATTTGAACATAAGGATAAGAGCTGAAGCAAAATCATTTATAGAAGTAAGTTTTTGAAAAGTTAAGAAACAATTTTGTTAAAAATTTTTTAAGGTTAATTTTGAAAAACAAGAGAAACTTTGGTTCCAATATTTTTTTCGCTTGTTATTAAGATATCGATTCTATTTAAATCCGCAAATTTTTTAGCTAAGGCTAAACCTAAGCCGTTGCCTTCGTATTTTCTATTATAACTGGAATCCTCTTGAGCGAAAGGCATGAAAATATTTTTTTGAAAATCTTTTGAAATGCCAATTCCAGTATCGATTATGTCTATAGTTAATTTTCCATTATGGTTTCTATAACATATTATATCAATTCCGCCATTTTCTGTAAATTTTATTGAATTGTCAATTACGTTAGATAAGATTTGCTTGACTGAGTACGGATCGCAATAAACTGTCATATCGTCGCATTCGCATTTAAAATTTAAATAAAGCCCTTTTATAGAAGCGGAGTTTTTAAACTCTTGAAGCAAACCGCTTAAAGCAAAATCGTATAGATTAAATTTTTGGAAATGAGGCTCGTAATTATTGCTATTTAGCTCTGAAAAATTTAGCAATAAATCTATCGTTCTTGTAATTCTTCTGCTATATTCATCTAGCAATCTGAAATTCTTTTTAATATCGTCATTTAAATATTCTTCGCTTTCGGATTTTATCAGAGACATAAAATTTAGAATAGCGTTTAAAGGGGTTTTAATTTCATGAGATATTATTGATAAAAATTCGCTCTTTAACTTGTCTGATTTTTCGGCTGCTTGTTTAGCTTTTATGAGCTCTCTTTCATAATTTATTCTATCCGTTATGTCTCTTACAATTGAAATTACGCCTTCGCTGCCTTCGGAGATAGGAATTTTGGTTTCATAAATATTAAAATATTTTTTTTGATTATTTAATTCCGCTTCAATTTGATACTCTACGAGATTTCCTTGCAGTATATCTTTTAAATTTTTAATTTCTTCAAAGGCGTATTCGCTTGGGAAAAAAGAATAAAGAGTTTTGCCGAAGAAAGCGTCGTAATTCGAGTTGAAATATTCGCAGAATTTTTGATTAATTTCTATAATGCGGCCGCCTAAATCTCTAACTACAATGCCATATGGAGCGTTATTAAAAAGAGTGCGATAACGATATTCATTTTCTTTGAGAGACTCCAAAGCTTTCTTTTTTTCGGTTATATCTTCGCGTATGAATAGAAAGTTTATAATTTTTTTATATTCGTTTAAGATTGGCGAGGCAATTACCATTTCCCATCTTTTTTCCCCGTCTTTTTTTCGAGTCAAAAGTTCTCCTTTCCAAGTTTCGCCATTTCTAATTTTCGTCCAGATGTTTTCATAGAAAATTTCAGGCATTTCCTCGCTTCTTAATATTTTAACGCTTTTGCCTAATATTTCTTCTGGAGAATATCCAGTAGCTTCTGTGAATTTTTTATTTACGTAAACTATATTGGCCGCTAAGTCAGTTATTACTATCGCGGTAGAAGTTTGTTCGATAGCTTTTTTAAATTTATCTAGCTCTTTTTCTATCGCTTTTCTTTTTTTATTATTAATAATTAAAATGGCGATGATAGATAACAATAATGAAATTATAAGAGCGATGCCAAATAATAAGTTTTTATCAAGAATAAAAAACGATTTAGATTCATTGATTAATTGAGATTCTGGAGGAAGAGAGCTTCTTGGAATATTAAATCTTCTCAACTCGTTAAGATCGAACATATAGTAGTTTTTTGTTTCTGTAATTAACGGCAAATTGCCCAGGTTTTCTCCCGCTAAAATTCTTAACGCCAGCTTGCCAGCTTCATAGCCTTGATCATATCCTTTAGTAATTTTTCCGCCTATGATTCCATACCCAAGATAAAAATCCCAAACGGAATATATCGGCTGTTTTATAAAAGAACGCAATTTTTGCAAAGCTATTTTATAATCGACATAGTTCCCTTTTTCATCGTAAAAAAAACCAAATAATAATACTATTGTTTTATCAGGCTCGTAGTTTAGATAATTGACAATTTCGTTTAACGACATAGAGTTAATAACTCTGTAATTAATTTCTTTTTTTATTAGATTTGTTTGCGAATAAAAATATTCCGTGTTAGCCTTTCCTGTTTCCGTAACGTCTGTTATTATAATGACTTTATCGGAAAAAGGATGAAGATCTAAAGCGATATTAATTGAGCCTATGATATCGTTATTTTCAACAACTCCAATAACATTTTGTGAATTATTCAAAAGCGATTCATTAAAATTATTAATTCCGCAAAAGACGATGGGAATTTTTCCAAATAATTCTTTTCTATATTCAATGGCAAACTCAAGCGCCGCATTATCGGATACGATTACTAAATCTAAATTGCGCTTGATGAATTTTTTCATAAATAATTCTTTAATAAGCGGGAAAATCTCTCTTGATGTTTCCCGCTTAAAATCAAGATACTCGATTTGGAGATCTACCTTAAATGGCAATAAATTTTGATTTAATTGATCTTTTAAGCCTTTCAATATAGATTCTGTCCATTCAAGATCTCTATGATATGAATTTAAAACTAATACTTTTTTTAATTCTTTATCCTGTTGAGTAAAAGCTGAAAAATTGAAGATCAATAAATAAAATGCGACAAATGAGAAAACTAGACTTTTAAACGGAATTTTCATAGAGATAAAATATTTTCTAAATAAAGATAAATAAAATTTGCTTAAAGCAAAAGGTTAATGGCATCCTCTTCCGCCGCAAGATTCGTCAATATCTAATTTTTTAAGATTTCCGTTTTCTATTTCTTTTATTGCGTCTGAAATCATATTAGAGAGCGTTAAATAAATTTTGATATTTTCAGAGCTTAATTTTCTGTAAGCATTTAGACCGATTTCTTTAACTAAAACTGCATTTCCTCCTTTAGAAAGAACTTTGTTTGCTGGAGAGCATCGACCATGCGAATGATGTTCTCTATTTTCTTCAAACTCTAATTTTTTTGATTCTGTGTCGTAAAATGCGCAATAAGGGCTTGAGCCGAAATGATTTGAAATTTCAGATTGTTTATTAGACAAAATTGTTGGGATGCAGTAAATCATTTTAAATCCTCCAATATGTAATTGTTTATTTGATTTGTTATTTTGAAAGCTTTATTGTTTATTAAAGCGTCTAAAATTTTTTTTCGACCTGATTCGAGAATTCTTTGAAAAGAACTGCGAGATATTTTCATTTTATCGGCGCCTTCTATCTGACTAAAGCCTTCGTAATCAATTAATCTTACAGCTTCGAATTCGTCTATATATATTTCAATGATTTCTAAAGACGATAGCGGAAGCCCTTGCGGCTTAAACATTATTTCGTTCTCCAGCAATCGACATAATCTAAAACATTTTTTTCTTGGCATGACAAATAATTATTTTGAGCATATGCCCAAAATAAATTAATATTCTTATTTTGTCAAGCGTAATTTTTCGTCTCTCGAGCAATTTATAAATAATTTGCGATATAAAGTTTGAGACTTTTTTAACGAAAAGTTTGTTAATTTGTAATAATTTATTAAATAATTTTCGAGGCTTGATATGAAAAAATATTTATTATTGCTGATAGCAATATCTTTTCTTAACAGCTTTTCTCAAATAAATAAAGACAGCTTAATATCAAACGTATATTTTTTAGCATCTCAAGAATTAAAAGGAAGAATGACGGGCAGTCCAGAGGAAAAAAAAGCGGCTGAATTTATAAAAAATAAATTCGTCGAATTTGGATTAAAACCAGCTTTTGGCGAATCTTATTTTCAAACTTTTGAATTTACATACGGGGTAGAAGTCGACAAAAAAAGTTATTTAGAAATTAATTCAGAGAAAATAAAAATTGGAGAAGATTTTTCTATTTTAGGATTTTCTGGAAACTTAGAAGGAAAAGCTGAAGTTGTTTTTGCCGGCTATGGCATCGAATATAAAAAATTTAATATAGACGATTATGCGGGATTAGACGTCGCTAATAAGATTGTTTTAGTTTTAAGAGGAGCGCCCAAAATTGATAGTTCAGATTTCGAATATGACAAAAGAGCCGAAATAAGATCTAAAGCTCAACTTGCCAAAGAAAAAGGAGCGATTGGAATGTTTTTAATAAATACCGAAAATATTTCAGACGATAAATTATTGCCTACCAGGTACGATAGAAGCGGAAATGTAGAAAATTTTGGAATAGTTCACTTAAAAACTAATACTGTTAAAAAATATCTGCCTAAAAATTTAGATATTAAAAATTTATTAAACTATCATGCTCAAAAAGAAAAAAAATACTTAGGGGAAAGACTTTTTATCGCTAAAATTAAAATTGAATTAAACAAAATTATAAAAAACGGAACAAACGTTGTAGCTATTTTAGAAGCTAAAAACGCAAAAGAGTTTATTATAATCGGCGCTCACTACGATCATTTAGGGATGGGAGAATTTGGATCGCTATATCGAGGAGAAGAAAAATTAGTTCATCCTGGCGCCGACGACAATGCATCAGGCGTTGCGATGACAATAGAATTAGCTAGAGTTTTATCCGCCAGAAGAAATGAATTAAAAAGAACGGTAATTTTTGCGGCATTTTCGGGGGAAGAATTAGGATTATTGGGATCGACTTATTTAGCAAACAATTTTCCGATAGACTTAAAAGATTGCGCGGCAATGATAAATATGGATATGATAGGAAGAATGAACGAAAATAACGATTTATTAATTTACGGCTCGGCTACGGCAAAAGAATGGAAAGAGATATTAAAAAACGCTAATGAGAAATTTAAATTTAATTTAACTCTAATAGACGATGGATTTGGACCTTCGGATCATTCGTCCTTTTATGCAAAGCAAATACCAGTATTAAATTTTTTTACCGGCTCGCATCAAGATTATCACAGACCGACAGATACTCCTGAAAAATTAAACTATGAAAAATACGCTTTAACGGGCGAGTATATTTTAAATGTTGTTTTCCAAATTTTAAGAGCTGAAACAAAATTTGAATATGTAAGCGTTCCGCGACGAGATCAAGGCGGTAGAATGACATTGAGAACTTATATAGGCATTATGCCTGATTTTACGGAGAATTCTATAGGATTTAAGATTATGGGAGTTTCAGAAGGAAGCCCTGCTCAAAAAGCTGGATTGAAAGGGGGCGATATAATCGTAAAATTCGGAGAATACAAAATAAAAAATATATACGATTACATGTCCGCAATGAGCAAATATTCTCCAGGCGATAAAGTTAAATTTTTAATTCAAAGAAACGACAATCAAATTGAGCTTGAAGTTGAATTAGCGGGCAGGTAAAATAATCATAGAGAGAAAAAAGGCGGAGAAAATCCGCCTTAGTTAATTTTTAATAATAGTATTGAGTAACTGTATATTTTAACGTAAATTCTTTTTCAGACTCTACCGGAACTTTAAAGTAAAAAGTTTGAGCGTCTTCTTTTTCGAACGACAAATTATTTTGGCTTATTTCAAAATTGCCCCAACTGTAATCATAAACGAATACTTCAATTTTTTCTTTTTTTCGATTTTTAATTGTCACTTCGTATGAATTTCTGTAAGTCTTTTGATTTAACTGTCTGCTTTCAGTTGTTTTTTTTTCGGCTACGATATCAAAAGCTTCGCCTAATTTAAGTTTAATTGTTTCGTTTGTCGTAGTGTGATCGATCATATCTTCGCCTATAAACTCTAGAGAATTATTGTCTTTTTTGAAAACTCTAATTTTTCCCTTCGGCATCGGCAAACCTAAATTATTTTCTTTCGAATTTACGAAATCTACATAAACTTCGACTTTGTTATTCGATCCTCTCCATTTAAACTTTCGATTAAAGACAAATCTTTTTTGAGCTTTTATGTTTTTTGAGTCGAATAACGATATTTGTTTAGCTTCATTATTTAATAATGTCGCGGGTCTCTGCAGCTCATAAATGTGATATTCAAAAAGACTCCTTTCTTCAAATTGTTTTTCCGCAACCATGCTTTTCATTCTTGGCAATGCTTCATAAGCTATGCCTTCGTCGTATTTGTTATCTTGAACTATATTTACGTCGCCAGCCACTAATTTTAATTTCGCGTTTTTATAAGTCGCTCCAGAATTGTTTTCAATATTTACCCAAGCGTTTAAATCTAAATAGTCGTCTTTTTCAGAAAGAACTGCGACGTAATCGGCTTTCCAACTCATTCCTCTTGTTTGATACGAGATTTCAAAATTTTCTTTTCCGCTTTTATTTGAATTTATCATCCAAACTAAAGTAGGCTTAGCAATTAATCCTTCTGGAAGCGAGCCAACGTCTATTTTATAATTATTCATATTTGGGATCATTGTCAACGATCCGTCGTTTTTCTTCAATACAATTTGATCTCCCATAACAGAAAGCAAAGTTCCTTCGATTTTTTCATTTTTATCGTTGATCAAAATTACTGGCATATCAATATATCGAAATAAAATCTTATGCAAATTTGCTAGATCGTAGCGATAATTTTGTTCTAATACAGTTCCGTTAAAAGTTATTTTTACGCTCGTTGGAATAATTTGTTGAGCTACATCCGTTACTTGAATTGTAGATATTCCCGATTTAACGTCAAATACTCTTGTCTCTCTCACTATTCCTAAATTATCGTTATAGATTGTAATAGCATTGGCAGTTTTGTTTTGTCCCAATGTCAATGACGCAAGAGCAAAGAAGATTATCGCTATTGAATAAGAATTGAATTCCATAAAAGCCTCCAAGTTTGTTTAATAATAAGTAAAAAATATAATAAGTTTTAAATACCTGACAGTAAAAAGTTCCTTTTGATTTCTAATATCGATAAATACTTTAAAAGCTTATAATTAAATTTTATTTATTAAGCCTTCCGCAAATTAAATTGTATAAAATTTTTCAATCTTTGAAACTTTAAAGCAAAAATTAAAAATTTGATAAAAAAATTTAATTAAACTACAATACAACAGAATTAAAAGTTCGCGCTTCAATTTGAGTAATTTATTCAATCTCAAAAAGAGATAAATATTTATGAGTCTAAATTTAAAATTTTAAATAGTTCCTTTTTTTCAATTTTGCCAATTTCATTTTTAGGGATCTTATCAATAAAGTAAAATCGTTTTGGAATTTTGAACGACGAAATCTTTTTTTTTAAATAAGATTTAAGCTGTTCCTCTTGAAGAGCTTCTTTAAATTTTAATTCGACAGCGGCGCAAACTATTTGCCCCCATTCGTAATCTTCAAAACTGAAAACAAAAGCGTCTGCGACAAGCGGATGAGTTTTAATCGCTGATTCTACTTCGTAAGTTGATATATTTTCGCCTCCGCTTATAATTAAATCAGAACGTCGAGAAAGAACAATAAGAGAACCAACAGCGTCAATTTCGCCTATATCGCCAGTTTTATAGTATCCTTTTTCAAAGGACATTTTAGTTTCAATCGGCATATTTAAATAATTTAAAAATAAAGACGGCGATTTTACTAAAATATCTCCCTCGTTGCTATTGGGAAATTTATTAATTTTTAAATTAACTCCAGGCAAAGGAATGCCAGATGATGCGGGGTTTAATTTTAATATATCTTCATTTGCTACAGTAATCATTGAGCTTGTTTCGGTAGAGCCGTAAACTTTTGCTATAGGGTACTTATTGTTTAAAGCTTTTTTAATTAATTCGTTAGAGCTTGGACCTCCGCCTATAAATATAATTCTTACAGACGAAGGAACGACGTAATTTGCGTCAAACATTCTTTTTAATTGAGTCGGCGTTAATGATATTAAAGTCGGCTTAAATCTATCAATGGCTTTGATTAAGCTTTCAGTTGAAAGAGAATCGGGAATGACAATTTGATTTCCGTGAACTAGAGCTCTATAGAAAATCATAAATCCGCCAATATGATAAATAGGCAAGCTAAGCAGCCATCGATCTTCGTATGAAGATTGTATAAATGAATTTGACATATTAGCCGAATGCGAAAGGGTTTCAAAAGAATGAACTGCGCCTTTGGGAGTTCCCTCGCTGCCAGAGGTATGCATAATCAAAGAAATATTTTCTTTTTGACTTATAGTTAGTCTTTCGATCGAGTTTTCAAGAAAATCTTTTTCTTCGAGCGGAGGCAATATTTTTTTAATTCTTTTTAATTGAATTTCTTTTCTAATTGCCGAGTAATTCTCAAAAATTTCTTCGTCGATTAAAATTCTTTTAAATTTATGATACCGAACTATATTGAGTATTTCATTGGCGTTTAATCTAACAGACAGCGGAACTGCTGCCGATTTGTTTGACCAAATATTAAAAATCAATAACAGCGATTGAATTTTATTGTCGATAATTATAGGGACAAAACTCTTCGGTTCGATTTGCTTTTCAATTTTCTCTGAAAGTTTTAAAAATTCGACGAAGCTTAATTTAGTTGTTGAAGAAAAAATAAAAGTATCTTCGGGATTTTTTTTTAATCTATTATAAAAGCCAGAAAAAATTTCTTTCATACTACATATCGCAAAAAAAATTAAACTTCGAAATAATAACTTCGAAATTATTTTTATTTAAGTCAAATTTTCCTTTGACGGGAATAAGAGCTTTAAATTTGTCGGAAAACGAAAAATATTTTATAACGTCAAGTCCGTGAATTTCATTAGGAAAGAGGGAAGAACATAAAAGAACATATGTAAAACCAATAGGACTTTCAAAATTAGAAGAAATTATAATTCGTCCATTTTTATTTGAAATTATATTTTTAATTTTATCTAGAAAAATTAGCCCTCCTACTAAAGAAGGCTTGACGACAATTAAAGGCTTTTTCGAGTTTTGCAAATAAAATTCAAAATTGGCTTTGTCTAAAATTGATTCGTCAATAGCAATATCCAAGGAAGTATGATTTTGTAATTTTAGAATGTTTTCAATTGACATTGTAGGTTGTTCTATAAAATCGATAATCGGGCAGCCAGAAAAATCTCTTAAAAAGGATTTGGCATTTTCATAATCCAAAACGCCGTTAAAATCAATTCTTAATTTAATATTTAATTTTTCTTTTTCGATTAGTTTGATTAAACTTGTCAGAGGTTTAAAAACGGCGAAATTCGCTTTAAATTTTACAACTTCAAAGTCCGATAGTCTTATTTCATTTAATATATCGTCTAATTTTTTTGTCCAATCAATTTCATATAACAACGCCGATTTTATTTCTTTAGGAAAGCATTGTTGCTCTTGTTGAGTGTGATATAAAATTTGATCAAGAAAAAATTCCATAGGATCGAGTTCAAATTTTACGGCAAGATTATATAATCGATTTGAGTCAAAACTATTATTATTGAAAAATTCATATAAGGTATTTTGTATTTTAAATGAATAATCTTTTTCTGAAAAAAGGGGCGGGCAGTATTCCGCAAAAAATATTTTGTTTGAAACTTCAAACTTAGCGATAAAAGAATTTCTTTTTACAATTTTCTTTTCTGTAGAAGAGACAAAGAAGTTTAACGATTCTTCAAGTCGTTTTATATGAAATTTAATATCAGATGACATTGTTTATTAAAATTAAGTATTTTTATTGATATAATAATTTACAAATTTTTCGCTATAGAATATGCAAAGATTTGCAAGTACAAGCAGAGATAAATTTATTATAGTAATTTTTATGTTTATTTAGTTTGCGAAATAATTAACGAGATATAAGCAGCAAAAATATGAAATAGGAACTTTATTTTTTAATATTTGTAATAGTTTCTGTTAAATCTTATTTTTTAAGATAAAAATAAAAATCTTTAATGGATATTGGCAGAATAAACTTTTTTGCAATTTCTTGTTTGCTAATTATTTGCTCAATCGCTTATTCGCAGCAATTCAAATTTATAGCCGTCAACGACGATAAAGAATTTACATTAAATATTTACGCCGATTTGCAAAATCAAACAATTTACGTCTCTGCCGTAGAATTGGGAAAAATATTTAACGCTCGCATTTTTTATAATCCTAAAAATAAAAAAATCGAGTTAACTTTAACAAATAAATCTTTGAAATTTTCGCCCAACAATCCTTTTGTCGTTTATGAAGACAAATCGTTGAATGAAAGAAAAATTTATCAATATCCAATATCTTGTCTCGAAGCAAAAGAAGATATCTTTATTCCATTAGAGTTTGCAATTTTATCGTTAGAAAATTTTATCCAAAAAAAAATTCAGATAGATAAAATATCGAGAAGAATAATTTTTGGTTCTGAAAAATTAATAGCCCAGAAGCTTGAAGATAAAGAAGAAGACAAAAAACAAGATGGAAATCCAGAAGAAGAATCCTCAAAAATAGAATCTTCGTTTGAAGTATACGATATGTCCATCGAAGAAAAAGCAAATGGAATATTAATTAAATTATATTCGAAAAAGGAATTGAGAAAGTTCACAAGCGGAATAAGCGACAATACTTTATATCTTACTATAATGGGCGTTGGAGTAGATATTGAAAGAATTTCAAAAGCTCGACCAAAAGGTTTAATAAAAAAAATCGACGTAAAAAAATTAGCGCAATCATATCAAATATCATTTTCATTGAATGAAGGTTATTCGACGTCGGAAACATATTTTGACAAAAATAAAAAAGAGCTTGTTATAACAATTCATAATAGATACATAGAAAATATAAAGAACACGGATTTAAAAGGGAGCAAAATTGACGTTATAGTTATCGACGCTGGTCATGGCGGACGCGATCCGGGAGCTATTGGCATAAATGGACTCAAAGAGAAAGACATAAACTTAAGCGTAGCGTTAGAATTAGGCGCGTTGTTAAAAGCGGAATATCCAGAAGTAAAAATCGTATATACGCGAACAACAGACGAATATATAGATTTATATAAAAGAGGCAAAATAGCCAACGAGGCTGAAGGCAAATTATTTATTTCCATTCATTGCAATTCGAGCAAAAACAAAGATCTCACTGGCAGCGAAGTTTATTTTTTAGGAATTTCGAGAACCGCCGAGGCGATTGCAATAGCTGAAAAAGAAAATAGCGTAATAGCTTACGAAGAGGATAATGAAAGATATAAAGAATTGACAAATGAAAATTTTATTCTCGCTACAATGGCTCATGCCGCTTATACAAAATTTAGCGAAAGATTTGCTGAAATTATTAATGAAAAATTTGGAAACGATTTGCCCTATCCCGCGCGGGGAGTAAGACAAGCAGGCTTTTATGTTTTAGTCGGAGCCTCTATGCCCAGCGTACTGCTCGAAATTGGATATTTGTCAAATAAATTTGACGCCGATTACTTAAGGAGTTATACTAACAGAAAAACGATCGCAAGATCGATTTTTGAATCAATAAAAATATTTAAAGAAGAATATGAAAAAGAAACTTTGGGGCAAAAATGAAAAAAACAGTCGTCGCAATAACCGGAGGAGCCGGATTTATAGGATCGCACTTGACAGAATTTTGGCTTGAAAAAGGAGCTGAAGTAAGAATCATTGACAATTTTAGAACAGGCAAGCGCGAAAACATAAAATTTTTTTCCGATGCGATTCTTTACGAAGGCGATATAAGAGATAAAAGTTTTGTCGATAAAGCTTTAGAAGGGGTCGATTATGTTCATAATCTTGCGGCGATGATTTCCGTTCCTGAATCTATAGAAAATCCTTATGAGTGCGAGGAAATAAATATAATTGGTTTGTTGAATCTGCTGGAAGCTTGCGTTAAGCATAAAGTCAAAAAAATTATTCACAGCAGTTCGGCAGCCATTTACGGAGATTCTCCCGAAAGTCCAAAAATAATTGACTTTGCTCCGAATCCAAAATCTCCATATGGGATTACAAAACTTTGCGGGGAATACTATTTAAATTCCTATTACTTTAATAAAGGTTTGCAAGGAATTTCTTTAAGATATTTTAACGTGTTTGGTCCTCGCCAAGATCCTAATTCTCAATATGCCGCGGCAATTCCTATTTTTGTAAGCAAAGCTCTCAAGAATGAGGATATTACAATTTACGGAGATGGAACTCAAACTCGAGATTTTATTTATGTAAAAGATGTCGCGCGCGCGAATTATCTATCGGCCGTCTCTAATATTCCAAACGGAATATTTAATGTCGCAAGAGGAAATTCAATTTCTATATATGAATTGGCAAAGCTTATAATTCAAGAAACTAATTCTCGATCCAAAATAATATTTGCTCCAGAGCGAGTTGGAGATATAAAACATAGTCTTGCCGATATTGAAAAAAAAAAAAAAAAACTAAATTTCAATCCAGAATTTAATCTTATAGATGGGTTAAAGATTACTATAAAATACTTTCGCGATTTATTTCAAGTTTAATTTTTATGTTGAAAGCGATAAAAAAGTTATGTTATACATATAACATAATTTGAAGATAATTTGCAATTTTTGAAAGTATCTTTTTGCTAAGAATTTAAATTCATTTTTTTAAAAATCTAAATTCGGCGGCTCTCCTAAAATCACTCGAGCTTCTATGATGCGAGCTTTCATTTGGTCGGCTAAATCTTTATACCATTGTATTTCAAATTCTTCAGCGTGAACTTCGTGAGCTATTTGATAAATATTGCGATAAAGATAATTTTGATAAGATTGCCTATGAGCTATAGCGATTTGTCTTTTTTGATAATTTCTTGCGGCTAAAATTACCGCTTCTCTCCAATCTTCGTTGGCCTGTATTTCGACTTTCTCGTCGGCGTTTCTTAAAATTTCCAAAGCCATATCGAGTTCTGGATCTTGTATTTCTTCAACGTTTCTTCTATAAGCGCGATAATATTCAAGCAATTTTGGAGATTCAAATCTTTTTATGAAATCCTCCACAACGTAAGGGTCGTAAATGTTTAAATCTGGTCTTTCATCGTATCTTTTGTAAATATCTGGAGCTTCGATATTTCCATATTTTTTCATTTGATAATTATGCCATACCTCGAGGTAAAATTTTTCTTTATTTCCGCGAATATCTTCCATCAAAAGATAATCTTCAGTTCCGCGACGAGCGTCGTAAAAAGCGTACCATTCTGGTATTTGTCCGCCTTCTTTATGATATTCTTCTTTAATTCTGTCGTAATCTTGCCAGGAGTAAATCCAATCAATTTCTTTGAATTGATCGGATAAAATATATTCGTAATATAAATCAAAATCTTCTTCTGAGATAGGATCTAAGAAAGGGCAATTTTCAATGTTTTTTTCCCAGTAGAAAAAATCATATGAGACGGAAATTTCCGGTATTTTGATTTTTTCTGCTCTCCATAAGCATTGCAAATTAAATAACTTTTTTTGCTGAATTTCCCAGAGTCTTCTTTCAGCTTTTTGCTTTTTTTGAAGAAATTCTCTTTCTTCGTTTTTTAAATAACTTTCTCCATATTTTAGCATTGCGTATTTTTTTAAAGCGTAAGCTTGAATGAAATTTTGAACGCTTGCGTAATTAAATCGCTCAAAATATTCTTTATATTTAGGATTAGTCTTTAAATCTTCGATAAACTCTTGATATTTTTCAACAGCTTCTTTTGCGATTTCTTGTTCTAATTCTTTTCTCATTTTATTTCTACGATTATTTTCTTCGTATGAATTTTTATTATTTTCGCTCATAAATTATAATTTATTTTTTGTAATTTTTTATATCCCACGGGAGTAATATAAAATTTTTTTTGTTAAATTCTTCTTTTAATCTTATAACGGAAACTCCGCAGTAGTTTTGAGAATTAAGATATTTTTTTAACCACTCGTCAAAATCGGTATCGAAAGTTGTTTTCCTTCCAAGAGCCGATTCGCGTATAATAAGTTTATCATTTTCATAAAATGCCATTGTCATATGAGCAGCGAATATGTCGTCTTTGTTGGCAAAGATTAGCGTAATAATATCGCCGTCTTTAATTTTGTTTTTTACTTTGTTTAATTCGGAAAAAGGTATATAACTTATCGTAAGAGTTCTATCGGGTTTAACATATCGCATATCTGTTATTTTTTTAGTTTCAAAAAATTTTTTATGCGATATAGTTCGCGTTAAAGGTTTTGCAAGCTCTCCGCCAATTTCTTGTGTCGCGTCGTATAATAGCCAGGAGTTTTCAGGCAGCCAATCGGCCATCGTATAATGATTGCGAGTTCGCATTCCGATTATTCCGTCTTTATATCGAATTTGTTGAAGATTATTAAAGAAGTTGTCCCAGCTGTCGGAAATCGAAAGGGCCAAAGTATGCTCGCAAAAAACCATGCAGTTAGTTCTTTCAAAATTAACTAAAGGCCAAGGTTCGTATAGCGCGTAAGGTCCGTCGCCAGCGCAATTTAAATCGTATGGCATTGAAAGAAACATTTTTGAATAGAACTTCATTCTTTCAACTACAGTATAACCTTTGGTTGCGTTTATAGCGAGCATTGAATCGATTTGAAAATTACTCAGCTTTGAAATCAAAGCTTGGGAATCTTTTTGAGCAAATTTAAAATTAGAGTTTAATGTAAATAAGCAAGCGAAAATAAAAAATAAACTCTTTTTCATAATAAATAAAGTTTAATTGACAAAATATTAATTTACAATTTGCAATATATAAATCTTAAAAACAAATAAAAGAAATTTTGAGATATATGACAAATATTTAAAAAAACTTTTATATTTTTGTAAAAAAATTTATATATTGCTAGTTCAAATTAACAAAGCCAAATTTCTATAAAATTTTAAAAATTTAATTTTTTAAGCAAAATTACTATGAATATTTACGCAGGCAAATATTTTTCGCCAATTGGAAAAATTGTGATTTACGCCACCGAAAGCGAGCTTTTAGCTTTAAGCTTTGACGAGGAATTAGAACGTTCCGCTAAAAAAAACGAAATAATAGAAGAAACGATTTTTCAACTTGACGAGTATTTCAAAGGAAAAAGAAAAAAATTTAATTTAAAGTTAAAATTTAACTCCACGGAATTGCAAAGAACAATTCTCGAAGAAGTTCGAAAAATACCATATGGAATGACCGCCGCTTATTCCGATATAGCAAAAAAAATCGGTTATGCTAAATATGCTAGAATTATAGGCAAAGCGATGAATAATAATTCGTTCCCAATTATCATTCCCTGTCATAGAGTTATAAGAAAAAATGGAAAATTAACGGGTTATGCTTACGGTTTATGGAGAAAAGAATGGTTGTTGTTATTTGAAAAGCAAAACTTGCAAGAGCAAAAGATAAATTCATCAGACTTATTAAAAAGTTTGCGAATCACAAAATAAAACTCAAAAGCCTACTTAAGTTTATTTGTCGTATCTGATTTAATCCAAGCGTGATTTATAATTGATGGAGCTTGCGGATGCAATTTAAATCCTATAAATCTTTCTGAGTTATATCTTTGATCGAAAAAATTGTCGTCGAAACTAACGCTTTTTAAATTTTCATAAAATATATCGCCTATTTTTTCCTCGCGATTATTTTCATTAAAAAAAACTTTTTTTACGTTTTTTATTTTTTTGTCGCTTTCGTTTTTAATTTTATTTTTATTTTTAATTATGACGACGTCGTTATCTGTAATATCGTCCAAGCAAATTAACAATTTATTTTTTACTGGCTCTAATTCTTTAATCAACTCGGCTTTGCTAATCGGCTCGTAATTGTTGGCTGCATTATATCCATATGATGGATCATAATAATATAAGAAATAAATTCCAATCAAAATTAAAGTTGCGGAGAGGGAAAATGCTGGTATAAATTTGTTATAGATATTATAACGCAAATTTTCTTGTTTTTCAATTTTGCGAATTTTTTGAACGTATTGAATATTTTGAGCTTTTGCAAAAATTTGATCTGAAAAATTATCGGGGGCTTGCAATTTTGGAAGACTTTTTAGTTCGGCAATTACTTCGGAGTATTCATCTTCTTTTTTATAGCGATAGTAAAAAAAATTTTTCATTAATTCTCCTTATAAATTGATTTTAAATATTTTTGCAAAATTGCTCTTCCGCGATTAATTCTAGATTTTACGGTTCCAATCGATAAATTTAATATTTTTGCTATTTCTTCGTAAGGCAAATCTTGAATATCTCGCAAAATTACAGCTTCTCTATAAATTGGATTAAGTTTCATTAAAGCTTTTTGTATAAATTTATTTTTTATGACCGCGTCGGCTAATATATCAGGATTTGGATTTTGAACATCTTTAATATCAAAATCTTGCTCGTCGTCTTTTGCAGAGTTTATTGAAAATAATTGTCTGCGTCTTCTTCTTTTTAACTCGTTTTTTGCTAAATTGCCGGCTATAGTGTAAATCCAAGTCGAAAATTTCGCAAAAGATTTATATGCGTCTTTATTCAGATAAAATCTAAGCAGCGCGTCTTGAGCTATATCAATCGCCGCTTCTTTATCTCCTAAGAATCTATAAATAAAATTCACAAGCGGGTCCTTATATCTTTTTGCTAAAATTTCAAAAGCTTGCGCATTATTATTATCTTGAAACTCTTTTATGAGCTCTTCGTCCGTTAGTTTTAATATATCCTTTTTCAATAGTAATTATACGTTAGTTTTACAAATTATGTTTCAAAAAATTTATTCCAATATTTCCGCCAACAAAATGCATATAGCTGTTTTTGAATCAATGCTGGAGCTTTTTAACGAAATATCTAAATTTAGCAAAGCTCTGCTAATTTTCAAAAGTTTTGAGTCGTCAAAAATTTGTGATGCTGCAAGATATTCAGAATAAAAGTATTCTCTTACTCCGAGCATATTTGCCGCGGTTTTAGGCGGAATTCTGTCTTTTTCAAGTTCTTTTATTTGCGATAAAATCGTAAAATACTTATTCAGCATCGATAAAATAAACAGGGGGTCGGCTCCGTTATTCAACAAATTTAATGCGTATTTAAAGGAAAGCTCTTTATCCTTTTTTGCTATAGCTTTTTGCAGATCAAAAATTGTATATTCTTTTAAATACGACGATATTTTTTCGATATCATCAAACGTAATTTCGCGTTTGTCGCCGACGTAGATAAGAAGTTTCTGCAATTGCGAATCGATTAAAGATCTGTCCTCGCCTACAATTTCGATTATTGCTTCGGCGTTATCTCTGGAAATTTTTTTTCCGTTTTCGTCTAAATAAGAGATGATCCACTTTACAAGAGATTGAGATTTTAACGATTTAGCTTCGTAAAAAAATCCCTTTTCTATTAAAGTCGCGTATGGCTCTTTATCTTTTTTATCGACTAATTCTTTTTGAATAAAAATTACAATTGAAAAATCGGGAGGATTTTTTACAAAAGTCAAAAATTCCTTGAGGTCTTTTGGAGCTTTAAAATCTTTTGCTACGATAATTTTTTTTTCCGAATCAAAAGGATACGAAGAAGCCGATGATAGAACCTCGCTTAATTCGGAGTCTTTCAACGAAAATGTTTCTTTGTCCAAATCGGATTTAAGATAATAACTTGCGATTTGAATAACTTTATTGGCGAATTTTTCAATGGCGTAAACATCTTCGCCGCATAGAAAATAAATTGGATCTAGATTTTCTTGTTTTAATTTTAAAAAATAATCGTCAATTATTTTAACTACGCCGGTCATTTTAATCGAAAATGGAATTTTTAATTTTAATCTTTCTTTGGACAACGATTGAGTCCATAGCTATAGGATCTTTAGGACGCCCGTCTGTGGAACTTAAAACGGGAATAATTTCTCTTTTTGCTATTTCGTCAACTACGTTCATACCTTTTGCAACCTTTCCAAAGATTGTATATTTTTTAGGCAAACCTGGAGCGTCTGATAAAAGAATAAAAAATTGAGAAGTATTTGTATTAGGTCCGCGATTTGCCATAGCGACTACGCCTCTTTTATAACCAATTTGATAGCTTTTCGTTTTGGGATTCAATTCGTCTTCAAATTCTTTTCCATAAATGCTTTGTCCGCCCGAGCCAGTTCCTGTCGGATCGCCGCCTTGAATTACAAATCCTTTTGCTATACGATGGAATATAACGCCGTTGTAATATTTCTTTTTGCTAAGTTCTACGAAATTTTTTACGGTTTTAGGAGCGTCTTCTTCGAAAAGTTCTATTTCAATTACGCCAACTTTTGTATAGATTGAAGCGTATAATGCGGTTTCGGTCGTGGTATCTTTTTTCTGAGCTTTTAAAGTGCCGATTGAAGCAAGCGACAAAATCAAAAATAAAAATAATCTTTTCATTTATGCCTCCGATTTTTATGGCAAAATTATATTATAGTAAAGCAAAATTAAAATAACTACTCCTAAAATTATGCGATAAAAAACGAATAAATAAGTGGTATTTTTTTTCAAATATCTTAACAAAAATTCTATTGCAATGAAGCCGCTGATTGCAGAAAAAACTGTAGCAACTATTATCGCTATCCAGTAATCTTTATCGACAAGATAAATTGCTTTATAAGCCTGATAAATGCCGCTGGCAAAAATTGCGGGAACGCTTAAAAGAAAAGAAAATCTTGCGGCGGATTCTCTATTAACTCCAATAAATAATGCTGCTGTAATTGTAGTTCCGGAACGCGAAGAGCCTGGAATCAAAGCTATAGCTTGAGCTAAACCGATAACTATAGCGTCGATTAAAGTTATTTGTTCAATGTTTTTTTGTCTTTTTCCAATCTTTTCCGCAAAAGCCAACAACAAACCTAATATGATTAAACTGGCGGATATCACATATAAATTTTTAGTAAAAGTTCCTTCGATAAAATCTTTTAAGACCAAGCCGAAAAAAAAGATTGGAATAGAGCCGATAATAATAAGCCATCCCAATCGCGAATTAAAATGTTGCAATTTAAATGCTTTACGATGTAAAATATTTTCATTTATAAAATCTTTCGATATGAAATAAAGATCTTTAGCGAAATATGATGTTATGGAAAGCAGCGTTCCGAGTTGGATTATCGCTATAAACGCCGTCCATTTTTGAGGATTTGTTTCGTCGATTAAATTCATTAATTTGCCGCATAAAGTCAAATGTCCGGTGCTGCTAATAGGCAGAAATTCAGTTATGCCTTGAACAATTCCTAAAATAATCGCGTCGATTAAATTCATAATTTTTATTTAATTTATTTTGAAAGCTAATCCTAATGAAACCTGAAAATTTAAAGAATTTAAGTTAACGTTTTCTTTGTCAATTATATTTCTTAATTTTTTTTCGTTTTCGTCTTTTACTTCGCCGTTAAAATCGAAATTTAAACTTGAGTTTATAACTACGAAAGAGTTGTCGGACAACATAGCTAAGAATAAAACCTTCGCTGATAATCCCAGCGAGGCGTTGTAATATTTATTAGCGATTCTAATCGGATTATAAGCTATTTCAAGAGACGAAAAATTAAAGCTAAAAGCTCCGCCGCCTAATAAATAATATCCATAATCTGATTCTAAGTTTTTAAGCCATCCGATTGAAATTTTTGATATTTGATAAGTCACGTTGTACAGAACTGCGGAATTTATTTCTCGCGAGAAAAAATTTGAGCTTAAACCAGCTTCTATAAAATCTTGAGATTTTAATTGATAAGAAAGAAAAAAATTGAAAAAAGGAGATGAAAAAAATGGATCTATTTCCTTATCCCTTTGGGCATAATTGTTAACGAAAAGACGCAAAGAAGGCATTTCTGAAAAACAAGCTCCAAAACTTCCGCCGATAAAAACTTGTGGGTAAATTGAAAACGAAAAAAAAATAAAAAATAAAGTCGCGAATAAAATAAAATTGCGTTTCATTTTTTAATCCAAATTTTTTTCAGCGACAAAAACTTTTGATCCGCCCCATGCAAAATAATAAACGAATCCGACACTTGCCGTTCCGAAATAAGAAAGAAAATGAGTTGTCAAAGCGTAAACTAAAGCGAGATTATTGTCAATTCCGTATAAAGTTTTTAGTATTGAAATTGCGATAATATGATACGAGCCTATTGCGCCTGGAGTGGGAATTAAATTAGCAAACGAGGTAATAGTCATTACAATCCAGCCGTCTAATAAAGTCCAATTGTTGACTTTTAAATCTATAAAATAAAATCCAATATAAGAGCAAGCTGCATAAAAGAAGTATATTAAAATAGATTGAAATATTATAGCTATTAATTTTTTTTTGTCTTTAAATACAAAAAAACCGTCCATTAGTCGATTTATCAAATTTGAAAGCTTTGCTTCTAATCGAGTTGAAATTTTGGAAAAAATAAAAGAGGAAATTTTTTGCAATTTTCTTTTTTGATATGCGAATAAGTAAATTGTAATTACGCAAAAAGCGAGTATTATAAATAAGTAAATAAGTGAACTATTAATCCAGCTGATTTTTTCAAGAAACGAGGTGGAAAAAAAGAAAAATCCAATCAATAAAAAAAAGCCTAAAAAAATGATATCTAAAGCTCTATCTAAAAAAATAGAGCCGAGAGTCGCAGAAAAAGAAATGTTCTCTTTTTTGGATGCTAAGGCGGCTCGAGCAATTTCTCCTACGCGAGGCAAAGCGCTGTTAAGAGCGTAACCTATCATGAGTCCGCCAAATAAATTTCCTGTAGAAACATTGTTTTTTATATTTTCGATCAAAAATTTCCAACGCAAAGCTCTGGTATAATGGGCGCAAAACAAGACAATAAGATATAAAGCGGCGTAAAAGTAATTAGTTTGCGAAATAAGTTTGAATGTTTCTTGAAGTTCTACGTCTTTTACAGCTAAGTATATAAAAATTAAAGCTAATAAAAAAGACCCTATCGCAAACAAAGTTTTTTGATTTCTGCTTAAAAAGCTTTTAGAATTATCGTAAATCGACAATTTCTAATCCGTATTTATTTTCTAGTTTAAATAGATTTTCAGAAATATTGAAATTAATTTTATGATTTTTAAAACTTATTTCGTATAAATTGTCTAAGTTATCAATTAATATAAACATTTTGGGAATAAAATTGTCATCAAAATAAATTTTAGATTCTTTAATGTTGTAATCTTCATTTTTTGGTTTCAGTATTATTCCTTTTAATCCAGGCAAGTCGTCGGCTATATCGACGAATGATTTTTTAGCGACTTCGTCTATAAGTTTATCTAAGACTATTGCGTTAGGAGTATTCTTTAAAGAATTGATAATAGCTCTTTTGTTTAAGAAATCGACATTGTATATATCTTTGCCGTCTGAAATAATTTTAGCTTGCGGCAATTCGATCAAAAATTTATTCTTTTTTTTATAATAAAATTTGCCTTCGATAAAATAAGAATCTCCAAAATTAGAGTAAGCAGTTTGTGAAAAATCGCATTGAAAATCTTCTATTGTTTTAAATTTTTCCTTAAACGAATTTAACAAAGTTTCGGCGTCGTTTTGGGGGTAAAGTAAATTTGCCAAAAAAAACAAACTTAAAATAAAAATAAGAAATAATGACCTCATAAATAAGCCTTCAATATATTTTCTAATTGTTCTTCGCTATCGACTAATACTTGCCGCGACTTGCTTCCATCGGCAGGTCCGACTATTCCAGCTTCTTCAAGTTGATCCATAATTCGAGCCGCTCTGCTATATCCAAGTTTAAGTTTTCTTTGCAAAAGCGAAACCGAGCCTTGTTGATGTTTTACAATTACTCGAGCGGCTTCGGCAAACATTTCGTCAAATTCTAAATCTAATCCGCTTCCTTTTTCCTTTTTAGAGCTTGCTATAGATGGAAGTCTATAAAGTTTGCTGTATCCTGGTTGAACATAAATATAATCGGTTATCCGCTCGACTTCTTCAGTGGAAATATAAGCGTTTTGCAAACGGAAAGGTTTGGGCATGCCTGGCGGCAAGAATAACATATCGCCTCGTCCCAATAGCTGTTCGGCTCCGTTCATGTCTAAAATTGTTCGCGAGTCGATTTTAGAAGCTACTTGATAAGCGATGCGAGCGGGGAAGTTTGCTTTTATGATTCCAGTAATAACGTTGACAGAGGGCCTTTGAGTTGCGACGACAAGATGAATGCCTACCGCTCTTGCCATTTGAGCCAATCGAGCGATAGGCTCTTCGACTTCCTTGCCGGAAGTAATCATCAAATCGGCTAATTCGTCAATGATAACGACTATGTAAGGCAAAAAGTGATGTTTAACTTTTTCCGTATCGACTAATTGCTTTTTTGGATCTAAAACTTTTTTATTGTAATCAACAATATGTCTAGCTCCCGCTTTAGCGAACATATCGTAACGTTTTTCCATTTCAAGTTCTACGGATTTAAGCAAATAAATCGCGTTTTGAGGATTTGTAACAATTTCTTCGTCTATATCGGGAGATGTAGCTAAGTAATGATTTCTAAGCTTTTTGTAAAAAGACAATTCAATTTTTTTAGGATCAATGATAACAAATTTTATTTCTGACGGATGTTTTGTATATAGTAAGCTTGTTATTATCATATTTATTCCAACGCTTTTGCCGGAGCCGGTGCTGCCAGCAATTAACAAATGCGGCATTTTTGCCAGATCGGCAATGAAAATATCGCCCGCAATGTCTTTTCCTAAAGCAAGCGGCAATTCTTCTTTGCCTAATTTTAATTTTCTTAAAATTGATTTTGCTCTTACAATTGCTGGGTTTGAGTTTGGTATTTCAACCCCAATAGCGCTTTTGCCGGGAATTGGAGCGATAATTCTAATTCCTTTTGCAGCCAAGGCTAAAGCTATATCTTGTTCCAAACTAACTATTCTGCTAATTTTTACTCCCGGAGCTGGAACAATTTCATATAAAGTTACGACTGGTCCGGGAACAACCGTAATATCAATAATATCTATGTCAAATAATTTTAATTTTTCTTTTAGCAAAGCGGCGTTTCTTTCAAGCTCTTCGTCTGAAACTGTAATTTCTTCTTTATCGTCTTGTAACAAATCTAGTCCGGGAAATTTATAGTCGATGGTTTCTTCGTATGGTTCCGGCAAATTTTCAAAATCGTCGCATTGCGAATCTGTTGCAGCTTCTTTTATTTCGTTTAAAATCTTTTCTCTTTTTTCGACGTCCTTTTTAGTAGGTTTTGGATTCAATTCTTCTTCGTTGAAAGGATCTTCTAATCTTTTTATTTTTATTTTCGTTTTTTTATTTTCATCAATAACTTCATCGTTTTGGGAAATTTTATCTGAAATTTCATTTTCAATTTTGTCTTCTTTTATTATTTCTTTATCTTTGACAAATTTTACATTGTTGTCGTCGTTATTTTCTTTTTCATTTTTAATTTTTTTATTTTGAGCGATGATTTTTGATTGATTTTCTTTTTGTTCCATTCTTTCGGCATATTTTTTTGAGATAAAACTTTTTAATTTAGTTAAGTATTCGAGCAAATTGATATCGAAAGCTAAAAGAAATGAAATAAAAATTAAAAATAAAAGAATCAACAAGGAGCCTATAAAGCCAAAAAGTTTATACAGCGTCGCTCCAAGATAAATTCCTACGGAACCGTAAATTTCGACGGGAGCGTCGTCTAAATGAAAAGCGGTCGCAATAACAAAAGATAAAGAAGCTACAAGAGTACCCAAAGCTATCAAGAAAGAGCTTGCTATTAAAGGAGTTTTAAGATCTATATTATTTAGAATTGACCATCCCCAAACAAAAAAAACGGCTCCAATCGCCAATGAAAAAAAACCTATAGTAGAATTTATTAAAAAGTTTGCAAGCAAAGCTCCAAAAATACCCAACCAATTTTGAGCTTTGAAAGAGTTATTAAAATATCTTTCGGAGTCAAAAAAAACTTGAAACAAATCTTTTGACGTGAAATGATTGTCGGAGGCGGAATAAGAAAAAATAGACAATATTGATATGAAGGATAAAATTATTAAAAAGACGCCGATAATTTTCTTTTTTTTCTCAAGAGGAAGCAAAAAATTATCGTTGACGTCCGAATTATTTTTTTTTTTATCGCTCATTAAATTTATTTATTATTATTAAGAGCTTTGAGCTTCTAGAATTTTAATAGAACCGCCGCTAAATTGAGGAACAAGGTTTGAAGAATTAAAATTTGCGGCATACTTTAAATCGTCTAAAAAACCGTTTTCTATCAGCAATTTTCCGTGTTCGCATTCAGTTAAAGTTTTATAAAAATCTATTCCGAAAACGTCGTTTAGTTTTACTGAAGCTAAAGCTGCGTCGCTTAAATCTACATTATCTTTCTTTTGCATAATTTCTGAAATAAGTTTTCCCGCGCAAACGGCGTCTTCTAAACTAAATCCGCCGTTTTTCCCAGCGCATACAATATCAAAATCTAAATTTAATTCTAAAAGTTTTTTTGCGACAGCGGCTATGTTGTTAAAACTTGCTATAAATAGATGATCTGCAAATTTTGCTTTTACAATCGCTTTAGTCCCGTTTGTAGTGAAAAATACGATAGATTTTCCGCTTACTACGTCGGCGCTGTATTCAAGCGGAGAATTTCCTAAGTTAAATCCTTCGATTTTTTTTGCGTTTCTTTCGCCGCCTAATAAAGTTTTTCCTCCAAACGTTCCGCTTGTAGCTTTCATAGCAAATTCTATCGCATTAACTGGCACTATTTCTTTAGCTCCATTTTCAAAAGCGGCTATAATTGTAGTGGTCGCTCTTAATACGTCAATAACAACGACTGTTTTTCCTGTGAAATACAGCTCTTCAAGATTGTTGTATGTGAACCAGCAAGAAATTTTCATAATTATTTCTATTCTCTAATAAAGAAAAATTTAGAAATTTAATATAATAATTCCTTAGCAAAAAAAATAATTTATAATTGCGCGTAACGTTATTGTTTTTAAACAAATAATTAGTCGTTAAATTAAAAGGCTTTTTGCATAAATAAATTTATTCATCTTAAATCTTTTATTTTGTTATTTTTAATTTTGAAAAAAATTAAAAATTTCTTGTTATAGTATCTATTAAAATTTGTTTAAAAGAAATGGAAAAAGTTATCGTAAAAATTAAACGGGCGTCGAATTTGTTCAACGATATAGAATTGCCCGCTTATAAAACTTTAGGTTCAAGCGGAGCGGATTTAAGAGCCGCAATAGAGGATTGTATCGTTATAAAACCAGGCGAAATAAAAATTATACCTACCAATTTAATAGTTGAAATTCCGTTAGGGTATGAAATACAAATCAGACCGAGAAGCGGCTTAGCAGCCGAATATGGCATTGGTTTAGTCAATTCTCCTGGAACAATCGATTCAGACTATCGCGGAGAAATTAAAGTAATTATGATAAATTTTGGATCGAGACCTTTTGAGATAAAACGAGGGGATAGAATTGCTCAAATGGTTTTGTCGAAAACTTATAAAATAGAATTCGTCGAAACTGAGAATATAGAAAATACAGAGCGCGGCGAGGGCGGGTTTGGGCATACAGGAATAAAATAAGTTTATATTTTTTATCAGAAATAAATTAAGATAGTTTATTTGTTATGAAAGAATTTGTTCATTTGCATAATCACAGTCATTATAGTTTGCAAGACGCCGCCGCAAAAGTAAAAGATCTTGTCAAAGCGGCTGTTAAATATGAAATGAAAGCCTTAGCATTGACAGATCACGGGGTCATGTATGGCATACCAGAATTCTATAAAGAAGCAAAAAAAGCCGGAATAAAACCTTTGCTTGGAATGGAAGGTTATATTGTTGTGGATGGAAGTCGGTTCGATCGGAAAAATCAAAATGCCATCGATGAGAAAAAATCTAAAGATTATTATCATATTTTGTTTATCGCTAAAAATTATGTTGGATATAAAAATTTAATTAAGTTGACTTCGATTGGCTTTAAAGAAGGATTTTATTATCGTCCGCGTATCGATATGGAAGTTTTGCAAAAACATTCTGAGGGTTTGATTTGTTGCAGCGCTTGCGCGGGAGGCATTGTCGCAAAAGATATTGTTTTGGGAAATATAGAGAAAGCTCGTTCGACAGCCAAAAAATTTAAAGAATTATTTGGCGAAGATTTTTATCTCGAAATACAAAATCATTTTTTAGACTTAGAGAAGCCTATCTTGGAATGGATGCCAAAATTTTCAAAAGAGCTTAATATTAAATTAATTTGTACAAACGACATACATTATATTGACAAATCTCACGCTATTCCTCATAATATTTTATTGTTAATCGGAGATAAAGGAGAAAGCGATTACAAGAATTTAAGATATAAAACTGATCAAGTTTACTTTAAATCAAAAGAGGAAATGTTTGAAATATTTAAGGATTTCCCAGAAGCGATTGAAAACACTGTCGAAATTGCCGAGAAGTGCGATGTGAAATTAGAAAGCAACGTTTATCTTTATCCAAAATTCCCGATTCCTGAGAGTTCAAAATCAAAAACTGAAGAAGAATACTTCAAAGAGCTTGCAGAAAAAGGCTTGAAAGAGAGGTTTTCTACAATTACAAAAGAAATAAGAGAAAGATTTGATTATGAGATAGATACGATAATAAAAATGGGATTTGCTGGATATTTTTTAATTGTTCAAGATTTTATTAATGCCGCCAAAGAAAAAGGGATACCTGTAGGACCAGGCAGAGGAAGCGCCGCTGGAAGCTTGGTGGCCTATTGTCTAAAAATTACCGACGTTAATCCTTTAGAGTATGGATTGCTTTTTGAACGTTTCTTAAATCCAGAGAGAAAAAGTATGCCCGATATTGACGTCGATTTTGCCGACGATAAAAGAGGAGAAGTTATTGAATTTGTTAAAAATCGATACGGAAAAAATTCAGTCTGCCAGATTATAACTTTTAATACTTTGTCTTCAAAAGCGGTATTGCGGGATGTTGGAAGAGTTATAGGAATACCGTTAAATACAGTAAATCAAGTTACAAAATATATTCCTAGCATATTTGGAAAAGTATTGTCAATAGACGAGGCGTTGGAAGAAGTAAAAGAATTAGAATGGCTAAAAGAAACTAAAGACGAGAAAATTCGCGAATGGGTAGAATATTCGAAAGCTCTCGAAGGAGTTTATAGAGGAGCTGGAAAACATGCGGCGGGCGTTGTTATTACTCCCGGACCTGTGGACGATAATATTCCTATTGCTTTAGCCGTAAACGCCGAAAATTCCGACGATTTGGTTACTCAATATTCTATGAAAGAGCTTGAAAGCGTTGGCGCTTTGAAGATGGACTTCCTTGGATTAAGAACTTTGACAATTATACGCGACGCAATAGAATTAATCGAGAAAAATCATAAGATTAAAATAGATATTCAGAAAATTCCTTTTGACGACATAAAAACTTATGAGTTGTTTTCAAGAGGACAAACGACAGCAATATTTCAGTTTGAATCGGGTCCAATGCGCGAGTATTTAAGAAGATTAAAGCCAAATTCTATAAGCGATTTAGCGGCAATGAACGCCCTTTACCGACCAGGTCCAATGGATTTTATCGATGAATTTATTGATAGAAAATTTGGCAGAAAAAAAATCGAAAGTTTGCATCCGTCATTAGAGCCGATATTAAAAGAAACTTATGGAATTATCGTTTATCAAGAGCAAGTTATACAAATTGCCAATAAAATCGCTGGGATGAGTCTTGCCGAAGCCGACTTGTTAAGAAGAGCTATGGGCAAAAAAGACGCCAAAGCGATGGCTGAACAAAAAGAGAAATTTATAAAAGGAGCCGTCGCTAATGGAATAGATGAAAATATAGCGACAAAAATTTTTGAAGATATCGACAAATTTGCAAATTATGGATTTAATAAAAGTCACGCTGTCGCTTATAGCATTGTCGCCTATCAAACGGCTTATTTAAAAGCTCATTATCCCGCCGAGTTTTTAGCTGCGAATATGTCAAACGAATTTAACGACGTCGATAAAATTGCTCCTCTGCTTGAGGATTGCAGAAGAATGAAAATACCTGTTCTTCCTCCAAATGTAAATAATCCTTCGGTTTTTTTTGACGTTAAAGACGGAAAAATAATTTTTGGAATGTCGGCTATTAAGAATTTAGGGGTCGGCGCTGTCGAAGAAATTCAAAGAACAAAAGAACGAATTAAAAGAAATTTTTCTTCCATTTTTGATTTTTGCGCTCAAGTAGACAACAGAATAGTCAATAAAAAAGCTCTCGAAGCTTTAGTGTTATCTGGCGCGTTTGACGAAATACATCCAAATAGAGCTCAAGCTTATGAAGTTATAGAATCAGCCTTAGAGTATGGTCAAAAATTTAAAAAATCTTTTTTAGATCCTTCCGAAAGTCTTTTCGCCGACGATGAGACGGTTATGACGGTTAAAGAGCCTCAATTGCCAGAAATAGAGGATTGGAATTTAAAAGAAAAACTTTCATTAGAACGCAAAGCCTTGAATTTTTATTTGTCTTCTCATCCGCTGGCAAATTATATAATTGAATATAATTCTTTCGCTACATTAAAGCTTGGCGAAATTAAGGAAAGCGAAGAAATAGAATCGAAAAGCGCAAGAGCGATTGGAATAATTAATGACATTGAAACTAAATTGGATAAATCTGGGAGAAAAATGGCTTTTTTCAAACTTGTGGATTTGACAGGGTCGGCTGAGTGTTTGATTTTTTCAGAAGCTTATATGAAATATGAAGAATTTATAAAAGAGGAAGAGCCTGTTTTAGTTTATGGAACTCCTGAAAGCAGCGGAGATAGAGTTAAGTTGCAAATTGAAAGAGTTATGCCTTTAGCTCGAGTTAAATATGATTTGACTAAATCTATAAACTTAATTATAAGATCTGATGAAACGCCTTTGGAAGTTATTGATCGATTAAAAGAAATTCTTGCAAATTCGCCCGGCAAACTTTCGGTTTTTGTAACCGTAATTGAAAACGGAAGCAAATTAAGAATATTTATATTGCCCGATTATGCTGTTTCTCTTACGAATGAATTATTAAATTCGTTGGTCGAATTATTAGGCGCGGACAGTCTAAAATTGAGAGATTTTTAATAAACATACATAAATCGAAATCCTAAAAATTTGAAACAGTAAAAAAAACAAATTATATTATAAATAAAAACGATAAAAAATTGGAGAAAACTCTTGGAATTTAGTTCAAACTTCCCCAATTTTATTGCCGAATCGCTATCAAAATTAAAAGAAACTAAAGCGAAACAAGCATCAGTTTTTTATTTGACGAAATTGCAAAATGTCGACTTTAAAAAAATCGTCTTATCATTATTTCAAGCTTATGAAAAATCTTTTTTTTGGAGCGATCCTTTAAACGAAATTTCTTTTTTTTCTTTTTCTGAATTTTACTTCGTTAAAGAAAATGGAAAAAATAGATTCCTGTATTTCGATAAAAAAATCAAAATATACTTTGATCCAGTTTTTTCTAACTTCAAGGATAATGAAACAATTCCATTTGCAATTCCATTATATTTTGTTGCCGCCAAATTCTTGCCTGAGTCAAATCCGAATTTGTGGAAAAGTTTTGACGATTTATACATTTTTTCACCTAAATGGACAGTAATTCAATATAAAGACGATATTTACGCTTTAAATCGTTTTTTTATAACTTCCGACAGCAAAGAACAAGATACGATTGTTAAATTTAACAATGTACTTAATTCGTTTGTTGAGATTTCAAAAAGCAATGTTGAATTAGAAAATCCAAAATTTGCAAATGTCGACATTAAAAATCCAAAAGAAAAAAAGAAATTTGCCGAGAAAATCAAAATAGCTTTGGAAAAGATAGAAGAAAAAGAGCTTGAAAAAATAGTCATATCTAGAAGCGTTGAAGTACCTTTTCAAAACGAGCCTAAAATCGGCTTATATTTATTTAAACTAATTGATCAATATCCCGAGTGTAAGATTTATGGTTTTCGATCGGGAAAATCGACTTTTTTTGGAGCTTCGCCGGAGACTTTACTGAGAATACATAATGGAACGCTTTTAATTGAAGCATTGGCTGGGACCGCTCCGCGCGGAAAAGATTTCGAAGAGGATTTAAAGTTTGAAAAAGAGTTGCTTGAGTCTGAGAAAAATTTGCGCGAACATGAATTTGTCGTCGAACATATTATCGAAGTATTAAAAAATAAAAATTTTGATAATATTAAAATTGAAAGAAATAAAATTAAAAAATTGTCGAATTTACAGCATATACAAACAATTGTAACCGCTCCTATATCTAATGAAATTGGAATTTTCGAAATCATCGACAAACTGCATCCTACGCCCGCCGTGGCTGGCAAACCGCAACAGGAAGCGATAAATTTCATAAAGAAAATAGAAGAACACGAAAGAGGATTATATTCAGGCTTTATTGGCAGAATAGACGTTAATTTGAATTGCGATATAGTTTTAGGTTTGCGATGTGGATTAATTGAGAACAAAAAATTATACGCTTTTGCAGGAAATGGAATCGCTCAAGGCAGTTCTCCTATCGAAGAAGCTCATGAAAACGAGCTAAAGTTGCAAACAATTGTCAATTTAATAAAAAATGAAAATTAACAGAAATATTTTATGGTGTAAAATATTTTGCGACGAGCTTGCAAAAAACGAAGTTGAACATGCGGTTATATGTTCTGGTTCTAGAAATACCTCTTTAATTATAGCTTTAAGCGAACATCCAAAAATTAAATGTCATACCGCTGTCGACGAAAGATCCGCCGCATTTTTAGCTTTAGGCATAGCGAAGTCAACTTGCAAGCCTGTCGCAATTGCAGTTACCAGCGGAACGGCTGTAACTGAACTTTATCCAGCAATTGTAGAAGCCTATTTTCAACGAACTCCGCTTGTAATTTTAACTGCCGATCGACCGGTTGAATTAAAAGACAACGGCGCGAATCAAACAATAAATCAATACAATATATTCGCAAATCACATACGTTGGTTTTTTGACGTTGGTTTGCCTGAAATTGAATTTTCAAGACTTCGTCATATCAGAACAATAGCTCGAAGAGCCGTATTTTACGCTACTGTTAAAGATCGAGGACCCGTACATATAAATATGCCTTTTAGAACTCCATTTGAGCCTTTCGAAACTACTGACGAGATCGAACAACAACTATACGATTTTTTCTTTAAAGAAGAAGATTATAAAGAAGAGCTTTCTCAAAGTTCTTATGTTTTTCCAAAATTTGGAGAAATTAAGTCAGAGCTTTTTGATTCGTTGATAAAATTTAAAAAAGGAATTTTTATAGTTGGTCCTGAAAATTATTCTAATATTTTTTTAGACAACTTGACTTTTAGCGCCAATTTATTGGGCTTTCCAATTATCGCAGACGGCGCATCTCAAGTTAGATTTGGCATAAGAGACAAATCATCGCTTATATGCAATTATGAAGCTTATTTGCAATACGAGCCTTTAATAAAAAAATTAAAGCCCGATATAATTTTGCATTTTGGCAGAAATTTTACTTCTAAAGGGTTAGGTTATTTTTTAGACAAATCTCCATCTCAAAGAATTATAATAAATTCTTACGGCGATTGGGTCGATCCCCATAATCTTTCAAACTTTGCTTTGCAAGCCGAACCTTCTTTCTTTGCTGAAGCTTTAAGACAATATTTGTTGGATAAACAATACGACAATCGAGCTAATCCCTGGAAGCAAAAATGGTTGTTGGCTGATAAATTAGCCAAACAAACTAAAGAAAAATTTTTAAAAGACGATTTGCTCGGTTTTGAAGGAAAAATAATTCCTACAGTTTTAGAAGCTCTGCCGCATAAATCTGCTTTATTTGTCGGAAATTCTACGCCTATACGCGATTTAGATTACTTTTCAAGCGAGATGGATTCTGAAATAGCAGTTTACACAAATCGAGGAGCAAGCGGTATTGACGGTTCGGTTTCTACGGCGCTTGGAATATCTTTAACGGGGAAAAAAACAGCCGCAATAATTGGCGACCAAGCTTTTTTTTACGACATTAACGCTTTAGGCTTAGCAAAAAAATTAAACTCTCCATTGCTCGTTATACTTGTCAATAACAATGGCGGCGGTTTGTTTGAAAACCTTCCAGTTTCCAAAATTGGAAAAAATTTCGAAGAATATTTCCTTGCTCCGATGAATTTAAATGTTAAAGCTATTGTTGAAGCTTTTGGGCACAAACATATTTTAATTGACTCTTGGGAAAAGCTTAAAGAAAGCGTTCAAAAATTTAAATGGAACAATCTGCTTGTTTTAGAAATAAAAACCGACGCAAAAAAATCAGCCGAAATCAAACAAAAACTCTGGCAAAAAATAATTGCGACAATTGAAAAAAATATCGATAAATTTTGAAGGATTTAATTTAAGCTCAAAATTTTACGAGCGCTCTGAAAGCGATTCTGTTTTATTTGTTTTACATGGATTTAGCGGATCTTTCAACGACTTTTTGTTTTTATGCAATAGAGATTTGCCTATCAATATAGTTTTTATTGATATGATAGGACATGGCGAAAGCGATTCTCCAAATCTATTATCTTTTTATAAGCAAGAACAAATCGTCATACAATTAGATAAATTCATCGATTATTTTAATTTCAAATACAAATATCTTTTTGGCTATTCAATGGGCGGAAGAGCAGCTTTATCTTACTCCGTAAATTTTCAAAATAAAATCAATGGTTTAATACTTGAAAGTTCAACACCCGGAATATTATCAAAAAAAGAAGCTAATAAAAGAATTTTTGAAGATAAAGAATTAGCCGAGTTTATTTTAAGCAATTCAATTGATAAATTTGTAGAGCGATGGCTTTCGTTGCCTCTTTTTGATAGTTTGAAATCTCTTCCTCATGAAAAGCTTTCGTCGCATAAATCGTTGAAATATCTAAATAATAAAATCGGATTGTCTAATTGTCTGCTCGGTTTTGGAACAGGCGCGATGAAAAATCTTTGGAAAGAAATTGAAACTTTAAATTTGCCCGTTTTGTTGTTTGTCGGCGAATATGACGATAAATTTAAGAAAATAAATATTGAAGCAAATAAACTTATGCCAAATTCAAAATTAAAAGTTATATCGAATGCTAAACATATTCCACATTTGGAAAATGAAAACGAATTTATTATCGAAATAAAAGAATTCCTTACAAATCTTGGAGCCATATAAATGAAACCTAAATGGCAAAAAGCCAAAGAATATAAGGACATCATTTACGAAAAATGGAACGGAATTTCAAAGATTACAATCAATAGACCCGAAGTAAGAAACGCGTTTAGGCCTGAAACCGTGTTTGAAATGTATGAAGCTTTTTTAGATTCGAGAGAAGATCCTGAAATTGGAGTAATTCTTTTAACGGGAAAAGGTCCCGCATCTGACGGAAAATACGCTTTTTGCAGCGGCGGAGATCAAAAAATTAGAGGCGACAAAGGATATAAAGACGAAAAAGGAACTCAACATCTTAATGTTTTAGATTTGCAAAAATTAATTCGCAGCATTCCAAAGCCTGTTATTGCTCTTGTCGCTGGCTATGCTATAGGCGGCGGTCATGTTTTGCATGTAGTATGCGATTTGACAATTGCCGCTGATAACGCAATATTTGGACAAACTGGTCCAAAAGTCGGAAGTTTTGATGGCGGTTTTGGAGCCAGTTATTTAGCTCGCATAGTTGGACAAAAAAAGGCTCGAGAAATATGGTATCTATGTCGACAGTACAACGCTCAAGAAGCTTATGAAATGGGGCTTGTCAATAAAGTTGTGCCTTTAGAAAAACTGGAAGATGAAGGAGTTCAATGGGCCTTGGAAATTTTAGAAAAAAGTCCCACAGCAATAAGATGTTTAAAAAGCGCTTTTAACGCCGAACTTGACGGACAAGCTGGCATACAAGAATTAGCTGGCAATGCGACATTTTTGTATTATCAAACTCTTGAAGCTCAAGAAGGAAGGAATGCGTACGTTGAAAAAAGGAAACCTGACTTTAAAAAATTTAGAAAATAAATTTTCATAATTTAACGCGATATCATTTATTATAGTTTTGTTTGATATGTGAAAATTAAATTGTCTCTTTTGGATTATTTTTGTTTAGTTTAAATAATATATTGAATGTTTGAAAATGTATCATAAATATTTCATTGCTAATTTTAAAGATTTTTTAATTAAATCATAATATCTTTAAAGGCTTATAAAAGTAAAATGTATTTGTAAAAATTAAGATAACAAAAAACATTAGTTTAATTATCTTTATCAATTACTTTAATAAATAAATTTGTTATATGAAAAGATGGCTTATAGCCGCGCGGCCTAAAACTCTGCCAGCTTCTTTTGCTCCTGTAATAGTTGGAGCTTCTATCGCTTATGCAGATGGAAATTTTTCGACAATTAATACTATCTTAGCTTTTTTGTGCGCATTGCTATTTCAAATAGGCTCGAATTATGTCAACGATCTTTATGATTATTTAAAAGGAGCGGATAAGGATCGAAAAAGCGGACCGACTCGAGCCGTTTCTTCGGGATTAATTTCGCCGACAGAAATGAAAAAGGCAATTTTCATAATTTTTGTTGTAGCGTTTATAATAGGACTAAAACTTGTGTTTGACAAAGGCATTTTAGTTTTAATTATTGGAATGTTGTCGATTGTTTTTGCGATTGCTTATACCGCCGGTCCTTTTCCTCTGGCTTACAATGGATTAGGCGATTTGTTCGTATTTATTTTTTTTGGATTAGTAGGAGTTAATGGAACATACTATGTAAACGCTGGTTCTTTTTCATTAATTGCTTTTATAAGTTCGGCGATAATTGGGCTCTTAGTTGCAAATATTTTAGTAGTTAACAATTATCGAGATTACGAAGAAGATAAACAATCTTCAAAGAAAACGTTAGTAGTTCGTTTAGGCAAAAAATTTGGAATTGTTCAATATATTTTTTCATTAGTTGCAAGTTATATTTTATTGATAATGCTTTTTCTAAGAACGAATAATCTTTTCATTTTACTTCCTTTTGTTTTATCGCCTTTTGGAATTGGTTTGGTTTTACAAATCTTTAAATTAGAAGGGTCTAATCTTAATAATACTTTATCTTTAACTGCGTTATTTGCTTTTGCATTTTCTATTTTGCTATCTACGGGTTTTGTTATAATCTAAATATCGATTTCTTTCTTCAGATGTTAAAAAGCTATCGATAACTTTTAATTAAAAAGAATTATACGGTTAATCGTTAATTTGAAAAAGTTAAACAAATTTTGTAAATTTTAAATCTTATGTAAAAAATTAGGAGAAATAAATGGCTACTACTTCAGATTTTAGACCAGGAATGATTATAAGATGGAATAACGAATTATGGTCAATAGTTGAATTTCAACATGTAAACCCCGGAAATTGGAGAGCTTTCGTTAGAGCTAAACTAAAGAACATGAAAACAGGACGCGTGCTTGAAAATAGATTTAGAGCGGGGGAAAGCGTAGACGAAGTAAGAGTTGAAAGAAGACAATTTCAATTTTTATATCGAGACGGCGAAGATTTTGTTTTTATGAACAATGAAACTTTCGAGCAGATTAATTTGCAGGCTGATCTAATCGGAGAAGGAGAAAGGTTTTTAAAAGAAACTGAAAATATTGATATTTTATTCGACGATAAAAACAATATAGTTTCAATTGAATTGCCAATTTTTGTCGTTTTGCAAGTTATTGAAACGGAGCCGGGCGTTAAAGGAGATACCGTGAACAACGTATTAAAGCCGGCAAAAGTAGAAACGGGAGCAACCGTACAAGTTCCTTTATTTGTAAACGAAGGCGATAAAATAAAAATTGATACAAGAACAGGGGATTACGTCGAGCGCGTAAAGTAATTTTTCTTTCAAAGAAAGTTCTGTAATATTTGCTATAACTTTTATGTAGAAAAAACGACCGAAAATTTTCGGTCGTTTTTTTTTATTTTCATCGAACTTTAAATTTACAGTGGAGAATCATCAAGTCATAAATTTAAATACTTAGCATAAATTAATCTTATATCATCTAAATAAAATCCCCTGAAAGCATATTGTCAATGGCATTAATGTAGCTTAAAGCTCGATAAGTTTAAAATTCCTAATTTTGATTCATTAGTTAAAAAAACAAGTTTTAAATTTTGTCGCCGTTTTTAGGAAATTAAAATTTCGTCATAGATTGTTTATAATAAAATCTGTGATTAATTGAAACAAATGCAAACGAGCGTTATCCCCAGCGATGGAGTGATCTCTGCCGGGATAAATCATAAGATTAAATTGTTTGTTCGCTTTAATTAATTCGCGAACTAATGCCATTGTATTTTGCAAATGAACGTTATCGTCCGCGTCGCCATGTATCAAATAAAGTTTGCCTTTTAGTTGAGAAGCTTTATTTAAAACGGAGCTTTCTTTATATCCTTCGGGATTTAAATCTGGCAGCGACATATACCGCTCGGTATAGATTGCGTCGTAAAATTTCCAATCTGTTACAGGCGCTACGGAAATTCCGATTTTGAAATAGTCGTAAGCTTTAGTCATTGCCAGAGCGGAAATATATCCGCCGTAGCTCCATCCCCAAATTCCAATTCGAGAAGAATCTACATAATTTAGTTTTTTCAAAAATTTGCAGCCTTCTAATAAATCGTTTATCTCGTATTTGCCTAAATTTTTATAAACTATTGTCTTAAAACTTTTGCCGCGAGCTCCCGTGCCGCGATTGTCCAACGAAAAAATTATGTATCCCTTTTGGGCCAACATTTGATGCCATAAATATTGAGAGCCGCCCCAAATATTTCGCGCGATTTGACTGCCTGGTCCAGAATAATTGTAAACTAAAACGGGATATTTTTTTGTCGTGTCAAAATTTGGCGGATAGATAATAGAACAATATAAAGTTTCGCCGTCGCTTGTTTTAAATTTTAGAAATTGTTGTTCATTAAATTTATATTCAGAGAGAGTTTGAATAAGGTCCTTGTTGTCGATAAAAGTTTCTATTATCTCTCCTTTTTGATTTGCGAGAATAATTTGCGATGGTCTGGAGGAACTGGAATTGACAATATAAAAATATTTCGAATCAAAGGATGGCGTCGCAAAAGTTGTTCCTTCGATGTTTATAAGTTTATTATATTTTTTGCCTTCAAAATCAATTTTGCATAAATATTGAGAAGTAGGATCTCCTAAGCCTGAAAGAAAATAAATTATTTTATTTTTTTCGTCGATCGAAACGATGGAATTGAGGTTCCATTCATTAGACGTTATTCTTTTAATTCGCTTTCCTTCATAATCTAAAATATAAATATTGTTAAATTCTTCTTTTTCAGATGTTAATATGATATTTTGGCGATCGCTTAAAAAGAAAATTTGAAAATCTTCTATATCTATCCAGACCGTATCTTTTTCATTATAAATAGTTTTTTTACTTTCAACAGAAATATCCCATAAGTCTAACGACAGTTCAGTTTGCAGTCTATTAAGTTTCAAAATTGCTAATTCATTTTTTCTTGAAGTCCAGTAAATGCGAGGGATATAAATATCTTTTTCATTATATTCAAAGTATTTAAGTTCTCCAGTTTTAATATTAACGACTCCAATTTTTACTTGTGAAATATTTCCGCCGGCTTTTGGATAACGCATTTTAATAGAATTAAAGTAGAGAGAATCGAATTGTTGAATATCTATTTCGGGAACGCGACTTTGATCAAGTCTCCAGAATGCTATATATTCGCAATCGGGCGAAAATTGCCATCCGTCGATTATAGAAAATTCTTCTTCGTACGCCCAATCGAAATGTCCATTTAAAATTACTTCGCTGCCGTCAAAAGTCAGTTGTTTTATTGTTTTGCTTTCTAAATCGTAAATAAAAATGTTATTATTTAAAACATAACCAATTAATTTTCCATTTGGGGAAAACTTTACATTAAGAGATGAACCTTCGATGGGAGTCTTTTCTAATTTTTTTTGAACTAAATCGTAAATGAAAATATCGCCGCCAGATTTTAATCGACGAGCTGGCAAGATTCCGGTGAATAAAATTTTATTTTTTGTCGGAGAAATTTCATAATTAAATATTGATACTTTTTCTTTTTTTTCTTCTAAAAATAAATCATCGGTTGAAACTAAAATTTGTTTTGTTTTTTTGGTAGGATCGAAGAGTATGATTTTTTGCAAACGCGAGTTTGGATCAGTTTCAAGGTAAGAAAGTTTGTTTTCATTTGGCAACCATTTCGCCATTCGCAAACTTTTAGAGAAAAATTTAGAGCTTGAAAAAATCTCTTGAATAGAAAATTCTTTTTTTCCATTTTGCCCGAAATAAATATTAGAAAGAATTATAAAGAAAAAAAACTTTAAGGATAAATTAATTCTCATATTCTTTTACTTTTTTTTATTTTGTTTAATAAAATAATAAATAAAGGGATATTTTTTATGCGAAAAAAATTGCTTTCTTCTGCTATAATTTATTCTTTTATTGCTTTTAGATCTTTAGCTCAATCTAATTATTATGACGGCATTTCAGTTTTAAGTCCTACTTTTATAAGCGATTTGCAGAATCTGATCAAACAAAATTATACCTTCGTTTCTTATGATAATTACGCTTCAACAAT
>Ga0209691_1000059_pt1 | contig 80160 bp, 46 predicted proteins | sample YNPMSBMetaG_FD_187120 | JGI IMG/M metagenome (GOLD analysis project Ga0209691, IMG submission 187120) | Anoxygenic and chlorotrophic microbial mat microbial communities from Yellowstone National Park, USA - YNP MS-B MetaG (SPAdes) (version 2) ... | reverse complement strand
AAAGGCATTACGCCTTAAACTTCAGCTTTCGCAAGACGAATTCGCAAGGAAAGCAGATATTCCTTATACTACACTTACCAAAATTGAAACTGGAGTAATAAAGAAACCATCAGTTTTTGTGATGGCAAAAATAGCAAAAGCATTAAATATAACAGTGGACGAATTAATAAAATAATTAATATGTTTACAAAACATAAAATTATAATTGGTGATTCACGAAAAATGGAAGAAATTTCAGATAAATCACTCCATCTTATCATTACCTCGCCACCGTATTGGCAACTTAAAGATTACGGAGCAGAAAATCAAATTGGATTTAATGATTCCTATGAAAATTATATAAATCATTTAAATTTAGTATGGAGCGAATGTTTTAGAGTATTGCATGATGGTTGCCGATTATGCATAAATATTGGAGATCAATTTGCCCGCTCTGTTTATTATGGGAGGTATAAAGTTATTCCTATTCGTGCTGAGATAATCAAATTTTGCGAAACAATTGGATTTGACTATATGGGTGCTATTATTTGGCAAAAGCCAACCACCATGAATACTACAGGTGGTGCAACAGTAATGGGCAGTTTCCCTTATCCTAGAAATGGAATTATAAAAATTGATTATGAATTCATATTAATTTTTAAAAAACCTGGCAATCCACCGAAAGTTTCAAAAGAGTTAAAAGAAAAATCAAAATTAAGCAAAGAAGAATGGAATGAGTATTTTTCTGGCCACTGGAATTTCAATGGGGAAAAACAAATAGAACATTTGGCAATGTTTCCAGAAGAACTTCCAAAAAGATTGATTAAAATGTTTAGTTTTGTTGGCGACACTGTTTTAGATCCATTTTTAGGAAGTGGGACCACAACATTAGCTGCGAAAAATCTAAACCGAAATTCAATTGGTTATGAGGTAAATAAAAAATTTTTACCAATAATAAAGGAAAAAGTTGGGATAAATAAAAAAGAACTTATTAAAAATGCAGAGTTTGAAATTATTGAACAAAAATCATTAAATATTAATTGGAATACAGAAATTGCAAAATTACCTTACCAATTTAAAGACCCTATTAAATTTGATAAAAAAATAGACCCTAAAAAATTAAAATTTGGTTCTAAAATTGATTTTTCCGAAAGCCCAAGACAAGATTTTTTTTCAGTTAAAAGTATCATTAGTCCAGAAGAGCTAATTTTAAATAATAATTTAAAAATAAAACTACTTGGAATAAAGAGTAAAAAGGAGTTTTTTGATAAAGCTATAAATTTTTTGTCCATTAAATTAAAAAATCAGAAGGTGTTCATAAAATATGATAGTATTAAGTATGATAGTAATGGGAATTTATTGGTGTATCTTTATTTAAAAAATAAAACTTTTATTAATGCTCATTTAATAAAAAATGGGTTAGTAGAAGTTGATACCAAAAAAGAATATCTCTACAAAAACAAATTTATTAAATTATCACAACAAAATTATATAAAGCTATGAATAGAGATATTTTAAGCCAAAAAATAAATGGAGAATTAATTGATAGATTGAAAAACGATCCTAAGTTTTTTTCGTCTTTTATTCAAAACCAAAACGATGGCATTATTATTTATGTTTTAGAAAAACTTGGTAGATTGGAAAATGGTTACATCAAAGAACCATTATTAAATTTACTTAACCATGTAAATGAGACTGTTAGATCGTTATCAATTAAAAATTTAGCAAAACTTGAAGACATTAATCTTTTATCAACATTTATCAAATACGCTAATACGGATAAAAGTACTTCTGTAAGACGGGAAGCGGTATCAGCAATAGGAAGACTTCGTAATGAAAAAACAATCCCTATTTTAATTGCCCTACTAAAAGACAGGGATCCTAAGGTAGTAATGCAAGCAATAAGAGGATTACTTGTATTCTCTTACAAGGAAAATGTAAAAAATGAATTAAGAAAATTACTGAATCATCCAAATGAATTAATAAGAGAAGTTATAAACAAAGAAATAAATGGTGTTCAATATCAATCAAAGGACAGGCAAAAACACGACGAATTTCCCGAGTTTTTAAGAAATACTGTAGTATATGGCGATGTACTAGAAATAATTAAGTATGTTCCGGACGAATCAGTGCATTTAACTTTCACATCCCCACCTTATTATAATGCGAGGGATTATTCAATTTACCAAAGCTACGATGAATATTTAAATTTTCTAGAGAAGGTTTTTAAAGAAGTTCATCGTGTAACAAAAGAGGGTAGGTTTTTTATTCTTAACACCTCACCAATTATTATTCCGAGAATAAGCCGGCAGCACTCCAGTAAAAGATATCCAATTCCTTATGATATTCATCCATTTCTAATAAAGATGGGTTGGGAATTTATTGATGATATTGTATGGGTAAAGCCGGAGGCAAGCGTAAAAAATAGAAACGCAGGATTTTTGCAACACAGAAAACCTTTGGCCTATAAACCCAATGCTGTAACAGAAATGTTAATGGTTTATCGTAAGAAAACAGACAAATTAATTGATTGGAATATTAGACAATATAGTTGGGACAAAATAGAAAAGAGTAAAGTTCTTGAGGAATATGAAACAACAAATGTTTGGCGAATAGATCCAACTTTTGATAAAGTCCATACCGCTGTTTTTCCACTTGAGCTATGCAATAGAGTTATAAAATTTTACTCATTTGTTGGAGACCTGATATTTGATCCATTTGCGGGCAGCGGGACGCTTGGAAGAGCTGCACTATCTTTAAACCGCAATTTCTTTTTAACAGAAAAAGAGGCTAAATATATAGATAGAATTAAAGAAGAATTAAACAAATGTAGTAATTTGTTTAACCAGTTGGGACAGCCAAGATTTGTAAATTTGGATCAATTTATTGCATTGTCGAAACCAAAAATATGACTATAACCGACCAGGTAGCAAAAAATATCATAAGGAAATTATTAAAAGGGGAAGACTACAGAATAGAAATAGTCACGTTAATTAATGCCGAATTTCTACAATTCGCAATAGATTTTTTCAAAAGAATAGTTGACGCTAAATTAAAAAGCAAAGATATAACTGTTGATTGGTACAAAAAAGAATTTCTTAACCCGTCATTGCCATCTAGAGATATTGCCATTAATGCTGGTCTAAACAAAAAGACAATTCATAATATGTTTAATTCTTCTACAAAAGAAATAGTGATTGATGCCTCAAATGAACATTACGATACTTTATTTGAAACAATTAAAAACCTTGTGGAATCTGAACATGAGTTGGACCTCACTTTAACAATCAAGTTTAAAGGCGTAAGTGTTGATTTAAATGTAAGCGAAAGTTTGATCGTAATAAATACTCTGGCTGTAAAACGCGCAGAATTGAGAGGCGGGTTATGGAGTACTGCTGGAAAGAGAGTAGAAAAACCGTTAATGCAAACTTTATGTAAATTATATGATGTCCCAAATAATAATTATGCTATCAAAATTAAAGATAAATTGGTTCAAGATTCAGATTTTGAAAGAGAGGTAGATTTTTATTTAGTTGAGGGTAAAAACCAATATAAATGCGAAGTTAAATTGATGGGCAGAGGCAATCCAGAAAGTGCTGATGCCGTGATAGCAAGAGATAGTAAAGTATTCGTGGCTGATAAACTTTCTGAAACGAACAAAAAACAACTTGATAGTTTAGGCGTTGAATGGGTTGAATTAAGAAGTGATAAGGGATTTCAAAGATTCGAAATAGTTTTGAATCACTTGCGGATTCCGCATGGGAAACTAACTTCAAATATTGATCAAAAACTGGAAAAAATTTTTAGAGAAATTTTTTAAACTTTTTGAGGTCAAGCCGGCTGGTTATGCTTTTATAACCCAGATTATAAATGAAAGAAAAAATCAAGAAGCAACACACAAAAAATTTACTGCTAAATATGGTGGAAAAGTATTTTATGTTATTTCCACAAAAGAAGGAGATAAAAAAAGAATTTACAACACCGAAGTTATTGAAGAAATAAAACAAGAAATTGAGAGATTAAAAAAATTATAAAGGAATTTGCCGCCAAAGAGGAAAATCAGTCATGATTTTCTTTGCGAGTTACCGCCCGCGAAAAACTTGAAATCGTCCCTTCCGCCCGCCGAGCCAGTTAATAAAATCGGTTCGGATTTTTTCCAATACACACAGTATCAGGGTTTTATTTTTTATGTCCTTTAACTATATTGTGGAGTTTTAGATTTACTATTATTTTTTTCAACTGAATCTCAAGGTCCTCTGCTGTATTTTTATCAGCAGATATGAGCGATTGTTTTAGATCCTGATATTGTTGTCTTAGTTTCTCCTCATCAATCTCTTTACTAAGATTTGCATCCTCTGCAAGAACAACAATATTGTTATTCAAAACCTTAAAAAATCCCCAGAAAACAGAAAAATATTCTTCCTTCTCCCCATCTCTATATTTGAGTATCCCTTCCCTCAACTGACCTATATAAGGTATGTGATTATATAACACGCACATCTCTCCTTCCCATGCAGGAAGTGTAACACTATCAACCTTTTTATTTTCAACGATAATCCTCTGTGGTGTCATTATTGTAAGATTTAATTTTTTATCCATTTTTTTGCCTATACTTTCTTACTTTCCTCATATCTCTGTTTAACCTCATCTATTCCACCTGCCATATAGAAAAACTGCTCAGGAATATGATCAAGATTTCCTTCAAGTATCTCTTTAAATCCCCTTATCGTCTCAGAAAGTTTAACATATTTTCCTTCTCTTCCTGTAAACTGCTGTGCAACAAAAAATGGTTGTGATAAAAACTTCTGTATCTTTCTTGCCCTATAGACGATAAGTTTATCCTCATCACTAAGTTCATCTATACCAAGTATTGCGATAATATCTTGAAGTTCTTTGTATCTTTGAAGAATCTTTTGTACCCCTCTTGCAACACTGTAATGTTCTTCTCCAATAATATTTGGATCAAGTATCCTTGATGTTGAATCAAGAGGATCTACTGCTGGATATATTCCAAGTTCTGCAATCTGTCTTGAGAGAACAACAGTTGCATCAAGATGTGTAAAAACATTTGCAACACCAGGATCTGTTAAATCATCAGCAGGAACATAGACAGCCTGAATTGATGTAATTGAACCCTTATTTGTTGATGTTATTCTCTCCTCAAGCCATCCTATCTCAGTTGTAAGTGTTGGTTGATATCCTACAGCAGATGGCATTCTTCCAAGAAGTGCAGAAACCTCAGAGTTTGCAAGAACATATCTAAAAACATTATCAATAAAAAGTAAAACATCTTGCCCTTTATAATCTCTAAAATACTCTGCCTGTGTTAGAGCTGTAAGTCCAACCCTTGCTCTTGCACCTGGTGGCTCGTTCATCTGTCCATATACAAGAACTGTCTTTGAAAGAACTGGAGATCCATCAGAAAGTTTTGACTCCTGCATCTCAAGCCATAAGTCATTTCCTTCACGACTCCTCTCACCAACACCTCCAAAAACAGAGTATCCCTGATGCTCTCTTGCAACATTGTTTATCAACTCCATTATTATAACTGTTTTCCCAACACCTGCACCACCAAAAAGCCCAATCTTTCCTCCTTTCATAAATGGTGCAAGAAGATCTATAACTTTTATACCTGTTTCAAAAACCTCAGGTGTTGTCTTCTGCTCAGTAAACTTTGGTGATTCTCTATGAATTGGAAGATATTCTTTTGTCTCAATAGGTCCTCTATGATCTACAGGCTGGCCAAGAACATTTAAAACTCTCCCAAGACATGCCTCACCAACGGTAACTTTTAAAGGACCTCCTGTATCTATCGCCTCAGCACCTTTATAAAGACCATCAGTTGGACCCAAAGAAATTGCTCTAACAATGTTATCACCTATATGCTGTGAGACCTCACATACAAGTTTTCTTTTTTCCTTTCCAACATTAAAGTTTATCTCTATAGCATTAAATATCGAAGGAAGTTTTCCTTTAAACTCAATATCTACTACCGGTCCTATTATCTGAACAACATTTCCCATATTCATAGGTATCTCCTTTTTAATTTTATCCACTTATAGCATTTGCTCCACTTATAATTTCATTTAACTCAGTTGTAATCTGTGCTTGTCTGAGTTTGTTCATTTTTACCGTAAGTTCATCAATAAGTTCAGATGCATTCTTTGATGCCTGCTCCATTGCATTCATTCTACTTGCCAATTCTGATGCCTGATTTTCAAGAAGTATTCTGAAAATCTCAATATTAATGTATTTTGGAATTAAATTTTCAAGCAAATCCTTTTTTGATGGCTCAAAAATAAAAACATCATTGCTTCTTTTATTTTGAACTTGAGTTTTAGAATTTTTTACAATAGGCAATATAGAAACATTTTTCAACTCTTGTTTTAAAATACTTTTAAACTCCATATATATAAAATAAACGCTTTCAAGATTATACTTATCATACATCTCAATAACTTTTTGGCCAAGAAGAAAAGCATGAGTGTAATTAACCTTTGGAAATATATTTGAGATTTGGTAATAGAGATTTATATTTTTAAGTTTTTTAAAAAAATCAACAGATTTCTTTCCCACAGCAATAAGATAAATATTTTTATTGTTATTTGATTTTATAAATCTAATTGAATTTAAAAGAATGTTATTATTAAACGCCCCGCAAAGTCCTTTATCACCAGAAACTACAACAATTCCAATATTTCCAGTATTTTCCCTTCTCTTTAAAAATCTTGAAAAATCATACATATAAAGTTTTTCATCATCAAACTCAGAACTTAAATCGCTAATAACATCTTCAAGGTAATTAGAATAAGGTTTGAACGAAAGTATCTGATTCTGCGCCTTTTTAATTCTTGCTGAAGCAACCATCTTCATAGCATAGGTTATTTGTTTTATATTTTTAACTGCTTTTATATGTTTTCTAATATCTCTAAGCGATGGCATTATTTCTTCTCCAGATAATTCTTAACATAATCCATTATACCATCATAAAGTGAGTATGATGGTCTGTAATTAAGAATACTTTTAGAGCTTCTTAAATCCGCCTCTGTTTTATTTTGATAAAATGAGTATGGATTGTCAAAATACTCTGGCTCAAGATTTTTTTCAAGTGCTTTATTTAAACACTCTATAACATAATTAAAGTTTTCAGATTTTCCACTTCCAACATTATAAACACCACTTATCTCACATTCCATCGCACATATATTAGCATTCACAACATCCTTAACATAAACAAAATCCCTCATCTGCTCACCATATTTAAAAACTCTCGGTCTTTTATTTTCTTTCATCTGAAGATATAACTGATAAATCATTGAAGCAAATCTACCTTTATGATGCTCACCAGGTCCATAAACATTGAAATATCTAAGCCCAATAACTTTAAAATCTGGATTCTTTTCATAAAAATCTCTTGCCACATTATCCATTATTGCCTTTGAAAAACCATAAATATTTTCGGGTGCTGGTATCATATCCTCTTTCATTGGACATGGAAGATTTCCATAAACCGCAGCACTTGAAGCATATATTATTCTTTTAATTTTATATCTTAAAGCATAATTTAAAACATTTCTAAACCCCTCAACATTTACCTCCATCATTTTTTTCTGATCCATAACAGTTGTATCAGTTATTGCTGCCTGATGAAATATAACATCAACATAACCTACCTTATCCCACCATTCAACTGAATTTATATCAGATGCAACAATATCTCCTTTAAAACCTGAAAGATTTTTAAAACTACCACTTGAAAAATCATCAACTACAACTACATTCGCTTTAAACTCTTCTTCCATTGTTTTTGCAATATTAGATCCCACAAAACCACTTCCACCCGTAACAAGAACTCTCATAAAAACTCCCTTTAATCAAACTTTCTTGCGAATTCTTTTTTAAACTCTTCTATAACTTTTTTAAGTTCTGCTTCAATATCCGGTGTAAGTTCCTTTTTTATCTCAATGCTTTCTATAAGTGACTGATAATTTTTTCTGATATAATCAAGAAGTTTTATTTCAAACTCCTTTACTCTTTCAAGTTCCACGTCATCAAGATATCCTCTCGTTCCTGCATAGATTACTATAACCTCTTCAGACATCGATAGTGGTTCATATTGGTTTTGCTTTAAAAGTTCAACAAGCCTCTGCCCTCTTCTTATAAATGAAAGTGTCTCTTTATCTAAGTCAGAGGCAAACTGTGCAAAAGCTTGAAGTTCATTGTACTGAGCAAGATCTATTCTAAGTTTTCCTGCAACCTGTCTCATCGCCTTGACCTGTGCCGAACCACCAACTCTTGAAACCGATATTCCTACATTTATTGCAGGTCTAATACCAGCATAAAAAAGGGATGGTTCAAGATATATCTGTCCATCCGTTATTGATATAACATTTGTAGGGATGTAGGCTGAGACATCGTTTGCTTGAGTTTCTATTATCGGAAGAGCGGTAAGCGAACCACTACCATTTTGATCATTTAGTTTACATGCCCTCTCAAGCAATCTTGAATGAAGATAAAAAACATCTCCAGGATATGCTTCCCTTCCTGGCGGTCTTCTTAAAAGAAGCGACATCTGTCTATATGCCTGTGCATGTTTTGAAAGGTCATCATATATAACAAGAACATCCTTTCCCTTCCACATAAAATACTCGCCAATAGTGCATCCAGAGTACGGTGCAAGATATAGCATAGGAGCTGGATCTGAGGCAAAAGCAGCAACTATTATGGTATATTCCATTGCAGCATGATCTTGTAAAATCTTTGCAATTCTTGCAACACTCATCTCTCTTTGTCCTATAGCAACATATATGCATATTGGCCTTTTTGCTTGTGGCTCTCTTTTTTGATTTATTATTGTATCTATTGCAATTGCTGTTTTTCCAGTTTGTCTATCTCCAATTATTAATTCCCTCTGCCCCCTTCCTATAGGTATCATTCCATCAATCGCCTTTATACCAGTATAAAGCGGATGCCTTACTGGCTGTCTTTCAACAATTCCTGGAGCAATAACCTCAACAGGTCTTGTTCCAGAATATTTTATTTCACCTTTTCCATCTATCGGTCTTGATAGTGGATCAACTATTCTTCCAATAAGTCCCTCACCAACCCCTATTCCCATAACCTTGCCAGTTCTCTTAATCTTCTGTCCTTCTTTTATGAGTTTATCATCACCTAAAACAACTATACCAACCACTTCCATCTCTATATTCATAACCATACCATCAACACCGCTTTCAAACTTAACAAGCTCACCCATAATAGCACTATTTAATCCAAAAGCTTTTACAATCCCATCACCAACACTTATAACCTCTCCAACCTCATCAAGTTCAACATAACTTACAAACCCTTCAACTCTGGATTTTATTATATTCGTTATTTCATCGGATCTCATACTCATAAGATCTCCTTTCTTATTAGATTTTCTTTAAGAAGAGCAAGTTTCTTATTAATGCTTGCATCAATTACTTTATCATCCCATTTTATGATAAACCCACCTATTACATTTTCATCATTTAATATTCTTATCTGAGGTTTCTTTGCTGTCAATTTGAAAAAAAGGGATGATATCATATGTTTTTGGTTTTCATTAAGGTCATATCTTGAAATAACATCTACTTCAACCATATTTTTTAAATCAAGATAAATCCTATTAAACTTTTTATAAACCTCCCGAATTAATTTTATTCTTTTATTCTTTATCATCATCAAGAGAATCTTAGTAATAGATTTATCCTTATACATATAAAGAATTTTTTCAAGAATTTCTCTCTTCACATCAAAAGGAATTGTTGGGTTTGAAAAATAAAACATGTTTTTATCTATCTCATTTATAATAGAATCAAAAATCTTTTTCTTTTCATTTATATCCTCACCTCTACAAAAAGCATATGCAACTGCATACTTTTTTGCTATGTAACTACTCAATGTATTCATAGTTGCTTTATCTTTAAACAATTTTCTGACTCTTTAAGGCTCAACTCCAAAATCTTTTCCTCTATTTTTTTATCTATCACATCATATAAAACCTTCTTTGCTATCTCACTGGATATCTCAACAATCTTTTTCTCAATATCTTTTTCAATCTCTTTTTTATAATTTTCTGCTTCCTTTCTTGCATTTTCTACAATAAGATGAGCCTGAGTTTGGGCAAGGGCAATTATTTTTTCTTTTTCAATATTTGCTTCTTTTCTTGCATTTTCGGTGATATCTTTAATTTCTTTATCAAGTTTTTTTAACCTCTCTTCAATTTGATTTTTTATAAGATTTGCCTCATCCTTTGCTTTTTGAGCGAGCTCTATATCTTGCTTTATTTTATTCTCTCTTTTTTCAATTGCCTCAAGAAGTGGCTTCCATACAAATTTTGATAGTATGAAAACCAAAATAAAAAAACTTACAATTGTCCAAAATGTGAGTCCAAACTCAGGCTTTACAAGATTTTCCATAAATTATTTTGTCTGCTCTGTATGTATGGAGCTTAGTTGCTCTGGTTTTGGCATTGAGAAGTTCATTGCAATAAGCAAGCATATAACAAGAGCCAAAAGTGCTATTCCTTCAATAAGAGCAGCAGCAATAATCATAGTTGTTCTTATTGTATTTGCAGCCTCTGGCTGTCTTGCAGTTCCTTCAAGAGCACTTGAAGCAAGCCTTCCTATACCATAAGCAGCACCTATTAGTACAAGCCCAGATCCAATTCCTGCTCCAAGATATCCCATTCCTATGAATGTCAGTTCCATTTTTCCTCCTTTTAATGCTCACTAAGTGTCTGAGACACAAATATAGATGTAAGAAAAGTAAATATATATGATTGCAGAAAAGCAACAAAGACCTCAAGAAGCGATATGAATAGAACAAGAAGCATTGAAAAAGGCGCTGTTAAAAAAAGCCCAAGATAAATATTCATAGCGCCAAAAATGAATATGAAGAATATAAAAACTATTATAACCATATGTCCAGCAATCATATTAGCAAACAATCGGATTGCAAGAGCAGCAGTTTTTGTAAAAAGCCCAACAACCTCTATCGGAACTATTATAGGATAAAGCCAAAACGGAAGTCCATGAGGAATAAAAGATTTTACAAAATGGATAAAACCTTTTTCTTTTATCGCTGAAAAAACTATCAACATAAAAGTTGTAAGCGAAAGCCCTATAGTAACAGATATATTTCCAGTTGCAGTTGCTCCAAAAGGTATAAAACCTAAAAGATTCATTCCAAGAATAAAGAAAAAAAGGCTTATGAAATATGGTAAATACTTTGGGGTAAGTTCACCTAAATTTGGTTTTACAACCTCATCTCTAATAAAAATTACTATTATTTCTATTATTGACCTCAAAGGAAAAAGTGTTTTTGATTTTGATCTTATAATAATTGGAAACACAAAAACAAGTATAAAAATATTTATAAAAATCATAAAAAGATGTTTTGAAATTGGAAGTTTAAAACCAGATATATTTATCCAAGTGTATATATGATCCAAAATATGATGTTCAAGGGCTTCTTTTAAATCCATAATTTTTAAGTGAAAAAAATTCTACCAAAACATTTATAAAGATTAAAAAAGAACAGCCTAACAATATTATTATAACTTTTTTTACAAACATCCACAAAAAAATGAAAAATAAAACAAGAAAAACAATTTTATATAAAAAAAGAATAACAAAAACTTTTAAAAACTTTTTAGTTTCCTTATCAATATATTTTTTCAAAATAAAAACAGAAAAATAACCATTTAAAAACCCAAACAAAACTCCTAAAAAAATCATAATAACATCATAAAAATTCATCTAAACCTCTTCCATAAAACATATATAAGCGCAATAATAGAAAAAATTGTTCCAACAAGCGTTAGATATGGTTTTGTTGAAAAGTAGATATCAAGATAATAACCTCCAAAAACAAAAAATATTACATAAAATGTTATCTCAAATCCTAATTGCAGATAATTTTTCCATTCGTCATCTTTTTCTTTTTTCATATTTCAAAAACTTTTTTTATTATATCTATTTTATTATCCAAAGAACTAATCCTTATTTCAAAACCATCTCCGGCACTCGTTTTAAAAAACCTTATATTTTCATTAAAATATTTCTGCCATCTTTGGAGATCTGTTTTTGATACCTTAAAATCTTTTGAAAAATAAAACTCAATTACAGAGTTTTTTTCAATTATTTTTTCAACTCCTTTATTTTTTAATTTATTTTTTATTTTTATTATCTCAACTAAATTTTCAAGTTCAGGTGGAATTGGTCCTGCCATATCTTTCATCTTTGAAACTATCCCATCAATTTCATAAGTTGATGCAGAATATAATCTTTTATAAAAATTCAATCTCTCCATATCATCATTTATATACTCAGGTGGAATAAAAGCAGAAATTTTTAAATCTATTAAAACATCTTTTTCTCTCTCCTCTACTTCAAAACCTTTGATTCTTTTAATCTCTTTCTCAAGTAGATTTAAATACATATCAAGGCCAACCGCATTTATAAAACCATGCTGCCTTGTTCCAAGGAGGTCTCCTGCACCTCTTATCTCAAGGTCTCTCATAGCAAGCCTAAAGCCACTTCCAAGTTCTGAAAACTCTTCAAGAGCAAAAAGTCGCTTAAGAGACCCCGATTTCATCTCTTCATTTTCACAAAGATTCTTAGGATAGAAAAGATAACAGTATGCCTTTTTCTTTTCTCTTCCAACCCTTCCTCTTAACTGATATAACTGACTTAGTCCCATTTTGTGAGCATCCTCAACTATTAATGTATTTACAGAAGGAATATCTATCCCAGATTCAATTATTGTTGATGAAAGAAGAAGATCATATTTTTTATTCATAAAATCTATCATTATATCCTCAATCTCATCACCTTTCATCTGTCCATTAACAGATGCAATTCTAACCCCTGGAAGAAGTTTTTGAAGATCTAATTTCTTTCTCTCCATAAACTCAACTCTATTATAAACATAGTAAATCTGTCCCCCTCTTTTTAGTTCAAAATTTACTGCATCTATTATTCTTTTTTCATCATAAGGAAGAACTTCTGTATTTACACTTAATCTTCCTTGAGGTGGTGTTTCTATAACTGATATTTTTATTAGGTCAGAGATGGATTGATAAAGAGTTCTTGGAATAGGTGTGGCTGAAAGATAAATAACATGAACATTATTGTATCTTTTTTTAATCTCTTCTTTTTGTTTCACACCAAACTTATGTTCCTCATCTATTATACAAAGCCCTAATTTCTTAAATTTTATCTTTTCTGATAAAAGTATATGAGTTCCTATCACTATATCAACAACACCAAGTGAAATATCTTTTATTATTTGATTTTTTTCTTTATCACTGACAAGTCTTGTTAAACATTTTACATTTACTGCAAATTTAGAAAATCTATTATAAAAATTTCTATAATGCTGCTCGGCAAGTATTGTTGTTGGACACATTATCAAACACTGAAAACCATTTTCCACAGCCCTCATACATGCCCTCATTGCAACCTCTGTTTTTCCAAATCCAACATCACCAACAACTATTATTGTTGTAACATATCCACTTTCAAGATCCCTTAAAACATCATCTATTGCAGTTTTTTGATCTGGTGTATGCTCATATTCAAAATCAAGTTCAAAATCACCTTCAAGTTCACCTCTAAACATAGGTTTTATTTTTACTATTTTCCTTTTTGCCTCTATTTTTATTATATCCCTTGCAACATTTTCAACCTCTTTTTTAACTCTTTCTTTTATCTTTTTCCAAGTAATACCTGAAAGTGAAGAAAGTTTAACTCTTGAGTTTTCAGAACCAACATACTTTGATATCTTTTTAAATTCATCAAGGCTAACATATAACTTATCGCCACCGCTATATTCTATTAAAATGCATTCATTTTCATAAAAATCTCCCCACTCATTTCTATGCGTTATCTTTTTTATACCACAATATCTTCCAATACCATAATCCTCATGAACAACAAAATCACCAATATCAAGATCATTTAGTTTAAAAATTTTTTTAGGCTTGTTTTTAAAAGGGGTATAATCGTATTTTCTTTGGAATATCTCAATTGATGAAGCTACAAAAATCTTTTTTGAGTTGGAATAAAAACCTCGAGGTATATATCCATCAATAAATCTAATTGGATAATTTATTTGATTTTCATCAAAAATTGAAATTATCTTTGAAATCTCTCTTTCATTTAAGCAAAAAATATATATATCAAATTTTTTTTCTAAAAACTTTTTAATCTCATTTATAAAGATATCTATATTTGGAAACTCAATATTTAGAAAAAAATCATTATCTCTATCTATTAACCATTTATCATTCAAAAAATACTCAACAAAACAAAGATCTGAAAGTTTTTTATTTTTTAAATTAAAATTTTTAAAACTAAACTCCATTTCAAAATCAAATGTATTTTGCGTATCTATCTCAAATTTCCTTATAGAAAGAACCTTATTCAAATCAAAATAAATTCTCCTTGGATAATCATCACCAAAATTAAATATATCTATAACACTTCCTCTTGTTGCAAACTCACCTTGATTTTCTACAAAATTAACTTTATTAAAACCTATCTCTATAAGTTTTTCAATTATATCGGATCTTTTATACTCAAAGCCAACCTTTATATTAAAAACTTTAAAATTCTCTTTTGCTGCAAAGCCAATATTAAAACTACTATTTGAAGCAATGATTAGTTTTGTTAAATTAGAAGAATAAATCTTTTCAACAGTTTTTACCTGGTTATCTTTTAAAAGATCAAATCTAAGTATCTCAAGACTAATATTGAAAACCTTATTTATGCTTTCACAAATATTTGCAATTTTTTCAACATCTTCATCATCTTCGACAACAATGATAGATGATTTTCTATCTTTTTTTAAATCCTCAAAAACTCTCCATATAAATGCTGTCTCATTACTTATATTCATACCTACTCTCTTGCAATTGTAAAACAAGAAACTTTTTTTGCACCTTTCTCAATAAGAATCTTTGAAAATTCATTTAAAGTAGACATCGTAGTTGAAACATCATCAATTACAATTATTTTTTTATCATAAATCTTTTTTTCATCAACAATTATAAATGCATCTTTTAAGTTTTCTTTTCTTTCTTCTTTTGATAACTCAACCTGATTTCTTGTTTCTTTTATTTTTTGGGAAATATTTTCAAGAAAAAAAAGACCTGTTTTATTTGAGAAATCCTTTGCTATAAGTTGGGTTTGATTAAATCCTCTTTTTTTGAGTTTTCGTTTTGAAAGTGGAATATATGTAATACTATCATATTCTCTAAGCTCTGGATAATTCAAAAATCTTTCATATAATTTTTTTGAAAACCATTTATAAAGATATTTATGGTTGTGATACTTATAGGCAATTATTAAGGATGCTATTTGATCATTATACATAAAAACTGATCTTAAAAAAGAAAAATTAGGACGCTTTTCTCTCAAGCATAAAAAACATATATCACCATTATCAATCTTTCTTCCGCATATTCGACAATAAAAGTTTTCTATAAAATCAAGTTTTTTATAACATTCTCTACATAATGGATTTATAAAATCAAATTCTACATCATTTCCACAAGAAAAACATACTCTTGGAAAAAAGAAATTAATTAGATTATCTAAGATTTTAAAATACATTTACATACTATTTGCTAATTTTCAAAAACTAAAACTCATAGTCAAATATATAAAATGAGTATGGTTGCATATTTTCTATTTTAAATCTATCTGAAACTTCTTCGCTTTTATATGAGAAAAATCTCTCACTAAACTCCTCATAAAGTGTCACTGTATCTGATTTAGATTTAAATGATATTCCAACAAATCCACCTGAAATCTCAGACGAGTAATTTACAACAATAAGTTTTATAGTTCTCATTTGAGTCCACTTGTATGCAATAATGTTTCTATTTGTTTTATTCTCTGGTGAAAGTGGATAGACATCACAAAGCTCCCACTCACCACCATGAAATGCTGGATGGTCCACTATCTTTATAAGTTTCTCATAAAATTTTTCTACTTCTATATCTTTGTATTTTTCAATATCAAAAAAAGCAATTTGAACAGGTATTTTAATCCCAATTCCTTTTAACTGAAAATAATGATAAAATCTAAGCCCTCTAACACTTGAAACCATAACACTAGCACAAAGAGCTTTTCTTCTATCTCCAAAAGATGTAATTGATGGCTCTTCATCATGATTGTCTATAAATCTTACAGATTTTTTTTGATAAAGCCTTTCTGCTCTTAAATGTCCTCTTATTTCCTCTGAAGAAAGTTTTTTCAATCTATCATAAAAAACTTTATCATAAGTATAATCAAAACCAAGTTGCTGAATTTTCCACTCAAGTCCCCAATAAACTTCAGCGATAAATGTAAACTGAGGATTTATACTTTTTATCTCAGAGATTGCTTGCTGCCAAAACTCGGTATCTGGTTTTCTATAACCTTTTTTATAAACAAGCCATCCCCACACATTTTCAAAAACATCATTTAACGAAAGCATAACCATATCACATCTAACTCCATCACACATCTCTGATATTTTTTTAAGTTCCTCTATCATTTTTTGACGTGTAAGTGGATTAAAATAATTTAACTGAATTGTATCCTTCCAAACAGGAAAGTTCGGATCTCTTCCATGAGCAATATAATAAACCTTATCGCCAATTCTTTTTGTGCAAAAAAGATCCTTATTATTTTGATAATCTATCTCATCTCCACAAACCAAACACTCCACACAATCATTTGCAAAATCAGAATCTATTGCAATATGATTTGAGACAAAATCAAGAAAAAGTTGCATTCCAAAAGAATTTAATTTCTCTTTGAGCGCTTTTAACTCCCACTCAAAACCAAAAAACTCATCTAAGGTATATCTTAAGACTGAATATGGGGAAGCAGATATAGCGGAGGGATCAAGATTGGTTTTCTTTATAAAATCTCTTAAAAACTCTTCATTCATTGAAATTGATTTAGATATCTCACTTGTCTTCCAAACGCCCATAAGCCAGATTATATCAAAACCAAGATGCTTAAATTTTAACCACTCCTCCTCTGGAATCATACTTATGCTCATATCCGGCATTGAGTATTTTTGTCTCATTTCATTTAAAAAAACTCTTGCATTTATTTCTAATAAATGTGGATTTGCCCTAAGCATAAGTCCCCCTTTTAAAAATTTTAAATTCCAAAAATCTTTATATCATTTTCAAATGCAAATTTTAATGTTTCATCTTTTTCAATAATAAGTGTCTTTCCACTCTCAACAGCAATTATCCTACCACCGGCTTCTTTCATATTTAAAACAGTATTTTTGCCTATTACTGGGAGATCAAATCTAAAATCCTGATTTGTTCTTGCAACTTTAACAAGTATAAATGGCTTTCCGCCAAGTATTGCTCCAGTTCTTCTAATACACTCATCAGTTCCATCAATACCTTCAACCGATATAACTGAGTAATCTTTTATAGTTATTGATAACCCTATATCCATATCAGCAATCTTTTTTGCAATTGAATATCCATATTTTATTTGTTCTATATCTTCATCTTTTATTTTACCAGAAATAAAACCCAAAGGTGCAATAATATCTTTTAAAAAAGAAGTAGAATCAATAATCTCAATTCCTTCCTTTTTAAGTTCATCATCTATGACTTTAAAAACTGACATTGCCCTTGAATCCTTTCTTATTTTAAGCATCATTTTAACAGATCTAATATCAGGTCTTATATCAGAAAATATATTTACATGCTCTATTTTCCCAAGAAGTATAACCTTATTGACTTTATTTTTCTTTAAAAAACTTATTGCCTTTTCAACACTTCCAAGTTTAAAATAAGAAACCTTAGCATATCTTTCAATCTCTTTTGATGTAAAACCATCAAAACCTACAGCAAAAACTTCAAATCCCTCTTTTTTAGCATTTCTTGCAGCAATTATAGGAAGATCTCCACCGCCTGCAATTATCCCTATCTTACTCATCTGCTAATCCCATTTCTCTTGGTCTTGCTATTCCTCTTTTAGTTTGTCTACAAAAATTTATTATATCCAAAACATCTTTTGTTGGATTTTCATTTTCAAGCTTTAAAAGGGAATCCTCAAGTTTAAGTCCAGAATAAAAAATAACTTTAAAAGCATTTTTTATAGCTTTTATTCTCTCATAATCAAAACCATTTCTTTTAAGTCCCACAATATTTAAACCTACAGGTTTTGCTCTATCACCCTTTGCTATAACAAAAGGAATTATATCCTGATTTACCATTGATCCACCAGCAATCATTGCAAACTTACCAATCCTTGTAAACTGATGAACACCAACAAGTCCTGAAAGTATAGCATTATCTTCAACAGTTGTATGTCCAGCAAGTGCAGAGGAGTTAACCATTATAACCTTATCACCAACAACACAATCATGTCCTACATGAGAATTTGCCATAAAAAAACAGCCACTCCCTACTCTTGTAATTTTACGACCTGTTGGAGTTCCTCTATGAATAGATACACATTCCCTTATTATATTATCATCTCCTATCTCAACATAGGTTTCCTCATCGTTGTATTTATAATCCTGTGGTGGAAGTCCTATATAAGCGGAGGCTATAAATTTGTTATTTTTACCTATTCTTGCATACTCTATCACACAATGCGGTCCTACATAAGTTCCATCACCTATTATTACATTTTTGCCTATAACTGAATAAGGACCTATTTCAACCCCCTCCCCTATTATAGCATCTTTATCAACAATTGCCGTTGGATGAATTTTCTTCATAGTTTCTCCTATAAAATTTATTGAATTGCAAACATTAATTCAGCCTCACAACAAATCTCATCACAAACCATTGCAACCCCATAAACTTTTGCAATTTTACCTTTAAATTTATCAACTCTAACATTAATTTCAAGAACATCCCCAGGAAGAACCTGCTTTTTAAACTTGGCATTTTTGATCCCTGCAAAATAACCTCTTCTATCTTTAAGTTCCGGATAAAAATAAAGAAGCGTTGCTGTGGTCTGTGCCATTGCTTCAAGTATAAGCACTCCTGGCATAATAGGCATATCTGGAAAGTGTCCATGGAAATAAAGTTCATTAGCAGTAACACATTTTATACCTTTTGCTACTTTTACTTCTTCTAAATCATCAATCTCAACTTTGTCAATTAAAAGAAAAGGATATCTATGAGGTATAGTTTTAAGTATCTCTGAAGGACCAAGTATTTTCTTCATAAAAACTCCTTCTTGCAAGAATTGTTTTCACAAGCCCAATATTTCCTTTATGAGATGGTCTTTTTGTAGTAATTTTTATATTCCTAAATCTAAGATTACTTAATTTAAGATCTCCAAGTAAATCAAGTATCTTATGTCTTACAAACTCCTCATTAAATCTAAGGCTTCCATTCACAACTCCATTTCTTGTAACTACAACAGCATTATCAAGCGAACCTCCACGAATAAGATTATTTTTTCTTAGATACTCTATCTCATAATCAAAACCAAACGTTCTTGCAGGAGCAATTTCTTTAATATAATTTTTTTCATTTACTTCAAAAACAAATCTTTGTTTCCCAGTATACTCATGTTCATATGTACAATCTATGATAAATTTTTCTGATTTCTCAACTTTATAAAAACTCTCCCCACATACATAAATAAACTCATCCTTTAAATCAAAAAAATCTGCTTCCATATTCTTTTCAACAAAACCAACTTTTGATATAAGTTCAGCAATCATAATAGAAGAGCCATCAAGAATAGGTATTTCATCACCTCTTATCTCAATAATTGCATCATCAATCTCAAAAGCTGTAAAACAAGACATAAGATGCTCAATTGTAGATACGCTAAAATCCCCATTAGAGATTACAGTTCCTCTATTAGTTGATGAAACATTTGCAACAGAAAGTTCAATTTTTTCTCCATTATCAGGATTTACAAAAATTATTCCTTTACTTTCAATATTTGGTTTTACAATAACAAAATTATCTTTGCCCTTATGAAGCCCAATTCCTTCTATCAAAAATTCAAAATTAAGAGTTCTTCTCTTCATCTTTTTCCCTAAAAACTTTTTTATATATTAATGGAAGTTTTGAAAGTACTGCTTGAATTCTCATAAATTCATTTCTATCTCGTGCAGGTGATCCAAAAACTACACTTCCCTCTTTTATATCTCCTATAACACCAGATTGAGCCATTATAATAGAATTTTTACCTATCTTTACATGATCTGCTATACCAGCCTGACCAGCAATAATAACATTATCTTCTATTAAAACAGAACCAGCAATTCCAGCACCAGCAAGTATTAGACAATTAGATCCAACCTTGACATTATGTGCTATATGAACAAGATTATCTATCTTTGTGCCATTTCCAATAACAGTTGAATCAATTGTTGCTCTATCTATGCATACATTTGCACCAATCTCAACATCATCACCAATTATAACGTTACCAACTTGAGGAATCTTTTGATGCTTCGACCCATCCTTTACATATCCAAAACCATCACTTCCAATAACGCTTCCACTATGAATTATGCAGTTTTTCCCTATGATTATATTTTCTCTAATAACAACTCCTGGATAGATAAAACAATTATCTCCAATTATAGTATTTCTTCCAATATAACAATTACTCTCAATAACACACCTATCACCAATTTTTACATTATCACATATTTTTACAAAATCCCCTATATAAACATCTCTACCAATACTTACATTTTCCCCAATAGATGCTTTTTTAGAAATTTCACTTTTATAAGTTTTTAAATTCTTCTCAATGAGCTCAAGAAGCTTTGCAAAACTCAGTCGTGGATTTTTACTAAAAATCAAAGATGGGATCTTTGCATAAATTTTTGTTTCTCTTTTTACAATAGCACATCCGGCTTTAATATTTTCAGGAACACTTTCCCCTTCAAAAAAAAATATACTTTTTTCATCAGAATTTTCAATTAAAGAAACCTTTTCTATAAAATTATCCCCATTTCCCTCATATTCTAATCCAAGAATTTGTGCAATCTCTTTTGTAGTTTTTCTTAAATACATTACTCTCTCCTTAGTTTTTCAATAACTTTATCTGTAAGATCCACAGTTTTTCTTCCAAATAAAATACTTTTTTTATCAACAACTATACTTACTTTCTCTTCTCTTGAAACCTCCTCTATTGCATCATATATTTTCTTAAAAATTTTTTCATTTTCTCTTGTTGCTTTTTTTGAAAGTTCTTCATCATACTTTTTCTTTAGTTCAGATATATCTTTTCTAAGTTTTGAAATGATTTGATCAAGTTGAGTAATAGCATTTGAAATCTCAAGAGTAGAAGAAGAAATAGAAAATTTATAATTTGAAAGTGGAAATTTTCCAACACCAGGCATCATAATATATGGTTCTTTAACTGAATTTAGATCTGTTGTAGAAGAATTTGTGGTAGAAACAATAGTTTCATCCTCATTGTTCTTCGCAGGCAAAGTACTATTTGATATCTGAAAATTCTCTGTTGAAGAAACAACTGAATTAACAATCTCCTTAGAAAATGTACTATTTGATATTTGAAAGGTATTTGTTGAAAAATCCAAAGAAGAAGTTGAAATATCAACTGAATTAGTTGAAGTGGAAGAAGTTGAATATGTTTGAGATGATGTCTCAAGTTTTTGTAACTGTATATTTTTATAAAACTCTTCAAGCATTTTTGCAATCTGATATTCAGTCTCAAGTTTCTCTTTTTTTGCAACATAATGATCAAGTTCTTTTTTAATCTCATTTACTTTTTTTTGTCTTTCATCTACTTCTTTATTAAAATTCTCCTTAAAAGAAGATGAATAAATATTAAATATTTTTACAACATCAACATATCCAACAGTCCCAGTTTCTGCTCTATTTTCTTCAAGAAGTATCTCAAAAGACCACATATTAGAAGTCCAAAAAAGAAAAAGAAAAACAAAAACTTTCATACTATTATTTTACCAATTCTTTTAAATTTATAAAAGCAAGCGCATTGGATTATAATCTTTGTCCACGAAAATAATCTGGATAGTTCAAAATTATGTCTTTAAACGAAATATAAAAGATTTCAATTATTTTAAATCCCCCTTTTTATTTCCCCCTTTGCAAAAGGGGGACTAAGGGGGATTTATTGTAGTTGCAAAAGTTTGCTTTGCCGTTATAGTTTATAGTAGTTGTAAAGTTTTATAGCTATGCTCTGCAACCCTAAAGGATTGCCCTACCTATTTTTTGTATGGCAATGCTTTAGCATTGCTTTTGCAAAAGGAGGAGTTATATGGGGATTTTGATTTATTTTATCTAAAAAGATGAAACTTATTCCCTAAAAAAATTTATCGTTTGTGTTGATAAGAGGGAATCTATATAGTGGATTTTATTTGCTTCGACATTGCGCAAAATCCATAGTTAAATTTAGATTCTATAAAAATAAATATCCTCATTTTTAGTTTGTTATCTATATATTTTGGTTTCTAAAAAGAGCTTATTAAGATTTTTACTTATTTTTATAGAATTATCACAAATTTTTTATATTTCTTTTGTAAGTTTTAGTTTCAGTCCTGGTCCCATTGTAGTTGAAAGATGAGCAGAAATTATATACTTACCTTTGGATGTTTGCGGCTTTGCTTTTATTATAGAATCAATAATCGCATTAATATTTTCAATAAGTGCTTTTTCATCAAAAGATTTTTTTCCACAAGGGACATGAACTATGCCAAAAGAATCATTTTTAAATTCAACTCTTCCCGCTTTTATTTCTTTTACAACACTCTTTATATCAAACGTTACAGTTCCTGTTTTTGGATTTGGCATCAAACCCTTAGGACCAAGAATTTTTCCAAGCTTTGCTATATCTTTCATAACATCAGGAGTGACAACAAGAACATCAAAATCTATTTTACCCTTTGCTATCTCATCTATTAGTTCAGTAGAACCAACAATATCAGCTCCACTTTCCTTTGCTTCAAATATTTTTTCTCCTTTTGCTATTACAGCAACTCTTACTTTTTTACCTGTACCATGTGGAAGAGGAATTGCTCCTCTTACATTCTGATCTGCTTTTTTAGGATCTATTCCAAGCCTTATATGAAGTTCAAATGTTTCATCAAACTTCGCATTTGATTTTTCTTTAAGTATTTTTACTGCTTCTTCTATTGTGTATTCTTTTTTAAGATCTATTTCCTTTTTTAAGTTTTCAATTCTTTTTCCCATTTTTTCCTCCTTGAGGTTATAACGCTCCTTTAAAGGAACTCCCTCAAAAAAATTTTAATCGACTATCTCAACTCCCATGCTTCTTGCAGTACCTTTTACCATTTCAATAGCTTTTTCAAGATCCTTTGTATTTAAATCTGGCATTTTCTCTTTTGCTATTTCTTCAAGTTGCTTTCTTGTAAGTTTTCCAACCTTATTTTTATTTGGTTCTCCAGAACCTTTTGGTATCTTACATGCCTTTCTTATAAGCGCTGAAACTGGTGGCATTTTTGTTATAAATGTAAAACTTCTATCTTCATATACCGTTATTACAACAGGTATAGGCATGCCAGGTTCAAGTTTCTTAGTTCTTTCGTTAAATTGTTTACAAAAATCCATTATATTTACACCATGCTGACCAAGTGCAGGTCCAATAGGTGGAGCAGGATTCGCTTGTCCTGCAGGTACTTGAAGTTTTATTTGTGTTTTAACTTTCTTTACTGGTGGCATAAACTCTCCTTATGTTTTTTCAACCTGTAAGAAATCAAGTTCAACAGGTGTTGGTCTATCAAATATAGTAACAATAACAAGAAGTTTAGATTTTTCAAGATTAACTTCCTCTACAACACCTGTAAAATGCTTAAAAGGACCATCTATTATTCTAACAATCTCACCTTTATAGAAATCAACAGCTGGCTTTGGATTTTCTTTACTTGTCTCTTCAATCTTATTCATTAAAACATTTACATCTTCCTCAGGTAATGGTGTTGGTTTATCTCCTCCTAAAAAGCCACTAACTCCAGTTATTGTTTTAATCTTCCAGTAAACATCTTCATTTAAATCTAAATAAACAAGAATGTATCCTGGGAAAAATTTTCTTTTTCTTACTTCTTTTTTATTATTTTTAACAGCAAGAACATTTTCTGTAGGAATAAGAGCATCTACTTCTTGCGGAAGTTCATTGTTTTCTTTTTTTCTAAGTATAGCTTCTCTTACCCTCTCTTCATAACCTGTTCTAACATTTAATACATACCATCTATAAGACATTTTGACTCCTATCTACCTATAAATAGTGCAAATAATCTGCTTATTAAAAAATCTATTAAACCAACATAAATAGCAAATATTATAACAACAATAATAACTCCAAGCGTAGCCCTCATTACATCTTTTTTCGAAAGCCATGTAACTTTCTTTAACTCAGCGTACGCTTCTTTAATAAACTGAATTAAATTATTCGGAAACTTTAAAATCTTTTCCATATTATTAAATTATACCAAATTTTAAATACATTTTAACCCAACCGCATTGAATCATAATTTTTGTCTTTGAAGATAATCTGAATAGATCAAAATTAGGTCCTTAAAAATATTTCAATTATTCAAAATACTAAATCCCCCTTTATTTTCTTCCACCTTTGATAAAGCAGGAAGTAGGGGGATTTTAAATATGGGGATTTCAATTTGTTTTGCTATGCGAAAAATAAAACAAAAAGTTTATAGAAAAACTTAGGAGGTTAAAGGAGAATAAAAATAGTAAAACAATATTAGAGGAGTTAGATGTTTATGCATAGATTTTGAGGACATTTTTTTGATCTAACAAATATTACTTCAGGGACACCAAATTTTGATCTAACCACAATTGAAAGACGAATTAAATTGTATTTTTAATTTAAAGATATTTAGATTCTTTGTTAAATATCACAAGTGCTTGAACTGATGACTCTGGCTCAATCATATAACTTGAAGTTATTTTGATTCCAAGTTCTTTTGCATTTAAAAGATCATAAATTTTTTTATTTACTGATATATCAAGTCCAGGATATCCCGGTGAGTATCTAAGCCCTATTTTTGATTTTTTATAAAGTTCTTTTAATTCAGTATTTTCACAAATTCCAAAATCTCTTCTCATATAATAATGAAGAACCTCAATAAATGCCTCAGCCATCATTATAGAAAGCGAGTTTATAATATAAAGTTTTGAAAAATCTTTTTTTTCTATAAACTTATCATAAACATTTTCATCAACAAAAACAGATGTTGATATAAATCCAACCCAGTCCTCTTGATTTAAAAAATCTGCAATACAAAGACCATCTTTATTTCTAATCGTCTCTATTTTTTCAACTACATTTCCCTTATAATCAAAAACATTTATAAAATTATCATTTCTCGAAACCTTAAATATTTTATAAACACCTTTCGCATTTATGTAATTGTTTTCAATAATCTCTTTTTTTACTGAAGATATTTCATCTTCAAATTTTAAAAGTTTATCGGTTTGATTCTTTTTTAAGTTAAAAAATCTTAAATAAAGAAGATCATAATGAATATTTTCAAATAAGACATTTAAATCAAAATTTTCAAACTTCTTTCTTTCAAAAATCATACAACTTTAATATCATTTGCAATTCTAACACCTTCAATTGCATCACTTGCATAAAATGAATTTTTATAAATTGGTTTTAATTTCATTTCAACAAAATTTTTTGAAACAGCAGCCCCGCCGACAATAAGCGGAGTAGTAATGTTTTTTTCTTTAAGTTTTTTTGCCGTTTCAACTATATAATCACAAGATCTTGCAAGAAGCCCAGAAAGTCCTATAAAATCAGGCTTATTTAAAATAACCTTTTCAACAATAGTTTCAGGTTCAACCTTTGTTCCAAGATCAATAACATCATATCCATTTGACTCAAATATAATCGAGACAAGATTTTTTCCAATATCATGAACATCACCTTTGACTGTTGCAATCAAAAGTTTTCCTTTTTTAAAACTTTCTTTTTTAATAAATGGCTTAACTCTATCAATTGCTCTTTGACTTATAGATGCAGATGCTAAAACCTCAGTTACAATATATTCCCCCCGCCTAAACATCTCACCAACCTCATTCATAGAAGGAATTATAATTTTGTTTATTATATCAAGAGGTTGATATTCTTTTAAAAGTTCATCAACTATTTTCTCAACATCTCCATTTCCATTTATAATATAGTCCCTTAAGATCTCATTCTTGCTTAATGGTAGTTTAATTTTTTGAGTATTATCTATTTTTTGGGATGTTTTTTCTGAAAAAACTTTTATCAAATCAATTCTTCCTTCAAGAAGTATTTTTTCAGCAATATCTCTAATCTCTAAATCTATTAAAGAATATGGAATTTTTTCAAGAATATTTACTATTGCAAAATAAAGCCCTCTTCTTATTGCATGGTAAAGAAAAATAGAGTTTAAATATTTTCTTGAAGTGGGCTTTAACCCAAATGATATATTGCTTATTCCAAGAATTGTCCTAAAACCTTGTTTTGAAATTTCTTCAACTGCAAGAAGTGTATCATATGCAGATTTATTATAAGATACGCTTGCAATTGGGAAAACAAGTGGATCAAAGAAAACATCATCAAGCAAAAATTTATTTTTAATAAAAAAGTTTTTTGCTCTCTCAAATACTTTCATTTTTCTTTCAAACTCAAAAGGCATTGTTTTTGACTCATCTATAAGACCACATACAATTACAAATCCATATTTTTTCGCAAGTTCAATTGCTTTAAGCACTTTCTCATCACCATTTTCAAAATTAACTGAGTTTATAACAATTCTTGCTCCAGTAAGTTTTGATGCAAGTTCAAAAGAATTAATATTTGTTGAATCTATCATAAAAGGTATTCTAATAGATGATGAGATAATTGGAAGATAATTTTTAATATCATCAATTTCATTTCTCTCTGGATTTATAAATGAGATATCAAGAAGATGCGCGCCTTTATTTGCTTGCTCTTTTGCAAGAGAAATAATTCCATTGGTATCAGAATTTATAACCATATCCTTAAATTTTTTGCTTCCAAGTGTATTAAGTCGCTCAGCACAAAGAAATGGTTTTTCAATATCATCCTCAAAAAAGGATATCTTATGAGAAACACAAAATTTTTTCTTTTGAGAAACTTCCCTTGGTTTAATTTCATCAAGATATTCGGAAAGAATTTTTATATGATTAGGGTTTGTACCACAACATCCACCAGCAATATTTATATAACCAGAGATAGAATAATCTTTTATTGTATTTGCAAAAACCTCTGGAGATAGGTTATATCTTCCATTTTCATCTGGAAATCCTGCATTTGGCATAATAATTGTTGGAAAATGGGAAAATTCTGAAAGATTTTTTATTGAATTTTGCATCTCAATAGGACCTGTTGAGCAGTTTATACCAAGAGCAATAAGTTTAAAATGAGAAAGATTTGAATAAACCGCTTTTATATCATGACCGCTTAACATAAGTCCATTTGAATCAAGTGTAACTGAAACAATAACAGGAAGTTCTCTATTTCCAAAAATCTCATATACTCCACAAACCCCTGCTTTTAAATTAATTAAATCATGTGCTGTCTCAAATATAACAAAATCAACCCCACTTTTAAAAAGAACCTCAATCTGTTTTATATAAGAATTTTTAACATCATCAAAACTATATTTTGAGCCAAGTGAAAGTGAAATATCAAGAGGACCAATACTTCCACATATAAAAATTTTTCTTTTATAACCAGATATAGCTGACTTTGCAATCTCAACTGCTTTTTTGTTTAACTCTTCTACATAATTTTCTTTAGAAAATTTTTCAAGAACTATTGAATTTGAGTTAAATGTATTTGTTTCAATAACATCAGCACCGCTTTCAATATAACTTTTATGAATCTTTTCTATAATCTCTGGTTCTTCTATATTTAAAAAATCATTTGGAAGATCCTCTAAACTCTTATTAAACCTTGAAATCTCAGTCCCCATCGCCCCATCAAAAATAAGAATTCTTTTTTTTATAATATCAAAAACTTCCATAAACTAAATTATATCAATATAAATGATTTATTCAAACATAACACATTGGATCATAATTTTTGTCCATAAAGATAATCTGGATAGTTCAAAATTATGTCCCTAAAAATATTTCAATTATTTAAAATAATAAATCCCCCTATAGTTCCCCCTTTGATAAAGGGGGATGTAGGGGGATTTTAAATAAGGGGATTTCAATTTGTTTTTATTTTATCTGCAAAAAAAAATTTATAGAAAAACTTATGAGAGTAAAAGAAAATATTAAAATGGATAAAAGTCTATGCATAGATTTCAGGAACATTTTTTTGATATAACACTTAATATTTGATTCCAATACCAAAACAATATCTAATACCTTTAAAATCAAGAGTGTTAGTTTCTGTGTAATTTCCCCTATCATAAGAAATGCTGTGGCCCTCATATCTTGCTTCAATAAAATATGATGTATTGTTTTTAACAAATTTAATTCCAACTGGCAATCTGTAGAGAAAACTTAGAGAAAATTCATTAAGTTTGTGTCCATCTACATTATATATATGATCAGAACTTACATTATCAAAACTAACTCCTCCACCAGCGCCAAAATATAAAGATGAATATCTACTCATAAAAGCATTAAAAAGAAAATCCATAGAAACAGAAAAAGATCCAACTTCAAAATAACTATCATCTAAAGTAACTAAACCTACTTTTTTCTCTTTTGTTAAATATCTCTCATATGATATCTCAAAATTATAACCAAAATGATTAGAATTTATCATTCCCCATCTAATTCCAATAGGTCCTAATCCTTTTACATCAAAGCTATCTATTTGTTTAAATCCACTGACCGGATTATCAAAACTTCCATCCATCTTTTGTGCTGAAAAACCAAAAAGAAAATCAAAATAATTTCCTACTATACCTGTACCTAAACGTCTAAAACCTGAAGTTTCTCCCATAGAATAATTTATTCCCCAATCCTTCTTTACTTTTACCTTTGTTGCTTTTATAACCTCTGCTGTATCTGTTCTTATCAATCTTGCATTAACCTCAATTTCATCATCAACTTCAATCAGAGTCCCCGTAACAAGTGCATCAACACTTAAGATTTTACCTATCTCTTTAGCCATTGTTTGATCAACAACACCTGATTGTTGAAGTTTTAATTCTTCAAGCAATTTATAAAGTACATTTCTCTCAATAACCTTAAATTTTTTTATATTAACGAATTCAGTTGAAAGCCGCTCAGCAATTATAAATCCATCATTAGAGATTTTATTATTAGTTGCATAGGCAAAAGGAATAACTGCTATCGTTTTTATATTTTCTACATCCTTTGAAAGTTCAAAAGCCATTTTTTCATAAGGATTTTTTGCAAATATATTTCCACTAATAAAAAATATTGCTATTAAAAAAATATTTTTTTTCATTAAATCCCTCCTTTATAAATTATACCAAATATATACTCATATTAAACGCATTAGCTAACACCTCAAAGCCTAATTTGATTATCTTTTACTCAATTGTCTAATTAATGTATCACTCCAATCTTTTTGGTGATTGTGGAACTACCTTTAGGACTTGATGCTTTTATTCTTACAATATATCCACCTTTTGAAACTATTCCACCAAGGTCATTTCTTCCATCCCAGTCAAAATAGTTTGAACCCATCTGAGCACCTTTCTGACCTCTAGAAAACTTAACTTCTTTTACAAGATTTCCAAGAAGATCATATATTGATATAACAACCTCAGCATCATCATTTAATATATAAGCAATAGTAATTTTTCCTTCTCTCCCGCCCTTTCTCAAATCAACAGGATTTGGATATGCATCAACTTTTTGAATTAACTGATTACCTATAGATGTTGCAACTGGTTTTGAAACCTCAGACCAATCAGAGTAAAGTCCTGCAAAGTTCCATGCTCTTATACGATAGGTATAATAATTTCCAAGAGGTCTTGGTTTCTCACCAGGAATTACAGGATCTCCAACACTATATATATTGTTGATACCACCACCATATTTATAACCAGGTATTGCATTTATTGTTTTCCAAACTGGGCTTGTATTTTCTCTTTCTTGAATCTCATAAGCCATAATATTTGATTCAAAATCAACTGATGGCTCCCATTTTAATGCATAACTTTGACCAGCAGCAGTTCCTGCAGGAACTTGTGGAATAGGTACGCCTGGCGTAGTTGGCTTTGTTGTATCAATTCTAAATATCAAAACCGGTGTCCCATTTGCATTAGGTAGGTATTCATCATTCTCACTAACCGCTCTTACTGAAACTATATATGCTCTATCAGATACAACCTCACCCCAAGGTGTATGCATAGATGGGTATGAGCCCTGAACACCTCTTTCAATTATTCTAAACGTTTGATTATCAATCTTTGAGACAATCATTATCTCACTTCCAACATACACAACACCCTCATCCGCAAACTTTGATGCATCTTTAACTGTAAAGCTTGATGAATCAAGTGTTATTCTTGATGTAAGAACAGTTATATTCCCAGGTGAAAGAGATATATTTGACACAACACCTGACAAACTCTTTCCAACTATATCCCACGATTTTTTAATACTACTAACATCAATATAATTTTCACCAACAGTTATCTCATATCTCTTTATATTGCTAACTGTTGCTGGCTGCCAAGATGCTGGTATCTCATTTGTTTTTGAACTCCATGCAGTTGGAACAGCACCAATCTGAGGCACAGAGTAATAAATTCTCTGATTTTGATATCTATCGCCTATAAAATAAAGTGGTTCATTCCATCCATTATCAACGATCTTATCCGGAATATAATCAAGATTTGATTCAAAATCAATTATTCTATCACCATCTATATCAAAACTCGGTCTTGGCGAATTATTAAGTGATATATTAACACATCTTCCAGATTTAAAATAATCAAAGTTATCTGGTATTCCATCGCCATTTATATCAATAAGTGGTTCATTAGGCTTACAACTTGTCATAGTTGAACCATAAATCCATTTTGTTTCATCAGGGACAGGATATCCATTTGGTCCTATTACAATATTTCCATTTGAATCAAGTAGAGCATATGCAGGATAACCATTATCTGCAAGTATTATCGGCTGATAAACCGGAGTAAGTTTTATATTTCCAGAAACTATTTGCATCTGTTTTGTTGACTGAGGATACCTATCTGAATAATACTGACCTGCTGCAAGAGGAAGCCCACCAGGTCCTTTAATATCTGAGAAATTATTTAAACTTATTCCAACTTTATGACCTACAACAGAATGAGTTGAGAGATCTGTCTCACCAGTATCAACAAGAATATGAAGTATTGTTGTATTTGTTGTAATTGTGATATAAGGAACTTGATTTTCAACAAGATTTATGCTTATTCCATTCTTAAATGGTGATGTTAAACTCCAAGTTGTATATCCAAGCTTATAATCAAAAAGTGGTGAGAAAGCACCATCACCATCCATATCTTTCCAAATGCTTACTCCCTTAATATCGCCATCACCAAGCCCAGTATTTGATGTTTCAATTGTTCCTGTTTGAGTTAAATTAAACTGTCCTATTCTTACATAATCTTTATCTGTTCTAATCTTTAAAGTCATCATTGGAAGATCTCTCTTGTTTACCTCAGCAGAAAGTGGTGAAACATCAATATTTGTAACGCTGATATTAACAGCTCTTATAGGTATCAAACTTGATGTAAATGGGAATGCTTGAGTTCTTGTACCCTCTGGATTAAACTTACTTACATTAACAAATATTGTCTGATTTACATTATGTGGATAATTTACATTAACCCAAGAGTTATCATTTATAAGAGCACCAACTTTATTACCTGGAATTGCAGTCTCACCTATATCATAAGCAAGGAAGAAAACCTGTGGAAGAGGTGAGAGAACTTGTGTCTCAGTTAAAAATATCTCAGTTTGAAGTTCAAGTGGTTTTTCCTGATCATAAAGATCAACTTTCTTAACCTTTGTTCCTACACTATGATTAATGATAGGTGTATATCTATCACCTAATTTCATTCCTCTCTTTATAATTGAGAGATACGGTTTTCCAGATAAAGGATCAATACCAGTTCCATCAAAATACATAAGTTCAGCATCGCTAACCCATAGATACCCATTTGTTGGAAAACCAGCAGTTGACTCAACAACAAGATTAAATGGAGTTGTACTTGAAACAACAACACTTGAACTCATAAATATGGCAGATTTTGTTTCTTTTTCTGATATATTTACATCATTTATATCAAGCATATCATTTTGATTTGCATCACGATAAATCTTTATAAACTTAACATCTGTGTTTTTACCAAATGGTGCAAGTGGATCATTGGAAGCACCAGTTCTTCTAACCTTCATAGAATACCACTTGGCAAACCCAGCATCGGTCTTCATATTAAATCTAAGAACTGGTACATCTCTCTGAGCCTGACCAACTCCACCACCAACAACAACATCATCAGCTATATCATAGAATCCCATTTTTACATCCGATGGAACCTCATCAATTCTAACTGGATATGTTTGAATTGGGTATGTTGTTAAAACAATATCGTTTGGAATTGATACTGTAAAGTAAGATGTATCTGGTATTAAAAGCCCAACAGTAGATCCAAGAACAGCAAATTGAGATATATCAAATGCAATAAAGGCACAAGTTGTCTGAGTAGTTACAACTATTGGCTTTTTCAATACAATTGCTGCTTGGTTGTTTAGAAAACTTTCATTTCCAAAACTAACCATATGAATATACTGACCATTTTCATCGGTTGATTTATCAACACTATCAAAAGTGCAATTGGCATTTGCATCCTCAAAAACTTTTACAAGATTTATATCAGTATCATTTGCAGTTCCAATCTTTTTAAATCTTATAGCTTGGAGTTTTGCAGATGTCTTGTTAACTTTCATCTTTAATGTAAGTATTCCAACATTTTTATCATTCTGAAGAGCATATGCTGGTGATATATCTTCAGGTGTAAGTGTAATTGTATTTACCTCGGGAAGTATTACTTGTGCTCCTGATTTTATCTGTCCTTGTGGAAAGCTAGCAACATGTCCAGCATATGATGGTCCAAATATGAAATTATCTGGCATAACAACATCAACACCTACAACATCATTCTTAGGATCCAAAAGTTCATGTGAGAAATTTGATTTTGGATCTATATCAAGGGTTACAAAAACTGTTGTTGGAGTTGAACCAAGTATTACATAATTTTGATTTGGTCCAAGTCTGGGATCTTTAACATATATTGTAACTTTTCCCATTGTGTCTATGCCAAACTTTCCACTTCCAATTAGATAATCACTAAGATTTGCTCCTGTTATTGGATCCCTATCAAAAATACCATTACCATTATCAAGCCATACTTTAATATTTAACACATCAGAATCATAACCATTAAGTGGTGCAGGTTGTGACCTTGTAAACTTAACGCCTTCCCATCTAACTCCAACACCTGGTGTTATAAGTGTTAATTTCATAAAAGGCCAGTTTACTGCTCCTTGCATAACATGTCCAACAAGAACCGTTCCACTTGAATGATTCACAATTGGTGATCCAAACTGACCTCTATCTACAAAAAGAAGTGCATTTGTTCCAAGCCCATTGTATTTTATTATCTCATTATCAACAACAAGATACCCACTTGGTGGAAGCCCTGTTGTAGAATTTACGGTCCAAGCGGCATCCTGTGGACCTGGTGTTGTTATATTCTGTGTTAAAACAATACTTGGCGAAACAACACCATCAGTTGAAACCATAAGAGGTGTTGCAACAACAGTAATAGTTGATGGTGCTGCAATTATTTCCCTAAGTATTGAACTATATGGAATTGTAGATGATGAAATATCCACATAGTTTGGAAGCGAAATAGAATTCTTTTGAGGGTCATCAAAAAGTAAACTCTGCTGAGCAAATGAGTCCTCTTTAATATATGCCCCAAGATATCTTTGATTCCCATATTGATCATTTGGTGAGGCGGTATCTTTTATATCATAGGTTATGAAATATCTTTGTGAAAGCCCTTTTGATGATGCTTCATATTCTGTCATCAATCTAACAGCATTTGAGAAATAAACCCTTGCAACAAGAGGACCATATATAGTATTTCCAAATGTTCCACTTCCAATAAATACATCCTTTGTTGTATCAAGAAATCCATTATTATCAGAATCATACCATACACTAACTTTCTCAACATCATTTAAAGCACTTCCTTCACTTACAACAGAGCCAGTTGCATAAACCATAATCCATCTCCATTTAGCATCAGCAACATCAGTCTTTAAAGTCAATGCAAGAACTGGTTGATCCTTTGCTTTCTGTTGAAGTGTTGATCCAAGTGTTGTTTGAGTTGCAATTATAACAACTTTATCTGCATACTCTCTTACTCTTGAGACAAGTGAAACTGATTTTCCTGGTGGAGTTACTCCAATGTTGTATGTTGACATTGTTTTTGGTGGAGCAATATAGAAATAATCTGTTGTTCTTATTGCTATACCAAGGTTTGCATAATCACTAACATATGCAAGAGGTGAAAGGTCATATGTTATGAAATAATCCTTTGGTGTTGTATATATTGCCTGTCCTTCAGGATTGTTTTCATCACCAATAATTGGTATTACCGCTTGACCTGATATAACCGTTCCACTTGACCAATCCCTTGCAAGAGTTCCTTCTGCACCTCTTGTCACTCCTGTAAATGCATTGTTCTGATAATCAATGCTTGAGTAATAAACAACCTCTTTTAAGTTAGGATCAACCTGACCATCATTTATTATTAATCTACCAGGAGCAGGTGCAAAAGGACTATCAACTGGAAAGTAAGAGGAAATATCTTGAACTTTTATAATAGTATCAGTTGATGTTATTGGTTCAAGAAGTGTTGATGCAGGGAAAATTCTTGGCTTTACAGATGGAAGATTTACATATCTATCTTTTGTCTCATCAAATAATCCATCACCATCAGCGTCATACCAGACCTTGATATTTGTAACATCATCGTATTTATTATAAACTGGTGTTCCACCGTTTTCAGATGCAGTTATCCATCTGTCAAGTTTTAATCCTTTCCATATTGCAGAGCCCCTTGTTCCTTGAATCTTTAATGTTAATTTTGCAACAGGTTTATTCTTATCATTTTGAACAAGATAAGATGGTTTTGAAAAATCATTTGGACCTGGTTTATTAACATCCTCAAGCCTTACTATATCGCTTGTTGCAAAAACTGGTATAGTTGATGAAACAATCGGTGAAAATGATGCAACTTTCTCTGTTATTATTCCATCATTATCTATCCTTGCACCATGATAAGTATTTGGTATTGCAGCCTCATCAAATTCATAAACAACAAAGAATGTTTTTGTTGATGTATTTATCAATCCATCTATTGATGGATATTGAATTGGAAGAACCCACATATTTGGATCTGTTGGATTAATTTTTGGTGGATTTAGAGGATCTGTTATTTCTTTATCTATTGCATATTGAAAGATATCATCACCAAGTTGAGGATTACCACCAACAGAATCAAGGAATAATCTCATAGATTTTATATCGCTTGCATTACCATCACCTGTTTTTATAACCTTAATTGCTCTTATATATCCATAAAACTCATCTGTCCATGCTTTTATCTTTAGCATACCAACTCTTGCTTGACCTTGTAAAACATAAGGATACTGACCTAAGTTTTGTCCCTCCGGCTGCCACCATGCTGCAATATCTTCACCTTGAATTTTTATTTCTGCTGGTGCTCTTGTAACTGGTGAAGTTGAGGTATACATTGGGAAATTATTATATGCAACACCAATATTTGTTGAAACAGTAATAAGTGTTGGATTATCTATAACAAGACCAAGACTTGTTGGAACAAGAGCATTTGTTGATATTCTTACAGTTATAAAATAATTCTTTGGTATATTTGTTATAATTGTTGCTGTTGAGTTCTTTAGATCAAGTTCCATAAACTTCCAACCACCAATATTTGAATCCCATACACCTGTTGAAATAAGTATATCCTTTGGAATTCCACCAAGAGTTGTCTCTCCATCAAAGACACCAACCTGCCCATCAGTTGGATTATCCCAATAAAGACCAATTTCATAAACATCACCTGGTGGAAGTGTTCCACTTGATTTAACTATTAATGCCTTTAATATACCATCAGGTGTTCCAGTCGGTTTTGTCTGCATTGTTAGACGCATCATTGGAATTGGTGCTGGTGATCCATTTACAAGTCCATCACCTTGATAAAGTGAGGTTCTATATAATCCCATTGAAATTTTATTAGGTGGAAGAGGATCTTCTGGTGCCATATCAACTGGAGTTACAAGTATTCCAGAAAGCGGAACATCCCCATCAGATATAACTGGCTTTCCTCTCCCAGCATCGTTTGTATATCCATATATATCTGGATTTGCATAATCAGTAACTCTTATATTTAGTGTCTCTATGTATCTATCAACCAATCTAAAAACTCTAACTCCCCGATCTTCTTCTCTAAAAGTATAATAAGTTGCGTTTGTATTTAGATCTCTAAAATCAGCACCACCTATTGAATTGTTTGTAGATATTATTGTCCCAGTATAGTACTGACCATTTATAGGATCTCCTGTTGCAATATTTCCAAATTTATCCCTCATTTTTAATGTTACAAAACCATTTTGTAAGACACCAAGCGGATTTACAAATGTATATGGATGATGAAGTGTTATATAATCTGCTTTTGCTGGTGTTATGTAATGATACTGAGTAACAGGACTTAGAAGAACCAAATCCACACTTCCACTTATAACTACAGGAACACTTCCAACTATTGTATCCCAGATATAAAAGTTTGCAAATGAATAACCAGGTGGTATTATAGTATTTAGAGGATTTACAGATAACAATCTCCAGTTTGGATTAGATGGATCTGTTGGCTCATCAGGTAATATACCACCATACACAGTTGTCCTTGTTGATGTCACAGTAATATTTACTATTGATGATGTTGTTGTCACATTATCGTAAATATCTCTAATTGAAACAGTAATATTTGTTGGTGTTGTAATACCAAGAACATAATCTGAATATTGAATAGTTGTTCCTGCGATAAGTCTTCTTGGTGGTGTTTCAATAGTTAGATGATGTGGAGGTGCCGGAATTACAGAGTATGATGTTATTGCAATCTGCCAGTTTCTCCCAATCACAGTATCAACTGTAAGTGTATGTGTTGAGTTATAAGTTGCAAGAGTATCTGTAAAGTAGAATGTTGTTGTTGACTCACCTAATTTCATCTTTATAGTTGCTGGTCTTGTTGAGACAAAGTTTTGATCATCTGGCCAACTAACTCTGAAATCACCACTTGAACTAGACACTACATAAAAACTTACTCCCTCTCCAGGTGAGTCCTCGGCAATAACTGGAGTTCTATTTCCAAAGTAGTCCTCAAGTGAAACAACCACACGAGATGATGTAGAACCAGCAACTATTGATTGACCAGTTCCTTCTCTAAATCCTATTTGATATGTATAGTCAGGAACAATATTTACACTCTGAGTTGATGGATTCCAAGACTCTTTTCCAACAACACTTACCTCTATTATTGGTTTTGTTGGGATACGAACAGAATACTCATTGCTTGCAGTCGTATCAATATAGTAAAAGTTAAGTTTGTAATTATCAACTGATATTGTTGCTGTTGTAATTGGATTTAAGAATTTATATGTCTCATCAGTTCTTGTTGCGCTTGATAGAGAAAAACCAAAGTAATCATTGTATTTAGATGTTTGTCTTGTATATGATGAGAACTGAAGTGTATATGTATATGTTGCAACAGATGGGTTATCAAACATATCTCTCAACTGTGCCTCAAAAACCTGATTATTTCCAATATAATCAGTTATCTTTCCAGCAACAAGTGTTCTTTGTGAATTTACAATTGAAACCTTTGATATATCAAGGGGTCTTGTCTCAAGGTCATATATAGCGGGCCGCAGGTTTCCACTTACAACTTTAATTCTCCAATAACCAGGCCTTCCTCCTTCAGCAGTATTTGATGATGGAGAAACACCACTATATGAAGAAACTCTATCATGATATCTAAATGAGACTTGAGACAATCCATTGTATATAGTTGCCTGTGGTATAAATCCAGTATTTGAAAGATTCCTAAATCCATAATCACCAAAGTTTCCAAATGTTCCCATAACCTTACCAAGATTTGTATGGATATCAATGTGTGATGACTCAAGTGTTGGATATATTACAAGGTCTCCATCGGTTGATACATTATCAAAATCATCTCTTCTCTCAACAGTAAATATCCCACCTGCACCTGGAACCTCATCAATTCCAACTGTTATATAAGGTGGCGTAGACACAAAGACAAGTTTTGATGGAGTTCCACCTTTTGTAATCAATCTTCCTGTCAAATTCTGTTTCGAAGCAATAAATCCATCAAGATTATAAATTGTTGTTGTTCCTATCCATACTCTTGCCCAATCACCTGCTTTTGTTGAGACCTTATATGAAAGTGGAACTTGTGCTCCAATAACTCCATTTGAATCAGTATACCAAATAGTTGAAGTTCCTATATCATACCAAAAACCAGTACCGGTATCCTGCCATTGGAATATACCAGTTGATCCATAAACCTGAGCAATTTGAATATATGCAGATATATTTAGAGATGAGATTGGGTTATCATAAGCATCAATTGCTTGAGCAGTTAAAATTTGTCTTCCTGGATTTGATAGAGAACCAGCACCAACAAGTGTATCATCATATGGATTAACCTTGAAAGCATACAAATCGCCAGGCAATACATATACACTTTGCAAAGGATCAACTTTAATTAAAGGATTATTACTATCATAAGCACCTATATAATCAGTTCCAGCTTTTTTAAGCGTAAACCAAAGTGGCAAATACTTCATACCAGCATCAGATACAAAGAAATTTGTTGTTGGTGAAATAAGTGATGGCTGCTGATTTTGATTTGATTGATTTGTAACCACAAATGTTACACTTCCAAGATAAATATTTGGACCAGTAGAACACAAATTATCATACTGATCATACGCACCAAGGTATGCATCAAAAGGAACACCTGCAACAACAGTTGTTGATGGAAGTATATACTTAAGTTTTGCCACCTGTGCTGGATAGACAACAAGAGATGCGCTTCCAGTTGAATAACTTACTTGAGATGATGATGTTGTTGATGCAACTATAGTATATGTATTTGAAGATACACGAGGATAGACAGAAAACAATGCATAACCATTTAAAAGCGTCTGAGAAGCAGGTAGTGTTATCTTATTATCAATTGGGAATAGCAATTTTACCTCTGGCATTGTTGCAGGCGGATTTGTATCTTGATTACTACCTGTTTTTTCAGTTGCAATATTATAATAATCATCTATAAGATAGACCTTAATATTTAAAGGACCGCTGTCTATTGTATATGGCAAAGGCGTTCCGGTTTTTCCAGGTCTTGGATTTTGAATCTCGTTAAATTTGCAAGGTGGACTTGTATTGCAGTATCCTTCAAGAATATTTTCACCTGGAAGTGTTATAAAAAGTTTTGTTGCAGTAGATGCAAAAACTTTAAATGTGGATTTTGCTTGTTTATCATCATTTAAGCATATATTTGATGGTGGATTTGCAGTGCATATATTATTACCTATTGAGCCAGAAGGATAGAGTTTTATATATGTTGATGTAGATTTCTTAACCAGTGTTACTGGTATATCAGCAACTCCAAAAGCCATAGTCCTTGTTGATGGATCTATATCATAAGGGTCATCAGTGTAAATATAGACATCTGGACCTGTTGCAACATCCTTGCATACGTTAAAGTATTTATCTACAAGATTTGCTCTAACATAGAATTGAGTTCCAGCAGTTGGAGTTGAAACAAATGTTGTTTTTCCACCATTTGGATAAATTCCATTACCAGCTATATTTATCTCACCTGGCATAAGTAATTGTAATCCATATGGGTCATTATGGACAACTGTAAATGTTGATGATTGTGGATCCGGTGCAATTCCAGAGTCATAATAATCAATAGCAGTTAAATACTGCTGTGTTGCAACTCTAAGTTCAACAGGTATAGGGTCGGTATATCCAACTGATGTGTTTATATCAACAGTTGAAATTGATGGTGCATATGGATCTGTTGGTGTATTTAGTTTAACTGTAACACTTCTACCAGGAACAAGATTGAAATAATCATCAACAACACCAACTGTAACATTGAAACCAACACCAGCCTTTATTGTCTGATTTAAACTTCCTTTCTTACCAACATAGGAGCCCTGCCACCAATCTTCACCAGGTAAAAGTATTAATAACCTTCTTGGCACATTTGGATTAATGCTTACTGCTGTTGCAGTATCAACAGAAAGTGTTGGTCCCCATAATGGTGGGTCATTTACCATCTCCGCTCTTATTGAAATTGGACCTGCTCTTCTTGGTATAACAGCAAATGTTGCACTTGTAACTAATACTTGTGATGATGGAACGACACTTCCAAAAGGATCATCAATAACAACTCTTATCTCTTGACTTGCACCAGGAACAAGGTTCCAGAATGAATCAGTTATATCAACAGTTACATAAAATGTTTCTCCTGCTTTAAGAGTAGATGATGGAGAGCCAGTTCTTCCACGAGTAATTGGATTATTATCTCCATCTAATCTGGACTCTCCAGGCAACAACACTCTTAGTTTTGTTGGAGTATTTGGTTTAACAAGTATATCAATACTTGTTGCAGAGATAAGTGGCGGAGAGCCAGTTAAATCAGTTGCAGTTAATTTTCTTGGTGATGCAGTTCTAAATGTTATACCAGTTATTGTTGCACTTCCACCACTCATTGTAAAGTTTCCAACAGTTTGATAGAATGGATCATCTGATGTAACCCTTATTGTTCTCGCACTTACACTTGTTGGATTATATCTTGAATCAACAGCATATACATAGGCATCAAAACCAACACCTGCTGTCTGTGTTGAAACAATTCCATCAACACCATAAGGATATGTTATCTTTCCTGCCACAAGATATTGATTTGGAATCTGCCACATCAATCTTACAGCAGGACCAGGAACAACAGAAATACCACTTACTGTTGAAGTTGCAAGTTTTGGAGTAATTGAATCATTATCTATAGCATTTATAACAAGATTTCCTGTTGAAGCAGATGGCACAAAACCATCAAACAATCTCTCACCACCTGCAAGTGGTGCTGGTGATGGCAAATTAGCATAAATATCATTTGCAGTAATTCTCACACTTCTTCCATCAGGTGATTTGTTGTTATACAAATCAATACTTCTTACTAAAAGTTGATAAGTTGTTCCAGCGGTAAGAATAGATGGCGTTCCTGATTTTCCAGATATACTTCCTTCATTTGGTGTCTCACCTGGCACATAAAGCATCAAAGAAATTGGATTATTTGGATTTACTATTATTCCTGATACTGTATCAGTTGAATAATTAGTTCCTGTTTCACCTGTATCAGTTGCTCTTATACTAAGCCCAGTTGTTTGATTTCTTGTAACTGGTATAAATGCAAATGTTGTAGTTCCATTTATCAAACTCTTTGTATATGGATTTGGAACAAGCCCTCTTGCAACTATATTTGGATCATTTAAGAAATCAACTTTTATAACAGGATTATTATTTGCGGACCCGAGCCATGGTGTTGTTCCTTTGACTATATTAAAGTAATCATCAACAAGATTTACAGTTACATAACTTGTAACACCAGCAGTAAGATTTAGTTTAGTTCCAATTCTTCCACCTGTTGTTGGATTTGAGTCATATGGTGGTTTTCCTGGTTCATTAAACTCACCCTCAGCAAGTATCTGTAATTTAGTTGGAGTATTCCACCAAACCTTAACAGGATTTGGAGTTACATAATAGGTATTTGAAAGTTGAAGTGTATAGGCATATATATTATGTGTTGATGCAACAACTGGGGTTAAAGTAAATGATGTTGTTCCGTTTACAAGTGTCTTTGTTGATTGTTTTGTATAATACTTATCTGATGGAATATCAACCCAAACCTGTATTCCATCAGTTGAAACAATATTGTAATACTGATCTACTGAATAGACATCAATATTAAAAGAAACACCTGCTTTTTGTGGATTTGGAACACCATCTTTACCTTTTGGCTCAACAAAAAACTTACCTTGATTTACTGTCTCACCAGGAAGTACAACTAATAATCTATCTGCAGGATTTGGTTTTACAACAACTGGTGATGATGGATTGTTATTGTTTGGATATGTCCCTACTCCCGTTGCACTTACCTTCCATCCACTTGAATTTGCAGATACAAAAACCCTTGTAATAGTCGTTGTTCCAGTAAATACAAAATTATTTATATTCGGGCTTATTGAATCATTGTTTGGATCATCATCGCTTATATTAACCATTGTTGTTGATGACATTACAACATTCCAGTATTTATCGGTTACTTGTAAAAGATAAGTTACTGAATTGCCAGCATATTTTTCTCTTGGCGTTCCTTTCTTTCCGCTTTGAGTTCCAGGATCTGGCTGCTCACCAAGTATATCATAATCAGCAATAATTGAAATTCTATCAGCATCACTTGGGCTTACACTTGCTTGTGCAGAGCCGTATATATTTGGATTATCTTTATCCTGAACTCTTAATGCCCTTATTCCTGCTTTTCTTAACCTAACTTTAAATGTTTTAAATCCATAATCAGATGGTTGAAATTGTGTTGTTGGTGGAAGTCCATATATATCATCAAGTATATAATCCATATCCATTGTCTCAGGACCACCTGGAACTCCATCAACATAAAACTCAACTCTTCCTTGATATGCAGCAGCCCTTGCACCAGTTCCATTGTCACCATCTTTTGCCTCAACACTAATATCAATATCTGAGCCTGCTGTAAATGAAGATGACGAGAATGTTACAAGGAAACTTCTTGCAGGTGCTGCTATATAAAATCTTGGGCCACTTGCTATAATTGATTGAAGATTATTTGCATTATCTCTTGCTCTAACCCAAATATGATATGGATAACCTTTAACCCAACAGGTATGATTTTGTCTCTCAGTATCATTATCGCAGACAAGTCCATCATAACTCCAGTTACCTAACTGATCAGTATATACAGCATCAACCCAAACAGGTCCCTCACTAACAGCAACCCAAGTAGATCCATTCCAGAAATAACCTGATGAGTCCCAACCAGTTCCAGCACCAAAAGTCACAGGTCCTGAAATATCCATAAGTGGTTCTGTATCCATAAAAACACATACCTGTGTTTTTCCCTTAGCCCAAGATGCATAAGGATACACACCACTTCCAGTTCCATTTATTCCTTGATGAATATATCCAGGATCTGATGAGTTCCCAAGTATTATTCTATCATCGTTATAAACAAGAGCGTTTTGCGGTATTGCAACATATGAGTTTGGTTCGCTTGTTTCAAAAAGGAATCTTACAGAACCAGGTACTGTTTGAATATTTCCAACTATATCGGTTGCACTTGATCTTATAACATAATGATGACCATTGATATAACTTAGAAGGCCATTGTTATAAACCCAAGATGAAGTATAGATATTTGATACATCAAGCCAAACCTCAGAGTTTGAATTAAAGCCAGAGCCATCAAAATATTTAGTTGCATCCTCATCAAGTATTGATACCTTTATCCAGTTAATTGGGCTATCATCTGAGAAAATTCCAACAATTGCTGGAACATTATTATAAGATGAGTTATTCTCAGGGAATGTTGGTGATGTTAATGGTCCTTCATTATCAAATATAAATGTTCTTGTTGTATAATTAACCTCAACATTTGTTGTCATATCAATACTTCTTGCAGCAATATAAAATTTCTTTCCGTTTTTACCATCATGAGTTGACTCTTTCCACACAAAATTAAGATTTCCTGGATTTGTAAAATCAGAATTTGTATAACTCCAGTTATTTATAACACCCTTTGGCAAATTATTTGTTCCAGCTACTGACCACCAACCAGGATCTGTTTGCGACCAATGTGGAGATGCTGGATAGAAGTAATAGGTTGTTCCATTGCTTAAATACCAAATTCTTATATAAACCGAGTTAATATTTGATGTCATATCAAGAACAGTTCCATTTATCGCAGTCATAGATGAGTATCTGTTATCATTAACCGGTGGGTATGTTATCTGTGTAATTGGTGGTGTTTTATCAAAACTAAATGTTGATGCAAATATATTATAGTTTCCAGCCCTATCTATAACCTTAACATCAACTCTAAGCCCATTATCTCTATCAGGCCAGTTGATTGTTGAAACATCAAGATTCCAATTAAATGGTGCTCCGGTTGATGATGATGAGTTTGTAATATGCCAAATCTCAGGATATCTTGGATCATCATTAGTATCTTTTGCCCATATGCTTCCATTCCAATAAGCATTTAATGCTATATCATATATTCTTATAAGTGGGAATCTGACATTATATGTATCTTGGGCAACTCCATAAATTGATGTAAGTGAGTTATATCTATATCCGTTAAGCGGTTGATCTATTGTTGCTGTTGGACTTGATGTATCAAATCTAAAGACAGAACCAGAAAGTAGAACTGTTTGAGTATTTCCTGCAATATCAAACGCGCGGGATTTTATCTCATAAAGGCCATTATCTTCAAAGCCAAATGGAGTATTGTTTGGTGGTAGTTGATCCGATTTAACCCAATTATTTCCATTAACAGGGCTTAACCATGTCTCTGCGCTTACCCATTGTGTTCCATTCCAGTAATAATTATTTCCAAACAGTTGCTGAATTCTTATCTGAGTATTTTTTACACCACTTGGATTTGTATTTGGATCATTTGACCAGCCAGTTACAGAAGATATAAAGTTATAAAATTCACCATTGACTGGGAATGTTATATTAGATGATGGTGGTGTTATATCATATCTTATTACAACTGTTGCATCACTAACCTTTGAGTTTCCTGCTTTATCACCTGCTTTTACATAGATATTGTAGTTTTTATTATCGCTTAAATTGGGTGACAAAACAGAGAAGTTATAATTTGGACCTGTTCCTGTAATTGTTGCCCCAATCCATTTTTCAGTAGTTGAGTTAAATGTTGATGTTTGTGGATCATAATAATTAAGTGTATCTGCTTCTTGAATTGCAATAGATGAATAATCTATGCTAAATGCCTCATAAACATTTCCAGAAATTGTGGGTATAACGTTTATATTGCCTCTTGAATCTGGCAGTGAAATTGGATATGTTATAATTGGATTTGGTGGGGTTGTGTCATAGACAAATGTTATCGAACTTAAATTAACTTCACAATTCGTTGGAACTGCATTATCACATGCCTTCACCCTAATCCTATACTTATATCCATCCCTAAATAACGGCGCATTTATCTGCCATACCCCGTTTACATAACTACCATTTAGCGATGCATCATAATCAAGTGGATAAAAAACTTCACTTGCCACTGTAAATGTCCCTGGTACCACCCCATTCCAGCATAATCCCGCTGGCTCTACCTCACAGATGCTTACAGATATCTGTGACTTGCTTGCTATTCCTGATATCGTATCTGTCGCTGTCCCTGCAATGTAGTTTACCACATTTACATTTGAACTATTTACAGGCAGCGTTATCGTTGATTGCGGCGGCGTTATATCATAGGTTATTGTTATTGAGTCCCTACCTACAGTAAAATTACTATCAAGTCCATTTGACGATGGCCCTACATTCGCTGGTGTCGATTTGTCCTTTCCTCTATATTGTATCAAGTATCTATGCCCATTTATTGCTTTGCTATTAAGATCTGCATTTGAATATACCCAGTTCTCAGATGTCCCACTATTACCATTAAACCATGCACTCTCGCCATCTAATATATTAAATTCATTATCAATATAGTTCCACCATTTCCCACTTTCTACATCTAAAATCCTTATCTGTGAACCCCCATTTACTAATGTCGCAAGCCCACTTGCATTTACATTCGGCGTATCACTTGCATTCCCACTTATCGGACTTATCACACTATGATATGAACTTACTAAATTCCCTCCTATATTCGTTATACTACCTGTCGGCTTACCTATATCATATACAAATGTCCTCGTTGTATATGTCGTCGTATAATTCCCTGCTTTGTCAAACACCCTGAAGTTTATCTCATACTGAACCCCATTTGTAAATGCTATCCCTCCGCCAGGTGTCCCGCTTGAATACCAATTTGCATAATTGTTTGTCGTCCCAGCTACAAACCATGCTGTCTCATCGCCTGTATAATTAATACTGCTCCACTGCCAATATCCATTGTTACTCAAATTCTTAACCCTTAACTCCACTCGATCAACCTGCCCTAAATCATTTGTATCTGATGATGTACCACTTATCCAACTTATTGATGAATAATGTGTCACACTTATATTAGGCGTTATTACTGTTATCGTAGGTATCTGTGTGTCATATACAAAATCTACACTGTATATACTTGATGTGTTCCTTGCTACATCATAACCTTGTGCCTTTACTCGATACTTAACATTGCTCTGCCATGTAGGTGTTGATACCCCTGTCAGTATCCAATTTGGCCAACTACCACCATTCTCAACTAACCATACCTCATTGCTCGAGTTAAATCCATTCCCATCCCACCATAAACCTGTCGGCGGGTTTATCTGGATAGCACTATATACATGATACATCCCACTCGGGAAGCTACCTACATTCGGATCATTCGCTATACCCTCTATCTGATCTACACTGTTATACCAGTAATTATTTCCCGGCTTTGTTATACTTACAACTGGAGGTGTCGCATCATAATAGAAATAATATGTCACATATGGACTTAAATTGCCTGCTATGTCATAACTTCTTACTTCAAGCCTGTATCTGTGCCCATCAGATAGCGGTGGCGTCGGATAACTCCAAATACTGCTACCTGCATAATTAAATGATGATGCTCCTACTGTCCATCCACCTGTGTTATACCAGTATGAACTCGTAACTACATCATATAATTGTATCTCAGTCTTATCTACACCAAATGTATCACTCGCTGTGCCACTAATTACATCAAGATAATAACCTACACTCGATACATTTACACCATAATACCTATTGTTTATTGGCTTGTTTATTACTATGCTCGGTGGGGTTGTGTCATAAACAAATGTTATCGAACTTAAATTAACTTCACAATTCGTTGGAACTGCATTATCACATGCCTTCACCCTAATCCTATACTTATATCCATCCCTAAATAACGGCGCATTTATCTGCCATACCCCGTTTACATAACTACCATTTAGCGATGCATCATAATCAAGTGGATAAAAAACTTCACTTGCCACTGTAAATGTCCCTGGTACCACCCCATTCCAGCATAATCCCGCTGGCTCTACCTCACAGATGCTTACAGATATCTGAGACTTATTTGAAACACCGCTTAAGTTATCACTTACATTTCCAGCAATTGTATTTACAACATTAAGTGTTGAGCCATCAACTGGGATTGTTATCGTAGAATTAGGCGGCATTGTATCATATATTATGTTGTAATTTGTCGTCACATTCATCATTAAATCAGATGGATTTGGAATTGGTATTGCATTATCTTGTGCTCTTGCTCTAATTCTATAAATCTTATTTGGAACAAGCGCAGAAATAAATCCTGATGGATTAAATATCCAAGTTCCTGATGAAGGACCTTGTGGTGTATATGATGTTGCATTAAAGAATGAGTTTGTTTCATTAAGTGTATTTACAAACGAAGATGCCCCATCAAAATAATATGTAGTATTTCCATCAACATAAGATACAGATATCTGAATATTTGAAGCTCCTGAAATACCACTTGCAGTATCAGGATTTTGGTCTGAAACATTTCCACTAATTGTTGGGAAAACAGAGTATTTACCATCCGAAACCGGTGTTGATATGCTTACAATAGGATAGAGTTTATCAATCCTTATTGTATGAGATGAACTTCCAACAACAAAATTTGTCTGAATATTTCCTGCCTTATCATATGCCTTTGCAAAGAAAGTATAAGTATAGTTATCGGTCCAGAAAGGCATTGATGAAACACTCCAAGATGATTGATAAATATTAGCCAAGACATATGTATTTGGATCGCTTGACCAACCACTTCCATTCCAGTACTGATTTAGATTATTGTTTTTTAAATAAAGTTCAATTTTTTCTATCTGAGTTGATGGATACCCACCAATATTTTCAAGAACAAGGTCCTCAAGGATTGTTCCGCTTGCAATTGAGATATCACTTCTTACCTGCCCATTTGAAATAGATGTTATCGTTGCAGTTGGTGTTGTTATATCGTAGTTAAATGTATAAGGTCCAAAGAATGTTGAATCGTTTCCTTCAAATAGGTTATCTTTATAAGAATTATCTCTTGCTTTTACTCTTACTGAGTATTTAACACCATTTATTAACGCCGCAGTTGGAATACTTATCGTATAACTCCAAGTTGAACCAGTTATATAATATGTTGCTTTATTGTTTAGCTCGCTCCAAGTGGCAGTAAATGTTGAAAGTGTATTATCCCAAAAATTTCCAGCATAATCTCCATTTAATGCTTTTAGTTCAACAAAAACATTATTTATTCCACTTGCAGGTGGTTTTGTGCCTGGTGGATCTGTTGCAGTACCGCTAAATGTTGAAATTGAGTTATAATACTGTTTTACTCCATCTGGAATTGTTATTGAAACATTTGGTGGAGTTGTATCAAAGAATACAAGATTTTCAACTAGATTTGTCTCAGGAACATCATAGAAATTTATTCCTTCTGAGATAAATGTATAAGAAGAGCCATCAATAAATGTTGGAAGAGAGGCAGAATATGACCAACTTCCACCAGATGGAGTAACTGATGTAGAAACCTTAGTAGAAGCAAAATTTCCAGCAAAGTTCCACCACAAACCATCAGAGTTTCTTTTGATATAAAGATTAACTGATTTGGTATTTGAATTTGCAGTTCCTGAAACAAAACTTATTTGTTTCTGATAGGCATTATTTGATGGCTGTGTAATAGAAGTAACTGCTGGTGGTGGTGCAAACTTAAATCTTCTTGAACCCCATATATCTTGAGCATTTCCAACATTATCTGCAGCAGATGATTTTATTATATAATAACAAAGTGGTTTTAATTTCGTTGGATCTATATTATAAATCCATTGTTTTGTTATTGGATTATAGGATGAAGCGCCAAGCCAAATCTCACTTGATTGAAAACCACTACCGTTGAAATACTGTCCATTATAAGATGGAGCGGTACAATCTGCGCCTTGATTTGTATCCTGTTGAATTCTTATCTGAACTGTTGATATACCACTTACAAAATCATCAGCAGTTCCAGTAATCTGAGTAAATGGTAAGAAATCTCCATTTTCAACATCAGGATATGTTATTGTTGATGTTGGAAGAATTATATCAAGTGTAAATGTCGCTTTGTTTAATTCAAAATCAAGATAATTTCCTGCCATATCAATCACCTTTGCCCTAACCTCAAATGTCGCACTTCCTCTTCCAACTGACCAGGAGTTTGCTGAATTATCATTCAAAGGAACAGAATTAATAACCCAGTTAGAAAGACCTGTTGTAATTGTTGTAGATACATAAACATCAGACCAACTAAGCGAATTAAAATCCCAGTATTTGTTTCTCTCAATATCTCTTAAATCAATAACAATATTATTAAGCCCTGATACAATTCCACCACCAACCTCTAGATCACTTGCAGTTCCGCTAATTTGAGTTTTTGTTTTAAAATATGTATTGTTATCATTTATACTTGCAATTGGTGTTGTATAGTCAATTATAAATGTTGCAGTTGAATAATTTGTCTCAATATTTGGACCACCAAAAACCGGCTCTGTTCTATCCTTTGCATAAGATATAACCTCAAAATTAAATCCATCACCTTTATCAACACCATTGTAACAGTTACCAGTATTATTTCCTTTAAATGCTGATGGGTCAATTGTTCTAATCCAGTTATTAACCGTTCCAGCATTTCTTACAAGATAGCCCTGATCTGTATTTACCCAATCATTGCTAAGCAAACTGTAGTAGCATGGATTGTTATTTTTATCCCTTCTAATAATCTTTACATAAACCTCACCAACCCCACTTGGATATCCGCTTTCAACTTCATTCGCTGTTCCAGCAATGTTATCTATCGGAGCTCTAAGATAAACAGTGGCGCCATTTCCAAGAGCTGGATAAGTTGTAATTGAAACAGGAGCCCATTTATCTATTGTAAATAAGTTATATCCAGTTGATTGTGGTGGATTGTCAGGTGTAGTAATATTTCCAGCAATATCTTTTGCTCTTACAAAGACCTTAAATCTCAAAGCACTTGCAAGAGATGAAAAGTAATTAGTAAGATTTGTATCTGTATAAACCCAACTTGATTGATAAATTTCTGTTGCACTTCTCCAGTGTATTAGTGGATTGTATGATGAATCCCAACTACTTCCATTCCAGTATGCTCCATCAGCATCTCTTTGAATTAAAACCTGAACTCCGTCTGAAGGCAGATACGAAACAGGCTCATTTACGACCCCGCTTATATAAGGCAGTGAAACATACGCTTTATTATCTGCTGGTGTTGAGACAGAAACAGTAGGTGGAGTATTATCGTAAATAAATGATTTTTCAATATAATTTTCAAGGTTTTGTGCCCTATCAATTGCTCTTACCCTTACATAATATGTAACACCTTCAGTAAGTTCAAGTGTTGGCGGCCAATTATCTCCTGTTGTTCCAGGATATGTCCAAGTCATTGATGAATAAATTGTGACCCCAATATCTGCATCTGTAATACCTGAAACAGAAACCGTTGATACATTTCTCCAATTATCACCTGTTGTAAATCCACTCCCATTAAATGTTTTTCCAGTTATATCTGCTATCTGAATAAATATTCCATCTGGTTTTATACCACTCATTGTTTCAGTTGATGGATTTATAACCCAATCAATAGAATTTCCACTAATTGTTGATATATCACTTAATTTTCTAAATCCAGGATTAAATGAAGTTATAGTTGATGATGGTTTATTTGTATCATAAATAAAATATCTTCTATAAGTTCCATCAGGTGTTTGATTTCCTGCATAATCAATAGCCCATACATCAAGTTTGTATTTTTTGTTTGTCAACCAATTTGATAGAGTATAACTCCATGGATTTATTCCACTTACAGCAACATATGTTGAATCAACAACAGACCAGTTGCTTCCATCCCATTTTGGCTTAACTGCACCGGACTCTGAAATATTTGTTACTTGTATCTTTATTGGTGAAACAATTCCTGCAGGTGTATCATCCGCCTGGCCATTTATTGGATCTATTGTTCTTGAAGGTCCATAGAATGCATTTGTTCCACTCATCGGTGTTGATATAACTATTGTTGGATAATTAAAATCAGATGTTACAGTAATTGGATTTGGTGTCTCAACATTTCCTGCTTTATCAGTTCCAAAAACTGCTATATAATACTGCTTGTTGTTTATTGTTATACTTGGTGGATTATATCCAACAGGTGGATATGACCAGGTTATTGTATCAGCGCTTACTTCAAAATTAACAGGAAGATTTGTAACTGTTGTTGAACTCCATTGGTTATTACCATTCCAGTAATATGCATCAGCACCATCATAATAATAAATTCTTAACCTTAAATCCTGTAAACCGCTAAGCCCACCATAGCTTGTTCCAGAAATCTGATCTATCTGAGTCAAATATCCACCTGGTGTTGGTGTTGTAATATACGATACTGGTGGTGTTCCATCTATAATAAACTTAATCTCTTTTGGTGGATTTTCAACATTTGGATTTGGTGATGCCCAATCATATGCTCTTGATTTGAGTGTATAAAGTTTATCAGATACAAAATTTACCTCACCATCAAAAGGATATCTCCATGTATCAGTACCAATTGCGCTAAACCATGAATCCGCCTCTGTTGTATTACTTGAAAATGTTGCACCTCTCCAGTAATATGTTGTATTTCCATCAATATAACTTAAATTAAGTTCAACCTTTGATAACTTAACTCCATGGAATGGAAGCGGAGTATCAGTTGCAGTTCCGTTAAAGGCATTAGGTCCGCTTACATTAGATGGTTTATATGTTCCACTTGAGACAGGAAAGTTTATTGTAGATGTCGGTGGTGTTTTATCCCATATAAATGTAATTGATGACTTCCCAACAACAAAACCATTTTGAGTATTTCCTGCCCTATCAATTGCTCTTAAGTTTAATATGTAGTATCTATTTGAAATAAGTGAGTTTTTAAGATTTGGATGAGAATAAGTCCAGACATCAGTTCCACTAACTATATTAAAGCTTGAACCAAGAACAGAGAACTGCCCATCACCATGATACCACCATTTTGCACCTATCTCATCATAAATCTGGAGTTCAACCTGCTTTAAATCAGATTTAAGATTTGGCGAATTTGCACCAGCAGGATCATTTGCAGTTCCACCAATATAACTTAAATCATTTAGGATAGCCATATTTGTTGGCGTAGAAATAATAGAGGAAGGTGGAGTTGTATCATAGACAATTTCAAATGATGCTAAATTATTTTCTGTTGCCTCATAATTTCCTGCTTTATCAACAGGTCTTGCAAATATTCTGTAGTTCTTTCCATCAAGTAGTGCATCGTTTAATTTAGTTGATGTTGACCAGTATAAGACATTTGCATTTATAGAATCATTGTTTGCCAAAATTTCTTGAACCCCACTTACAAAGTTCGTTCCATTGAAATATGTCCCCGCACCAACATCTTTTATTCTTACATAAACCTTATCCATTCCATAAACATATGCTTCTGGAAGATCTGCTCTTCCCGGATCATATGCAGTTCCCGAAATTGTTGATAGATAATTTATATATACATAATTTGGTTGAGTTATTGTTGCTATTGGTTTAGTATTGTCAACTATAAATGTTCTTATTGTTGGTGGATCTTCTTGCTCATTTGAAGCATTCCAACCTCTTACAATAAACTGATATGATGAGTTATCTACTGTAAAGGCAGCATTTGCAGATATACTCATCGCCCAATCAGAACCAACAGCATTTACAAATGTATATGTATCATTATTGACCCAACTTTGAGTTGGTTCATACCAATAAGATGCTGGCTCTCTTAAACGCTTAAGATGTATCTCAACACTATTTACCGCTCTTAAGTTTGTTCCAGTTCCCTGAACACTTCCAAGATAACCATTATTATAATTCCCCATCTCCTCGGCAGGTTTTGTTATAACGGTATCTGCTTGTGGTGTTACCACTCTAAATGTTATATCAGGTGACGTCTCTCCAGGATATGCTCTTTGATTTCCTGCTTTATCTATAGCAATTGCTTGAAGGTCATAATCCTCATAGTTTATCCAATTAATCCTTGATGTATCCCACCACCAACTTGCAGGCTGTCCTTTTACATCGCTTACAGTTCCTGTTGCAAACCAGATTCTATCATTTGGATATGTTCCTGTTGGACAGTTTGTAAATTGATTTAAATTTGGATCATAACACTGTTTTATTCCGCTTGTTTTTCTTAAAGCAATTAAAATTCCATTTGTCTCTCTGAGTTCTCCTGGTGGTGTATCAGAAGCAGTTCCACCAATTCTTGAAACACTATCTACAGTTCCAGTTGGATATGTGGCAATTGAAACTGGTTGTGTCATATCACCTGTAAAGAAGTTTGTAGTCCAAGATATCTGGTAATTTCCAGCTCTATCAATTGCTCTACACATTACATAATAAGTTGTTCCATCAGTAATTGCTGTTGTTGAGATTGAATAACTCCAAGTTCCGCTTGAAAGACCAACAAAATTTGCCTCCTTCCAAACCATACTGTTTGATGCAAAAGAACTTCCATCCCACCATTTATTATCGCTTAATCTTTGAAGTGCAACTAAAACACCAGTTGATGCAATCCCGCTTTCATAAGTTCTACCTGGTTCAGTATATCCTCTTAAATTCTCAACACTATCATCGGCAGTTCCGTTTATAGCGCTTGCTCCGCTTAAAAAAGAATTATTTGCAGGGAATGTTACAACAGATGTTGGAGTTGTAAGGTCAACTATAAATGTAAATGTTGATTTAACACTATAATTAGAATTATTTCCTGCATTATCCCTTGCCATTGTAATTATATCATACTGATAACCATCTTGCTGCGAAGTTGTAAGAATTCCTCTTGTCCAGTTACTAAGCCCTGTAACACCAAAGTTATCATTTGGTCCTGCAGACCAATCCGAAGTTGTAAACTTATAATACGAGCCATCACTCCTTCTTAAAGCAATTCTAACCTCATAAAGTCCAGAAGGTTGGCCGCCAGCATCAGGATCAAATGCAGTTCCGCTAAATGTATCAGTTGTTGAGTTTATTGAAAACTTATTTGGATATGTAACTGAAGTTGTTGGTGTTGATGCATCAAAACCAAACCAGTATGCGGGGGAGTTATCATAGTTTAAGTTATTATCAATCTGAGTATTTGATGGCTTTGTTGTTTGATTTCCAGCACTATCTTTTGCAATAACCCATACATATAATTTTGAGTTATTTACAGGATTTAAATCTGGAAGCGTTATATTCCAAGAGCCATTTGAATAATTTGTAACTATCCAGTTATTATATTTTGTTGCAACTGAGTCATCCCAGTCATTTGAAGAATTTGTATATGTTCCTTTCCAGGTTGAGTTATACATACCTGCCGCTTTAACAAGAACCCTTACCTCAGTAATACTTCCTAAATCAGAAGCAGTTCCGTATAAAACTGGAACATAGTTGTAATATCCTTGAGCTGGTGATGTTGTTTGAGCAACTGGAGCCTGATTATCGAATCTAACTGTAATACCTGCACCAGGTGGAAAATCTGATGCAGTTGGCTCTGAATATGGCGGTCCAAACTCTTTATTTAATGAAAGGTCATAAGCATAACTTATAACAAAATAATCCTTTGTCCCAAGCGATGATATTGCTGATTGTAGATTTGCTGGAAGTATATATCTCCATGTTACAGTTGACTCACCAACACTATATGGTGTTGTATCTACACTTGCCTCAAACCAAAAAGGATTTAATGACGTAAACCCGCTTCCATCCCACCAGTTCCCACCGCTTATTTGTATTGCAACCTTAACAGTATATGTTCCAAGTTTTGCCTCATAGTTTCTTTGCCCATATCTCTCATCGCTTGCATAGCCAGTTATCTCGGTCCAGGATGATATATAAACATTGTTAAGTGGATATGTTATAGCAGATGTCGGTTTTTCCACATCATAATAGATTGTCTTTGAAACAATAGTAGAGGTATTTCCAGATATATCAAACGCCTTTGCTTCTATCTTATACTGCTTGTCATTTTCAAAATAAAGATTTGATGAGTTATATAACCAGGATGAAGTAGAACCGCCATTATAATCAAGCCAGAGAGATGAAGCACAAGCAACATAAGTTGTTCCATTGAAACACTTAGAATCGCTAAGGTTAGTTATTGCAACTTGAATATTTTGTGTGCCGGTATTTGGTGATGTTTGAGTATTTGTAGTTGTTCCAGCAATAGGTGTTGAGACCTTAACAGCTGAATAAACAACATTGTTTTGTGGATGTGTAATAGAAATATTTGGCGCAATTATATCATATGTAAATGTATAGGTTGAATAAACACTTGAAACATTCCCAGCATAATCATAACTTCTTGCAACAGCAGTATAAACCCTATCATCAACAAGCATTGATTGATCAACAATATATCTCCAGGTTGTAGAACTAATTCTATCTGTTGGAAGCCAAAATTCATAATTTACCCATCCACTTCCATTCCACCATCTTTCATCTACTCCACTTCCAGTAGATATTTTAATTTCAGTGTAATTAAATCCGGCTAAGTTATCATTTGCCGTTCCAGAGATTTCGGGTAAACTGTTTAGAGCAACTTTTGTTGGCGTTGTTATTAAAACTGTTGGCGGTGTATCATCAACTATAAAGTATCTTACATTATTTGGTCTTGTCTGAGTTGTCTCTTTATTTCCATCACCGCTGTCATCCGCTAATCTTGAATCATCCATTGAAAGAACTTCTAATCTATATTCCCTATCACCATTCCAGGTTATATCTGACAGATAAGTCCAGTTTGCATTTGGTGGATTTGGAGTAAGCGATGTATTTAGCCAGAAGTTTTCAGGTGTTGTTGTTGATACAAACAAAGAGCCATCATAGTAATATGTTGTCCCGCTATCAATATAACTTAATCTTATCTTTGTTTGCGCTATTCCAGCATTATTTTGTGTGTAATAATCATCATAAGCAATACCATTTAATCTTGAGTTAGTTGCAGATTTTCCTATATTTGCAGATTTATATCTTCCAGCACCTTCAACAGAATCATCTGCTGGCAGTATAATTGTTGACCTTGGCGCTACTTTATCTATGTTTATAACAATTGATGAAACATCAACAGTAAATGTTTGAGTAACATTTCCTGCTTTATCAACACCTCTTACAAGAATATGATATTTTAAGCCAGTAGTTCCAGGAGTAAACTTAGAGTCAAGATTTGCTGGAGCAAAAACAAAGTATGTTGCATTTGGACTCAATGTCCCATAATTTTTCATACTTATCCAGTGAGTTGATATACTTGTATCATTGAAATCCATTACTGATTCATCAAACCATAGAGGTGGATTTCCTAACTGCCTTATTGCAATCTGAATATCATCGTTTGAATCACTCCAGTTATCAGATGCGCTTCCAATAATCTGTGGCAAATATCTTATTCCACTCTTATTTGAATCAACTGGTATTGCAATTGTTGCTGTTGGGCTTGTCCTATCTATTGTAAAAATAAAAGACGCTGATGTTCCCTCATTTGTCGCTTTATCACCTGCATAAGCAGTGATCTCATAAATTATATCTGGCTCAAAAGCAGCATCATTTTGGAATGCAGTTGTTGTATAATAAAGCGTTCCAACTTTATTTATATCATCCCAATTAAGTGTTGCTGGAAGTTTTGTATAAGGATCGCTTAAGGCAGTAAATGTAGATAATTGCCAGTTCCAATACTTATTATCATCTCTCTTTATTCTAAAATATCCACTTACAACACTTCCATGTGATATATCAGAAACACTTGCAGAGATAGATGTTACAATAACATTGTATTTCTTATTCGGGAAAGAAACACTTACAGATGGTGCACTATCATCTATAACAAAAACATTTCCAACACCAGGTGTCTCCTCCATTAAAAGTGTTTCATGAATCGCTTTTGACTGAACCCTGTATCTTCTGTTATTGGTCCAAGATGGTGCATTAAACGACCAGTTCCCATCTGTAAAGCTATTCACTCCAACAAATCCATTAAAAACATTTGTGCTAACCCATGCGCTTCCATTCCAGCATAAATCATCATTACCACTCCCTTCTGTTAAATCAGGTCCAAAATCAATAATTCTTACTGCAACAGTTGTTGCATAAACAGCAGTTCCTGTAATTTGAGTTAGTGCTGATGATTTAAAATGTGGAATTGTATCATTTGGATTTGTTATAGTTGATTTTGGTGGTGGCGGGAATAATTGAAACTGAATATAAGAATATCCATCTGGTGAAGATGGCTTTGGTGTTTCATTGTTTGCTATATCAATTGCTTTTGCAAATATTCTATAATATATTCCATTTTTATCAAGTGCCCAGGTTGGTGTAGATACACCAGTTGCAGTCCAAGTAGTTCCATTAAGAGATGCAGTATAAAAAATCTCACTTGTAGCATCCCACGCTCCACTTGCACTATTCCACCAATAACCGGTATTACAGCTTGAATCGTTGCATTTAAAATAAGAAACCTTTACACTTGAAACGCTTCCAGGTGGAGCATCACTTGCCTGACCAACAACACTTGATACAACAACATCAAGCACCAAGTTATGTGCTGGCCAGGTAACAGTTGATACTGGCGGTGTGAAATCAGCTTTTACATTTGTAACAGTGGAATATACAACCTGAATATTTCCAGCCAAATCAATAGCATATGCATCTATATCATATGTCTCACCGGTTGCCCAGGGAGAAGCATTTAAATACCAGAAGGTTGCATCAGGACTTAAATATCCATATGTCTTAACATCATTGAAAACACTTGAACTAACCCACCCATTTGATGCACTTGACCAATAGGTAGAGCTGTTATTATTTTTAATTCTAACATAAACATTTGAAACCTTTCCAGGTGGATTATCAAAAGATGTTCCACTAACTTTACCAGTTTGACTTACATAACCATCAGTTATTGGATATGTAATAGTTACCGTCGGCTTTGATATATCATAAATAAACTTTCCTTTCAATCCAAAGCCACCGCTTTCATAATTTGTAGCATTATCCTGTGCTCTTGTATAAACATAATAAGTTGTTCCATCAGTAAAGGCAAGATCACTTATTGCCTTTGACCAATTATTATAAGGCGGAGCGACATAAATATTCTGTTCAGTTGTCTCCCAAGAGCCACCAGACCACCAATAAGTTGTCCCTGAAACAATTTTTCTTAACTGAATATAAAGATTATTTACACCACTTCCATTCGATGGATCTGCTGCAGTTCCTTGAAGTGTTATGGGAAGTGTATTTACATAACTTCCATCTGATGGTGATGTTACAGTTGAAATAGGTGGTATATCATCAAATTTAAATGTAAATGTAGAATAAACAGTATCCATATTTCCAGAAACATCAAAAGACCTTGCCATAACAGTATAATCATGGTTTATTGAAGAGGTCCATGTAGAGTCACCTATATTATAACTCCAAGAAGCACTTGATGTATAAAATGCTATTGATGGAACAACCCATGGAGCACTCTCTTTTCCACTACAATCCACCCATACAGGATTTGAAGTTGGGTTATAACATTTATTCATCGTCTCATCATATATTCTAAACTGAACATTTGAGATTGCTATATTATCGCTTGCAGTTCCTGTTATTGTTGAAAGTGTATTATGATAAGGAGCATTTGGAAGTGTAATTTGAGTGGTTGGTTTTGTATTATCATGAGTTATATAAACACCAACATAGGATGGAATATCAGATTCATTTGGCTCACCTGTGGAAGGTCCATATTCTCTATTTAATGCAAGGTCATAACCCCAGTTTACAATTCTATACTGAACTCCTTGATTGTTAGAATCAGTTAAATAATTTATAAGATTTGAAGAGAAATTATAAACCCATTTATTTGGTGTTGTTGTAGTTGTATTTCTTGCCTCATACCAGATAACAGTTGCGCTATTAAAATCTCCAGTTGCTTCATCCCACCAACCAGCTGGTGCTGTAATTCTTTTTATTGCAACCTTAACTGTATAAGTTCCAAGTTTTGCTTCATAATTTCTTGAGCCATATTTTTCATCTGATGCATCTCCTGTAACACTTGTAATGCTTATAACATAACCCGATTTAGGCCAATTTATTGTTGTTGTTGGTTCTTCTATGTCATATTTTATTGTAACAGATGCTATACTGCTATCATTTCCTGCAATATCCTTTGCTTTTGCTTGAATTTGATATCTATGATCATTTTGATAAACTAAATTTGCGTTATAATTCCAACTTGAAGTACTTCCGCCTCCACTAAGCCAGTATGGACAGGACTGATTAAATGCTGAGATACCATCAAAACACTTAACTCCTCCGGCAGCATCAAGGTCTGAAATGCTAACGCTTACAGTGCTTACACCGGTATAAGGAGAGACCTGTGGATTTGATGTTGTTCCAGTAATTGGTGTTGAAATCTTTATCCCAGAATAGACGACATTATTTAATGGAAATGTAATGCTTACATTTGGACCTGTTGTATCATAAGTAAATGTATAAGTTGAATAAATGCTTGAGTAATTTCCTGCATTATCAAGTGCTCTTGCTTCAACAGTATATACAGTATCATCAACAAGCATTGATTGATTTACTGAATATGACCATTGCGTCTCATTTATTTTCGTTCCGCTAAGCCAGGTATTTGGATCAGTCGTCCAGCCGCTTCCATTGAAATAGTATTTGGTTGCACTTCCTGTGCTTATTCTTATATAAATGCTATTAAACCCGCTTAAAAGTGCATTAACTGTTCCAGAAATCTCAGTTATTGAGTTTAAAGCATTTGAAGTAGGCGAAGTTATTGAAACTGTAGGCGGGGTTGTGTCATAGATAACTGTAAATTTAACTTGTGGTGTCTCAGTGTTTCCTAAATAATCTATTCCAAAACTTGTTATATCATACTCATGATCACTAATCCAGTTTGTCATAGGATAATACCAATTAGCCCAATCATTTGATGTTAATGCATCAAGTGTTGATATACTCACTACCCAGTTTGTTCCATTAAAATACTTACCTTCCGTCTTATCATAAATCACTAATTTTACACTGCTCTGTCCTCCAATCATTCCGGCATTATTTAAAGGTGGTGATGGCAGATCATTCGCTGTCCCTGCTATCTGTGTTATATTGTTTGTTTTCGCTTTATCAGGTATTGTTACAACCGTCTGTGGCCCTGTATTGTCAAATATAAATGAAACTGAACTTATTCCAGTTGTAAATGTATCCTGAATATTTCCTGCCTTATCTTTTGCCCTTGCAATTATTTGATATTTATGCCCACTCTGCCAAATATTTCCTACTGTATACTCCCAACTTGATGTATATACCTTAAAGTTTGATGTCGTCTCAGTTGAGAGCCATAAATCAATATATCCCCAGTTGCTCCCATTATAAATCTGAACCGGATCTGTGCTTAAGTCCTTTATCTTTATCTCAACTCGCTCAACAACCCCAGGTGATATGTCCTCGTTGCCACCATTTATTATCGCAAGATTATTATATTTACCATCATTTACCGGCTGCGTAATCGTTGCTGTCGGCTTTGTTATGTCATATACAAACTGAACCTCTGGTGTCTCTGCACTTATATTTCCTGCAAGGTCTTTTACCCTTGCTTTTATACCATATATGTAATTTGTCTGGAAAACTAAATTACCTGTTGACCAATCTACATTTGTCCCAGCCAAATTATTCGCACTTAACCAGGTCTGGGTATTAAGTGTAAATGTTGAGCCATTCCACCATTTGCCTCCAATCTCTCTCAATGTAAATTCTACTGAATTTGCCCCTATACCTATCGTGTCTGTCGCTGTTCCACTTGCTGTCGTTATATTATTGTAATGCAATAAATTTGTCGGATATGTTATGCTCACTGATGGCGCTTGTGTGTCATATGTAAATAATGACTCATTTGTTCCAAGTGTAAAGACCGTCTCCTCGTTTCCTGCAAAGTCAACTGCTTTTGTCCTTACCACATACTGCCTTCCATTTTGATATGTCGGCGTTGATGCCCCTGTTAAATACCATGTGCTTCCGCTTTGATACGTCCCTTCATAATATATCGGTGTCGTCGAGTTAAATGTTGATGCACTTACATTCCAATATAACCCACTGTCTGCCTCCCTTATCGCAAAATATACCTTGCTTATTCTTTTCCTTATAGCACTAGGCCCATTTATATACTCATAATCGCTATCATATGCAGTTGCATATAGCGTTCCAAGTTCATTCCCAGCTCCACCATACTTCCCACCATTTACAGGCACACTAACTGTACTCGTCGGCTTTACCGAATCATATACAAAATAATTTGAACTTATTCCAACACTAAAACTATCCTGCGTCAATACTGGATATGCATTATCTTTTGCCCTTGAGACTATCAAATACCCTTTATCCTGCTCCCACGTCGGTAAATTCGTATTTAGCGTATATGTGTAATTTGGAACACTGCCACTTAAATTATTTGCTGCTATATAATACTCACTTTCCTGCCATCCGCTTCCATTGTAATACTGACCAGAACTAAGATCTTTTATAAGTATCTCTACACTACTTACACCTGAGGTCTGATCATAACCTGTCCCAGTTATTGATGTTATCAAAACATTGTAATGTTTTGAATTTATCGGATGTGTTATTGCACTTGTTGGACTTGAGTAATCAATCCAGAATAGTTTTGGTCCATTTCCCGGATATGACTCAATATTTTGTGCTAAGTCCCAGCCACTTGTCTGAACATAATATGATGTATTGTCTATAAGCCCTTGTGTTATGTTTATACTCCAACTCGTTGTCTCTGAAGCGTTGTTATCTGTCTCACCTGATACAAAGTCACCATTTATACCTGACCACCAGTATCCATCGCTCAGACGCTTTATCTTCACTTTTACCGTTGTAACCCCACTTCCACCTGGATCTGTCGCTATCCCTGATATCGTAAGCGGCGCTAATTGCGAGATATACTGAGCTGTTGGAACTGTCACAATTGATATTGGCGCCTGATTGTCAAATCTAAATACCACCGTCGAATATACACTTGAATAATTCCCTGCTCTATCAAGTGAGCGCGCGTTTATCTCATAATCAAAGCCACTTGTAAAAAGAATTCCACCAGGTGTTCCAGTTGCAAACCATTCTGAATAGACACTATCATTTATGCTTGAGACAATAAACCATGCTGAGTTTGGATCTGATATGGTATAATTGCTTCCATCCCAGTATAAGTTTGCTGTGTTATGCTTTACCCTTATCGATACATTATATACAACCCCATTCGTATTCGTATCGCCTGATGTTCCTCTTATATATGCTAATGAGTTTACATAGTTCAAACTTGGTACCGTTATACTTACTGTTGGTCTGTCTGTGTCATATAAAAATTGCTGACTTAATACATTTGACTCGTTTCTTGCATTATCCACTGATTTAACCTTAACCAAATAATATGTATTTGATACCCAGTTAGGTGTTGATGTATATACCCAATTTGGCCAATTATGCGATGTGTCATTGTTGTATATCTCAGATGGCGAGTTAAATCCACTCCCATCCCACCAGTTCCCACTTGGCGGATTTATCTGTATCGCTATCTTAGTATTTAACATACCTGAAAAACTATCATTTGCTTGCCCATTTATCTGAGTTAGCAAGTTCAAATAGCCTGTTGATGGATTTGATAGTGTTATAGATGGCGGTGTCGCATCATAGTAAAAATAACTCGTTGTATAATCACTTAAGTTCCCTGCATTATCATATGCCCTTGCTACCACTTGATACTGCAATCCATCGCTAAGTTTGCTCCTTAATGTCGTTGCATCATAACTCCAATTAGCACCCCCTGCATATAGCCAACTACTTACACTTAATGTAAAATCATTCCCATCAAAATACTTGTTGTCACTTAACCTAAGTATTGTTATCTCACTCCTTGAGATCCCAAATGAATCAACTGAATTCCCACTTATACTATCAAGATAATAATCAACCTCACTTGAGTTTGTTCCATAATACCTTCCATTTACCGGCTTTGTTATTGAAACAATCGGCTTTTGTGTATCATATACAAATGTCACCGTCGAATAAATACTTGAGTAATTACCTGCTCTATCCAATGCCCTTGCTACTATCTGATATGTCGTTCCGTTTATAAGTCCACTAAGCCCCGTCCAACTCCAACTGGATTGATAAATTATATTAGCATTGTATGTCCCAATTAGCTGCCAATTTCCTGCACTCCAACTTGAAACCTTTATCTCAACTCCATTAAGCCCACTTAAACTTGCATCAGCATTTCCACTTACTACTGGCGTATAGTTCAATTTAGAGCCATCAGTCGGCGTCGTTATTGAAATCGTAGGCGGTGTATCATCAACAATAAATTTCACTGAAACATAAGGATATATCTCCTCATTTCCATCGCCGGTATCATCAGAAAGTCTTGAGTCATCCATTGATTTTACTTCAAGTGTGTATTCTTTATCACCACTTGGCCAATTAACATCCGTCATATAATCCCAGTTCTTTGTCTTACCAGTACCACTTACTGATGTATTAAGCCAAGCACTCTCTGATGAGATATTTACAAACGATGTTCCGTTATAGTAATATGTTGTTCCACTATCAATATAACTCAATCTTATCTGTGTTCTTACAACACCGGCATAAACATTATCAGGATAATCGGTTGCAGTTCCTGAAAGTTGAGTTGAGTTTGCTGTCTTTCCTATCAAAGAACTCTTATATGCTCCATTATTAAGCGGTCTTGATATAGCTGAAACTGGTTTATCTTTATCAACTTTTATTGTCTTTGATGAAATACCAACACTGAATATTTCCTGTTCATTTGTTGCAACATCTCTTGCTTTTACAAGTATCAGATATCTATAATCGCTTGCAAGTTGTGCATTCAAATTTGCTGGATTATAGTAATAATAAGTCGCATTAGGACTTAAATAACCCGCAGCAGTTACATCAATCCAATTTGGTATATCTCCAGTTATAGTAAATCCACTTCCATCCCACCATACAGGTGTTGGTGCAAGTTTTCTTATTGCAATATAGACCTTTGAGTTTGCATAATTATCTGATGCATTTCCTTCAATCTTTGTAAGTTCCCTTATTCCGCTGTTATTTACATCAAAAGGTATTGTTATTGTTGCAGTTGGTGAGGTTCTATCAATTGTAAATGTTTTCTCTGATGCAATTCCTATATTTCCTGCTTTATCTATTGAATAGAGTTGAACAACATAACTCCTGTTTTCCTCCCAAGCAAGTCCATTTACAAAATAATCAGTTGTATATGTTGCAATTCCCGAATTAAGTGTCGCAACTAACTGACAATCAGCGCCACCAGTTCCACAACTTGCAGTAAATGTAGAAAGCTTCCAGTTCCAATACTCATCTGCTTCAGAGCGCTTTACCCTAAAATATGTATTTACTATAACCCCAGGGCTTACATCGCTAACACTTCCAACAAGCGTATCAATATTCTTATAATAAGAAAGCGATGGCGTAGATATCAAAACAACAGGCGCAGATGAATCAATTATAAACTCACGACCAGCTGACTCTGGCTCAGTTAATCCATTACCTGTATGTTCAGCTTGTGATTTTACTCTGTATTTTCTATTCCCATTCCAACTTATACTTGAAATTGACCAGTTAGTTCCATCAAAACTATCCACATAAACATACCCAGTTGTCCCAGGACTAACCCAAGAGCTTCCATTCCAGGCAAGGTCATCGCCGGTTCCTTCTGTTAAATCAGGACCATAATCAATTATTCTTACCTTAACACCTGTCGCATACTGAGCAGTACCACTTATTACTGGCGTTGGTGATGGTTTCCAATGTGGAACAGTTGCATCTGGGCTTCTTATTGTACTTGTTGGTGCAGGTGTTCTTAACTTAAATTGAATATAACTTGTTCCAGCCGCTGGATTTGTTGGCTTTGGTGTTATATTTCCTGCTTTATCTATTGCTCTTGCAAAAATTTTATAATCAATACCAGCAAGCGTTGTATACCAGTTTGGTGTAGACGAGCCTGTTGCAGTCCAACTTGTCTGATAAACTGTCGCATCGAAAAACATCTCGACATCAGAGTTCCATCCGCTTCCATCCCAGTACTTCCCGGTGGTACCCACTCTCTGATATGACAACTGAACCTTATCAATCTGACCTGGTGGTAAGTCGCTTACATCACCATCTATATGAGTAACTGGTATATCATAATCACCACCATGAACAGGCCAAGTTATCGTTGATGATGGAGCATCAAAGTCAGCTTTTACATTTGCTGATGTCGAATAAATTATCTGATAATTTCCAGCTAAATCAACTGCATAAGCATCTATCGTATATGTCCTTCCACTCTCCCATGGTGATGCATTTAAATACCAATATGTTGCATTAGGGCTAAGATATCCGTTTGTAACAACATCATTAAACACACTTGAACTAACCCACCCACTTCCAATCTGATAATACAAATTATCATCCCTCTTTATCCTTACATATACATTTGCTACCTTTCCTGGATAATTATCCGCCGCTATACCAGTAACCTTTCCCGTCTGACTGACATAACCATCTGCAGAAGGATATGTTATAGTTGCCGTTGGTCTGTCCAATTCATAAATAAAAGTTATTGTGGTAAACACAATTTCATTGTTTGTTGCTTTATCTGTTGCTCTTGAAGCAACAAGATAAACTCTTCCTGGCTGCCAGAAGTTTGCGGCTGCAGCACCACTTTGTGGCGTATTAAAATACCAGGGCTCATAATTTGAATTAAAACTTCCATCTGATGCAACTGCATCAGGCCAATCAGATATATTTGAGTTTGGATCTGCACTTGACCAGTTCTCCTGAGTTCTACTCCAGTAATATGTTGTACTTTCACCAAGGTATGGATTTGGTAATCTTAAAATCTTTAGTTTAACACCGCTTATCTGACCTCTAACATTATCTTGTGAGTCCCCTGTAATCTGAGTAAATTTATAATTAAAATACTGATTATTTGAAGGATAAGTTACATAAGAATTTGGTGACTCAGGATCTGCTACATAAGTGTCATAAACAAAACTTACAGTTGAAAGTATTCTTTCATAATTTCCCGCTTTATCATATGCTTTTGTAATCAATCTATATTCTATCGTATGTTGCCAGTTTGGCGAATTAAATGTAAATGTCCCAGAACTAACACCAACAAAATTTGTATCAAACCAATGAGCATCATCTAAAAGATCCCCATTATCCCAGTTAGATGGATTGGAATTTCCGTTATATGTCTTATTGTTAATCTTGTCATAGATATGAATCTTAACTTTATCTATAACAGGAGTATATGAAACACTTGAGTCCTCATCTGATGCAACTCCTTGAATTTGTGGAAGATAATTTTTAAAATCTCCATCTGCCACATTAGTTAAATAAGAATTAGGTCTCTCAGGTGGTCCAGCATTATAAACATCAAATACAAAATCAAAGAAATTAAGATTTGCATAAATACCATTTTTCTCTCTATTGCCTGATGGTGGCGGATTGTTTCCTGGCTCAGCGCTATCTCTTGCCTCAGTCCTTACTCTAAATGTCCCACCACCACTCCAAGAACACCCACCTCCGCTACCTGTAGAAAATAATATACTGGTCGTATCAAAAGACCATCCATACGCAGTTAAAACTCCGTTATTTTTTACAGGCCCTAAATCATTTCTCCATATCTTATTTGCATCATCCCAGAAGCAACCCTGTCCTGGCAAATCAATTTTTTCAATATAAACATAAACTCCAGCAAGATTCCCGTACGGAGATGGTGGATACTCATTTACAAGCCCTTGAATTAATGAAATATTATGAAAATAATTTGTCTGAGTAGTTGATATTTCAATCCCATCCTGTGTAAATTTTGTAACTGTTGAGGTTGGATATGAAACATCATAATAGAAATCTCTTTGATTTACACCAGGAGTAAATGTATTTTGAATATTTCCAGCATTATCAACAGCCCTTGCTTTTATTCTATACTGATTATTTTCCTGCCAGTTTATGGAACTTGAATTATAACTCCAGTTTGGATACCCACCATTTATTCTTACATATGTTGAAAACTCTGATGTATATGCCTGCCAATTGCTTCCATTCCATACATACTGCGGAGCACCAGCAGGATATGTTATCTCTATATCAACATATGCAATCTGCGAAGCAAGTGGTGAGTCAGACGCATTACCTGTTATCTGAAGAACCTGATTTCTATATGCTGATGCTGGTGATGTTATTGTTGCAGATGGTGGTGTTGAATCCACTGTAAAACTATTTGAAGAACTTCCAACAATAAAATCCGTCTGCCAGTTACCAGGTATAGATGAATCTTTTGCAATTGATACAATTAAATAATCAGCCCCATCCTCAAGTTGACCCGGAAATGTATATGTCCAACTGCTTGGCCAGATCTGGGCATCAGGAAGGTCGTCATAACTTGGATTTCCGCTCTGCCAGTCGCCTCCATAATAACACTTACCAGCATTTACACCCGTTTTTGCGCAAAGTTTTATTTTTACTTTCCCACCAATTGAAGGTCCAATTCCTGAATGCGCGTCATAATATGTTCCATAAAAGGTAGGATTTGATTTTGGCGCAATGCCAAGGTGCTGGGGATATGTAATAGTTGATGTTGGCGCTGTTACATCAAGAAAAAATATTGAAGATTGAAGCGGTTCCTGCTCAACCAGATTTGTTGGTTTTGTTTTATCTGTTGATCTTGCTCTTATTGTAAATGAAGAACCACTAATACTACCCCAGTTTGATGTATTGAAATTTTTAATCCAATTTACATTTGCTTGATTAAAAGGAATTAATGGCGAGTCAGCATTAAGCCATGTTTCACTAACATTTTCAAAAGCACTGCCGCTCCAGTATTTATTATCAGAGTTTCTTTTTATAGATACCTCTGTTTTATATAGTTTTTGGTTATTGTTATCAGAAGCGTTTCCTGTAATCTGGCTTAAACTACTATACCATTTCCCGTTTTGCGGCGCGGCTATTGTTGAAGTAGGAGAAGAAGTATCTATAACATAAGTTCTTTTAAGCGAAATATCCCGGACATTTCCTGCAATATCTTCCGTCTTTAGATATATCTCATAAACCGCATTATTATTTTGAACTGATGGGGCATTAAAACTCCAATTATTTGTCCCAGTTGTATTAAACCAGTAAACAGTATCACTATTAAATCCACTTCCATTCCAATACTTACCAGTTCCTACATCTTTTATAGCTATAGATGTTATTTTGACTATAAAAGTATCCCAAGCAGTCCCTGTAATCTGAGAAAATGGCGAGTACTGCCCACCATCTTCATCAGGCCAGGTTACGCTATTTTGTGGTAGAGTATTATCTATAACAAATGTATTTGTTGAAGCATTTGGCTGCCAGTTTGTTGCTTTGTCTTGAATCTGAACTGAAATATAATATGTTGTCTGGTCCTCATCAAACGCTTTTGTAGAAATTGAAATACTCCAGTTCCAGTTTGCAACAAGAGTTGGTGGAGTTATAACTTTTTCTCTATATTCATTTACCCAGACCTCATTATCAAAATCCCAGTAATAACCCTGTTTAGTCGGGCTACCAGCGCATTGCAATCTTATAACCGCTTTATTTATCCTTCCGGGATCTGTGTCAGTTGCAACTCCTGAAATAGTCACAGTTGATTTTGTATAATCAATTTTTAAATAACTCTGATTTGATGGTGTTGAAATATCTTTTGGATAACTAACACTCCCATTTGGATTTGTTTTATCATAAACAAAATCGCTTGTTGTTAGATTTGTCTGAGTATTAAAAGCCCAATCAATAGCCCTTGCATATACCCTATACTTATGCCCATCGCTCCATATACCATCAATATTTCCCCATCCACTTGTATCCCAGGGATTTACTCCTGTAACATCATTCCAAACATAAGTTCCACTTGAAACCCATCCTGTTCCTCTTTGATAATACTTATTAGCAGTTATATCATAAATTGCTATCTGAACTTTTTTAAGTCCGCTTACATTATAGCCAACCCCATCTGTAGCAGTACCATTTATCTGAGTAAGTTGATTATAAAACTCATTATTAGTTGGTGTAGAAATATATGCCGTCGGCGGAGTATAATCCCTATCATAACAAAGAGCATACGGCTCAGCCCTATATGTACCCTGCCAGTAGAAACCATCATAAAGTGTAGGCGCCCACGGCGTATCAAATGTTCCTATCTGTAATGATGGATTTGGCCATCTATATATTCTTAACTGACCACGATCATTGATTACCACAGCATACATCTCATTTGTATTAGGGTCATTAGTATCTGTATAAAGTGAAACACTTCTTACAACAGCACCGGTGGTATCATTACCAGTAACTTTTGTGCCCCAACCAACACCTGTTCTGTAAACAGTGTGTCTCAAATTAGCATTACCATCAGTATAAGCCACTATCAAATCTCCACCACCACCTTCCCAGGCAATATCAAACTGCCTGAAATCATAATTTGAAGAAGCATCCGGATCTAATCCCAGAGCAGTTAAATTAGTTAATTGATTACCCCAGCTTTGTGTCTGGCCATCAAATATCATTGCAGTTAAATACTGATTACCTTGAGCAACAGCCATACCTATTCTTCCGCCAGCACTTACATTAGACCTGTCTGAAGCTAACTTTATCCATCTAGCCAAATCTGTGTTGGTTCCTGGATCCAGATTTGGAGCTACCCTTTGTGCGCTCCAGGTAGCCGATGTGGAATACCATATTCTATAATACGGCGTCTCCTGCGCTGCATTATCTCCCCAGACAACAAGTCCCATATAATATGGCTCATAAGTATAGGCAACATCAAAATTCTGTGTGTAGTTTATAAGACCAGCAATATTAAGTGTAAATGTTATTGTTGAAACAAAAGTAGTTCCATTCCATACAGCGCCAAATAAATCATAATTTGAATCAAAAACAACAAGTATTGCTTCCTGACTATCAGGATTTGGATTTGCCTCTAATCTTACCCATAGAGGCGTTCCACTTCCAGGCCAGTTTGGAACTGGTTGCGGATCACTCCATAGAGTAGCGCCATCCGCTTTTGTTCTGTATTTTGGTGTAGTAGTATTGTCTGAATAAACTATCAACGCATTTCCTGTCTTACTTTCATATACAAAATCAAAACCACGCTTTAAATCATTACCACTTACAGCATCTATTGATGTTGTTATTGTTTGTGAAGAGACAAAACTTGTTCCATTCCAGATTTGAGAAACTATCCATCCTAAATTGTTCTGTGTAACAAGTAATTTTTCATTTCTTTTAGGACTTGCCTTAAACTTAACATATCTTGATGAACCACCTGTATCAAGAGTATAAGAATTTACTCCATCCCAGTTACTTGTGCCTGGCTCTGCGCTTCTATATCCAACTCTACTATCATTTCCACCGTAAACAGCAATATTATCATTGAAATCAAAATATTGATTGTTATTATTTGAGGCATATGGATTAACCATAAGTGGTGATTCCCAACTTGAGCCATTCCATCTTTGTGAATAAAGCCATCCAAGGTCATTTGTTGCAAGAAGCAAAATATTATTTGACCCTGGCTCCCTGTAAACCTTAATCTGGTTTACTTGCGAACCACCTATATTACCAGCATTACCTTCTGCGCCTAAAGCATTTGGAAGTGTTAAAATTCTATACTTTGGCGTTGTAAGACCACTTTGCGCATATGAAAGCACTATCGCACTTCCATTATTATACCAATCAAGCCCTATTGTAGGAATATAACCAACACTTCTATTCGCATTCGTAAAATTATTTGTATTCCATGTATTAGTCCAAGAACCTGCACCACCACCTTGAAAGATACCAAGCGCTGCCCTTGGAGTTAACTGTTGGGCAAAAACTGCTATTCTATCACTATTTCCAGAAGGATCAGGTTTTGCTACAAGCCAGCGCCAAGAATTATTTTGAGGGTTTATATTACCACTATACGTCCCTCTGGCAAACTGATTAGTGCTAGTACTCCAATAAACAACTTGAAAATTGTTTGATATTCCAGCAAAAATATAAAAAGTACTCGTTTTAGATGAGAAAGCAATATCAAAACTACGCCAAGTAGCAGCATTTTCAAGTGCATCACCCATAAGTGATGTCCCGTTTGTAATATTTGTGCTGCTTCCCCAACTTGAACCATTCCATCTTAAAGCATATAACTCACTAGCTGCATCTGCAAAAACTGCAAAAATCTCTTGACTGCCTGCTTTGGGATTTGCTTCTAATCTTATCCAATAGACATGTTGGTTATTACTGTTTGTTTGATAAGGCATCTGACCCCTTAAAGTCCATTGTGTCCCATTCCAGGTTGCCCAAGCAGTAGTAATCTGTCCGCTAGCAGATCCATTTGAAAAAACAACTATTGCTGTACTTGTTGCTGTTTCATATGCTGCATCAAAAGGCATTCTATATAAAGGGGCAATTAGCCCAGTAGTTGGAAACGTCTGAAGTATAGTAACATTACCCCAGGAAGTTCCATCATAAACTTGACCAACAATTTTACCAACATTTCCGACATAATCAAAAATCATAGCAACTAAAATCTTCTCATTAGGTCTTGGACCATTTGGCGGAGCTGATATTATTTTTGCAGCATATACAACACCTTCATGACCAATTACTTCCTGAGCATAATCTACATCAGACCAACTTCCAACATTAGGATCCCAGGTTTTATACATTGGCTTTGTTTGAGTTATATTGTATGCAACCTGTGGTCTTGAATTTGATGAAAAAGAAATACCAAAAAATACAAATACATAAATTAAACTAACAAATAACTTTAAAAATAAACCTTTAAATTTTTTATAACTCTCTTTGCTCATAAAATTTTAATTTTTTTTCACATTTTTAACTTTATTTGTCTCAACTTTTTTTCCTTTTTCATTATTCTTTTTCTCTTCAATACCTATCTCTTTTTTAAGCTTCGAATCATTTATGTTTGAACCCTTAATTTTTTCAATCTCTTTTTTTGCAAAATCGCCTTTCATATTTTTAAGTTTTCTAAAAGCAATAACTCTTACCTCGCTATCCTCATTTTCATTTAAAACAATATCTGATATCTCCTTAACAACATCACTACTTTCAATAACACTTAATTTATCTAATGCTGTTATTTTTAAATTCTTGTCTTTTTGAGTTTTAAAATTCTTTAAAACTTCTTTTCTAAAACTTTCATCTTTTAAACTCTCTTCATCTACTTTATTTAAGGCACTTAAGGCAATCTGTCTGTTTGAACTTGAAAGAGAATCCTCAACTATCTTAAATGCCTCAGTTGATTTTTTGATATTAATATTTTCAATTATCTCCTTTTTTAAATAATTATCCTTCTCAATCTTATAATGCTCAACAAGAATTTTTACTGCTCTCTCATCATCAATCTTTAAAAGTTCATATATTGACTCAAGCCTTTCTTTTGCAGATGTGCTTTTCAAAACCTCACTCAAATAATTTATTTTTTTAATATTCTCATCTATTTTTAAATCCTCACCATAAACATATCCAAAAAACAAAGAAAAAACAAACACAGCAATAAAAATTTTCATCATTTTCATCACCTTTTCTTTTCTATTCATTTTTATTTCATTCATAACTTCATCTCCGCTTCTAAATCCCCCTTTTTAATTTCTCCCCCTTTGTAAAAGGGGGGATAGGGGAAATTTTTTATTTTTAAAATCCCTCTTTCTATTTCTCCCTTTATTAAAGGGAGATACAGAGGGATTTATTTATTTTTCTAAATCCCCCTTTTCTTTTCCCCCTTTATCAAAGGGGGAACAAGGGGGATTTTGTTTTTCCCCCTTTACAAAAGGGGGGAAGGGGGGATTTTTTCTTTTTTTCAAATACCCCTTTTCTTTTCCCCCGACGTTACGTCGGAGGATTAAGGGGGATTTCATATCTCATTCCACATCTTTTCTAAAACAGAATCTATATCCCTCAAAACATCTACATCAGAGAACCTTAAAACTTTTAAACCTAATCCACTTAAATAATTATCTTTTATCTTGTCCTTTTCTTCTCCTGTTTTTAAATAATACTTTCCACCATCTAATTCTATCACAAGTTTTGCTTTCGGACAATAAAAATCAACTATATAATTCCCTATCGGCTTTTGTCTATAAAATTGTAACCCTTTTATCTGTTTCATTCTGATTCTATACCATAGTTTTCTTTCAGCATCAGTCATCTTTTTCCTCAATACTCTTGAAAACTCTTTTAACTTCTTATTATATTTTAACATCTTACTCTCCAAATCCCCCTTTTAATTTCCCCCTTTGTAAAAGGGGGATAGGGGGGATTTCTCTTTTTTCAAATCCCCCTTTCTTATTCTCCCCCTTTACAAAAGGGGGAAGATAAGGGGGATTTATTTCTAACTCCTCAATCACCTCCATATCATCTTTAGCCTCTATATCTTCCATCTCATCCATATCTTCCATAACTTCTATCTCCTCCAGTCCTCTAATCCTCCAATCCTCTATTCCTCCATCATCTCCTCTCATCTTTTCTTATCTTTTCTTCTATCAAACTTATAAGTTCACTCGCATTATCAAAAAACTTCAAAAGTTCTTCATCATCAACATCAAATACAGGGTCATAATCAGCGTTTTCTCTTAATTCAAAAAGATTTATAACAAACCTGTGAAATTCAGATGATATCTTTCCTTTTTTAGCATATTCTTTCCCAAAATAAGATATTACTCCACTATGTTTTTTAAAATACTTATTCTCTTTAAGAAGCAATGCTTCAATAGCGTAAAAAACAGAATAATAAAGCCGTGATACTGAAATATCTTTATAACCCTTATCAAAAAGTTCTTTTGCAACTTTTAAATTATCATTTGCTTTTTTCAAATACAACTCTAATTTTTCCATAACTCTATTCCTTCATTTTTTATATTCTTAAGCAAACCTGTATCAAATTTCTCATAATCTGATTTATTCTTTATAATTACACTGATAAGCAAATCATAAATATAACACACACTCCAGACGATATCATATATCTTAAATCTTTCCTTTTTGATATCTACATAATCACCTAAAACCACCAGAATATCTATATCGCTATCATCTGTTTGATCACCTCTTGCTTTTGAACCATAAAGTATCACCTTAACCAAATTCTCGCCATAGGTCTCTTTCAACTTCTCTATCAACTCATCTACCGCTTTTTTCTCTATCTCATTTAACATTTCTCACCTCTAACTCCTCACTTTCTCACTTTTTCACATGCTCACCTCTTACCTAAATACTTCTTTGCTTCTTCTAAAAATTCTTTTGCAAGCAATAGCAATTCTTTTGTCTTACTCTCTGTAATATCTGGAACTATTTCATAATCGCTATTTTGCCTTATATCAAATGCATCTCTTAACAATCTACCAAACTTAATATTAAAAATACCTGACTTTATAAACTCTTTATTAAATGAAGAAATAAGTCCTTTATGGGAAGTAAAAATTAAACCCTTTGTTAATAAAAGTGCTTCTACTATATAAAACATAGCATAATAAACTCTTGATGCTGCTATTCTATAGATACCATTCTCTATCATTATTTCTGACGCTTTTAAATCTTCTTGTGCTTTTTTTAATAATTTTTCTATTCTCTCATCCATAAACTTATCCCTTCGTTTTTAACATTTAATATAAGTGGCATATTTGAAATATTAAACTCATCTTTTCTTTTTATAATAAAAGAAATCAAAACTTCATAATTATATTTTGCTTCAATTTCATACACAATCTCAGAAATTCTATCAAATTCTTCATCCCAACTATTGTAATTTCTCAAAACTACCATAATATCTATATCACTATCCTCTGTTTGGTCCCCTCTTGCTTTTGATCCATAAAGTATCACCTTAAACAAATTATCTCCATATGTCTCTTTCAACTTCTCTATCAACTCATCTATCGCTTTTTTCTCTATCTTATTTAACATATTCTCCCTCTTTCAAATCCCCCTTTTTAATTCCCCCGACGTTACGTCGGGGGGATAGGGGGGATTTTCCCCTCATTTCCCATCTCTTACCTACTCATCTCTCACCTCTTACCTCTAACTCCTTCTAACTCTATTTGCAAACCTAAAGGTTTGCCCTACAATTCATCATCCATAATTCATAATCTCTTAATCATCTTTCACTCTCCAACTTTCTCATCACAAAATCTTTTACATACTCCGCCTTACTAATCGCATCATTTGTTTCATCATCCGATGGAAGATAAAAATAATCCGGATATCTTATCTCTGCTGCATATATAGTTAAAGAATCTACGTTTTTGTCAAACAATTCACTAAAACTGTCATCTACCCCTAAACACAATTCTATCAATTCTGAAATATCATGTGTCTTTTTAAATTCAATACTATTCTTAACAAGAAATGCTTTTAAATATTTTTCAACTGCTTGCTGGCAGTGAAAACAAATCATATCATTTGCTGGTTTTTCAGTCATTAACTCATCTCTGGCTATTTTCAAATCATTTTCTGCTTTCATAATCCATCTTTTTATGTTCTCTTCCATATATTCATACCCTCTTTATTAACATAATATGAAATAAAACCAATACAAGTTTTATTTTTCTCAAATATATTCTTTGACCTTATTATGATATCATTACTGATATGTAATTTTGCAAGTCCTCTCTTTATTTTTAGAAAAATATTCATCATATCTGAAAATTCTAACTCATTATCCACAATTACATATATATCAAAATCACTATCCTCTCTATTATCGCCTCTCGCCCTTGAGCCAAATAATATTATTCTATCAACAATAAGACCCGCCTTTTGACACTCATCAAGAATTATCTCTTTTATCTTTTCTAATTTCTCATTGTCGTTCATAAAACCTCTAAAACTCCTCTCTCAAATCCCCCTTTCTTATTCTCCCCCTTTACAAAAGGGGGAAGGGGAGATTTTTCCTTTTTTTCAAATCCCCCTTTTCTTTTCCCCCGACGTTACGTCGGGGGATAGGGGGGATTTTTCTCTCACTCCTCACTTCTCACTTTTTTTACCTCTCACCTCTAACCTCTTACGAACAATTTTTTTAACCTCATCTCTAAAATATTCTTTAACCTTATCCCAGGATACACTTTTTATCATCCGTGGCATAGATTCATCTTCTGCATCATCAAAATAAACAAGACCTTTTAAAACATTATATATATTCGGCTTAACTTTTTTATACTTTTTTTCATAGTATTCTAACAACTTTTCTAAACCTTCCATTTTTGAGATAAAATAAATATCTATGAAATCCCTTTTTGCCCCTCTGTTTGTAATTGCAACAAGTTTCATTGCTGCTATATCTTTAATCGAAGCAAGATTAATCTCTCCAAATTTCTCAAATCTTGAAAGCAAAGGATAATCATAGTAAAAAAGCGAAAATCTAACACCATCAATTTCTGCTTTAATAGTTCTTTTATCAGACATCTCAAGTTGAGTATCAAAGTTATCTTTAAGAAAATCTATCACTTCATTTACTTCAAATTCTTTATTAGTAAAAAAATCAAGATCGTATGATTTTCTATGCCCTATTTGCAAGGCAAGCCCTGTTCCACCAGCAAGATAGATATTATCAATCATTGGAAATCTCTCGCCAAGCTTTTCAATAACTTTTCTTGTTTTTATATCAATAAGAAGCATCTTATTTCCAATCATAAGACCTTTTGACTTTCAAATCAAAAACAACACTCCAAAAGTTAAGCGTTTTTTTATCATATCCCTTCAAATTTAAAAGCGAATATTTTATATCCGAAATATTATATCTCTCAAACATCCACTTAGCTGCCTTTTCATCACCATTTTCAAGAATTCTTTTTATTACAAAAAGCTTATTTTTTTCAGCATCAATACTCTTATAATCCACATCCCAGAAATACTTAATCATATACTTTGGTATCCTATTCATATCCAACTTTTAACCTTTCTCACCTCTTACCTCTAACTCCTTCTAACTCTATTTGCAAACCTAAAGGTTTGCCCTACAATTCATCATCTATAATTCATAATCTCTTAATTATCTTTCACTCTCCAACTTTCTCATCACAAAATCTTTTACATACTCCGCCTTACTAATCGCATCATTTGTTTCATCATCCGATGGAAGATAAAAACCATCTGGATACCTTAATTCTGTTGCATAAACACTGAGTTTATGAACACCCTTTTCTATAAGTTTTAAAAATTCTTTATCAATATCTGCACACAAATCTATCAGTTTAGAAATATTATGTGTCCTACCAAATTCTTTATTTTTGCTTACAAGAAATGCTTTAAGAAGTTTTTCAACCGCCTGCTGGCAGTGATAACATGCAATAGAATTTAATATTCTTTCACTCACGAGTTTTCTTGCTGTAATTAAATCACTTTCTGCTATCATAAGCCATTTATTTACTTTCTCATCCATAAATATTTACCTTCTTTATTTGCATAATAAGAAACAAATCCAATTTCATTTTTATTCTTCTCAAAATTTTCTTTAGTTCTTATTATCAAATCTATCTCTGGTTCAAATTTAACAAGCGCCCACTGAATATTTCCATATAATTCTCTAATCTTAAAAAAATCTGCATCTTCAATAATCACATATATATCAAAATCACTATCCTCTCTATTATCGCCTCTTGCCCTTGAGCCAAATAATATTATTCTATCAACAACAACACCTGCCTTTCTACACTCATCAAGAATTATCTCTTTTATCTTTTCTAATTTCTCATTGTCGTTCATAAAACCTCTAAAACTCCTCTCTCAAATCCCCCTTTCTTATTCTCCCCCTTTACAAAAGGGGGAAGGGGAGATTTTTCCTTTTTTTCAAATCCCCCTTTTCTTTTCCCCCGACGTTACGTCGGGGGATAGGGGGGATTTTTCTCTCACTCCTCACTTCTCACTTTTTTTACCTCTCACCTCTAACCTCTTACGAACAATTTTTTTAACCTCATCTCTAAAATATTCTTTAACCTTATCCCAGGATACACTTTTTATCATCCGTGGCATAGATTCATCTTCTGCATCATCAAAATAAACAAGACCTTTTAAAACATTATATATATTCGGCTTAACTTTTTTATACTTTTTTTCATAGTATTCTAACAACTTTTCTAAACCTTCCATTTTTGAGATAAAATAAATATCTATGAAATCCCTTTTTGCCCCTCTGTTTGTAATTGCAACAAGTTTCATTGCTGCTATATCTTTAATCGAAGCAAGATTAATCTCTCCAAATTTCTCAAATCTTGAAAGCAAAGGATAATCATAGTAAAAAAGCGAAAATCTAACACCATCAATTTCTGCTTTAATAGTTCTTTTATCAGACATCTCAAGTTGAGTATCAAAGTTATCTTTAAGAAAATCTATCACTTCATTTACTTCAAATTCTTTATTAGTAAAAAAATCAAGATCGTATGATTTTCTATGCCCTATTTGCAAGGCAAGCCCTGTTCCACCAGCAAGATAGATATTATCAATCATTGGAAATCTCTCGCCAAGCTTTTCAATAACTTTTCTTGTTTTTATATCAATAAGAAGCATCTTATTTCCAATCATAAGACCTTTTGACTTTCAAATCAAAAACAACACTCCAAAAGTTAAGCGTTTTTTTATCATATCCCTTCAAATTTAAAAGCGAATATTTTATATCCGAAATATTATATCTCTCAAACATCCACTTAGCTGCCTTTTCATCACCATTTTCAAGAATTCTTTTTATTACAAAAAGCTTATTTTTTTCAGCATCAATACTCTTATAATCCACATCCCAGAAATACTTAATCATATACTTTGGTATCCTATTCATATCCAACTTTTAACCTTTCTCACCTCTTACCTCTAACTCCTTCTAACTCTATTTGCAAACCTAAAGGTTTGCCCTACAATTCATCATCTATAATTCATAATCTCTTAATTATCTTTCACTCTCCAACTTTCTCATCACAAAATCTTTTACATACTCCGCCTTACTAATCGCATCATTTGTTTCCTCTACTGAGGGTACATACATATCCCCCGGATATCTCATCTCTACTGCATAAACACTCATCAAATCTATTTGTTTCTCAAAAAGTTCATTGAAATCATTATCAATTTTTATGCATTCATTAATTAAAAAAGAAAGATCATGAGTTTTAGCAATTTCTTTGTTTTTATAAATTAAAAATGCTTTAAGAAATTTTTCAACCGCCTGTTGACAATGAAAACAAACCATATCAGTAACTGGCTCTCTCTCTTTCATTTCATCCTTTGCAATTTTTAAATCGTGATCCGCTTTTACTATCCAGTCTCTATATGTTTTCATATAACCCTACCCTCTTTATTTACGTAATATCCTATATCTCCTGGAAACATTTTTACCTCATCAAAATAATTTTTGTTATAAAATATAATATCATTAGGTATACCTTCAAAAGCAAGAACTCTTTTTATTTTTGTAATAAGAAGTTGCTTTTCTCTAAATTCCATAGTTTTATCTGTCAAAACCATTATATCAAAATCACTATCATCTCTATTATCGCCTCTCGCCCTTGAGCCAAATAATATTATTCTATCAACAACAACACCTGCCTTTCTACACTCATCAAGAATTATCTCTTTTATCTTTTCTAATTTCTCATTGTCGTTCATAAAACCTCTAAAA
>Ga0209691_1000057_pt1 | contig 82219 bp, 72 predicted proteins | sample YNPMSBMetaG_FD_187120 | JGI IMG/M metagenome (GOLD analysis project Ga0209691, IMG submission 187120) | Anoxygenic and chlorotrophic microbial mat microbial communities from Yellowstone National Park, USA - YNP MS-B MetaG (SPAdes) (version 2) ... | reverse complement strand
AGTTTTACATTCGGACGACGGATGTGACGGGGGAAGTGGTGGGGTTACCGGAGGGGGTGGAGATGGTGATGCCGGGGGACAACGTGCGGCTGCGGGTGGAGTTGGACAAGCCGGTGGCGCTGGAGGACGGGTCGCGCTTTGCCATCCGGGAAGGTGGCCGCACGGTCGGCGCCGGCGTCGTCACCAAGATCATCAAGTAGTGTGCAGGGACTGGCACCGGACGCAGGAGTTGTGGTATCATGGCAAAGAAAGCGAAGGCCGACCGGGTCATTATCACGTTGGAGTGCACGGCCTGCCGCGAGCGGAATTACGTGACGCAGAAGAACCGGCGCAACGATCCCGGGCGGTTGGAGCTCCGAAAATACTGTCCGCGGTGCCGCCGTCATCAGGTGCATCGCGAGACGCGGTGAGTAGGGTCCGGCCGGGGCAGTACAGGGTCGTAGCTCAAGTGGCAGAGCAGCGGTCTCCAAAACCGCAGGTTGGGGGTTCGAGTCCCTCCGGCCCTGCCGAGGCACCGAGCAGTTTCTCGCCCCGGCCGGATCGAGCGGAAGGGGCTGAGCAGGGCTGCTCGCCCCTTTTGTCTGTTCCCGAGTTCGGAGCGGTCGGTCAGCGACGAGGGTGGTCGAGATGACAACGAAGACGCAGAGTCCGGCACGGGCGGCGAGCAAAGTGAAGCCACAGGAGCGTCCGGCGAAAAGCAAGTCCGGGCGGCTCGTCGCGCTCCGTCGCTTGATCGCTGATCTGCGGTCGGAATGGCGCAAGATCACCTGGTCGGATCGCGAGACGACCCGCAAGCTGACGCTGCTGGTCATCGGATTGGCCACCGTTCTCGGTCTGATCCTTGGTGCAGTCGATGCCATCTTCGTACGACTCTGGAATCTTCTCGGAGGGCTGTGAGCACGATGTCGCGATCGCTACGAGAGCGCTTGGCACAGAAGCGTGGTGCTGTTCGAGAAGGTGATCAGCAGGGGGAATGGTACGTCCTGCATACCTACTCTGGATATGAGAACAAGGTGCGGCAGAACCTTTTGCACCGCGTCGAGACGATGGATGTTGCCGATAAAGTGTTCGAAGTCGTGATTCCCATGCAGGAAGAGATCGAGATTCGCGGTGGTCAGCGTCATACCGTCCAGCGAAAGGTGTTTCCCGGATACGTTCTGGTTCGGATGATTCTCGACGACGAGTCGTGGCATGTCGTTCGCAATACCCCGGGTGTCACTGGATTCGTGGGGGTTGGGAATCGCCCGGTGCCGCTCGACCGGGCGGAGGCGGAAGCGATCATCCGCGGTGCCAAGGCGGAGCAGCCGAAGGTGCGGATGACGCTGTTGCCCGGGGATGTGGTGCGGATCATCGACGGGCCATTCACGGACTTCCGCGGAGTCGTGGACGAAGTGGACAACGAGAAGGGCAAAGTGCGCGTTCTCGTGTCGTTCTTCGGGCGCGAGACACCGGTTACGTTGGACTTCCTCCAGGTCGAGCGGGAAACGTGATCAGAGGCCGCAGCGTAGGCCTCCACGCTGCGGCCTCGTCATGTCTTTGAGCGGGGAAGGTGAGCGATGGCGAAGAAGGTCAAAGCAATCGTCAAATTGCAGTTGCCGGCGGGCAAGGCCACGCCGGCGCCGCCGGTTGGCCCAGCCTTGGGTCAACACGGTGTTCCGATCATGAACTTCGTGAAGGAATATAACGAGAAGACTGCGCATCTCGCCGGACAGATCATTCCGGTCGTCGTCACGATCTACGAAGATCGCTCCTTCACGTTCGTGTTGAAGACGCCGCCTGCTGCCGATCTCCTGCGCCGGGCGGCGGGGATCGAAAAGGGGGCGGCTGATCCCAAGCGCCAAAAGGTCGGTCGGGTAACGCGAGAGCAGATCCGAGAGATCGCGCAACTCAAGATGCCGGACTTGAACGCACGCGACCTCGAGGCAGCTATGCGCATGATCGAGGGAACGGCGCGCAGTATGGGCATCGAGGTCGTGGGCTGAGGAGTCGTGGGAGGAGCTGACTGGCTCCGTTCGGACCACAGGGGGTTGTACCATGCCGAAGCATGGCAAGAAATATCTGGAAGCACTCAAGCTCGTCGATGTGACGCGGCGCTACTCGCCCAAAGAGGCAGTCGAACTGGTCAAGAAGGTCGCTCATGCGAACTTCGACGAGAGCATTGACCTCCACATCAAGTTGAACATCGATCCACGCCACGCCGACCAAAACGTCCGCGGGACGGTGACACTCCCCCACGGGACGGGCCGGACACCGCGCGTGTTGGTGTTCGCGGTGGGTGAAGCTGCTCGGATCGCGGAAGAGGCCGGCGCGGATTACGTGGGAAGCGATGACTTGATCCGCCAGATCGAAGGAGGCTGGTTGGAATTCGATGCCGCGATCGCTATGGCCGATCAGATGGGGAAGGTTGGTCCCCTGGGTAGGATCCTGGGGCGACGTGGCTTGATGCCGAATCCCCGAACCGGGACGGTCGTCCGGAATCCAGAAGACTTGCCGGCCGTGATCCGCGAAATCAAAGGTGGCCGTGTCGAATTCCGCAACGATCGAACCGGGAACATCCACCTCCAGATCGGCCGGAAGAGTTTCACTGACCAGCAGCTGCTCGAGAATTTGTACGTCGCCGTGGACGCCATCGCGCGGGCGCGACCGCAAGCCGTCAAGGGCCAGTTCTTCCAATTCATGACCATCGCTCCGACGATGGGCCCGGGTATTCCGTTGGACGTCGCGACTACGGTGGCGGAAGCACGGCAGTTCGTGACGTGATACACTCTGTCGCGATGATGTCGCGCCGATGACAGCTGGGGCGCGTGGCGCTTAATCGATCCAGCCGAGGCGCGGGGAGGACGGACGACAGCGAAACCGCAGTCGCACGCACCCCCTGCGTTCTGACGCAGGGGGTCTCGTTTCGAGAGGGGGTGCTCGTGCCGACTCCGGAGAAAGCAAGACAAATCGAGGAGCTCAGCGAGATCCTGCGTACGGCGAGCCTGGCGATTCTGACCGACTATCGTGGGCTGAGCGTCGCGGACATGACGGCATTTCGTCGTCGGTTGCAAGAACAGCAGGCCAATTTCCGGGTCGTCAAGAATACCCTGACCCGGATCGCTGCTGAGCGGACCGGAACAGAGGTCATCACACCCCTCCTGGAAGGGCCGACCGCGCTGGTCTATTCGATGGGTGACCCAGTTGCGGCGGCGAAGTTGACACTCGAGTTCGCGCGCCAGTCGCGCATTCTGTCCGTGAAGGGTGGACTCCTCGCTAGTCATCTCTTGAATGCTGCCGATGTGGAGGCGCTCGCGACGCTGCCGCCACGCGAGGAGTTGCTCGCGAAGGTGGTCGGTGGCTTGCAGGCACCGCTCTATGGTTTGGTGTCGGTGCTGAGTGGCCCAATACGAGGTCTTCTCTATGTCCTACAGGCGCGCGTGCGCCAGTTGGGCGGTGAGGAGGCTGCCGAAGCTGCGTGAGGACGAGTCGAGTCGGACGGGTGACGGGAGGATCGTACGATGGCAGTTGGACAGGAGAAACTCGAAGAGATCATTCAAGCGATCGAGCAGATGACGGTGCTGGAACTGTCCCAGCTCGTCAAGGCGCTCGAGGAACGATTCGGCGTAACCGCCGCCCCAGTGGCGGTCGCTGCGGCTCCTGCGGCTGGTGCTGCACCAGCTGCGGCGCCGGCTGAGGAAGAGAAGACCGAGTTCGATGTGATCCTGAGCGATGTCGGCCCCAACAAGATCCAGGTGATCAAAGTGGTGCGTGAACTGACGCAGCTCGGGCTGAAAGAAGCGAAGGATCTCGTGGAAGCTGCTCCGAAGCCGGTCAAGCAGGGGGTATCCAAGCAGGAAGCCGAGACGATCAAGCAGAAGCTGGAAGCAGTCGGAGCCAAGGTCGAGATCAAGTAGCGACGATGGGCCGGGACGCTCACTGGCGTCCCGGCCCGTCCCTATGCTATACTGGCAGCGAACTTCGGGGCGTGGCGCAGCCCGGTAGCGCACCGGTATGGGGTACCGGAGGTCGGAGGTTCAAATCCTCTCGCCCCGACTGACTGGGCCGCACCCATGGTGCGGCCTTCTCGCACGAGGGAACGTGGTGACCGCGACAGCAGTGACGCCGATCCGAATTCTCATCGCGGACGACGAGCCGATCATCCGGCTCGATCTCCGCGAACTTTTGACCTCGCTCGGCTATGATGTGGTCGGGGAAGCGGCTGATGGACGCACAGCCGTCGAGCTTGCTCGCAAGCTGAAGCCTGACCTCGTCATCCTGGATATCAAAATGCCAGAAGTCGATGGCATCGATGCGGCAGAAGTTCTCCATCGCGAGCGATTGGCGCCGGTAGTGTTGCTGACCGCCTATAGCGAGCGCGAGCTGGTCGAGCGTGCACGGCGTGCTGGGGTAGCGGGTTATCTCGTCAAACCCTTCCGGGAAAGCGAGATCATGCCGGTGATCGAGCTCGCACTGGCACGTCTCCAGGAGGTGCAACGTCTCGAGCGCCAAGTCGTGGAACTTCAGGATGCCTTGGAAGCTCGCAAGCTGATCGAACGGGCCAAGGGCATCCTCATGCAGGTACATGGCCTGAGTGAGGCCGAGGCATTCCAACGAATGCGCCGACTGAGTATGGATAGCCGCAAGTCGATGCGCGAGATCGCAGAAGCGATCTTGCTCGCCCATCAGCTGGAGAGCAGCACGCGCTCGACCGAGCCCCGAACCTAATTTCTTCACGAAAAGTCCTTTTCCCAAGCAAAAGACGACAGGGACTCATTTTCTCTCGTTGCAGGTCGCTCACGGTGTGGGAGACGGCGTTGGTTGCACTGACCGGAGCGTCACTTGCACCACTTGGGGGGAGAGACGCTCGTACCGAACCTCGGGCGGAAGCGTCACTCGAACGGGAAGCTGATAAATTCCCTGCTCGGCATTCTCGACATCGACGATGACCAGGATATCACCCGGCTTCAGCTGCTCGAGCACGGTACTCGGTCCACTCACTTCGAGATCGACTGTGCTCGGTGTAAGCTCGACGGTGGTCCCCGGACGCGCATTCACCACAGTGATCGGGAGACCTTGAAGTGATCGGGTTTCCTCAGCTCGCCGAATCTGGACGGAGACGTTGACCGTCTTCGGATCCACTGTAACCCCCGAAGGAAGCCTCGATGTATCGATAGGAACGTCCCACAGGATACGAGACTCGCTCCATCCTGACACATCGATCGGCGTGGTCGTGAGATATGGAATGGCAGCGAGTGCTGACTCGGGGCCTTCGATGACGACCTCGTCAGAGGGAAACACTGTCGGAGGACCAGCGAGTTCGTACCCGGGGGCGAGTTTGTCTGCACCGACGATGGTCGGGACAACCCTTCGCACTTGGCCGCGCACGCGCAGTTGCACCGAGACGACCGCCGTCGATGGCTCGACGGTGATACCCGGCACAGTCACACCGTTGGCATCGACTGGGATGAGGGTGACACTCTCCTGGAAACTTTCCGTCCGACCGGCTAGTTGGAGCGGAGCCGTCACGCGGGCGATGTTCTCTACCCGCTGTTGCGGACCCCGCACGATAACCGTCGCTGGGTCAAGAGTTGTGGAGAGCACCTGGAGATTGGGTGGCATTTGGCCAGTAAAGATGACCTCGACCGGCACGTCGCCCCGTTCCACGAGACGGTCGATCTGAACCGTTACTTCCTGGGGAACAACCTCGCGGAGGCGTAATCGGCTGGGAAGCTGAACACGCACTGGCCGGATGTATGTTCCTGGACTGTCGACATCACGCAGATCGATCCACGCTTGGATGGCGCCGCTTTCGAACGATTGGACACGACTCTGCGCACCCTGGATGCGGACGGTTACGGTCGGCAATTCGCTGGTGACGACGAGTTGAGGAGAAAGGCCACGGGGCAAGACAGGCACGTTCGAGATCGTCCGTTGCGTCTCCGGATCGTTCGTCGCTTCGACCCAAGCCCAGAGCCCGAAGGCGAGAACGAAAGCGAGCGCGAGGCGAGCGACAGTCTCCCGACGCAGCGATGGTCGCACGCTAGCCCATGCGTGACGGAGAGGCCGGAGTATCCTCGCGCGTCGTTGCACCGGTCGGTTCCCTTCTTCGTTTCGCATCGGGAGCGTCTGTACCGCTCGCGGATGACGCTAGCAAGGTCGAGAGACGTCGTCGGCCGGTTCCTTCGACATGGAGGAGTGCGCGCAAGGCACGGCGAAGGCGTTCGATATCGATGTTTCGATACAACCGGCCATTCACGGCGAGAGAAATCTGTCCACTCTCCTCCGAGACGATGATCGCGATGGCGTCCGACTCCTCGGTAATGCCGACGCCGGCGCGGTGGCGTGTGCCGAGTTGGGGATCGGTCAGGTTCTCGCTGAGGGGAAGAACACACCCGGCAGCGAGTATCCGGTTGCCACGGATGATAACCGCTCCGTCGTGCAGCGGCGAGTTCGGGAAGAAGATGTTGACCAAGAGTTGTTGTGTGAGGGCCGCATCGAGGGGGATGCCACGATCTGCGTAGTCTTGAAGACCCGTTTCACGCTCGATCACGACGAGGGCACCATAATGGAGCAGGGCCAACTGCGCGACAGCCTTGGTAATCTCCTCGATCGTTTCCTCCGTCTGCGGTTCGTGACTACCTAAAGGGGTGCGTAGCCAAGCCCCAGTATGCCCGAGCCGCTCGAGTGCGCGGCGCAGCTCGGGCTGGAAAACCACCGGTATCGCGACGATGAGCGCTGGGAGTGCCTGGCTCAAAAGCCAGTTCAACGCCTGGAGGTAGAAGAGGTTCGCTGCGCCGACCACGAGGATAACGAAAATGACGAGACCACGGACGAGCTGGGCGGCTCTCGTTCCCTGGATGACCCACAAGAGCCAATAGAAAATGAGGGTCACAGACAGTATATCCACCAGGGCCCGCAGATCGATGCGGGTGAAAATCCAGGGTAGCTCGGGCATCGCGCTCGTCCCTGTTAACCGCCTCTCCAGCGCGCTGATCGAATTCTAACACCTGGTGCGCTCGCGGCCCCCGCGTCAGTTTGGGCGAAGAGGTAGCGCGTGGGGAGTGGAACGACTACGCCTGCCGATGAGTAGCCGCGCTCCCGTGCGCCGGGCGACGCAGGATCTGAAGTTCGTGTAACTGCGCACGAGCTGCGTCATCCGCAGGATCCAATGCAACGAGTTGCTCGGCCGTCGCCATCGCATCGTCGAGACAGCGTTCTTGGAGGAATCGGCGGAGGGCTGTCCACAGCTGCGCTCACGCCCGGTCGAGATGCCCAGCACGTAAGAGGGCGGTCGCTGCGGCGACGTGCCGCTCGGCGCTTCCCTCATCCGTCGTTGCCAGGAGTTCAGCGGCGAGTGCTAGTCGGGGTCGGTCGTCCGACATTTAAGCGAGTGTCTGCGCGCGCTCCAGGAGAGCGACAGACCGCGCGATCGCTCCTCGATCGTGCGCTCGTGTCGCTGCCGCGATGAGTGTATCGATCGCACGACTGGTACGGCCGGCTCGGGTCTTGGTGTTGATGACGAAATCGATCGCCGCATCCTCACCAGGGTCGACTCGTATCAGTTGGTGAAGAACGGAGAGGAGAGTCGTGCGATCGCCCTGCTGGTGCGCGAACTTCGCGGCGAGACGCAACACGCTACCTGCCGAGACATGGAAGCCTGCGAGATCCAAGCGAGTGGCGAGTGCCGAGAGTTCCGCAGCCGTCGCCCCGCATAACTCGAGAAGACCAAGAGCCTGCCGGTGCCACGAAGGTATTTCGGAGCAGAGCGCATACTCCGCGATGGCCATGGGATTCAGTTCGGGAAGGAGAGTGCGTACGAGGGAGGCCTGCTCGTCGCTCTCGGTGAGAAGAGACATAAGGTCGGATAGAGCCTTGCTGAATGCCGCCGGATCGGTCCGATCGGGTCTTCCTGGAATGAGCAAGCCAGCAGCGAGCGCTCGCGCGATGCGCGATCCACTACGAAACAGGACCTGCAGAGGCGGATCGATCGCGTGCACACCAACGTACCTGCTGAGGAGCGCGGCTATCAGTTGCGCGCGAGGATCGTCGTGTTCGAGATGAGCGACGATACGTTCGACGAACAACTGCCGTGCCGAAGGATGGGGGAATGAGGAAAGTGCCCTGACGATCTTTTGGAGAAGAATCCAGCACGTCGGTTCAGGCGCGATCGTCGCCATTCGAGCGAGGAGTATCCATTGCCAGTATGTATACGGCTGCGGCCAGGTCTCGATGGGTCCGAGTTGGGTGATCGGGTCCGTTGCTCGGTTCTCCAGAGCCTCCTCGAGTAGAAGCCACCAGGCCTCTTCGTCCGAGCGATACGTTTCCATCCACGCGGCAAGGAATGTGGCCACTCTCTCGTTTCCCCTGCTTAGAAAGAAGGCGCAATACGATGGGCAGATAGGCCTTGCGAAGCGCTGCTGGACCAGCGAGCAATTGTCGCGCCAGTTCTTCGAGTGAATGACGACCCTCGTGACTGACCAGCCAGTCGAGCAACATCGCTTCGGTAGGGGAGATCCACGCGGGATCGAGCTGTGATCGGCGCTGCAGCAGGCGCAAAAGAAGCCGAGCGCCGCGTCGATCGCCACGTAGGAGCGCGATCTCGATGGCTCGAGCAGCGACTTCAGCGTGGTCCGGTGCGACGGCGACAGCCTCGAGGAGCGCATTGATCGCCACGCCCCAGGCGTGCCTGCCAGCTGCCTTGCAGGCCTCCGTGAGCAGGGGCAAGGTCGGTGTCTCGAGCTCGAGGTGGCGATGAATCGCGCTCTCGAGCAAGTCACCTTCTGGGGTGGTCGCCCGTCCGTGTCGGTGGCTCATGAATCCTCGCGATCCCTGCCGTACCCTACATGGAGATTTCGGTGATATCGGGGAAACGCTTGAGAGTGGTCAGGAGGAGAGGCGAGAGCGCCGAAGCCGATAATCGCCAGCTCGGATGAAAACCGCGCGGCAAATCGCCCGGTCGCACAGACGAGAACGGATTCGCTCGTCGAGATCGTCGAGATCGCGGTTCGTCGTGATGACAGTCGGCTTTCGCTGGTTGTACCGGTAATTGATGATCTGAAACAACTTCTCGGTCGCCCAGGGTGTCGTGTGCTCGGTTCCGAGGTCATCGAGGACGAGCAGGCCCGCATTGCGCACTTGCTCGAAGCGATTGTCGTAACTGTCGGTTCGGTCGGGTGCGAAGGTGGCACGCAGGTAATCCAAGAGATCGGGCACGACGGTAAAGAGGGGGAAGAGCCGCTGATGGTGGAGTACGTAGTTCGCGATTGCCGCAGCGAGATGAGTCTTCCCGCACCCGAAACCACCCATGAGAAGCAGCCATCCATCCGGGTTACGGGCATACTCGAGTGCGATCCGATAGGCATCGGCGACGCCCAGCACGGTTGGATCGAACGATTCGAAGGTCCAGTCCTCGAGCTGTTCGAGCCCACTCAGTTCCAAGTACTGGCGGAGCAGTTTTGCTTCGCGTTCGCGGATCTTGCACTCGCACGGAATGATCCGGCCGAAGTTCGGGTGACCGACCGGCACGTCCATACGGAGGTAGCCTGCTCCCTTGCAAATGGGACAGTGGTCACCCGCTCGGGGATCCCGAGGTAAAGCCCCCGTGCCCTCAGTCGGTTTCGCTGAAGAGGGGGGCGTACTTGCCTCGGAGATACTTATCGGGATCGAGCTGGCGAGCGCGTTGATCTCGCGGATAGGTCTCATGGTCACGTCCTTCGGTGGCCCAACGCTCGAGGATCCGCTGGACATAGCGCCAGTTCCGGCGTCCGTAGTGTACTGCTTCGACGATGGCTGCCTCAACCCACGCTGTTGGGTAGCGTTCGATCGCCTCAGCGAGTTGCTCAGCGATGAGTGGCGTTAGTGGCCCAATATTTTGCTCGTACAAAGCGAAGACGTTCGGCCGCTCGACATCGATGCGCTGTTGCATATCCAGCCGGATTGGAAGGAGAGCAGCCGGATCGCGCCGTGCCGTCGCGATCGTCGAAAGAGTGGCCAGCGCGACCCATTCGCTCGTGCCACCACTCGGTGCAGAACTGCGCAGCCGAACGAGAAAACCGCGGGCAACAGCGACCTCGATCGCTCGCTGGATTTCTTGCTCCGGAGAGCGATCCGTACCGCCAGGACGGATACCACGACGCAAAGCCGAATCACTGAGGAGCGCGGCAATCGGTATCGCTGCACTGCCGTGGAGGGTCGCGAGCCGGGCAGTCGCAAGCACGACCTTGATCGTTGCGACATCACGCGCTTGACTGATCAAGCGTTCGGCCAGATCGATGGGAAGACAACCGGGTACACCGACCGCATCACGCTCCATCCGGCCTCCTCGTTCACGCACCGGGTTCGCGATAGAGTTCGAGATCGGCAAAGCGAGCTGTTCGATCGAAGAAGCGAAGGTGCACGGTATCCGTCGGTCCGTTCCGGTGCTTGGCCACGATGATTTCGGCGATTCCCCGACGGTCGGTGTCGGGGTTGTAAATCTCGTCCCGGTAAATGAAGATGACGACATCCGCATCTTGTTCCAGGCTACCGCTCTCCCGCAGGTCGCTCAGGAGCGGCCGATGATCCGTTCGCGTCTCGACGGCTCGAGAGAGCTGCGACAGGGCCAGGACAGGCACGTTGAGTTCACGGGCCAGCGCTTTGAGTCCGCGCGAGATTTCCGAAATCTCCTGGACGCGGTTTTCAGCTCGGCGGGCGTGCATCAGCTGAAGGTAATCGACGATCACGAGGTCGAGGCCGTGCTCGGCCATCAGGCGTCGAGCCTTGCTGCGTAGTTCCATGACGCTGATTCCGGGCGTATCGTCGATGAAGATCCTAGCTTCAGCCAAGCGACCGAAGGCTCGCGAGATCGCGTCCCACTCTTGCTCGTCGATATAGCCGAGACGGAGCCGGTGCGTATCGATTCCTGTCTCCATAGCTAAGAGGCGCTGGACGAGTTGTTCAGCCGACATTTCGAGGCTAAAGATGGCGACCACTTTACCCGCCTTGACGGCGGCATGATGGGCGATGCTGAGCTGGAAGGACGTCTTTCCCACCGAGGGGCGTGCCGCCAGGATGATCAAGTCGGAGCGTTGGAGTCCTCCAGTGAGTTTGTCCAGATCGGCGAACCCGGTGGGAACGCCGATGACTTCGCCGCGGTGCTGCTGGATATAGTCGAGCTTCTCGAAGAACTGCTCGAGCACTTGGCCGACGGAAACGAAGTCGCGACTCGCTCGGCGCTGCGAGACATCGAAGATGAGACGCTCGGCTCGCTCGATCGCTTCGTCCGCTTCGATTCGTTCGTCGAAGCCGAGGCGAACGATTTCCGTTCCAGCGCCGATCAGTCGGCGCAAAGTCGCTGTGCGCTCGACGATCCGAGCATAGTATTCAACGTGGACGGCGCTCGGCACCACGCTGAGGAGCTCAGTGAGGTAGGCGACGCCGCCGGCATCGTCGAGGCGTCCGGTCCGTTCGAGTTCGTCGACAACCGTCACGAAGTCGGCGGGTACCCGCCGGTTGTAAAGGTCGAGCAGAGCCTGGTAGATGATACTATGGCTCCCGCGAAAGAAATCGTCAGGTCGGAGGAAGGAAGCAACCCGAATGATGGCGTCGCGATCGATGAGCAGGCTACCGAGCACGGCCTGCTCGGCCTCGATATTGTGCGGTGGTAACCGCTCGATGGCCTCGGCAGTCGTGCTCGTCATGGCACACTCCTGCTCATTCGTTCTCGCCAGCTCGACCGCCTTCTTCTGGTACGACCTCGACGATCACGGTGGGGCGAAGACTGCCGACCAGGTGAATCGGGACCCGGTGTTCGCCGAGCGAGCGGATCGGTTCTTCTAGCTCGACTGCCCGTCGGTCGATCTCATGACCGACCAGCTGGCTGAGTCGTTCGGCGATGTCGCGTCCCGTGACGGACCCGTAGAGTCGTCCGCTCTCACCGACGCGGGCTGGGATAACCACACGGAATCCCTCGAGGCGCTGGGCGAGGTCGCGGAGTGCCTGCTCGGCCCGTTCGATCCGGCGACGCTGCGCCGCGAGCCGTGCTTGCGCGACCGCAACGCGGTCAGGAGTTGCTGGTTCGGCGAGCCGCTGGGGGATCAGGTAATTGCGGGCAAACCCATCGGACACGCTCTGGATCGTGCCGGCCTTTCCGACGTTGGGAACATCGCGGAGCAAGATGACCTTCATCACTTCTCTCCCACTCGTGTCTCACGACAACCGCAGGGTGTCCGTACACCCAGTGTACCACGTCGTCAACTATACCGAGAAGCCCACGCGGATCGCAATTTTGACGCTCAGGCACAGGGGAAAGGCGAGTTCCTGTATGAACGAAATACCGGGCGTCTCGAATTTACCTGGCATCCGGATGATCAGCGATCCGGCGCCGAGAAGAGGTCGAGAACGATGGGGCCCGGACCACCGTCGAGAGCGAAGAAGCCCTGCGTTGCTGCCGAGAGATCAGCAGCGCCAAGGGCGGCACTGTCTCAGTCAACTGAACTAAGCGGGCACTAGGTATAAGGTCATGAGAGAGGTGGACTATTGACAGGCGGACACGTTCGTTGCTAGACTTTGCGCGCACGAGGAAAAGGCAGGGTAGCCTTGCAGAAAGGAGCAGTGCCATCGTCGAGCGGACGTTCGTCTTGACTGACCACGCTCGCGAGCGTTGTGCGGAGCGGGGAACCCGACCCGCGCAAATCGAGTTCGTGCTGAAGTACGGGCGCCTTTTCCATGGACCGGATTGTCTGGTCGTCTATTTCGGGCACCGTGAAGTTCAGCAGCATCGAGCGAGAGGCAGTTGGATCGAGCGTCTGGAAGGTTTGACGATCGTGCTGAAGCCTGATGGCCGCACGGTCTGCACTGCGTTCAAGAACCGCAATGGGCTGCGGGGAGCTGGACGCAAGCGGGACGTGCTCTTCGCCGAAACTGCCTGAGGTCGTCGTGACGGGTGGCTACCCTGCCTTTCAACCTCGTGTCTCGTTTTTTTCGGCGGATTCCTGTCCCAACAGCCGACGGACAATCTCGTAAAGAGCGATCGACCCGGCAACGGCTGCATTGAGGGATTCGATTTGTCCCAGCATCGGGATGATGACTTGTACATCGGCTCGTTTGAGGAGAACCGGTGAGAGGCCATGCCCCTCAGCGCCGACCAGCAGAATCAGCGGGAGTGGCAAGGGAGCCCGGAAAAGCGACTGGGCGTTCGGTCCCGGTTCCAAGGCGACGATCCAGTAGCCGTGCTCACGGAGCGTGTCGACCGCGCGAGCGAGGTTGGTGACGAGTGTGATCTGGAGGTGCTCGACAGCTCCGGCTGAAGCGTTGACCACGGCCGGCGTGATACCAGCAGCGCGCCGTTCCGGCAGGACGACCCCACGCACGCCAGCCGCTTCAGCAGTGCGGAGCAAGGTCGCGATATTCTGGGGATCCTGCAGATGGTCGAGCAGGAGGACGATGCTCTCCGGTGCCGGGTCGAGTAACGTCGCGAAATCGACGTACGGGTACGGACTGGTCTCGAGAACGACCCCCTGGTGATTGACAGAGCCAACCATCCGGTCGAGTTCGCTGCGCGGGATGACGATGACCGGAATACCGCGGACGCGCGCTGCTTCCATCAGCGCCACGATACGGCCATGCGTCTCGATCCCGCTCGCGACAAAGAGTCGTCGGTGACGTCGCCGTCCCCTGAGGGCTTCCGCGACCGCGTTACGACCGTAGAGATACTCGCTCGGCCGACCGGGCTGTAACCGCCTCATGTCCAACGCCAGGTCGTTCCGCCCGGTGTATCCTCGACGAGGACGCCGAGTTCGTTGAGCCGACCGCGAATGTAGTCCGCCAGTTCCCATTGACGCTGGGCCCGTAAGCGTGCTCGCACGTCGAGAAGAAGGTCGATGAAGGGTTCCGCTGACTGGCGACCGGTCGATTGCTCGTCGAACCGGAAGCCGAGCACAGTCGCGAGTTCGAGTAAGGTAAACTGAGCGTAGCGGATCGCCTCCAATCGCTCGCCAGAGGCTCGTGCTCGATTGATGGCACGGGCTAACTCGAAAAGGCGGGCGAGCACGACAGGGGTGTCGAAGTCGTCGTCCATGGCTTGACGGAAGGCGAGTCGCGTCGCATCGGCGAGCGTGGCGAGTTCGTGCTCCGGGCGGTTCGGTAACTCAGCCGGTTCAACGCCCTGCACAGCGAGGCGCAGTCGATCGAAGCCTCGGGTTGCTGCCTCGAACGCTTCCTCGGTGAAGGTGAGGGGACTACGATAGTGCGAGCTGAGCACCAGCAAGCGGAAGGGGCCAGCACCGTTCCGCGCCAGGAGTTCGCGAATGGTGATCAAGTTGCCGATCGATTTGCTCATCTTTTCGCCACCGAGCTGGAGGAGTCCATTGTGCAGCCAGTAACGGACGAACGGCTTCTTTCCGGTAAAAGCCTCGGATTGAGCGATTTCGTTCTCGTGGTGGGGAAAAATGAGATCCGCTCCCCCGCCATGAATGTCGATCTGTTCACCGAGATGCCGATAGATCATAGCGCTGCATTCGATATGCCATCCGGGGCGTCCGGGGCCCCATGGACTGTCCCAAGCTGGCTCGCCCGGTTTGGCAGCCTTCCAGAGAGCAAAGTCCATGGGATGCTCCTTGCGGGGGTCGATTTCGACACGGGCGCCGGCTAGCATCTCCTCCAGCGTGCGGTGTGAGAGTTTCCCGTATTCCGGAAACGAAAGAACGCGGAAGTAGACATCTCCGTCGATCGTGTAGGCATGTCCTTTGACGAGAAGACCCTTGACCATCTCGATGATGGTCGGTATCTCCTGAGTGGCACGGGGGTAGATCGTCGCCGGTTTGATATTGAGCGCGGCTGTCTCATCGAGCCAGGCATCGATGAGTTGCTCAGCCAGTTCATGAGGGGGCAGGCCGAGCTTGGCGGCGCGCTGAATGATCTTGTCGTCGATGTCGGTGAAGTTCATCGCGAAGGTGACACGATAGCCGCTGTACTCGAGATACCGGCGAATCATATCGAAGACGATCGCTGACATGGCATGACCGATATGGGCATCGCTATAGACGGTCGGCCCGCACACATACATGCGCACGTGCCCAGGCTCCAATGTTTCGAACAGTTCCTTCTCTCGGGTCAGCGTGTTTGTCACGCGCAACGTCATCGGTTCGTTCTCCTCGCGTCATCGTCGCGTCCCACCAGAGCATACCTGAAGCCTGCACGGATCAGAGAAGAAGCGGGCGACCAAGATCGGTCGCCCGCTCACCACTCTGAGGAGAAAGTCAGTCATCTTTGGAGCTGGACGAGACCGTCTCCGAGCTGCTTTCGCTCTTCCCGTTAGAGCTTCCGGAACGCTTGTAGTCCGTGATGTAAAAGCCGGATCCCTTGAAGATGATCCCGGCGGGATAGAGCAAACGACGGACAGCGTTGCCGCAACTCGGGCAACTGGCGACTGGTTCGTCAGAGAAGCGCTGCTTGACCTCGAAGCGATGGCCACAGGTCGTGCATTCGTATTCGTAGATCGGCATCGACCACTCCTCCTGCGTGGCAAGAGTCGATCGCGTCCCGCCCGGAAAATTGTAATCGCTGCCGCATCCTTGAGCAAGGTCTAGTGGGAGAATTTCACTCGAACCGGCTCAAGGTCAGCCCAATTTGGCCCCGCTTTGGCATCGACTTCGAGCGGCACGCTGAGTTCGACGACGCGACTCATGCGTGTCACGACGAGTTCCGTTGTCGTCGCAAGTTCCGACTTCGGTACCTCCAGGACGAGTTCGTCATGAACCTGGAGCAGCATGCGGCTGCGCAAGCCGCGTTCGGCCAGCGCTCGGTGGACAGCGATCATGGCCAACTTCATGATATCGGCTGCGGTGCCTTGCAGCGGCATATTGACCGCCATCCGTTCGGCCGCCTGCCGTCGTGCCGGGTTGGAGGAGGTGATTTCGGGCAAGTATCGCCGCCGGCCGAAGAGCGTTTCGACGTAACCGAGTTCGGCCGCACGGCGTCTCGTTTCTTCGAGATAACGGGCGACGCCGGGGAAGCGCTGAAAATACGCTTCGATGAAGCGCTGTGCGTCTTGACGGCTCATCCCGGTGTCGCGAGCGAGGCCGTACGCTTGCATCCCATACATGATGCCGAAATTGACGACTTTCGCGATGCGACGCATCTCTGGCGTGACCGCGTCGAGTGGAACCCCGAATACTTCAGACGCGGTAGCCGCGTGAATGTCCTTGCCTCCAGCGAAGGCACGCAGGAGTGCGGGATCCTGACTGAAGTGAGCCATCAGGCGAAGCTCGATCTGCGAGTAGTCAACCGAAAGGAGCAGGATCGGTTCATCGGCGATTCGATAACCTGGGCAATTGTCAGCGATGAAGGCGCGGCGGACAGCGAGTCCCAGCTCGCCGCGAGCAGGGATGTTCTGAAGGTTCGGGTCGGAGGAGCTCAAGCGGCCGGTGGCCGCGACAGTTTGATGGAAAATCGTGTGGACGCGTCCGGTTTGGGGATGGACTTGCCGCGGTAAGGCATCAACGTACGTCGACTTCAATTTGAGGAGTTGCCGGTATTCCAAAATCGCCTCGACGATGGGGTGGGTATCGCGGAGATTCTCGAGCACTTCTTGAGAAACTGAATACCCAGTCTTGGTTCGTTTGCCGCGAGGCAGGCCGAGTTCGTCGAAGAGCAGGGTGCTCAACTGTTGTGGCGAGTTGATGTTGAAGGGATGCCCAGCCAGTTCGTAGATGCGTCGCTCGCGCGCATGCAGCTGACCGTCCAGCATGATGGAGAGCTGTTCGAGGTACGGCACATCGATCGCGATTCCCGCCTTTTCCATGTCGATCAGTACATCGATGAGAGGAAGTTCGATTCCGGTGAACAGCCGGAGTTGATTGTGGGCTTCGAGTTGTGGACGAAGTACCTCGACTAACCGGTATGTCGCCTCGACGTCGGCACAGGCGTATTGCGTGACCCGTGCGATCTCGGCGCGATCCATCGTGAGTTGCTTCTTACCCCGTCCAATTAGCTCGGTGATTTCCTCCATCTCCCACCCGAGCTTCGTGAATGCCAATTCTTTGAGGCCGACAGCATTTTCGCCCAGTAGGTAGGCGGCGATCATCGTATCGAAGTCGATGTGTGGTCGGGGAAAACCGGCACGTTCCAAGACCAGGGCATCGTATTTGCCGTGGTGCGCATAACGTTGCTTCTCTGGATGGCGCAGGAAGGGCGCCAGTCGTTGCAACACCTGTTCGATATCGAGTTGGGTATCACCCGTCGTGTGTCCGAGCGGCACGTAGTAGCTCCGATCAGGAGCTGTCGCCAACGCGATGCCCACGAGGTCGGCGTACATGGGATGCAAAGCTGTCGTCTCGACATCGAGCGCAAAGGCCTGACAGGTTTGCAAATCCCGGACAAGGTCGCTCAAATCGGCATCGGTCAGGACGGCGCGTCGCTGACTCGCTGGTGCCGCCGTCTTCCGCACCGGCTGGCGCGGTTGCGGAAGTCGAGGAACCAGGCTGCGGAACTCGAGTTCGCGAAACAGCCGGAGGACCCGTTCGCGGTCGAAATCGCCGAAGTGAGCCTGTTCGAGGTCGAGGGTGATGTCTGCATCGCGAACGATGGTGGCGAGGCGGCGACTTGCGAGAACGGTTTCGCGGGCCGCCCGAAGCGCCTCGCGCAGTCGCGGCGGTTCGACTTCGTCGATGCGGTCGAGCATCTCCTCGAGGGAAGAGAATCGCTGGATGAGTCGTGTCGCTGTCTTCTCGCCGATTCCCGGGACTCCAGGAATGTTGTCGGACGGATCACCGACCAGTGCCTTGTATTCGGGTAACCGTTCGGGTGGAAAGCCGTACCGCTCGATGACTGCTTGACGGTCATAAACGCGGTAATCGCCGAAGCGTTGGCGACCGGGAAGGATGACACGGACATCGTCATCGACGAGCTGGAGCAAATCGGTATCGCCGGTGACGATCAGAACTTCGAGCCCGTTGGCAGTGGCGCGAGCAGCGAGTGTCCCGATGAGGTCATCAGCTTCGTAGCCCTCGCGCGCGACGATCGGGATTCCCAACGCATCGAGTAGTTGGCGGATTCGCTCGAGCTGGTGCTTGAGGTCATCCGGTGTTTCAGGGCGGTGAGCCTTGTATTCCTCGTAAAGTTGTTGTCGAAAGCTCCGTCCTGTATCGAAACAGACGATGACGTAATCTGGTTCGAAATCGTTCAGCACTTCCAATAACATGCTGGCGAATCCGAACACCACATGTGTCGGTTCGCCGGCACTGGTCGCGAGAGTCGGGGGCAACGCGTGATACGCGCGATAGGCGAGCCCATGTCCATCAACGAGTACCAGGCGTGTTCGACGTGAGCGCTCCGGCATGGCACCCACTCCTCGTCGCGGGGATTATAGACCAGACCAAGGCGTCGTCTCAGGATTTTCTCAGGCCGGAAGAGTAGGCTCGGTGAAGAGCAGGATCAGAGCTCGGCGGCGGCCGGTTGCTATAATTCGGATGCTCCTGTGAGTTGGATGGAAAGATCGCTGATCGGTTCGAGCAAATGGTGGTCGAGAGGGTGACCAAAGACGCGTGACGGGGACGGAAAGAGCGATGACCGAAGTACAAGTTTTGTCGGAACGTATCGCAGACAATGTCGAGCAAGTTCTCGTCGGGAAGAGTCGCGAGGTCCGTCTGGTCTTGGTCGCCCTGCTGTGCCGCGGCCACGTGTTGATCGAAGATGTGCCGGGAGTTGGGAAGACGGTTCTCGCCAAGGCGATCGCGCGCAGCATCGGTTCGACGTTCAAGCGGATTCAGTTCACTCCTGATCTGCTGCCTTCCGACATCACCGGCGTCAACGTCTTCAACCAGTTGACGGGTCGGTTCGAGTTTCGACCAGGACCGGTGGTCGCCCATATCGTATTAGCGGACGAGATCAACCGGGCGACCCCGAAAACGCAGTCAGCGTTGCTCGAGGCGATGGAAGAGGGTCAAGTAACAGTCGATGGTGTGACGCACCCGCTTCCGGAACCGTTCGTCGTGCTCGCGACCGAGAATCCGATCGAATACGAGGGAACGTTTCCGCTCCCTGAGGCGCAGTTGGATCGTTTTCTGATCCGCTTGTCGCTCGGTTATCCCAGCCGACGCGGGGAGATCGAGATGCTCAGTCGCCAGCATTTCGAGCACCCGCTGGAGCACCTGGGACAAGTAGCAACGTTGGAGGAACTGCGAGCGGCGCAGGAACAGGTGCGCCATGTCTACGTCGACGACGTGTTGAAAGAGTACATCGTCTCACTGGTGGAAGCGACGCGGCGACACGACGACGTGTATCTCGGTGCTGGGCCACGCGGGTCGCTGGCACTCTACAATGCAGCCCGTGCCTGGGCAGCGATGCACGGGAGAGATTTCGTCATTCCGGACGACATCAAAGAGCTCGCTGAGCCGACGCTCGCACACCGGATCATCGTGAATCCCGCTGCTCGAATGCGGAATGTCGATGCCCGCACGATCATACGCGAGATCGTCATGGCTGTTCCAGTACCAGGTGCGCGACCGGACAGTTCGGGGACTTCAGAGCAGACGGCCCGTCGGCGCCTGCCATTCGGTGGTTCGTGATGGCGTGGATCCGCGTTGCGCTTCTCGCTGGTGTTATCCTGCTCCTCTCCCAACTGAACCGGTGGACAATCTTCGATAAACTGTTTTTCGTCCTCGGGGGACTCTTGGTGGTGGCATTCTTCTGGAGCCGCTTTGCGCTGAGCGGCCTGGTGATCACCCGACGAACATTGACCGATCGAGCGCACGTCGGTGATCTTCTGATCGAACAGGTGGAACTGGAGAATCGAAGTCGTCTTGCTAAGCTCTGGATCGAGGTGAACGATCACTCGACGTTACCGGGCCATCGCTTGAGTCGGGTGGTGAGCCTGGGACCAGGCGCAACAGTCGGCTGGGGAGTCAAGACCTGGTGTACCCGCCGGGGGCGATTTCGACTCGGTCCTTTGGTGCTCCGGGCGAGCGATCCATTCGGGTTGTTCGAGCGGCAACTCCTGGTGCCTGAAACGCGCGAACTCATCGTCTATCCGGCGCTGGTCGATCTCACGACGGTGAGACTTCCGGCTGGTGAGCTCCCTGGTGGAAGTGCATTGCAGAAGCGTACGCCGTTCGTCACACCGAATGTTGCCGGGGTACGCCAATACCAGCCGGGTGACAGTTTCAATCGGATCGCCTGGAGTGCGACAGCGCGCACCGGGCAGCTGATGGTCAAGGAATTCGAGCTCGATCCGAGCGCTGACATCTGGCTGGTGCTGGATGGTGATGCACGGCACCACGTCGTCGCTCATGGCGTAGCCGGTGCGGGCGATACAGGCCAGCGCGTTGTTGGAGCGATTCTCGACTCGACAGAGGAGTATGCGGTCACCATCACTGCGTCGCTTGCGCGTTATTTCCTCGACCTCAATCGGGCAGTCGGCGTCGTCGCATCGGGCGGGAGCCGGGTCGTCCTACCAGCTGATCGCGGCGCGCGTCATCTGGTCAAGGTCTTAGAGATGCTCGCCCTCTTCCGATCGGATGGACGCGCGCCCGTTCAGGAGACTTTGCTCACCGAGCAGACCCGCTTCGGGCGCGAGGCGGTCGTGGTCGTGGTGACTCCATCGACGGATGAAGCATGGGTGAAGGCGCTGGCTGAGTTGACGACACGCTCGGTGCGGAGTCTGGCTATCGTGATCGAGCCGAGCACCTTCGGCAGCGAGGCCAGTTCCCTTTTAGTGGTGAGCGAGTTGACCGCTCTCGGGATTCCTTTCGTCCTCGTGAAGTACGGAGACGACTTGCGGCGACTCCTCGCACTACCCATCGGGACGATCGCGACCTCAAGATAGGGAGCTTGGAGCGATGACATGGTGGTGGAACCGACTGACGCCGCGTGTCGGATGGTTCCCTTTTGGCTTGCTTCTCGTGCTCGATCTACTAGCAGGATATTCGACGTACCGTGCCGAATGGTCAGATGGCCTCATCGTGGCGGTGCGGGCCATCACGATCGGATCGGTCCTTGCCTATCTGCTAGCACGGCCGCTCGGATTACCTGACTGGGCTGCACATCCGGTAGCGAGCTTGTTCGGTACGCTGAGCGTGCTCTGGATTCTCCAAGACTTACTCAGCGATGAACTCGGCGGGTGGCGGGACAAGCTCGCTTTTCTTTGGTTGCGCTGGGAACGTTGGTTCGCGGCGGTACAGGATGGGCAGCCGAGAGACGATTATTACTTGTTCTTGCTCCTCATCGCCGTCACACATTTTCTGGTCGGGTATTTGTCGTCGTGGCTCCTCGTGCGGCATGACCACGCATGGGTGAGCGTTCTCCTACCGAGTATCGTGATTCTCATCAATGCGGGCTATTCCCGAGAGGTTTCACCGCTGTTCGTGGCGATCATGATCGTGCTCGATCTTCTCATCGTTGGTCGCGTGACGTTCATGCAACGACTCTGGCGATGGCGGGCACGCGGGTTCCCGCACGCGAGCGGGATCGCTTGGCAGGCACTGTGGGTTCTCAGCTGGTTGTCCGTCGCGCTGTTGTTGGTCGGATGGATCGTTCCCCTGAGCACGCACTCCCCTCGGGTATCGGCCCTTTTGCAGCCAACCAGCCGACCGTGGAACGAGGTGCGCGATATACTCGCGGAGTGGTTCCCTTCAGTACGTGGTCCAGGAGGAACACGGGGTGGAGTGGGTGGTTTCGCCAGTTTCGGTGATCGCTTTGAGATCGGTGGTCCACTGCGCCTGAGCGATGAGCCGGTGTTGCTCGTCAGTGGTCTGGAGGCGCCGTACCTTACGGTCCGAACCTATGACCTCTACACTGGCCGAGGCTGGCGATCCAGTGCTGTACCCGAGCTCGATCCAGAAACAAGCACACCACCGAGTTCGCCGACCGATCAGTCGGTCTCCCAACCCGCTCCGCTTCTCGAGTTCGCGAGCGGGGAAGAAATGCCACAGGATCGGTCGATCGCTCTCGAAAGGCAAACGCTGGCGTATCACGTCAAGGTTCTGCAGGCGCGAGGGGCAGCGCTGCCCATCACGGGCACGCCGGTCTCGGTCAGTGTTCCCGTCCGTGCACTCTATGGTTGGACGAACGGAGACGATTGGCGGACAATCGAACTGGAGTCAACAACGGAGGAGCAGATTCCTCGCGAGTTGCGTCCACTCGCTCAGCTGTTGCGTGCTACCGTCTTCCGTCCGCCGGCCGAGGAAGCGTCGGCGACTCCGACGCCTGACCCGTATGCGGATCGCGCCTGGTATTGGTCGTTCATGAGAGTATCACCGGCTCTTCCTGAGCTCGATACCTTGATGAATCAGTTAGCGGTGCACGGTATCGAGGTTACGTTCTGGTGGGAAGCAGGTGCGGACGACTCGTTTCGGATCGTGCGGGTAGCGTATCGGGGACGGCTTCCGGATTATGCCGATCTGGAAGCGTTGTTCCCCACTGAAGGAGTCGGTCGCGGCCTGAGCTACGATTTTGTCACGACGGTCAGTCGGGCGACGCCGGAGCAACTTCGGGCTGCTGGTCGGGGCAACGGGGATACCGTTGATTCAGGAAACCTCGAGGCGACTGTGCATGGAGTCTACCCCCGTGATCTTTACCGGCGGTACACGCAGCTCCCCGAATCGGTGACGGAACGCACTCGCCAACTCGCGCTCGCGCTGGCCGCAGGAAAGTCGAACGCCTACGATGTTGCCGCGACGATCGAGGCGTTCGTCCGCCAAAGGATCGCCTACAACGAGGCTGCGCCGACCCCGAGTGGCATCGACGCGGTCGATACCGTGCTCTTCGTGCGGCCGGAGGGGTATTGCACCTTTTATGCTTCGGCGATGGCCGTCCTACTCCGTGCTGTCGGGATTCCGGCGCGTATCGCGGTCGGTTATTACCCGGGTGAGTCGAACGGCGAGATGGGTGGGATCGTCTATCGTGATCGCAATGCGCACGCCTGGGTCGAGGTCTTTTACCCCGGGTACGGTTGGATTCCCTTCGAGCCGACTGCGTCCCGTCCGCCTCTGTTGCGCGGATCCGTTGCGGAGCAAGCTGACTGGCTTCCGATGGACCCGATTTTGGGCGCTAATCTCCCTACCGATGAGCGGTTCGGACTTCGCTTGTCGGAACTCGATCGATCGGAGGGAGCTGGTGCGGTTGGCACCGCGGCTGCAACGAACCAGTCACGGGCCTCGGCGAGTCGCATCGTCTTGGCAGTGAGTCTGGCTGTGCTGGGAATGCTGGTACTCGCCGTGACGCTTTGGTGGTTTTGGGGAAGCTGGCGCCTTTCGACAGCCGGACGGCTCTATCTCCGACTTTGCCGCTTAGGCCGGGTAGCTGGTGTGCCGCTGCGCGAGTCCATGACGCCGCTCGAGTACGCCTGGGAAATCGGCCGCCGCTTCCCTGGTACGCGACGAGCTGCTGAGATGATCGCCTTCCTCTACACGCGCGAGCAGTACGGCCAGCGGTCGGCAAGCGAGCAAGAGGTGCGTATTGCTGCCCGCGGTTGGCGTGAATCGATCCGGCCTCGCCTGCTCCGTGCGATCGTTCGGTGGCAGAAACCGCTGGGGATGGACGAGAGCGATGCCTGGACGATGCGTGGTCGTTGGGAGCGTCAATACTGACGTAGTGGTGAGCGTTCCGCGGTTCCCCGTGGCTGGTGAAACCATTGCTGCCCGCGACGCTCGGATCGTCGGCGGCGGAAAGGGAGCGAACCAGGCGGTAGGAGTTGCCCGCTGGGGAGTTCCGGTTGCGTTAGTTGCTGCACTCGGCGACGATCCGTTCAGCGAAGCAAGACGGGCGGAACTGGTAGCCGACCGAGTCGATGTCGGCGCGGTGCGACGCGTCCCGGGATTGGGTGGTCTGGCGCTCATCGAGATCGACGTTCATGGAGAAAACCGGATCGTCATCGCTCCTGGGTCCAACGGTGCGTTGGATGCTGGCTGGGTGCGCGAGCAGTTCGAGGTTCTGCGAATCGGGCGTGGGGATGTCGTCTGTGTGCAATTGGAAATCCCGCTCGAGGCGGTGGGCGCAGCTTTGGAGTGTGGGCGAGGAGCTGGCGCCTGGTGTCTCCTCAACGCCACACCGTGGACGAAGGAGGCTGAGCATCTGCTCGCGAACTGTGACGTGCTGGTGGTGAATCGGCTCGAGGCTTATCAAGTGGCTGGGCTGGCAAATGCGGACCCACTGGATCGTGTCGCTGAGACCCTCGCTTCCCGCGTTTCAACGGTGTTCGTCACACTTGGTGTGCAGGGGGCGATCTGTGTCGCGCAGGGGACGCGCTGGCGTTGTGCCGCGCCTTCCGTGGCGGTCGTGGATACGACTGCCGCTGGTGACGCGTTCGTCGCTGCAGTGGCTGCTGGACTCATCGAAGGTCTCGAGTGGCCGTCGATCCTCCAGCGAGCAGTGTGGGCAGGCTCGCTCGCTGTCCAACGGTTCGGGGCACAGCCCTCGCTACCGGAGAAGTGGGAAATCGAGCGTGCCCTGGCCGAGCGACCACTGCTCGTCGAACGCTGGTGACACAAGCGCGATCGCCCGGAGCTTCCTGCCCGGGCGATCGCGCGAGGTTCTGCTACAGTGACGATCATCAGCCCCAGCCGAGTGCCTTCACGATCAAGAGCGCGACGATATTGACGACCTTGATCATTGGGTTGATGGCGGGGCCGGCAGTATCCTTGTACGGATCACCGACTGTGTCGCCGGTCACGGCTGACTGGTGGGCGAAGCTGCCCTTTCCGCCGTACGCACCGGATTCGATGAACTTCTTGGCGTTGTCCCAGGCAGCGCCCCCGGTCGTCATGGAGATGGCGACGAAGAGTCCGGTCACGATGGAGCCGATGAGCAATCCGCCGAGTGCCTCCTTGCCCAGAAGAACGGCCACGATGATGGGGGCGAGGATCGTGATAAGGACTGGGACCAGCATCTGGCGCAGTGCTTCGCGGGTCACGATATCAACGGCACGACCGTATTCCGGACGGGCTTGCCCTTCCAACAAACCAGGAATCTCGCGGAACTGCCGTCTCACTTCTTGCACGACTGCGCCGCCGGCTTTCCCCACCGCTTCCATGAGAAAGCTCGCGAAAAAGTAGGGAAGTGCAGCGCCGACGAATATGCCGATCACGACGCGCGGATTGGACAACTCAAAGACGAGCTGCTCCGAGAGCTCTAAATAGTACGAGGCAAAGAGGACGAGGGCCGCAAGACCAGCCGAACCGATCGCGTACGCCTTGGTGACTGCCTTAGTGGTATTGCCGACTGCGTCGAGAGGGTCGGTGACCGACCGGACTTCATCTGGAAGTTCGGTCATTTCGGCAATACCTCCGGCGTTATCGGTAATGGGCCCGAAGGAATCGACGGCGACGATCATGCCGGTCATGGAGAGCATGGCCATAGCGGCAACCGCCAGCCCGTAGAGACCGCTGTACGGTGACGACGCAGAATGCGTCAAATTGTAAGCGACATAAATCGCCAAAGCGATGAGGACGATGGGTGGAAAAGTGGCTTGCATCGAGACAGCCAGGCCACTGATGATGTTGGTCGCATGTCCGGTTTCCGAGGCAGCGGCGATCCGCTTGACCGGGCTGTACTTTTCCGAAGTGAAGAATTCTGTGAAAACGACCATGCCGATGGTCACCACCAGACCGACCAGCGCACTGAGCCAGAGCTTGGCCGCCGCGGAGAGCTCGAACGAGAAGCCGAAGAGGGAGACGGGCCCGCTGGTGATGACGGGGTTGTCACCCATCAGCCAGCTCGTGACTGGCAAGAAGAGGATAGCGGCCAGAAGCATGGCCGCGATGACCCCCTTATACAGGGCACGCATGATCGAGCGACTCGCATCGAGGCGTACGAAAAAGGTGCCGATGATGGACGTCAGGATAGAAACAGCACCGAGCGCGAGTGGGTAGACCACTGCCAGTTCGGTACCGAAAACGAGGTGGCCGAGGAGCATCGCAGCGATGGCGGTCACGGCGTACGTCTCGAAGAGGTCGGCTGCCATACCGGCGCAGTCACCGACGTTGTCCCCGACGTTATCGGCTATGACGGCAGGATTGCGCGGGTCGTCTTCCGGGATACCAGCTTCCACTTTGCCGACGAGGTCGGCACCGACATCTGCTGCCTTCGTGTAGATACCGCCACCGATACGTGCGAAGACAGAAATGAGGCTTCCACCGAAGCCGAGACCGACCAGCGCAGTCACGTTCCGCGTGATGAGATAGAACAGTGTCACACTCAGTAGACCGAGACCGGCGACGAGGAGGCCGGTCACAGCGCCGCCTCGAAAGGCGACCGTGAGGGCTCGCTCGAGCCCACGTTTGGCAGCTTCCGCCGTACGCACGTTCGCTCGCACGGCGATGGACATGCCGATGAAACCAGCGAGTCCCGATGCGATCGCGCCGACGAGGAAACCGACGGCGGTTGTCCAGTCGACCGCGAAGCCGAGAATGAGGGCAACGATCACCGCGACGATAGCCACGAGGGTGTATTGCCGGCGCATGTAAGCCTCGGCACCCTCCTGGATAGCCTGGGCGATCGTCTGCATGCGTTCATCACCACGCGGTTGGGCTAAGACCCAACGGATCAGGATGGCCCCATAGAGGAGCGCGAAGGCTGCCGCGCCCAACGCCAGGTACAACGCCGTATTTTCCATGGTCCTGTTACCCCTCCCTCGTTCGGTCGGAACACCAGCTCTTCGTCACCACGAAGTGTCGCGCGGATGAAGGACTGCACACGATACTCCGGCCAGATGGTGCCATCATGGCCGGAGCCTGGCAAGTCATCCCTTGTGGAGAAGAACGCTATGGAGTCAAAAGAGGTTGGCCATAGATATGGTAGATTGCCGCCATCGCCATGAAGATGCTAAGTGCGATCACCGTTCCCCAAGTAAAAATACCAGTCAATAGCCGAGCGTCATATTTGAGGTGCATGTAGTAGGCGACGACCAGCACGAATTTGACGATGGCAAACAAAATCAGGATTGGTACAGTCAAGACACCGAGCGTCGACTCGAAGACATAGGTCAGGACCTCGAGCACTGTGGCGATCGTCAGGAGTACGAGGACACGTACCCAGGTCGCTGGTCCGGGTTGCGCATGGGTGACCGGTGGTTCAGCCATCTCCTTCCCTCCTCACGGTTTCGTCGATCTCCGACGTCTTGCTCAGAGCCGACTTCAGTACGGCATGAGGTAGACCAGCATGAAAATGACGATCCAGACGATATCCACGAAGTGCCAATAGAGCGTCGTGACGAAAAAGCGTTCGACATGAGCCGTCGTAAGCTTTCCGAAAAGCGACAGTAACCATTGGATAAGCAACCACACGATCCCAATAAATACGTGCGCACCATGAAATCCAGTCAACACGAAGAAGGTTGTACCGAACAAATTAGTGGTGATCGTCAATCCTTCGGAGTAGAAGTGTATGAACTCGTAGTACTGGCCGCCGAGAAAGAGAGCACCGAGCAAGATCGTCCCTAGGAGCCAACCACGGAAACTCCGCATATCGCCCCGCTCGAGCGCGGTGAGCGACATGACGATCGCGAAACTGGAGAGGAGAAGGACGGCTGCCGAGACGGAAGTATAGGGTATATCGAGAACATCGCGCGGATACGGGGGCTCGAAATAGCGACCACGAAAGGCAAAATAAACCCAGATCAGTGACACGAAGAACATGCAGTCGCTGGCCAGAAACGTCCACATCATCAACCGGTTATGCGAGATACCGGTCGTCGTGTGCTCACCAGCCGGGTGCGCCTGCGCCGTGACCGAGTGACCCACCTCGCGATCCCTTCTCTCCAACGATCTGCACGAACCGAGTCTCTGGGGCGGGTGAAAACCCGCCCCAGGACGCCCTCCTCACGAGACGTGTGCCTCCTCGTGTTCGATCGCTGGCTCAAAGTGCCAGCCGAGCAGACCGAAGAAGACGATGAGTGTGCCGAGTCCGACGATCGGGAATCCAAGCGGCCCGAGTGTCTCCGTGCCGTGCATGATCATGCCAGCGGCCATCGCGGTCAGTCCAGCCGACACGATCATCGGCCACCATGACGGCTTGGGCAGATGCACACCAGCGGGGAGCCCGTGACCCGGATTGTCACGTTGTTCGAGCCGAGTCTCACGTCGTTGCGTCACATCGCTCACGGCTGGCGTGTGATGTCCGTCGCCATACTTTTCGATCCAGTAGGCATCACTTCCTCGGACGGTGGGAATGACCGCGAAGTTGTACGCCGGAGGTGGGGAAGGAATCGTCCACTCGAGCGTGCGGCCGTCCCAGGGGTCGGCCGGGGCTGCGGCGGGTTGACGCAAGGTCTTGTAGACGTTGACGAGCAGCACGACTTGAGCCAGGCCGAGGAAGAAGGCGCCGATGGTGATCACCAGGTTCCAGGTACCCCAGCCGGTCTCGGCCGAATAGGTGAAGTACCGGCGCGGCATACCATCCAGGCCAACGAAGTGCATGGGGAAGAACGTCAGATTCATGCCGATGAAGGTCAGCCAGAAGTGCAGCGAGCCGAGCCGCTCATCGAGCAAGCGCCCGTACATCTTGGGGAACCAGTAGTACGTTGCGGCCAACAGGGCGTTCACGATCACGCCGAAGATGACGTAATGGAAATGGGCAACGACGAAGTAGGAGTCATGCTGCTGGTAGTCAAGGGGAACGGTCGCGTGCATCACGCCGGTGACTCCACCGACCATGAGGAGCCAGACGGCGGCGGTCGCGAACTTCATCGGTGTCTTGAAATCGATCGAGCCGCCCCACATAGTGGCGAGCCAGTTGAACACCTTCACCCCGGTCGGGATCCCGATCAGCATAGTCGAGGCGGCGAACAGCGCATTGGGTAGCGGGCCGAGGCCGACGGTGAACATATGATGGGCCCAGACGAAGAAACTCAAGAACGCGATCGCCATACCAGCGAAGATCACGAAGGGTGCACCAAAGAGCGGCTTACGGGAGAACGTCGGCAAAATCTCGGAGATGATGCCCATCGGCGGCAGAACCAGGATGTACACCTCGGGATGACCGAAAATCCAGAACAAGTGCTGCCAAATGACGGGATCACCACCGTGGACGGGGTTGAAGAAATTGGTACCGAAGTAGCGGTCGAACATGATCATGAAGAGGCCGACAGTCAGCGACGGGAAGGCAAGAAGAATCAGAACCGCTGTGATGAGAACCATCCAGACGTAGACCGGCGTGCGCATGAGCGACATACCAGGGGCCCGCATGTTGACGATGGTGACGAAGAAGTTGAGCGCACCAGCGATCGAGCTGATACCGAGCACCTGGAGACTGAGGTTCCAGAAGTCGAGTCCGGGACCAGCAGAATAGAGGCTGCTGCTCGAAAGATTTGCGTAACCGGTCCACCCAGCATCCGGCACGTGTCCGAAAAGGAAGCTGGACCAGAGGAGGAGCGAGCCGAAAAGGAAGGACCAATAGGAGAACGCGTTCAAACGAGGGAAGGCCACATCGCGAGCACCGATCATGAGCGGCACGACGATATTGAAGAAGGCAGCGTTCAAAGGCATCGCGACTGCGAAAATCATCATCGTGCCGTGCATGGTCATGACTTCGTTGTAGGTTTTCGGTCCAAGAAAATTCATGTTCGGTTGGGCCAACTGGATACGCATCAGGAGAGCCAGAAAGCCAGCGAGAAGAAGGTAGATGATCGATGTCCAGTAGTACAGTATGCCGATCTTCTTGTGGTCGACGGTGGTCAACCACTCGACCAGCGCGGAGCGCCGGTATCCTGCCTGTTCGAGTCTGATCGCCGCTTCAGCCATCGGTGCCCTCCCATGCTTGGTGCTGGTCCGAACGTGCTCGGAGCGTCGTCTCTCCGGAGCCCCAATTGCTTTCTCTCGACATTCTATCCCTGCTGTCCATGCCGCCTACCCCCTACCGTATGAAGTCCTGCAGGTTCACTGAAGTGACAGCATGTATGCCACTATGGCATCAACCTCTTCTGTCGTCAACAATGTGTTCTGCTCGGCTCGGATCCGCCACCACTTCTCGCACATGATGGAGTAGGGCTTGACATCGCAGGTAGACGCAATCCAGCGATGCAGATCCTCCGGCGTATTGTCGGTGAAGGCCGCCAGGACATGACGTTCACCGATATACGCGAGATTCGGTCCAACGGCCAGTGTTTTGTTTATCGGCGTCACAGGATCATAGGTTGGCGAAACCTGATGACACCCGGCGCATCCCGCCTTCCCTGCATACAACTGCTGGCCTGTTGCAGCCAGGCTGCCGGCCGGCGGCTCGGGGATGGGGCGGCGGAGCTTTGCGACCCAGGCATCGAACTCTTCCTGAGTTTGGACGACGACGCGGAACTGCATGTGCGCATGTTGCGCGCCGCACAACTCGGCACACTGGCCATAAAAAACACCAGTCTCTTCGGGCGTGAAGACCATCGTGTGCGCTCGGCCAGGCACGGCGTCCACCTTGCCCGCCAGGCGCGGCGGCCAGAAGGAATGGATCACATCGTGAGAGGTGATGGTGAGAACGACGGGACGACCGACAACGAGATGGAGGTCACTGGCGGTCAGGATACCGTACTCGGGGTAGCGGAACTCCCACCACCATTGGTGGCCGATCACCTGGGCACGGAGTGCGTTGCTGCCAGGACCAGGGTCACGATTCAGTTCGAAGATCAGCCGGGTAGAGGGCACAGCGATCAGTGCCAGAATGATCGCCGGTATGAGTGTCCAGGCGATCTCGAGGCGTTGATTGCCGTGTACTTGCGGTGGAATACGCGTGTCGCCAGGCTGACGTCGGAAACGGACAATGTTGATGAGAATCCAGCCCGTGACGAGGACGAAGACAACGATGACCAACCACCAGACGGGCGTGATGAAGAGATCCCAGATCAGGCGTGCTTGGTCACCTGCTGGATCCGATGTGGAAGCGATCTTGCCACCGATGACAGCACAGCCGCTGGTGAGCACTACCGTGAGCGCCAACAGCAGCATGACGAGAACCGACCGAGTACTGGGTCGTTTAGCTATTCGCTTCACGCGTTTAGCCCCTTCCCCGCAGCACCTCGCTCCGATGCGTCGCCTTTCCAGGCGACTCTCCACGACCATTCTACCCTGGATCGTGATTGCTGTCACGATTCGGGTTCGTCATGAGCAGTATGTCGTGTTGCAACGAGTATGCGATGTGGAACCGTCGGTGGCAAGCGCACGGTTCTGAGGAAAGGAGGGCACGTCAGAGCGCTGCTTTTGGGTCTGCGAATCGGGAAGCGCAGCTCCGAGACTTTCGCGAGGCTCGATCGTCACTCGCTGAGAGCACATGCGCGCAAACCGCCCACTTCCTGTTTCATGGAGAGCATGGAGAGAAGGATGAAAGGCTCGTGCCTGCGGGCAGCCATTCCGAACATTCGGCTCCGGTCGCGGTTGATCCTTCGGACCCGGTCCCGTCGTCTGGAGTCGCGCTGCTTTGGAGCAGGGACTCGACCGCACAACGCGGTAGCCGGGCAGAGAGTTGCCACGTTGACCTCATCCGATTAGACTGGAAAATAACCCGATCAGCTCCGTCATGTGTCGACAAGTACGGTCGTGGAAAGGAGGCGCTGATGTCGGACGAAATCGGAACGGGCGCAATCGGCACGATCGAGGGGTTGCTCGTCGAGACCCGGCGATTCCCGCCTCCCCCGGAGTTCGCGGCGCAGGCGAACATCAACGATCCGAGCGTTTACGAACGGGCGCGTCAGGACCCGGAAGGCTTCTGGGCGTCGATCGCTCGAGAGCTCGAGTGGGATCAGCCGTGGCAGACGGTCATGGAGTGGAATCCCCCCTGGGTCAAGTGGTTCGTCGGCGGCAAGCTGAACGCGTCGGTCAATTGTGTCGATCGACACCTCAAGGCAGGGCGGCGTACCAAGGCAGCGATCATTTGGGAAGGTGAGCCAGGCGACGAACGGGTACTGACCTACCAGGATCTGTATCGGGAAGTGAATCGCGTCGCGCTGGCGCTCAGACGACTGGGCATTGAAAAAGGAGACCGAGTCGCCATCTACTTGCCGATGATTCCCGAGCTGCCGATCGCGATGCTGGCCTGTGCCCGCATCGGTGCACCGCATTCGGTTGTGTTCGGTGGTTTCAGCGCGGACGCACTGGCCGACCGGATCAATGACTGCCAGGCCAAGTTGCTGATCACGGCTGACGGGGGCTACCGGCGGGGACGTGTCGTCCCGCTCAAGGAGACGGCAGACCGAGCGCTCGATCGGTGCCCGAGTGTGGAGAAGGTCCTCGTCGTGCGACGGATCGGTGAGAGCCACCAGGTGACCATGCAAGCGGGGCGCGACCTCTGGTGGCACGAGGTGCTGGCTGGTATTCGCGAGCAATACTGTCCTCCTGAATCGTTGGACAGCGAGCACCCGCTTTATATCCTTTATACCTCCGGCACCACCGGAAAACCGAAGGGACAGCTCCACACGACTGGTGGTTACCTCACGGGGGTGTACATTACCTCGAAGTGGGTTTTCGATCTCAAGCCGGACGACATTTACTGGTGCACTGCTGACATCGGCTGGGTTACTGGCCACAGCTACATCGTGTACGGCCCGCTGGCCAACGGTGCGACCGTTGTCATGTACGAGGGCTCACCGGATTGGCCAGACAAGGATCGCTTCTGGGACATCGTGGAACGGCGGCACGTCACGATCCTGTATACATCGCCCACGGCGATCCGTCAGTTCATGCGCTGGGGACCGGAATACCCCGCTCGGCACGATCTCTCGAGCTTGCGACTGCTGGGCACGGTCGGTGAGCCGATCAATCCTGAGGCCTGGATGTGGTATCACGAGCATATCGGTCGCGGGCGTTGCCCGATCGTCGATACCTGGTGGCAGACAGAAACCGGGATGATCTTGATCACGCCGCTGCCTGGCCTCACGACGACCAAACCCGGTTCGGCGACGCTGCCGTTCCCGGGCATCGAGCCCGATATTCTCGATGAAGTGGGCAACTCTGTTCCCACTGGTCAAGGCGGTTACCTCGTCATCCGTCGGCCGTGGCCCTCGATCTCGCGCACGTTAACGGGCGATCCGGATCGCTACGTGAAGACGTACTTCTCGAAGTACGGGCCGTCGATCTATGTGACCGGAGATGGTGCCAAGCGAGACGAGGACGGTTACTACTGGATCCTCGGCCGGGTCGATGACGTCCTGAACGTGGCCGGCCACCGCTTGGGGACGATGGAGCTGGAAAGCGCGCTGGTTGGGCATCCGGCGGTTGCTGAGGCGGCGGTGATCGGTGTCTCGCACGAGATCAAAGGGCAGGTACCGGTCGCCTTCGTGAGCGTGCGGGCCGGCTACACCCCGAGCGACTCACTCGCCGAGGAGTTGCGGCGCCATGTCGCGGAGGTTATCGGCCCGATCGCTCGCCCTGAGCGGGTGATTTTCGTCGCCGACCTCCCCAAGACGCGCAGTGCCAAGATCATGCGTCGACTGCTCCGCGACATCGCCGAAGGGAGGGTGCTGGGCGATACGACGACTCTGACTGATCCGACAGTGGTGGAGGAGATCAAGCGAACCTGGATTGCCGAGCACGGCGACCAAGAATGACAACGTCGACGAGGATTCGATGTGACGGCGGGACGTACTGTCCCGCTGTCGCCTATGAATGACTGGAGAGGTGTATCGTGGCGACGCCGGTTATCGTCGCAGCGGTGCGCACGCCGATCGGTCGCTTCGGAGGTGTTTTCAAAGACCTACCGGCATGGCGGTTGGGAGCCAGCGCGATCGCAGGCGCACTGAGCCGTGTTGGCCTGGAGCCAGCGGCTGTCGAGGACGTGATCATGGGCAATGTGCTCCAGGCTGGGCAAGGGATGAATCCGGCCCGGCGGGCGAGCATGACGGCTGGATTGCCGGACAGCGTACCTGCCGTAACCGTCAACATGGTGTGCGGCTCAGGATTGCGGGCAGTCGTCATGGCGGCACAGGCTATCGCGCTCGGCGAAGCCCAGATCGTCGTCGCGGGTGGCATGGAAAGCATGTCGCAAGCGCCGTACCTTCTCACCGGCGCTCGCTTCGGTTATCGGCTGGGGCATGGAATGCTGGTCGACTCTTTGCTAGCGGAAGGTCTCACCGATGCTTTCCACGACTGTCATATGGGTATCACCGCCGAGAATATCGCGCGAGAGTACGGAATCGGTCGCGAGGAGCAAGATCGTTACGCTGTGGAAAGCCAACGGCGAGCTGCTCTCGCCTGGGAAACTGGCGCCTTTGCCGACGAGATCATTCCGGTGGAAGTGCCTGGTCGTCAGGGATCGGAGTTGGTGACGAGGGACGAGCATCCCCGTCCCGAGACGACGCTGGAAGGGCTCCTTCGGCTGCGACCGGCCTTCGATCCTGCGGGGACAGTCACAGCTGGTAATGCATCGGGTATCAACGATGGTGCTGCCGCGCTGGTCGTCATGGCAGAGGAACGAGCGCGAGCTCTGGGGCTCGAGCCGTTGGCGCGCATTCGTTCTTGGGCATGGGCTGGCGTGCCGCCGCGCGTCATGGGTCTGGGGCCGATTCCTGCCTTGCGCCAGGCGCTGGCGAGAGCGGAACTGAGGATCGAGGATCTCGACCTGTATGAGGTCAACGAGGCCTTTGCTGTGCAGGTTTTGGCTGTGCAAAGGGAGCTGGGACTCGATCCGCAGCGGCTCAATATCTATGGTGGAGCGATTGCGCTGGGCCATCCGATCGGAGCGAGCGGTGCTCGCATCCTGGTTACTCTAGTGCATGCGCTCCGACGCACCGGAGGGCGTTATGGTGCCGCAGCGCTCTGTATCGGTGGAGGTATGGGAATCGCGGTGATCGTCGAGCGTCCGTGAGCTGCAGGACCGTGACTCACCCCGGTTCCAGGCGACCATCCTTCAAGCGAAAAAGGGGCAAGGACGAGAGAACCGGAGTCTCGAGAACATCGGACTCGGTAGCTGTGAGAATCAACTGGGCTGGTAGTGCGGAGAGCGTTGCCAAAAGATGCGCTCGATGCTGCTGATCGAGTTCGGACAGCGCATCGTCGAGAAGCAGGACAGGCCAGTCGTCGGTGACGCGCTGGATCACGGCGATTTCGGCGAGTTTGGCAGCGATCACGGCCAAGCGCTGCACGCCGCGTGAGCCGAAAGCGGTGAGTGGCTCCTCGCCCAGCAGGAACTCCACATCGTCGCGATGCGGCCCGACAAGCGTGCTTCCCCGCCGCAGCTCGTCAGGTCGAAGCCGTTCCAGTGTCTCGCGATACCGTGCTCCCACGATCAGCTGAGCGTCGGCCACTTCCCGAGCGGCCAGTTCGCTGAGGAGACTTTCCGGAAGGTCGATCGAAGGAAGATAGGCCGTTGTCAGCACCTGTGCCCGGGCATCGAGCGCCTGGAAATGGTCGCGGAGTCGTGGTCCCCATTCTGCGAGAAAACGAAGTCGCGCGACGAGCAAATACGCCCCGTACGTGACCAACTGCTCGTCCCAATACGCGAGTTGTTCGTCAGCAGCGCGCTGATCCCGTTCGGCCAAGGATTTCAAGAGACTGTTCCGGTGCTCGAGGATGCGCGTGTAACGAGCGAGAGCGCGCAGATAGGCTCGGTCGATCGTCGAGAGGATGGTATCCAGGTACCGTCGACGCTGCTGCGGGCTTCCCGTCACCAGTTCCAGATCCTCCGGCGAGAACAGAACAACCCGGAGTGTGCCGACGAACTCGACGGCTCGGAGGGAGCGTCCATCCCGGCGATACAGCTTTCTGACAGTGCCGCTGGCGGGGTCAACCATCAGCACGATTTCCAGCGTACTCCGTTCGGTCTCCGTGAAGAGTTCGGCAGCGAGGCGAGCATAAGGAGGAATGCCGAGTTCGCTCCCGCTCGATCGGTGCACGAGATGACGCTCCAGCGAGGCGCGGAACGACTTGGTCGTGGCGAGCATGTAGAGCGCCTCGATGAGACTCGTCTTGCCTGAGCCGTTCGCGCCGACGAGGCGCAGCCCGCGATCCGGGAGGACGAGATGGAGGTGGCGAAAGCAACGGAACTCTTCGAGTTCCAAAGACCTGACCAGCATGGAGATCCTCGCCTGTATCAGAACAGGCGGGTCTGCAATGGTGGGCTGGATCGTGTCGCCGTCCTCGGTCTGGTCATGCCGCACCGATGACCATCGGCATCACGACGTGGACGAACGACTCGTCCCCGACCGGTCGAAAGACGCCCGCAGCGTTGGGTGTCGTCATCTCGAGCGCGATCTCGGTGGCTTTGGTGACGGACAAGACGTCAGTCAAGTAGCGGCCGTTGAAGGCGATGGTCGCCTCCGGACCGTCAACCCGTGCTGGAAGGATGTCCTCGGTATCGCCGGCATCGGCTGCCTGGGCGGAAACAGTCAACGAGCCAGGGTCGAGTTCGGAATCACCCGGTGCGATGTGCAACTTGACTACCTCGTTGTTGGACTGAGCGAAGATCTTGGCTCGGCGGGCTGCCGCGAGGAACGATTCGCGGTCGACCGTGACCCGCGTACGCCATTGCTTGGGGATGATTTGCCGGAACTCGGGAAAGGTTCCATCGATGAGTCGGGAGAGGAACTCGAGTCGGCCACTGCGTGCCAGGAGTTGGCTGCGATTCGGTGTGACGAGGAGCTGGACCGTTTCTTCACCGTCGCCGAGGACGCGAGCCAGTTCACCGAGAGCTCTCGCGGGCACGATGATGGCCAAGTCCGTCGCAGCGGGCTGTTGCAGGGCTAGGGAGCGAACCGACAGGCGGAAACCATCAGCTGCGGCTAATGTCAACTCCGTGCCGCGAAACTCGAGCAGGACTCCGGCGAGGACTGGCCGACTGTCATCGGTCGCCGCTGCGAACACGACCTGGCTGATCGCTTCCCGGAGACCCTCGACCGGCACAGTTGCGGTCGGAGGCTGGTCACCGATTCGCGGCAGACTGGGGAAGTCCTCGGCGGGGATACCAGGGATGCGCGCCTTGGAGGTTCCGCAGGTGACGCGGAGATCGTTGCTGCCGGTCGTGCCGGAGAGGATCACGTCCTGCTTGGGAAGACTTCCGATAAATTCGGTAAAGACATCAGCTCGCACACTCAGTTGGCCGGGATCAGCGACCTCTGCCGGAAAACTGACGCTCAGGGCGATCTCGAGATTCGTCGCGGTGATGCGGAGGTTCGCTTCGTCGGCGGCGAGGAGGACATTACTCAGGACTGGCAGCGTCGAGCGCCGTGCGACGGCACGTGACACTTGATGCAGAGCTCGCTCGAGTTCGCTCTGTGGACACCTGAGCTGCACGGACTGCTCCTCCCCGCTGTTCGTACACCCAACTGCCGGAATTATACAGGCCCTTCCTGCATTCGAGTATGAGGGGATCCCGACGCGGGAAGCTTACCGGGTAGGGTGGTTTTGGCGTGAGGGTTCGGGATCGAGCCGCCTTGCGAGGGGAAAGATCTGTCCCGGCAGCGCAAGATCGCCCGTACCGCGTCGGCGGTGGAGGCGTCCCTGCATTCGCGGAAAGCGGAGAGGTCACCCTCACGAGGCCTGGCGGAAGCAGGATGCGGTCACGGGTGCGGCAACCTGCGATGCAGACTGGATGCGAGAAGCGCACTCACGGAAGCGATGACTATCTCTCGTGTTCGTTTCCATGAATTTCGTCTCCAAGAGACATGCCCCGTGAGAGATCACAGGGCGAAGGCAAGAAGAGTCGTGGAGGGAGTTGGCCGATAGGATCATCGTGGGTTCTCGGCTCTTCGAGAGGTCGGCTCGCGACGGCGAGAAGCACGCTTGCCGGCTTCGCCATCAATTCTCGGCTCACCGGGAGACCAGCGAGCCGTCGACCGACGACCAGCATGGCCTCGCGCAAGACGGGCTAGCGAGAGCAGGCCTTGACGGCGAGGCCCGTCTGCAGTAGCATTAGCACAGATGTTCGTGTATCGGAAGGGAACTGGCGACATGGCGAACGAACTGAAGGAGCGAACCACCTTCGATCCCTCGAAGTACCTCACCAAGGTCAACGGTCACGATTACCTGGAGGTGAAGTGGCGCTTGCTCTGGTTCCGCACGGAACATCCCGATGGGGAGATCGAGACAGAGCTCGTCGAGCACCGGGATGGAGTGGCGGTTTTCCGTGCGCGAGTCCGGGTACCAGGGGGTGGTTCGGCGACTGGTTGGGGAAGCGAGTCGGCTGAGGATTTTACCGATTACCTGGAAAAGGCGGAGACGAAAGCACTCGGTCGGCCATTGGCGGCGCTCGGTTACGGGACGCAGTTCTGCCCGGACTTCGAGTTCGGTGCCGCTGAACAGCGTGTCGTGGATACTCCTATCGATGGCCGGCGACTCGGCTGGCGGCGGGCGGAGAGTGGTCGGGTGACTCCACGGCAACTCGAGTATCTGCGCGATATGGCGCGCCGGCTCGGCATGAGCGAGGAAGAGCTGGAAGCGCGGGCGCAAGAGCAGTTCGGAACGACCTTGGCTGATCTGGGACGGCAGGAAGCGTCGGCCTTGATCGAGAGCCTGCGACATCGCCGGAATGTGCATGAGGCAGCCTGAAGAGGGCTTGCTACTCGATGCGATCCATGGTTCGTATTCCCCCTGGGATCGATCCCAGGGGGAACGTTCGTTTTGTGAGGGGAAGCGATGAAGGATTTGGAGCAGCTGAGGGCTCGCCTCCCGGCGTTACGTGACGTGACCTATCTCAATACTGGGACGCTGGGCGTGATGGCGGAACCGGTGCTCGAACGATACGTCGAAGCCCTGCAGCGTGTCGAGCGATTCGGTCACGCTCGGTGGGATGAGGTGCGGGCAACGGCGGAAGCTGCCCGCCAGCGACCGGCTGAACTGGTGGGCGCTTGCCCGGAGGAGCTCGCCTTCACTGGCAACAGCACAGATGGTTTGGCCCTGGTCCTCGCCAGCCTCCGATGGTCACCGGACGATCGCGTATTGACCAGTGATCAGGAGCATCCAGCCTTGCTGCTGCCCCTCAGCGCGGTGAGCCGACGACACGAGGTTAGCGTTCATCAATTCACTGTCGGCAGCACGCCGGAAGAAACGATTGTCTCCTTCGCCGAGCGATTGGAGGAAGTGCGCCCCCGGCTCGTCGCCTTCAGCCATGTCTCCTGTGAGACCGGTGTGCGCCTACCGGTCGAACGACTGGTGTCGATGGCGCACGAGCACGGGGCGCTCGTGTTGCTCGATGTCGCGCAATCGGTCGGGCAATGCCGAGTGGACCTGCGAGGACTCGGGGTCGATTTCGCTGCGGGGAACGGGCACAAGTGGCTTCACGGGCCGAAAGGAACCGGCTTCCTCTTCGTGCGACGAGACATGCTGGATCTGCTCGAACCTCCCTTGGTCGGAGATGGAGCGGTCGAACCAGCCTTCGAGCGGACTGCCGACTGGTTGGAGGGGTGGCGCTTCCGGTCGGACGCGCAGCGCTTCGAGTTCGGGACGAGAAACCCAGCTCCTTGGATCGGGCTCACGGCGGCGATCGATTATCTGGAGGCGATCGGCTGGGACACGATCGAGCGCCATCAATGCGTGCTGGTACGCTGGTTGCACGAGCGGATTTCCGCGATCCCAGGGGTTCGCTGGTACTCGACGCTCGATCCGACGTGTGGAAGCGGGATGGTGACGCTCGGGCTGAGCGGGTGGGACGGTGGAACGCTCAGCCGTGTCCTCTGGGAGCGCTTCCAGATCATCCAGAGACGAGTGCTGGTACCGAACGGCACACGCGTATCCTGCGCCTACTTCACCGCGTTCGAGGATCTCGAAAAGTTGGCGAGCGCACTCGAGCAGCTCGCTGTTGGCAGTGCGGGGGTCAGAGAATGAGCATCGCGTCGCCGAAACTGTAGAAGCGATAGCGTTGCTGGACGGCCTCTCGATACGCCTCCAGGATCAGTTCGCGCCCGGCGAAGCTCGCAACGAGCAGGATCAGGGTGCTGCGGGGCAAGTGGAAGTTGGTAATCAGCGCGTCGACCACGCGCCAGTGGTAGCCAGGATAGATGTAAAGGTCAGTCCAGCCAGTGATAGGACCCTCGGTGTCTCCTGTCAGAGCATCGGCGATCGATTCGAGGGTGCGGGCAGCCGTCGTGCCCACGGCAACGATCCGGCGGTTCGCAGCACGAGTTTCTCGAATCAGCGAGACCGTCTCGGCTGGCACCGCGTACCACTCCGTATGCATCTTGTGCAAGCGGACGTCGGTCACCTCGATCGGCTTGAAGGTGCCGATTCCGACATGAAGGGTGAGCGGCGCGATGCGGATTCCCCGTTGACGTAACTCGTCCAGCAGTCGTTCCGTGAAATGGAGCCCAGCAGTCGGCGCGGCTACCGAGCCGGGATGCCTTGCATAAACCGTTTGGTAGCGTTCAGGGTCGGACAGCGGACGGTGGATATACGGCGGGAGCGGCACGTGCCCGAAAGCGTCCAAGCGTTCGGCGATACCGGGATCCAGCTCGACGATGACCTGGCCGCCCGAACGGCGCTCGCGGATGCGCAGGGGCGCTGGCTGGGCGAACTGTGGATCGCGAGGTTGGATCGTGATCGTCTCTCCGGGGCGCAGCTTTCGAGCTGGGCGGGCGAGCGCGAGCCAAACGGTGGTTCCTTCGAGCGGTTGGACCAAGAGGATCTCGACTTTCCCTCCGGTCAGGCGGTGACCCAAGAGACGGGCTGGGAGGACCCGCGAGTCGTTGACGATCAAAAGGTCTCCAGGATCGAGGAGGGAGGGAAGTTCACGAAAGATACGATGCTCGATAGAGTGTGTCGCTCGGCGAACAACCATCAGCCGGGCAGCATCGCGCGGCTCGATCGGCTCCTGTGCGATCAGTTCCTCCGGAAGCTCGTAATCGTATTCATGAAGAGAGAGTGCCGCTTCCTCAAGCATCGCTGGATCTTTCCGACGCGGCATGCTCGAACGGTATTTCGAGCTGCAACCGGTTTTCTGGATAAGTGAGTCCGAGATGCTCGTAGGCTCGACGGGTGGCGATCCGTCCGCGCGGTGTGCGCTGAAGGAACCCGAGCTGGAGGAGATATGGCTCGTAGACACTTTCGATCGTATCCGGTTCTTCGCTTGTCGCGGCGGCTAATGTCTGGATACCGACTGGACCACCATCGAATTTTACCACTAGGGTCCGGAGGATGAGCCGGTCGACTTCATCGAGGCCGAGTTCGTCGACGGCGAGCTGATCGAGGGCCAGGCGAGCGAGTTCTCGGGTGATCGTGCCGTCGCCGATGACCTGGGCGTAGTCGCGCACACGCTTGAGGAGACGGATCGCGATACGAGGTGTACCGCGACCACGCCGGGCGATCTCCTCCGCGCCATCGGAGGTAATAGGCACCTGGAGGATGCGGGCGGCACGCTCGACGATGGCTCGCAGCGCCGCGGTGTCGTAAAAATCCAGTCGATAGGTCGCGCCGAAGCGATCGCGCAGCGGGGAGGTGAGCAGTGCGAGCCGCGTGGTTGCCCCGACCAACGTGAAGCGCGGGAGCGCAATGCGCACACTGCGTGCTGCTGGGCCTTTACCGATCACCAGATCGACCGCAAAGTCTTCCATCGCGGGGTAGAGGATTTCTTCGACCAGCCGGTTGAGGCGATGGATTTCGTCGATGAAGAGGACGTCTCCAGGACGAAGATTGGTCAGGATCGAAACGAGATCGCCCGGACGCTCGATGGCTGGACCGCTGGTGATCCGGAGGTTGACCCCCATCTCCGCGGCGATGATCCCGGCGAGCGTCGTTTTACCGAGTCCTGGAGGGCCATAGAAGAGGAGATGATCGAGTGGCTCACCACGCTCCTGGGCGGCTTTGATGGCGATGGCGAGGCTTTCCTTGACACGATCCTGCCCGATGTACTCGGCGAGGCGACGCGGGCGCAAGGTCTCCTCGAGATACTGCTCGCTCGTGGCCGGTTGTGGTGCGACGATGCGTGGCTCGTTCATCGCTCATCCCTACACGTATGAGGATATCAGGAAGAATAGGAGTTCGTCTCAAGTGCCAGGCTTCTCTGGTAACTCCGCTTCCTCGACGAGAAGGATGGGGATGCCGTCTTCGATCGGATAGCGGCGCTGGCAGGTACGACAGATCAAACGGTCATTCGCGGGAACGAGTTCACCGTGACAGGCTGGGCAGGCCAGGATCTCGAGAAGTTCCGGGTCGATGATCGGTTGCGTCTCGGCCATGCGCTCGGCTCCATTCGTGTCGCTGACGTGCATCTTACCAGGCTGCGGGCGGAAGGAGCTGGCGGAACGCAGACAGGACGTGAAAGGGATTTCGTGAACCTTCGCACGACGCGGGGCCGGCGTGCCGCAGAAGCTCTTCTCAGCTACTGACGCGGTCGTTTCTCGGGGTCGGTCACGCAGGTACGGCTGAGCAGGACCGGGACTGGTGAACCGGGTCAGGCCCGGCAGCTGGTGAGACAATCCTGCTGGTGGAAGCTGGAGAACTCTCGGTCGTTGCGCTCGGCTGCGGTGGCCGTCAATGCTCCAGTCGAGACAGGTCAGGAGGAGACCAGAAAGCGAGTGCATGCGGGGGTTCGGGCGAGACGGCTTGCAGGTCGAAAAGCGAGGAGAGATCGGAGACCCGGCCTCGAACCACTGTGTCGGTCGGTGAACATACCTCCTAGGAAACAACCAACGCTCCGGTCTTGTACCGGAGCGTTGGGGTGCCTCACGGGGCTCGAACCCGTAACCACTGGATCCACAGTCCAGCGCTCTGCCAATTGAGCTAGAGGCACCATACGAGAGAAAGGCGAGCGATACCGAGCGAGTAAGCCGAGTTCTGTTCTAGGCGGTCATCTCTCTCGCCCGTGTCTTGCACGGACGGTCGCTTCGTCACCTCCGCGACTGCTCTCATCCTCGGGCCTCGGCGAGCAACCTGGTAGCGGCCCGCTCGGAGATTGCTGCAGGGAGGATTGCCCTTTTCACCCCGGGACGAGCCCGGTCATCGTCTCTGTTGCTCTCACGCTGGGTTACCCAGCGCGCCGATCTGGACTGTCAGCGGCGCCGGTCTCCGCTGCCCTGGGTTGACCCCAGGCACCCCGCTCTGTGCAGCTCGGACTTTCCTCTGGTGCTTACCGCACCAGCGACCGCCCTGCCCGGCATCGCTCACGGGAACACAAACGTCCCCGGACCGGCGGTGCCGAAGGGGAGATTTGAACTCCCACGGGGTTACCCCCACTACGCCCTGAACGTAGCGCGTCTGCCAGTTCCGCCACTTCGGCCCGTCGAGCGGTTATCCGCTCGCAGCCGCTAGTATAGCATCAAGCGGGTTGCGTTCGCAAGCGTTTCCAGCCAGTTCCGCGAATGCCTACCAACCTCTTCCCTGCACATCCCGCGTGTGTCATCCTGGCCAAGGACCTTCTGCGACAGCCATCTCGGGATGGCCTCCTCTTCGGTTCGCGAGCAGGCGCATCGCTCGTCTGATGTAGGGTCTTGCGGTTCGGCACGGTACAGGAGAGTCGGGTCATTCATCGAATCGGGTACTCGATGGAGGACTCGAGAACGGGCGGTCTCGCTCGAGAGCGATCTGGCTAAGCACCGCGAGCGGAGCCGATTGTCGTGGTGCTCGACGAGGCAGGCACGTGGTCGTTGGTCGCTCACTCGGTCAGATGCCCCTGTTCCTCGTAATAGTCGATCCGGCGCGCTGCCACGATGGCCTGGATCTCTTGCATGCTCATCCCGAAGCGGTGTAAGGTGTGACGAACCATTTCCAGGCCAGCTTCGAAACTAGGGTGCACCACTTCGGTGGCCCCAGCCTCGACCAAGCGCGCGACGAAGGCTCGCCGGTCGGCCCGCGCGATGATGTCCAGGGTGGGGTTGAGTGTCCGGGCCAGGCGCACCGCAGCTTCGGCGGCAAAGGCATCGGGGACAGCGACGACGAAGACGCGCGCGGTCGTGATGTGCGCCGCCAGGAGGACCTGCTCGTTCGCGACGTCACCATAGATCGCCTGGATTCCCAGGCGCCGCAAGTCGCGCACCAGGACGGGATCGCGATCGATCACGACGAAACGAAAGCGCCGGCGTTGCAGGACTCGCCCCACTTCGCGGCCAGAGCGACCGTAACCAGCGATCACGACATGACCGCGCAGGGGCGAACTCGAGGAAGCACCGGAATCGGTCTCGTGGAGCGCTGCCGGGCGACCGACCAAGCGGAGCGGCGGCTCGAGCAGCCAACGGGCCCGCTCCGTCAGCGTCAAGAGAAAGGTATTGAGCAGGAGTGAGGCGATCGCAGCACCGATCATCGCATTGTAGAGCGTGTGGTCGAGAATACCCACCTGCAACCCGAGTAGACCGAGCACGAACGAGAATTCGCCGATCTGCGCGAGAAAGGCTCCCGAGCGAATAGCGACGCTCGGTGAGTAACCCAAGAACGCGACTACAGCTGCAGCAAGGAACCCTTTGATCACGGTTACGACGATCAAGATGGCGAGCGCGATCGGCCAGGACTGGAGGAGAGCAATCGGATCCCAGAGAAGGCCGAGTGCGGCGAAAAACATGACCCCGAAGACATCACGAAGCGGCAGAATGCCACCGAGAACTTGATAGGAAAACTCGGATTCGGAGACGACAATACCAGCCAGAAAAGCCCCCAGAGCGAACGAGAGGCCGGCCCATTCGCTCCCCACTGCTGTTCCGATCGCTAGCAGGACGACCGCTAGAAGGAAAAGTTCCCGGCTTCCGACTCGTGCGATCTGAAACAACAACCAGGGGACGATGCGTACGCCGAGGACCGCGATCGTCAGCAGCGCGACGACGGCGAGCGCGATCGATTTCCCGAGGCCGAGAGCGACGTCCACGAGGTCGGAACCGACGAGCGCGGGAATGATCGCGACCAACGGCACCACGGCGATATCTTGGGCGAGCAGGATCGCGGCGGTCGGGCGTGCGGCTGGTTGGTTCAAAGTGCCTCGCAGTTCCATGAGCGTGAAACCGATCACTGAACTGGAGATCGCTGAGAGGGCGGCGAGCACGAACGCTTGTGCGGTGGTGAGGCCGAGGGCGCGAAAAACGGGGAAAGCAACCATGAGCGTCAGGCCGATCTGGAGTAGTCCCCCACGAACGACGATACGGCGTAACTCGATCAACTCCCGAAAGGAGAAGTGGACGCCGAGCGAGAACATGAGAAAGCTCACACCGAAGTCAGCGAAGGCTTGAATGATCGCGGGATCGATGTGCCGACCCTCCAAGAGGCGACCGAGCAAGAGCCCAGCAACGAGGTAACCCATGATGACCGGTTGCCGCAGCCGGGCGGACACCAGACCGAGCAAGATGGCTACGGCGACGACGATCAAGAAGACGGGAAAAATGACTTCGCGTTCCACGCGTTTTGCCTGTTCACTCCCTCGACCAGGCGATCAGATCGTCAGCGCGCCTCATCTCGAGTGCGCAAAGCGGCATCGTACTACAGTTTTGCGTCGATGCGCTACCGTGCCAGGGTGCAGCGTCACCGTCGAGGAGAATCGGCAAGGCGATCGTTCTCGAAGCGAGGAGCTGGGATGGTCGAGACGGGCGTTTCCACCGGTGGCTCGACCAGCTGTCTCCGATTGCGGAACTGGTGACGCTGCACGATCGGCCCTGGAATCAGCATGCCACGTGGATGCGCGCGGATAACCTTCGACGTGACAGCGTATCCCACAGCTGCTCGTCGGTCGCATCGAGGTCTGACAGCGCGGTCGAAGTCGCTCCTTGACGCCAGCGTGACCGCGCTCCATACTAGTGTACGTACACTGCGGTGTGGCCATGGAGGCGGGTGCTGCTCTCCGGTAGAATCGGGACGCGGATGTGATCGCCAGTGATCGTTCGTGCCCGAAAACGAGTATGAGCGGAGAGCAGGGAGATCGAGAGCGATGCAGAGCAGCGAGATCCGTCGAGCATTCATCGAATTTTTTGCCGAGCGTGGCCATGTCCAGGTGCCGAGTTCGTCGTTGATTCCGTCGGATCCTACTGTCTTGTTGACGACAGCTGGTATGCAACAAATGGTGCCGTATTTCCTGGGTTTGGAGCGACCGCCGCACACGCGACTGACGTCGATCCAGAAGTGTTTCCGTACTGTCGATATCGATGAGGTGGGAGACGAAAGCCATCTGACTTTCTTCGAGATGCTGGGAAACTTCTCGATCAGCGACTACTTCAAAGCAGAAGCGATCAGCTGGGCGTGGGAGTTCCTCACCAAGTGGCTCGGCGTTCCAGCCGAACGCTGGTATCCGACGGTGCATCCGGATGACGAGTTCTCTTACCAGTATTGGCGAGACCAGATCGGTGTTCCGACTGAGCGGATCTTCAAGCTAGAAGACAATTGGTGGGGACCGGTGGGAGCGACGGGACCCAACGGACCGGATTCCGAGATCCATTACGACCGGGGTATGGAGTATGGCTGTGGGCGTACGGAGTGCGGACCAGGGTGCGACTGTGGGCGTTTTCTGGAGACCTGGAATCTCGTCTTCATGGAGTTCTATAAGGAAGCTGATGGCACGCAGCGCCCCCTTCCGCGCAAGAACATCGACACCGGCATGGGACTGGAACGGATCTCATTGATCATGCAGGGGGTAGGATCGGTTTTCGAGACCGATCTCTTTTACCCGATCCTGAGTGAAGCAGCGACGATTGCTGGTGTTCGTTACAAAGAACAGGCGCGTGTCGATCGCTCGCTCCGCGTGATCGCCGATCATGCACGCGGCGTCACGTTCCTGGTCGGAGATGGGGTATTTCCCAGCAATGAAGGGCGCGGGTATGTGCTGCGGCGTGTGCTGCGGCGTGCGGTTCGGCATGGGAAGCTCCTGGGGATCGAACGACCGTTCCTCAACCAACTGGTCGATGTCGTCATCGAACTCTTTTCTCCCTACTATCCGAACTTGAACGAGCAGCGAGAGCGGATACACCGTGTCATTCGTCACGAGGAGGAGCACTTCCAGCGCACGCTCTCGGCTGGTCTCTCGCGTTTCGAAGCGCTTTTGGATCAGCTGCAACGGAGCGGTGAGCAGGTGCTACCTGGTGAAGAGGCCTTCCGTCTTTATGATACCTATGGTTTCCCTTTGGAATTGACCGAGGAATTGGCTCGCGAATCCGGCTTTACTGTCGATCGGGCCGGGTTCGATCGAGCCTTGGAACGGCAACGAGAGCTCAGTCGGGCCAGTTTGGGGCGCTTCGCCGATACGCAGCGGCAACGAGCCAAGCTGTATGCCCAATTCTCGGAGCGACCAACAGAGTTCGTCGGCTATGACCGCGTGGAAACGACGGCAACCATCGTCGGCATTCTCGGTTTGAGCGATCTGCGACAGGAAGCCGAGGCAGGGGAGGAGATCGAGCTGATTCTCGATCGAACACCCTTCTACGGTGAAGCAGGTGGCCAGGTCGGTGATACGGGAGAAATCGTTGCCGAAACGGGAATCGTTACGGTGGAGGATACGCAACGACCGACTCCCGAATTGATCGTGCATCGAGGCCGTGTGCGGGAAGGCTTTATCCGGGTCGGCCAGTCGGTGCGGGCGATCGTGGAGGCGGAGCGACGAGCCGCTATCCGCCGCAACCACACGGCGACGCACCTGTTGCACGCGGCGCTGCGTCGTGTACTCGGCGAGCATGCGGTCCAGGCTGGTTCATTGGTCGCGCCCGATCGCTTGCGCTTCGACTTTTCTCACCATGAAGCGGTCGGCCCTGAGCAGTTGCGCCGGATCGAGGAGATGGTGAACGAGCAGATCGTGCGCGATCTTCGGGTCGAGGTGCGTTACCTCCCACTACGAGATGCCTTGGCGGAGGGAGCAATCGCCCTTTTCGGCGAGAAGTACGGTGATACCGTTCGCGTCGTCTCGATCGACGGATTCAGTAAGGAGCTGTGTGGCGGAACACATGTTTCGCACACTGGCGAGATCGGCGCATTCCTGATTAGCGAGGAGACGAGTGTGGCCAGTGGCATCCGTCGAATCGAAGCGTTGACGGGCCTTACGGCAGCGCGACTCGCCCGTACGCTGATCGATGTCTCGGAAGAGGCAGCCCGGCGCCTCCATGTGGCTCCAGAACAGCTTCCGGAGGCCATCGAGCGGCTGCAGCAGCAAGTCCGCGATCAGCAACGCGAAATCGAGCGGCTCGCTGCTGACTTGGCTGCAGCGCGACTGGCCCCACTCGTGGAGCGTGCGGCTCGGATCGACGGCTTCCGTGTCGTCAGCGCGCGGATAGAAGTTCCCTCGCTCGACGTGTTGCGACGAGTCGGCGATCGCTTGCGCGATGCGATCGGTTCCGGTGTCGTCATCCTGGGTACGGCGATCGAGAACCGCCCGACGATACTCGCGATGGCGACCCCGGATGCGGTGCAGCGGGGGGTGCATGCGGGACAGGTCGTCCAGGCAGTGACTCCGTTGCTGGGAGGCCGCGGTGGCGGTCGGCCGGATATCGCTCAAGGGGGCGGTGCCGATGTGTCTCGGCTCGACGAGGCCTTGGCGGCGGCCCGGGGTGAGGTCGAGCGACAGCTTCGGAACAGCACGAGCTGATCTGCTGTTCGAGTGGTCGGTCGCCCGCCGCGTGGAATCGAAAACAGGGCGGATAAGGAGGTGCAGTGGTGTGGCGACCGACCGATCGATCGCGCGAAAGGGGTAGTCTGCTGGCGACGCGAACCTCTGAGACAGGGGATAGACGTACAAGCGAGGCTTTTGACGAGACCGCGGAACTCGGTACGTATCGGCCCGCAAGACCCGGCCTGGCAGACGTCGGATCGTTGCGTGGGCAGAGGAGAGTTGTTTCGGTGTCGGGTGCTCGGCTGGCCAATGGGGCGCGTGCTCCGGCCGGGGTAGTAGCCGAAGGACGGTCTCGCGGCTGGCCGATGGTCGTGGGCGGCAGCGGGTCGCGCCGAAGATGGGTGTTCGCCGGGTTGCTCGTCGTTGCCGCTCTCGTCACCACTGTCGTTCTGTCGGCAGCACTAGTACCAGCGGCGACGATCCGGATCACGCCGGCGATCGAGCAACGCGAGGTGACGATGACCTATGCACTCGAGCCCTCGAGCGCGGTCGATTGGGTGGCACCCAGCCGGATGGTGTCGGTCCCCATCGAGGTGAGAGCGGAGCGCGCGACCACTGGAGAAAAAAAGGTGCCGGACGGTACGGCAAGCGGTCGGGTTCGGTTCGTCAATGCGTCGTTGCAACCGGTGCAGGTCAGCGCTGGGACGAGGTTGACTGGTACGAACGGCGTCGCGTACCGTGTCGCGGAGGACGTCATCGTGCCTGCTGCCGATCCCTTCGGAAGTCAGGCCTTTGGGGTGGCTGACGGGCGAGTCATTGCCGATGTTCCTGGACCGGACGGGAATGCTGCCGTCGGAACAGTGACCGGTCAACTCGGTGAAGGAGTGCTCTATCGGAACATCGAGCCTTTGACTGGAGGGTCGCTACGGACAGTCCGGCTCGTGACGGAGGACGATGTTACCTCGCTGCGGAAGCAGCTCGAGCAGTCACTCACCGAACGTGTACCGACGGCACTCCAGGCTGCACTGCTTCCCGGAGAGACGTTGGTGGAAGGGACGCTTCGCATCGGGACTCCCGAGATTCAGATCGAGCAGAAAGCTGGTGATGAGAGCGAAAACCTGACGGGAACGGGAAAGCTGTTGCTCACCGCGCGGGTGTACGATCCGGTGGTCGTGCACCGAGCAGCGCAGGAGGAAGCAGCCAAGCGCCTGGCTCAGGCGACTGGGATCGATGTCGTGTTGATCGGCAACACGCTTACCTACGGTGAACCAGAGGCGATCGGTGCGAACCGCTGGCGCGTCCGTGCAGCAGCGCTGGTACGGTTCGTGCCGGCCAGCGCAGATCTCGAGCGGTTGCGGCGCGAAGCGGCTGGCCGTTCGCTCGATCAGGCTATGCGGAAGGCGCAGGCTATTGCAGAGGTGGGTGGCGTGGAGATCGAGATTCGTCCCGGCTGGTGGCCCAAGCGTCTTCCCGATCGGGCCTCACGGATCCAGGTGGTGGTGAGTGAGTAGAGAACGGCTGGGCCGGACGATGGGGCTGGACGTCGGGGGGCGGCGGGTCGGCGTGGCGATCAGCGACGAAATGGGGATGATCGCTAGTCCATTGGCGACCATCGATCTGGGTCGCGATGGCCTCGAGCGGCTGGTGGAGCTGATCAGTCGATACGACCCGGTGCTGATCGTCGTCGGGTTACCGGTGACGATGCGAGGTCGTGAGGGTAGTCAGGCAGTCGAGACGAAGGCGTTCGCCGCTCGGTTAGCGGAGCGAATCGACCGCCCCATCGTCTTCTGGGACGAGCGATTGACCAGTTCGGCGGCGGAGCGCCTGTTGACTGACGCGGGTGTCGGTCGGAAACGTCGCCGGGAACTTGTGGACGCCGTAGCCGCCGCCCTCCTTCTCCAGAGTTATCTGGACGCTCAGCGAAGCCAGCGTGGTCGGCACGGTACACAGGAGCGGGACCGATCGCTTGACTCCTTGGGAACCGCTTGAGGGAGGACGATCTCGTCGCTTTCCCTCATTCCCGGTCGGACACTCCGATCATTGCAGGAGAGTCGCCGCATCGCTATACTGCGTTCGACTGGTCGGCGGAGGAGTAGGACCGAAGACGATGAAGCTGGTGATCGCAGTGGTACAGAACGAAGATGCCGACAGCATCGTCGAGTCTCTGCTCGAGCGCCAGTTTCGGGCTACCCGCCTCGCCAGTACTGGTGGCTTCTTGCGTCGTGGCAATACGACACTCCTGATCGGTGTCGAAGATCACGACGTAGAAACTGTCTTGGATGTCATTCGGACGAGAGCTCGCACTCGAATTCGTCAGGACAGCGCTCACGGCGCGGTCGAGAGTGCTGCGGCGACTGTTTTCGTGATCCCCCTCGAAGATTACCAGCGCCTCTGAGGCGCACTGACTGGGTCCACGCTGATCCGAATACCAGCTCTCAGCGGAACGAGGTCCAGCGGCGCGTGCTGGAGCCACGTTGGAGACGGTGCGTTGCGCGTCGCATGAGCACGATGGTCAGTCCGGCTAGGAAAAAGCCAGCGACGAACAGGCTTTCGATTGGGACCGTGCCGCGTTGCCAGTCGATGAATCGAGCGCTCAGGAGACCGAGCAAAGTCGGATAGAGCAGTAGGCCACTCAAAGCGAAGATCCCCGCTTCGATGATGGCTAAACGAGGATCGGCGCCGCGCCAGCGACTCACGATATAGGGACCGAGCGTTCCGGCTGGGAGCCAGATCAACAACGCCCGCAACCATTCTGTAGTGAGCGTATCCATCGACCAGCGACCCTTTCTTTCTGAAATCTTTGGAGCGAGCCGGTCGACCCCTACCAGTATAGCGGTCACTGGTCGCCTCCTTTTCGAGCGTACCGAGGGGGCTGCTGTGCTGTCCAGGTACGTCACTCGTGGGAGGTAATGGATCCACGGCAGCGATTCCCGTTGGAGAACCCTGATCCAGCTTCTCCGACGGGCGGCGAGGAGCGTGGCGGAATCTCGCTTCGAGGATGACTGTGCGTTCGTCGCGGTCGACCAGGGAGCTTAGGCGGGGACGAGCAGGTTCGCCCCCGCTGCGTGCCTCCGCTCAAGGAGCGCCTGGGAAGAGATCGTTTTCCTCGAGAAGTCCCGCTAATCGAAGAAGGTTGAGGGCCAGTACGGCAGTGGTGACTGGACCCGTGCCGCCAGGAACGGGGGTAAGAGCGCTGGCCACTTCGGCGACGGCTGGATCGACATCACCGATGAGACGGCCGTCGCGCACCGAGACCCCGAAGTCGATAACCACGGCTCCTGGAGCGACCATGTCCGGCTTGACGAGATGGGGTTGACCGGCAGCGACGAACAGGAGATCGGCTTGCCGCGTGAGCTTGGCGAGATCAGGCGTACGTCGATGGCAAATGGTCACAGTGGCGTCGCGGGCCAGAAGCAAGAGGGCAAGCGGGCGACCGACGACGGGGCTGCGACCGATGACGACAGCATGCCGACCCGCCACTTCGATGCCGTAGTGCTGGAGGAGGATAAGTCCTCCGAGAGGGGTGCTTGGCGCGATCCAAGGGCTGCCGATCGCTAAACGCCCTTGCTGTTCGAACGAGACGCCGTCGACGTCCTTGGTGGGCGGCATCAGTCGTGCGAGCGATCGGCGCGAGACGCCTTTGGGGAGCGGCTGCAGCGCCAGGATGCCGGTAACGGATTCGTCCTCGGCGAGTCGCTTGAGGAGAATCGCGAATCGAGATTCATCCAGTATATTGTCAATCTCTTTGGTCCGATAATTCAAGCTCAGTGTGGTGAATTGCTTGCGGATCGCGCGAGCGTAGGCCTGGGCGGAAGGATCGTTGGGGAGCAGCACGGTGAGGGTGGGTGGTCCCTGATGTGGGGCTCGCCGTGCAAGCACTTGCTGGATACGGGCGTGCAGCGACTCGACGACTGGTCTCCCCGATAGTATGCGGGCAGCCATCGCTCTCCATCCTTTCCGCGTGACAGCCGTCTTTCGATGGGGCGCCCGGTCATTTGTGCAGTAGCGTGCACGCATGATCCTCAGGCCTGAGCGTGCTCCGAGAGGAGCGCCCGGCGCTGGAGGATTTCGCGCTGGAGTACTTCCGCGCGTTCCGGAGAGAGAAGTGGCAGGTTGGCGCGCGCCATCGCGAGTGCTGCCTCGATGCCCGCTCGGCAGAGGGCTCGTGCTGCTTCCAGATCGGATGCAGCGAAGGATGGGGTGTGCGGCAGGACCGATCGGATGAGCGCTGAGAGTGCGAGCCCCAAATCGGCAGTCTCGAGTGGGACCGTGCTCGCTCGCTCCGCAGCGACAGTAGCCGATGGCGAGCGCTGATCGATACGAAGCGCACTTAGCAACTCGTCGAGCGCTACTCGGTCACGCTCGGCTTGAGCGAGTGCGCTCGCGGCGATGCGTTCGAGATCCTCAGCGAGCGTATCTGCCACTTCGCGGGGCAGCTGTTGCTTGGCGGCACGGCGGACAAGATCGGTAAGAGCAGCTGCTTGAGCGATGGACAAGCATGCAGCAACCCCACCCCCGCAACGATAGCGTGAGCGACGCATGCGTTCCACCAACTGGGTGACGGTCCAGTCGGCGATCGACCCCTCTCGATCCAATACCACCTGACTCTCTCCTCCCGTTTTCTTGTCCATCGCATACGTGCGCATCGCGTGAGCGCGGACGCGAGCGCTTCGCTGCTTCCAGTGCGAGTATAGCCATGAAGTTGCTGTCACTTTGCTGTCGTCTTGGTGTCGCTAAGCCTGCATCACCTTTTCTGTTGTGTCTGTGTGACACAACGCTGTGGACAGGGTGGAAAAGGGGTTGACGGGTGGGCACGGGACATGTAGGATGGGGTGTCGATCGGGCACCGTTCGCTTCGGGCGAATTCGCTCAGAGCGGAAGCAAAGGGGGCAAGCGATGGAGAGAGAGCCGGTGACGTTCTTCGGCCAACTCTTGCGCCGCTATCGGGAGTCAGCCAGGCTCTCGCAGAGTCGTCTTGCGCAGCGAGCCGGCTTCGATCACAGTTACGTGTCGCGACTGGAGAGTGGGCGTCGAGCACCGACTCGGGAGGCGATTCTGCGTTTGGCGGAGGCGCTCGAACTCGGGCCGGCCGACCGTGACAGCTTGCTGGCTGCTGCTGGTTTCTTACCCGAACAGACCGAATACCTGTTCGGTAGCGAGCCGGTGCTCGGGGAAGTCGTCGAGCTTCTCCAGCGCACGGACGTTCCAGAGCAGATTCGCGAAGACCTCCGCCAGTTGCTCGTGCTGGTGGTCCGGCAGGTAAAGCGGGCACTCATTGGAATCGGTTCCATCGGCGAGAGCGAAGACGAGGTTCCGGGTAGTACGGGTTGGTCCCCGCGCTGGCCGGGTCAGGCTGCTTCGCAAGGAGCAGTGTGAGCGTCGATGCGGGAATATCGCGCATCTGTGCTGTTCTTGTACGCTTGGAAAAGGTAGTGGGACTCGTGATCGATCGTCTGACCCAGGATCGATCGCCGGGCGTCCCTGAGGAGGTACGAGGGGGCTAGCGTGGCGCGGCCGTACGCTCATCTTCATTTGCATACGGAATTCTCGCTACTCGACGGCCTCGGTCGGATACCGGAGTACGTGGGGCGTGCTCGCGAACTCGGTATGGAGCACCTGGCGATATCCGATCACGGGGTGCTGTATGGAATCATCGATTGGTACAAGGCAGTCAGGGCCGAGGGGCTTCATCCCATCATCGGGATGGAAGCGTATCTTGCCCCACGGTCAGTTCAAGACCGGGACAAGACGATCTACCATCTCTTGCTGCTTGCAGAGAATGAGCGCGGTTACGAGAATTTGCTGAAACTGGCCACGCGAGCGAGCTTGGAGGGGTTCTATTATAAACCGCGCATCGATATGGCCATGCTGGCCGAACATGCCGAGGGGCTGATCGCAACCTCGGCGTGCCTCGGGGGACCGATTGCGAACAACCTACTGAATGGGAATCACGAGGCAGCTCGGGAGTGGGGAATCCGTCTCCGCGAATTGTTCGGGCCAGATCGGTTTTACATCGAGCTACAGGATCACGGATTGCCGGAACAGCGGCGAGTGAATAGTGAGCTGGTGGCACTGGCTCGCGAACTGGATCTTCCCTTGGTCGTGACCAACGACGTCCATTATCTCCGCCAGGAGGATGCGAGCGTTCAGGATTTGCTGATCTGCATCCAAACCAACTCGACGCTCGATGACCCCAAGCGGATGCGAGTTCAGTCCGACCAGCTTTACTTCAAGAGTGCCGAGGAGATGTGGCGACTCTTCGGTGCCGAGGTCCCGGAGGCACTCCTCAATACGGTCCGTATCGCCGAGCGTTGCGAGGTCGAACTCGAATTCGGTCGCCTCCATCTCCCTGACCCTGGTATACCAGCGGGGATGACTGCTGACGACTATCTTGCCGCAATGTGCTGGGAGGGGATTCGCCAGCGTTATCCTGAGTTGACCGAAGAAGTACGTCGTCGCCTGGAGTACGAGCTGGATGTTATCCGTCAGACCGGATTTTCCAGCTATATGTTGATCGTGCGAGACTTCGCGGAGTTCGCTCGCCAGCGGGGCATTCTTTATGGTGTGCGGGGAAGCGCAGCAGCGAGCATCGTGCTCTACGCTCTCGGTATCACCGATGTCGATCCTCTTGCCAATCGCTTGGTCTTCGAGCGGTTTCTCAACCCGGAGCGCCGGGAGATGCCGGATATCGACATGGATTTCGCGGATGACCGGCGACACGAGGTGATCGAGTATGTCGCCCGCAAGTACGGCGCGGAGCACGTTGCGCAAATCATCACTTTCGGAACGATGGGAGCGAAGGCCGCGATCCGCGATGTCGGACGGGCGATGGGATGGCCGCATGCCGAAGTCGATCGGATCGCGCGATTGATACCGAGCGTCGTGAACATGACGCTCGAGCGGGCACTGGAGGAGAGCCCGGAACTCCGGCACCTGTACGAGACAGACCCGCGTTCGCGCGAATTGATCGACAATGCGCGAAAACTGGAGGGCATCGCTCGGCACGCTGGCACCCACGCGGCCGGGGTGGTCATCTCGGCGTCTCCCTTGGTCGAGCATGTCCCGCTGCAGCGTCCGGCGCGTGCCGAGGAGGGAGCACTCCCGACCACTCAGTTCCCGATGGAGACGGTCGCCGAGATCGGTCTGCTCAAGATGGATTTCTTGGGGCTGGCCAATTTGACGATCTTGGCGAACGCTGTCGAGCTGATCCGCGAGACGCGCGGCGAAAGGATCGATCTGAAGCAGATTCCGATGGACGATCGCAAGACGTTCGAGCTCTTGGCCGAAGGGCAAACCTTCGGGGTGTTCCAGCTCGAGAGTGCGGGCATGCGTCGGTACATCCGGGAACTGCGGCCGACCTCGGTTGCCGAGCTCGCGGCGATGATTGCGTTGTACCGACCGGGGCCGATGCAACATATCCCACGTTACTGCCGCGCGAAGCATGGATTGGAGCCGATTCAATACCCGCATCCTGATCTGGCGGAAATCCTCGACGAGACATACGGTGTCATCGTCTACCAGGATCAGGTGCTCCTCATCGCACGGAAATTTGCTGGCTACACGCTCGGTGAAGCGGACATCATGCGCAAGGCGATGGGAAAGAAGATTCCCGAAAAGATGCGCGCGGAGCGGGAGCGCTTCATTGCCGGAGCCAAAGCGAAAGGGTGTAGCGAGCAGGATGCCGAGCGCATCTTCAATCTGATCGAACCATTTGCCGGCTACGCCTTCAACAAGGCGCACGCCACCTGTTATGCGGTCGTGTCCTATCAGACAACCTACCTCAAGGCCAATTATCCGGTGGAGTACATGACGGCAATCCTGCGCAACGCGCCTAGTCATCCGTCCGGAACCGTGAAGCGGATCGCGGCAGCGCTCGCCGAATGCCAGAAGCTGGGGATTTCGGTGCTTCCGCCGGACATCAATCACAGCGAGGCGTCCTTTACGGTCGAGCAGTTGCCGGATGGCAGCCGCGCGATCCGGTTCGGGCTGGCGATGGTCAAGCACGTCGGGGAAGCTGCGGTCGAAGCGATCCTGGCTGCACGCGATGAGCAGCCTGGGAAAGTGTTCCGCTCGTTCGAGCACTTTTGCGAGACGATCGACTGGAGCGTCGTCAATCGGCGAGCGGTCGAGAGCTTGATCAAGTGTGGTGCGTTGGACTGCTTTGGTGATCGCAAGATTTTGCTCGCACAGTTGGACCAGGCGATCCAGGCGGCACAGGCTCGCCAGAAAGCGCTGCGGCGGGGGCAGATGGATCTCTTCTCGGCAGTGGGTCATGATCAGGCTGCTCCTTTGCGCTTTTCCCGTCCGGATATCGAGCCACCTGACATACCGACCCGGACCTTGCTCGGGTGGGAACGGGAACTTCTCGGCGTGTACTTGAGTGCCCATCCGCTGGACGAGTTCTTCCTGCTCGGGCGACGCCGGGGACTCGTGCAGATTGCGGAACTGGACGATGAGTCGGTTGGGCAGACTGTCGAGTTGCTCGCGTTGATCAGTGGGGTGCGCAAGTTGACGACGCGCACCGGGCGCGTCATGGCTGTCCTGCAACTGGAAGACCGCTCCGGTACCATCGAGGCGGTTGTCTTCCCCGACCTCTACGAGACAACTCGTGAACGGTTGGCCGAGGAATCGATCGTGCTCCTCCAAGCGCGGGTCGAAGAGCGGAACGAGGAATTGCAACTGGTGGTGGAGTCAGTGGCCGATCCCCGCGAGGAACTCCGGAATCTCGTCCAACCGAGCCGGATCGTGCACGTTCGTCTCCTCATCACGACGTCCGTCGACGAGGACATCGAACGAATGCATGCTTTGCGGGATCTGCTCGTTACGTTCGCCGGGGATGACGAAGTGCGGATTCATCTCCCCCTCGCACAAGGCGAGATCGTGCTGGCGAGTCGGCTTCGTGTCGACTGGTGTGCGGACTTCGCTCGGGTCATCGAGGCAACGCTGGGAGCGGGGAGCGTGTGGGTCGAGGAACGAACAGCCCTCGAACTCGCATCGGCGGCTTGAAGAAGCGACTCATGTCCCGTTCCCGTCGATGATCCGTCGTACGATCTCTCCTGTCTTCGACGGGTCGCTGGCGAGGACGAGGCACAGGTCGCCGGGGCGGGCCAGCGTGAGCACTGTCTGGAGCGCCTGAGGGAGATCGGGTTGGGTAACGATTACCGGCGGCAGAACGTTTTCGACGACTCCCTCACGGAAGGCAGCGAGTCGCTCGTCTCCCAAAGGCTCCGAGATCAGAATCATCCCGGTGACTCTACCCAGTATTCGTCCTACTTCGCGGAGATCATCCTGACTCAACCAGGGGAAGCCATGCGTCACCACGAATACCTTCCGCGGGGTGCTTTGGCGAACGCAACGCAGGAGCGTGCGTAATGTCCAAAGATCCCGTGCGCCATCGATGAGAACGATCAGGTCGCGGAGGAAGACGAGGTTGCACGAACCAGGGAGAAGGTCGTGCGTCGGAAGGAAGGTGCGCAGGGTCGATCGAATCGCTGTAAGGGAGATGCCGAGTCCGAGTGCCAATGCGGTCGCGCAGAGCACATTCTGAACCTGAAAGAGCAGAGCGCCGCCTAGCGTGATTGGAGCCTCGCGAACAGCGATGACAGGAATATCGTCCGGTTCGGTGCGGGTCTCTGCTCGCTCGATAAAAGCCGATGGGGCGGAGAAAGCGTCACTCTCCGTTGACTGCGCGTCCCATGCGAAAAGTGCCTGGTAATCGTACAGTGCGCGGTTGGCGACGATGACACCGTCGTCGTACCAGATAGCCGGCTTCCGAGCATCACGCTGGCGGCGCAGCACGGGGTTCTCCGGATGCAGTGCGAAGAAAATGACGCGAGCCAGACTTTCCTCGGCGAGTCCGAGGACGTCGGGATCATCAGCGTTGAGGACGATGAATCCGTGCGGGTGGATCGCCCGCGCGACGATCTCGTGGGCTCGTGCGGCGTACCGGGTCGCGGGGGCGAGAAGACAGCTGTCGTCATTGCCGCAGAGCGTGGTGACTGCCCCTGCGCGGTAGATCGCCGCAGGGAGCCCGACAGTCGCCACCACAGGCGCTTCCAGTTCCTGGATCGCCAGGTCGAGATCGCCAGTACGGAGCGCCTGAACGACGCTCGTCCACGGCTGGAGTTCTCCTTCCAGCTGTCGTTCATCGACGAAGACGCCGCTGGAACACCAAAGACCAGCCGACCACCGCTGCGCCCGAACTATCCGGTAGAGGAGCCAGGCGGTGGTGCTCTTGCCGCGTGTCCCGGTGATAGCAACGAGCGAGAGCGGAAACCTCGTCTGACTTCGCAACCCGCTCTGATCGAGGCTCGTCATAAGATGCTCCCGGCGTGGTGATCAGCTGCTGTCATCAGTATCGGCAGCCTGACCGGTACAGCCGAGCCAGTCGAGCAAGATCGGTACGGCGCGCTGGAGAGCCTGAGCACGGTGGCTCAAGCGATTCTTCTCTTCCAGCGTCATCTCTGCGAATGTCCGGTCATGCCCGCAGGGAATGAAGACGGGATCGTATCCGAAACCGCCGCGACCGTGTGGCTTTTCCGCAATGTACCCTTCGATCGTCCCTTCGAAGATGGCTTCTCGACCATCCGGTGCGACGATCGCAACGACCGCACGGAAACGCGCGGTACGTTGGGAAAGGGGGACATCACGCAGCTCACGTAGTAACCGAGCGATATTTTGAGCGTCGACTGCATGCTCACCAGCGTATCGGGCAGAGTGGACGCCGGGTCGTCCCCCCAGCGCGTCGACTTCGAGTCCGGAATCATCGGCGAGCGCGATGAGGCCGCTTTCCTGGGCAGCGACCCTGGCTTTGAGCAGTGCGTTCTCGACGAAGGTTTCGCCGGTTTCGGGCGGAAGTCGGATGCCGAGTGCGGGCGCGCTCACGACTTCGACGTTCGGCGGGAGAAGGGAGCGGAGTTCGCGGATCTTTCCTGGGTTGGCCGTTGCGAGAACGATCCGATGTGTCGGCATACGTCTGCACCTCGCTCATTCGATCGAGAGAGGAATCCTAAACAGTGCGACTGCGTTTCGGGTGGTAGCCCGAGCGACCTCGTCCTCGGTCTGCCTGCGGAGTTCAGCGATTGTCGCCACGGTCGCACGGAGAAAAGCCGGTTCGTTGAGGCGACCGCGATATGGCACTGGCGCGAGGTAGGGTGCGTCCGTTTCGAGCAGCATACGATCTGCCGGCAGAATCTGAACGGCGCGACGGAGATCCGGCGCGCTCCGATAGGTCACGATGCCGCCGATTCCGAGGAGCAGTCCGAGCTCGAGGAAGCGCGTGGCATCAGCCGGATCGCCGGTGAAGCAGTGCATCACGCCGCGGTGAGGCGGGTCAGCGTCCTCCAGAATGGCCAGGAGCTCATGAAGAGCTTCGCGCTGGTGCAACACGATCGGCAAGTTCAACTCACGGGCGAGGGCAATTTGCCGGCGAAAGGCGCGTTCCTGCGTCTTCGCGTCGGTCGTTTTCCAGTGGAAATCGAGCCCGATCTCACCAATGGCTCGTACCAGCGGGTGGCGAGCGAGCTGGCGGAGTCGCTGCTCGACCTGGCTGTCATAGCGGTCGGCCTCGTTCGGGTGGATACCGAGGGCAACGACCATGCCAGGTGTCGCATCGGCGAGTGTCAGTGCGGCTTCCCAACGGGTCGGTGAGAAGGCGATGAGGACGAATCCCTGGACGCCAGCGACGCGGGCCCGCTCGATCACGAGTGGCCGATCGTTGTCGAAGTCGGGGAGGTCGAGATGACAATGCGTGTCGACCAGAATCATTCTCGCCTCACTTGACGGTCACGCTCTTGGCGAGATTCCGTGGTTTATCCGGATCCAGGCCGCGCCGCACTGCCAGCTCGTAGGCGAGGAGTTGTGCTGGCACGATCGAGACCAGTGGGGAGGCATCGCCCACATCGGCGACCGGAATGTGGACATGAAAAGCTTCGTCAGGTTCTGGAGAGATGCCGATGACCCATCCGCCGCGACTGCGAACTTCCATCGCACCAGAGAGAATATCTGCCCTCGTTTCGTCGAGTGGCGAGAAGACGAGGCAGGGACTCCCATCCTCGATGAGCGCAATGACACCGTGCTTGAGTTCTCCCCCGGCAAAGCCTTCGGCATGAATGTAGGTCACTTCCTTGATCTTGAGTGCGGCCTCGAGCGCGGTGGGGTAGGAGAGTCCCCGACCGATCACATAGCAGTGTTGCGCGTCAACGAGGCGATCGGCGACAGCCCGGATGCGGTCCAGTGTCGCTGGTGCGAGGGCCATCTCCATACCCTCGATCGCGCGCCACAATGTATCGAGTCCTACATGCTCGCTCCCATTGAGGAAGTGTGCGGTCAGCAGCAGGATGGCGAGCTTCGCTGTGTAGGCTTTGGTCGACAGAACACTCTGTTCAGGGCCGGCCGAGAGTGGAATGGTGAAGTCGGCGAGCCGAGCGACAGTGGAGCCGGTCACATTGACCAGAGCGGCAACGGTGGCTCCACGCCGCTTGGCGGCGTGGACCGCTTCGATCACATCGATCGTCTCACCGCTCTGGGTAAGCGCAATGACGAGCGATCGATCGGTCAAGAAATGTTCCTGATACTTGAATTCGGACGCAATGACCGCATTGACGTGGCGGCGCGCAATGCGCGAAAAGAGATAACTCCCGCAGAGCGCGGCGTAGCCAGCGGTACCGCACCCGACCAGGAATGTCCCATACGAATAACGAATGAGATCAGCCAGCTGTCGTGCACCGTCCAGGCGCTCCCGGGCGATCCGTGCGAGGACTCGCGGCTGTTCGTGAATCTCCTTGATCAGGTAGTGCGGATAGCCACCGAGTGACGTATCGGCGGGGCGGAGCGTGAGCGGCTCCCAGCGGGCTGACCGGCGCTGTCCGGTGCATCGATCGAAGAGCTGGAGACCCTGGTGATCGAGCAGAGCGATCTCGTCGTCCCGAAGGTAATGGATCCGGTCGGTATAGCCGACGAGAGCGACGGCATCGGAGGCGACGAACGTTCCGGCTGGACCATGCCCGAGAACGAGCGGCGAAGTTGACTTGACGGCAACAAGTTGTCGCGTCGGGCGATGCAACGCGATGAGTGCATTGAGACCGCGGACTTGATTGAACGCATGTCGAACTGCCTCGACCAGAGTGGGGATATCGTCCAATGCACTGGGATGGTGCTCCTCGATGCTGGCGATGGTGTCTTCGAGGAGATGCGCGAAGATCTCGCTGTCGGTGCTACTCCGAAAGCGGTGACCAGATCGCTCGAGTGCCCGACGCAGCGGAAGATAATTTTCGATGATGCCGTTATGGACGATCGCGAGGGTACCGGTGCAGTCGAGGTGGGGATGCGCGTTCTCGTCCGTGACTCCACCATGGGTCGCCCACCGCGTGTGGCCGAGTGCGATCACCGTAGCGGGCAGGTTTGGCGTGCTCGCCGGAATACGCCCAGCTCGCTTGAGCACGGCGATCCGTTCTCGGGCCAGGTCACCATCCAGAAAGGCGATTCCCCAAGAGTCGTACCCACGGTACTCCAGCGTCCGCAGTGCGTCGATGACGAGCGAAGCAGGGAGCGGTTGCGGAGCGACGAAACCGAAGATTCCGCACATGCAGGACTTTCCCTCCTTCGGCCAGCGCCCAAAGGAAGCCTCGGCGGCGCGATCTCGAGAGGTATGGCGCCCTATCGCGTGAATGTTCTCAGGGCGAGCGATTCGACAGTTGACGCGTGCTCGTCAGCTGTCGGGAGCGGGGCACATCGGTGAGCCTTTGTCCCGGCGGTTACCCACCGGTTTTGCTCTCACCGTCACGACCGTGCGAGCCGGGAGGCCATCCGCCGAATGCCTCGATCGACCTCCACCTCGTCGACTCGTCTCCGCCGCGACGAGTCCTGGCGCTACTCCATCCGACGACATCCGATCCCGCTCCTCGCGCCCCCGAACAGACCGACTGTACCATAGCACGCTTCGAGCGGCAAGCGCGTGGACGCAAGCTGTTCTGATGGTCGGTGGGGTTGCGTCGAGCGGCTGAGATAGCGATCGGTTGTGGGGCCAGGAAAGGTATACTTCGGGCGGATCGCGCCGACGCGGTGCGAGGTGTGCGTTCTTGCGCGGCTGGAACTCCCGAACCACCCCGGTCGGCACGGTCGACTTGGCTGTCCGAGCGAGATGGGTGAAGAGCGACGATGATTCCACGCTATACCCGCCCTGAAATGGGGCGGATCTGGAGTGAGGAACACAAGATCGAGCTGTGGTTGCGTGTCGAGATCGCGGTCGCAGAGGCGTGGGCCGAGGCGGGGGTGGTTCCGAGCGAGGCACTGGAGCGGATCCGCGGCGCACGGTGCGACTTGGCTCGGATGCGGGAGATCGAGGCCGAGGTCGATCACGATGTGATCGCCTTCATCCGGGCGACGGTCGAGTCGATCGGTGAGGAAGCAGGCCGCTTTTTCCACCTCGGCCTGACGAGTTCCGACGTCATCGATACGGCGCTGGCGTTGCAATTGGTGGAAGCCAGTGACCTCCTCCTGGCTGATCTGGAGACGCTCCTGGATGTGGTCGGCGAGCAGGCGGTGCGTCATCGCCGGACGGTCATGATCGGCCGGACGCATGGTGTCCATGCCGAACCGATTACATTGGGATTCAAGCTGGCTGGATGGTATGCGGAATTGCAGCGCCAGCATGAACGACTCCAGCATGCACGCGAGGACGTCCGCGTCGGGAAGATCTCAGGAGCGGTCGGCATGCACGCGCATGTTCCGCCGCAAATCGAGGAAGCGGTCCTGACTCGCCTCGGCTTGCGCGTCGATCCAGTCTCCACGCAAGTCGTCGGCCGAGATCACCATGCAGCATTCGTTGCGGCGCTGGCCGGTATCGGTGCGACGATCGATCGCTTCGCGACTGAGATCCGGCACCTGCAACGGACAGAAGTGCGGGAACTCGAGGAACCGTTCGATCCGCAGAACATGGGCTCCTCGGCGATGCCGCATAAACGGAATCCGCACGAGAGCGAACGCCTGTCAGGACTGGCTCGTCTCCTCCGGAGTTATGTCTCAGCGGCGCTGGAGAACGTGGTTCTCTGGCATGAGCGCGACATCAGTCACAGCTCGGTCGAGCGTGTGATCCTGCCGGATGCGTGCATTGTCCTGGACTTCATGTTGAATTCGATGACCCATCTGGTGCGCGATTGGGTGGTGTATCCGGAACGGATGCGGCGCAACCTCGATCTGACGCACGGGGCGATCTTTTCGCAGCGTGCGATGCTCGCGCTGGTGCAGGCAGGAATGGAGCGACAACGGGCCTACCGGCTGGTACAGCGACTGGCCCGTCGCGCCCGGGAGGAAGAGGTGCACTTGCGCACGCTGTTCGAACGGGATGACGAGGTACGGCAGGTCCTTTCCCCAGAGCAAGTCGAGGCTATCTTCGACCTCGAGCCGTATCTCCGCTACGTTGACGAAGCCTTCCGGCGCGTCGGGTTGCCGATCGATGAACCAGCGGGAGCGATTGTCGCGTGACAGAACGAGACGTGGTTCTTCATGTGGACATCCCGGAACTGCCGGTGTACCGGCGTGGGAAAGTGCGCGAGGTCTTCGATCTCGGCGACTGCTTGCTGCTGGTCGCCACGGACCGTCTCTCGGCCTTCGATGTGATTCTTCCCAATGGTATCCCTGGTAAGGGTATCGTATTGACACAACTGTCGGTGTTTTGGTTCCGCAGGTTCGGTGACCGGTTGCGGACGCAGTTCGTCACGACCGAGTTGCCCGCGATCGTCGACCGGTACCGACGAATGTTAGCGGGACGCTTCATGGTCGTTCGCAAGGCAGAGCGAATCGACATCGAATGTGTCGCTCGGGGGTATCTGGCTGGATCAGCATGGCAGGAATATCGGGAGACCGGCTGCGTTGCCGGGATTCGTCTTCCGCCGGGCATGCGCGAAAGCGAACAGCTAGCGGAGCCGATCTTTACGCCGGCCATCAAGGTGGACGGGGGTCACGACGAGAACATCAGCTTCGAGCGATTGGTCGAGCGTGTCGGGTCTGAGCTTGCCCGAGAGCTCCGTGAGCGCACGCTCTGGATCTATCGAGTTGCTGAGAATTATGCTCGCGAGCGTGGGGTGATCATCGCGGATACCAAGATCGAGTTCGGCTGGATCGATGGGGAACTCGCGGTGATCGATGAACTCTTGACACCGGACAGCTCTCGCTTCTGGGATGCCGAGCGGTATCAGCCTGGACGGCCACAGCCGTCCTTCGACAAACAGTTCGTCCGTGACTGGCTGACGACCATCGGCTGGAACAAGCAACCGCCGGCACCTCGACTTCCCGCCGATGTCGTAGAGAAAACAGCGGAGAAGTATCGGGAGGCGTACCGGCGGTTGACGGGCCAACCGGTCCCGTACTTGGAAACGGAAGAAGGGTAAGTGGACGTGAACGAAGGCACACGGTGGCGAGCTGAGGTCTTCATTTCCCTCCGTCCGGGCGTGAATGACCCGCAGGGGTTAGCGGTGCGCGATGGCTTGCGGCGCCTGGACTATACGGAAGTCGAAGACGTCAGAGTCGGTCGCTATGTCCAAATGTGGCTGAGGGCACCCGATCGGAAAACGGCAGAAGAGCGCGTTGGCCTGATGTGCGACCAATTGCTGGCTAACCCGGTCGTCGAGCAATACCGGTTCAGTCTCGAACCGGCCTGATCGCCGCGAGGGGGATCGATGCGGTTCGCGGTCGTGACCTTTCCGGGAAGTAATGGTGATCACGATGCGTTGATGGCGATACGGCTCGGCCTGGGACATGCAGCGGAGCTGGTTTGGTACACCGAAACGGATCTCTCTCGCTTCGATTGCATCATCATTCCGGGTGGCTTTTCCTACGGTGACTACTTACGCGCAGGAGCTTTGGCGCGTTTCGCTCCGGTCATGTCAGCCGTTGCGCGGGAAGCTGAGGCAGGGAAACCGATCCTCGGAATCTGCAACGGTTTCCAGATCTTGACCGAGGCGCGTCTGTTGCCCGGTGCACTCTTGCGCAACGCATCCCTGGAATTCGTCTGCGACTGGGTGTGGGTGCGTGTGGAGCAGACCCGCACACCATGGACGAGCCAGCTCGCGCCGGGAACACTGTTGCGTCTGCCGATTGCGCACGGTGAGGGCCGTTACTACGTCGAGGCGGAGCAACTCGTCGCGCTCGAGGCGAATGGGCAAGTCGTCTTCCGCTATGTCGATGCGGATGGCTCGCCGACGGCTGATGCGAATCCGAACGGTTCGGTGGCGAACATCGCCGGCGTGTGCAATGAGCGGGGAAACGTCGTCGGACTGATGCCGCATCCGGAGCGCGCGTACGACCGCTTCGTTGGTGGTGACGACGGGCTACGAATCCTGGCCTCTGTCTTGTCAGTCGGTCTCGAGGTGGCACACGGCCCGCGCTGAAGGACGGGAAGACGACAAAGGGTCGGTGAGGCGATGCCGATTGCTCCGGAGATCTTGCGTGAGGTCGCACTGACCGAGGAGGAGTACGCGCGTGCGGTCGCGCTACTCGGACGAGAGCCGAACCTCATCGAACTCGGCATGATCGGTGCGCTGTGGAGTGAGCATTGTGGCTACAAGCATTCCCGGCCGCTGCTCCGCAAACTGCCGACGAGCGGGCCACATGTCGTGCAAGGGCCGGGAGAGAACGCGGGAGCAGTCGAACTCGGTGATGGGTTGGTGGTCGTGCTCAAGATCGAGTCTCACAACCACCCTACCGCGGTCGAGCCGTTTCAGGGAGCGGCGACCGGCGTCGGAGGGATTGTCCGCGACATCTTTGCTATGGGAGCACGACCGATCGCATTGGCGGATTCGCTCCGCTTCGGACCGCTGGAAGAGCCGCGTCAACAATATCTTTTCCACGGCGTTGTCGGAGGTATTGGCTGGTACGGGAACTGCCTCGGTATTCCGACCGTGGCAGGGGATGTCTTCTTCGCGCCCGAGTACCGGCAGAATCCCTTGGTCAATGCGATGTGTGTCGGCATCGCTGAACGCTCGGCGCTGATCCGGGCGCGTGCGACCGGACCAGGCAATCTGGTTGTCCTGGTCGGGGCAGACACCGGACGGGACGGCATTCACGGCGCGACCTTTGCATCGGTCGAGGATCCTGAACGCTCGCATCGAGGGGTCGTCCAGGTCGGTAACCCATTTTTGGAGAAGCTCCTGCTCGAAGCGTGCCTGGAAGTGCTGGAGACTGGTGCGGTGGTCGCGATGCAGGATCTCGGCGCGGCGGGCCTGACCAGTGCGAGTGCGGAAATCGCGGCACGCGGTGGGACAGGGATCGAGCTCGATGTGGCACTCGTACCGCGCAGGGAGACCGGAATGACGCCGTACGAGGTGATGCTCTCCGAGAGTCAGGAACGGATGCTCCTGGTCGTCGATCCTGAGGGAATCGACCGTGTGCTCGCGATCTTCCGGCGCTGGGAACTCCATGCGGTCGTCATCGGCCGGGTGACGGATGATGGACTGCTCCGGGTGCTCGAGGACGGGCAAGTTGTTGCTGAGCTGCCGGTCTGGCTTCTCACCGACGCTTGCCCAACTTATGTCCGCGAAGCTCGCGAAGCAGGTGAGATTAGGGAGCGTCGTGCCTTCGATCCGGATGCGCTACCCGATCTTCAGCCCGCCGAAGTAGCCGAAATGCTCGCGGCACTGCTTCGATCGCCCAATATCGCGTCGCGTCGGCCGATCTATCGTACGTATGACCACACGATTCTCACCAACACAGTGCTGCCGCCTGGTGCGGCCGATGCGGCAGTGCTCCGGGTCAAAGGGCAACGATTCGGGATCGCGCTGAAAACAGACTGCAATCCCCGCTATTGCCTGCTCGACCCTCGGCTCGGTACCATGCACGCGGTCGCTGAGGCAGCGAGGAATGTCAGCTGTGTCGGAGCAGAGCCGCTGGCGATTACCGATTGTCTCAACTTCGGTAATCCCGAGCGGCCGGAGATCTATTACCAGCTCGTTCAGGCCATCGAAGGAATGGCGGAGGCCTGTACGGTACTCGGTATTCCCGTCGTGAGTGGAAATGTCAGTCTCTACAACGAAACGGAAGGGCGATCCATCCCTCCTACGCCGGTCGTTGGGATCGTCGGTCGGCTGGCCGACGTGCGGCGGTGTGTCGGTATGGGGTTTAGAGGTGAGGGAAAAGTCTTTCTGCTCGGTTCAGAGCTGGCAACGCTCGGCGGTTCCGAGTTCCTCGCCCAACGTCATGGACTCGTTGCCGGTGCCCCACCGCCGCTCGATCTGGAACTGGAGCGACGAGTTCAAGCATGCGTGCGGGAAGGGATCGCTCGTGGAATCGTCCTGGCTGCCCACGACTGCAGCGAGGGAGGCTTGCTCATCGCACTGGCCGAATCCTGCATGGTCGGACGGATCGGCGGTCGCTTTACCACCGAGTCACTCATCGCCGCCAATGGGCGATTGGACCGGGCGCTCTTCGGAGAGAGCGCATCGCGCGTGATCGTTCAAGTTGCTGAGGGGGCCGAAGGAGCATTGCTGGGGCTGGCACGGGCCCACGGGGTACCGGTACAGGAATTGGGGCGGACGGGTGGAGATCGCTTCGTCGTCGGTGAGCTGGTCGATCAGCCGCTTAGCGAGCTTATCGAGCTGTGGACGACCGGCGTAGTGAAATCGGCGTGAATTCCGATCGAGACATGGTAGACTGGACTTGTGGCGAAATGTGTCGCGAGCGAGGTGCTGCGTGGAAGAGTGCAGTGGTCCACGCGAAGCGTGCGGGGTTTTTGGGGTTTTTGCTCCGGAAGCTGAAGCAGCCCGCTTGACCTTCTTCGGCCTTTATGCGCTGCAGCATCGCGGGCAGGAGAGCGCTGGTATCGCGACGAGCGATGGTCGTTCGCTCTTCCTGCACCGGCGCATGGGTCTGGTGAGCAGTGCCTTCACCGAAGAGGATTTGCGGCGTTTACCGGGGCATATCGCGATCGGACATACGCGTTACTCGACGACGGGGAGCAGTGTTCCGATCAACGCTGGTCCGTTCCTCGTCGGTGCTGGTGAGCGAGTCCTCGCCGTTTCGCACAACGGTAACCTCGTCAACGGCGACCAGTTGCGAGCTGAACTCTTGGCCGAAGGCATCGCGTTGGAGAGTACGACGGATACGGAGGCACTTGCCTGGGCGATCGTCCGAGCACCGGGGCGAAATTGGGTCGAGCGGATCCGGGCAGCAATGGAGAAAATGGTCGGCGCGTATAGCCTCGCGATTCTCACGCGCGAGGCACTCATCGCGGTTCGCGATCCGCTGGGTATCCGTCCGCTTTGTCTCGGACGATTAGAAGGGGGGTGGGTAGTTGCCTCGGAGATGTGCGCCCTGGCGACGATCGGTGCCGAGTTCGTCCGCGAGATCGAGCCGGGTGAAATCGTCTTGATCGACGAGGCGGGACTTCACGCGTATCCTGATCCGACAGTCGGCCCGGAGCAAGCGATGTGCGTTTTCGAGTTCATCTATTTCGCGCGACCGGACAGCGCGATCATGGGCCAGCGCTTGCACGTGGTGCGGCAGCGAATGGGCGCGGAGCTGTGGCGGGAGCATCCGGCCGATGCCGACCTCGTCGTCCCATTGCCAGATTCGGCGGTACCGGCGGCGATCGGGTATGCCTTGGCATCGGGGATCCCGTATGCCGAGGCGCTGATCAAGAACCGGTATATCGGTCGTACGTTCATTCAACCTGACCAGCGTCTGCGTGAGCAAGGGGTCAGACTGAAGTTCAATGCGTTGCCAGAAGTACTCGAAGGGAAGCGTGTCGTCCTCGTCGACGATACGATCGTACGGGGTACCACCAGCCGGCCGATCGTGGAACTGCTGCGGCAGAACGGGGCGCGCGAGGTCCATATGCGGGTGCACTCGCCACCCATCCGTTGGCCGTGCTATCTGGGTGTCGACATGGCGACACGCGAGGAGCTGATCGCCGCGCATCTCTCGGTCGAAGAGATCGGGCGAGCGATCGGGGCAGACTCGATCGGATATCTTTCGCTCAAGGGGCTGTTCCGAGCGATCGGTTTGCCGCGGGAGCGGTTTTGTGCTGCCTGCCTCACTGGGCATTACCCGGTTCCTGTCCCGCCCGAACGGCTCTTGCAACGTCGCGCGACGCCCTTGGAGGATCATCCGACGTCTGAGAAAGAAACGGCCACGGTCGCGGTTGTTGCCGCACGTCAGTGCTGACGCATGGTGGGGCGAGGATCAGGTGAACACACGGTAGGGTGGCGACACCTTGCCGAAGGCCGCGAAGAGTCGTGGGTTCCTGATCAAGCATCTTCTTGACCTGGCCGTTGGGTCTCCCTACACTCGGCGCGGAGGTCGGGTCGAGAAGGGAAGAGGAATAACCAGTGGCAGCGAAAGTTACCCCCTTGTACGAGCGCCATCGGTCCTTGGGAGCTCGCTTCATCGAGTTCGCTGGTTGGTTGATGCCCGTGCAGTACACCGGAATCGTCGCCGAGCATCTGGCTGTGCGGAGTCGTGCCGGATTGTTTGATCTCGGCCATATGGGGCAAGTCGTTGTCCGGGGATCCGATGCGCAAGCTTTCCTGCAGTGGCTGACTCCCAATGATGTCGCGGCGCTTCGACCGGGTAAGGCTCAGTATTCCATGCTGTTGTATCCGCACGGGGGTGTGGTCGACGACATCATGATCTATCGGCGCCCCGATCGTGAGGAGTACCTCGTCGTCGTCAATGCGGCGAATACCGAAAAGGATGTAGCCTGGTTGCTCGAGCATCGCGCGGAACGCGTGGAATGGCGAGTCGAGATCGAAGATGTGTCCGCCTCGACTGGTATGCTCGCCCTGCAGGGACCGAGGTCGGAAGCAATTCTGCAACGACTGACCCCAGCTGATCTGTCCGCCGTGCAGTCGTTCGACGCGATCGTCTCCACTGTTGCCGGAGTGCCGACCTTTATCGCTCGAACCGGTTACACCGGCGAAGACGGATTCGAGCTGTACTTTCCGATCGACCATGTCGGAGATTTGTGGGATCGCTTGCTGGAAGGTGGGGAACCGGACGAGATCGTACCCGTCGGACTAGGAGCGCGCGATACGCTCCGCCTCGAGGCCTGCTTACCGCTGTATGGCAATGACCTCTCAGCAGAGATCACGCCGCTGGAGGCTGGCTTGGGCTGGGTTGTCAAGTTCGACAAGGGCCCCTTCATCGGACGGGAGGCGCTGGAGCGTCAGCGTCAGGAAGGGCCACCCCGGCGACTGGTGGGGTTCGAGTTGGTGGAGCGTGGTGGTATTCCGCGCACCGGTTACCAAGTACGGCAGGAGGGCGAGCGTGTCGGTTACGTAACCAGTGGGACAAACTCGCCAACGCTCGGGAAACCGATCGGGCTCGCGCTCGTCGACCGGAGGGCGGCCGGTATCGGCCGTGAGCTGTCCCTGGTGATCCGGGGTCGGGACGTGCGAGCGGTACAGGTGCGAACGCCCTTCTATCGGCGACCCAGGAGCTCGACGTCTCATTCGTAGAAGGAAAGGGAAGGAGCGAGAGCGATGGCTGAAGTACGTGAGGGTTTGCGCTATACTCGGACTCACGAGTGGGTGCGTGTCGAGGGGGACGTGGCAGTCGTTGGCGTGACGGATTTTGCGCAGTCCGAACTCGGGGACATCACCTACCTCGAGCTTCCGGAGCCGGGGACCGTCGTCAAGCAGGGTGAGTCGATGGGAGTGATCGAGTCGGTCAAGGCCGCGGCCGACATCTATGCTCCGGTGTCCGGCGAGGTCGTCGAAGTGAACCGGTCGGTGGTGGACTCGCCGGAGTTGGTGAATAAGAGTCCCTACGACGAGGCATGGCTGGCCAAGATAAGGCTGTCCGCCGCGGAGGAACTGGAGCGATTGATGGATGCAGCGGCGTATCGCCAGTTCTTGACGGAAACTGCAGCGATGGCATAACTGCCGAGTAACTCGAATGGAGTGAGGGCCAATGGTCTTCTCGCCACACACAGCTGACGATCGGGCGAGAATGCTGCAGGAGATCGGCGTCGAACGGCTCGAGGAGTTGTTCGCGGCGATCCCTGCCTCGTATCGCTTTCCCCAACTCGATTTGCCTCCAGCCATCTCGGAAGCGGAGATCTACCGAGAACTTCTCGAGTGGTCGATGCAGAATTTCTCGACTGCGACGACAGCGAGTTTTCTCGGCGCTGGATCGTATAACCACTATGTTCCAGCTGTCGTTCAGCAGATTCTCTGGAGAGGCGAATTCTATAGCGCGTACACGCCGTACCAATCTGAGGTATCGCAGGGAACGCTCCAGGCTATCTATGAGTTCCAGTCGCTGATCTGTCTCCTCACTGGGATGGAAGTCAGCAATGCCTCCATGTACGACGGAGCCACGGCGCTCGCCGAGGGGGCACTCTTGTGCGTCTCGCCGCCACGCGGGCGAAACAAGATCGTCGTCGCCGGGACCGTCCATCCTCACTACCGGAGCGTTCTCCGTACCTACACGAGAGGGCTACCGGTCTCCATCGTCGAAGTCTCGATACCGGAGACGCTTCGGCTCCAGCCAAATGATGTGGCGCAGTATCTCGATGATGCAACGGCTTGCCTCGTCGTGCAGTATCCGAACTTCTACGGTCGCATCGAAGATCTCGCTGGCTTCGCCGAGCGAGCGCACGCGGTCGGTGCCCGACTGGTCGTTTCGGCCTATCCGATCGCACTCGGCCTGCTGCGACCTCCTGGTGAGCTGGGGGCTGATGTCGTGACCGGAGAGGGACAATGCTTAGGAATCCCTCAATCGTTCGGTGGGCCAGCGTTGGGGATTCTGGCAACCCGGATGGAGCTCGTGCGCCATCTTCCGGGCCGGTTGATCGGGGCGACGGTCGACCGGGAGGGGAAACGCGGATTCGTGATGGTGTTGCAGACGCGCGAGCAGCATATCCGACGCGAAAAGGCGACATCGAATATCTGTACGAATCAGGGACTCATGGCCCTGGCGGCGACCGTCTATCTCTCGACGCTTGGAAAGCAGGGTCTGCGCAAAGTCGCTGAGATCTGTTACCACAAGGCGCATCACCTGGCCGAGCGGATCGCCGACCTTCCCGCTTGGAACGTCATTGGAGATGGTCCCTTCTTCAACGAGTTCGCGGTACGTTGCCCGCGCGATCCACGCGAGATCAACGCGTTCCTCCTCGGACGAGGAATCATCGGCGGGCTCGCACTGGGTGACTTGGTTCCCGGGCAGCAGGACCTGATGCTGTTGTGTGCGACTGAACTGACGACGCGGGAACAGATCGATCGGCTCGTCGAGGCGCTGCGCGAGGCGACCGCCTGAGTCGGCAGAGACGAGATCGTTGGGGCACAATGGAACCCGAGCACCCGGTGCGAGGTGCTCGGGTTTTTGCGTAGGGGAGCGGGGAATGCCTTTACCGCAGGTGGCGATCGTCGGGCGCCCGAACGTCGGAAAGTCGACGCTGTTCAACCGGCTCCTTCGCCAGCGACGGGCGATCGTCGAGGAGGTCCCCGGCACGACGCGTGATCGGAACTATGGGATCATCGAATGGAATGATCTGCGCTTCGGCCTGTTCGATACCGGCGGTCTTCTGACCGAGGAGGAAATCGAGCGCTCCAGCGAACGCGAACTCGTCGAAGCGACGAAGGCACAGGCTGAACTCGCTATCGCAGAGGCCGATCTGGTGATCTTCGTCGTCGATGCGTCAGCGGGACCGACTGCCGGTGACTGGGAGGTCGCCGATTTCCTGCGGCGAACCGATAAGCCGATCCTCCTCGTGGCGAACAAGGCAGAATCGCGGGAACGCGAGTTCAATGCGGTGCAATTCTATGAGCTGGGGCTCGGTGACCCGATTCCCGTGTCGGCGCTCCACGGACGGGGTATCGCCGATCTACTCGACGCGATCGCCGAACGTCTCCCCCGACGTGAAGAGGACGGAACTGCCGAGGCGGAGGCACCGAAGATCGCGATCGTGGGACGGCCGAACGTTGGAAAATCGGCTCTGCTCAATGCGATTCTCGGTCAGCCGCGTCAGATCGTCTCGCCTATTCCTGGCACGACGCGCGATGCGGTGGATACCGAGTTGGTTTGGAAAGGACAGCCGATCGTCCTCATCGACACGGCGGGTATCCGGCGTCCTGGTCGAATCGAACGAGGCATCGAGCGCTACAGCATCCTGCGAGCAGAACGGGCAATCGAGCGGTCAGACGTGGCGATCCTGGTGGTCGACGCGACGGAACCCTTCACGCATCAAGACCAAGCTGTAGCTGGCAAGGTGCTCGATGCCAAGAAGGGAATCGTGGTCGCCATCAACAAGTGGGATCTTTTCGAGCACATGGAGGGGGAGGGAGCGCGCGAAGCGTTCGAGGAGGATGCGCGGGAAGCGTTTCACTTCATGCCCTGGGCTCCGCTCGCCTTCCTTTCGGCATTGACTGGTAGGAATGTCGAGCACGTCGTGGATCTGGCGCTGGTGGTCGTGGCCGAGCGGTCACAGCGTATACCGACAGCAGAACTGAACCAACTATTACGGGAGGCGATTGCCCATCATCCACCCCCGATACGACCGGGGAAGTGGGTCAAGTTCTATTATGTGACGCAGCCGAAAGTGAATCCGCCTACCTTCGTGTTCTTTTGCAATCGTCCGCAGCTCGTTCACTTCTCCTACAAGCGCTATCTCGAAAACCGAATCAGGGAGCGCTACGGTTTTCTCGGCACGCCGATCGAGCTCGTCTTCCGGGAGCGCGAGCGTTCGGCACCTGCGTGGGAGCGTGGCAAGGCTGGTCGATCGTAGAGCAGCGAAAGGATCGTAGAGCCAGATGGACGAGCGGTTGTGGGAGCGGGATTTCGAGGTCGCCGAAGCGATCGCGTGCGAGGAGCGGCGGCAAAGCCGGACGATCGAGCTGATCGCATCGGAGAACTTCACCAGTCCGGCGGTCCTGGCGGCGGTTGGTTCCGTGCTGACCAATAAATATGCGGAAGGGTATCCTGGACGTCGCTATTATGGCGGATGCGAGTGTGTCGATCGTGTGGAGGAACTCGCGATCCAGCGCGCGAAGCGGTTGTTCGGTGCGCCACACGTCAATGTTCAGCCTCATTCGGGCGCACAGGCGAACATGGCTGCTTTCTTCGCCGTTTTGCAGCCAGGTGACCGGATCCTCGGGATGAGCCTGCAGCATGGCGGTCATCTGACGCATGGCGCGAAGGTCAATCTCTCAGGTCGATGGTTCGAGGTGGCTTTCTACGGGGTCGATCCGGAGACCGAGCGGATCGACTATGACGCGGTTTGGCATATCGCGCGCGAAATACGACCCAAGCTGATCATTTCCGGAGCGAGTGCGTATCCGCGAGTGATCGACTTTGCACGGTTGCGCGAGATCGCCGACGACGTGGGAGCGATCCTGATGGCCGACATCGCGCACATCGCCGGTCTCGTGGCGGTTGGCTTGCATCCGTCTCCCATCGGTGTCGCCCAGCTCGTCACGACCACGACGCACAAGACGCTGCGGGGACCACGTGGGGGAATGATCATGTGCGATGCGGAGTTCGCTGAAGCAGTCGACAAGGCAGTGTTCCCCGGAACACAGGGCGGGCCGCTCATGCATGTCATTGCTGGGAAAGCGGTCGTCTTGGGCGAGGCTTTGCGCCCGACGTTCCGGACCTACATCGAGCGCGTGCTGGAGAATGCGCGGGTGTTGGCGGAAACGTTGCAGGCGGAAGGGTTCCGCCTCGTTTCGGGAGGGACCGACAATCATCTCCTGCTGGTCGACCTTCGCTCGCATGGACTCTCTGGTCGGAAGGCCGAACGGGTGCTCGACGAGGTGGGTATCACCGTCAACAAAAACACGATCCCGAACGACCCGAAACCGCCGACGCAAGCCAGTGGTATCAGGCTGGGGACGCCAGCGATGACGACGCGCGGTTTCGGCCCGAACGAGATGCGCCTGACTGCCCGCTGGATCGCCGACGTGTTGCGTGCACCTGACGACGAATCGGTCAAGGCGCGAGTGCGTGCTGAAGTCGCCGAGCTGGTTTCCCGATTCCCGGTTCCCGGCGTTACCATAGAAGGACGAACTGGCGTCGATGACGGTACTGTTTGAGCGACACGGAACAGGCGACGCTCATGACGATCGAGCGCGCGATCATTGCGATCATCACGGCACTGGTCGCAGCTGTCGTCTGTGGAGCGACGATTCCGCGCGTCATCCGGGTCGCTGAGCGCTTCGATCTCCTCGCCTACCCAACGGAGGCACGCTGGGTCCACCGCCGACCAGTTCCTCGTATCGGGGGCTTGGCGATTTTCTTGGGCTTTTTGAGTGGATTAGCAGCGACATTTGCACTCCCGGTGGATCGGTTTCCACAGGAGATCGAACGAATTCTCCTTCTGGTATTGGGAGCGACGATCATCTTGGGAGCGCACCTGTACGATGATCTCTTAGGTCTCTCTCCGCTGGCGAAACTGCTCTGGCAGGGAACCGGTGCTCTGATCGTAGTTTTGCCGCGCTTGCGGGGGGTGGAGCATGGACTGGTTATCGAGCAATTCAATAGTCCGTTCGGCGGTGTGGTCGTCCTGCCTCTGGCTCTCGCCGTGCCTTTCACGTTGTTTTGGGTCGTCGGTATGCTGAATACAGTCAATTTTCTGGACGGGTTGGACGGTCTCGCTGGCTCTGTCACACTGATCGCTGCACTGGTGATGTTTGTCCACACCTTCTTCCGCCCGGCGGGAAATCCGCAGTTCACGATTTCACTCTTGGCGGCTGCGCTGGCTGGGAGTGTGGTTGGTTTCCTCCTCTACAACTGGCATCCCGCGCGGATCATGATGGGTGATTCGGGAGCGATGCTGCTCGGGTACGTGTTGGCGGTCCTGAGCATCATCGGGGGAGCGAAGATCGCCACCGCGCTTCTCGTCTTGTGGGTTCCGATCCTGGATGTCGCCTGGCTGATCGTCTATCGATTGTGGAATGGGCGCTCGCCACTGGAGGCTGACCGGGGACACCTCCACCACAGGTTGCTCGACCTGGGGTGGTCGCAGCGCCGGATCGCCCTGGCTTTCGTCACGATTTCCGGAGCGTTCGGAGTTTTGGCACTGGTGATGCCGGCACCTGTCTACAAGTTCATTACGTTGGTGATCGGTGGACTCGTGGGGCTCGTCGTGCTTTCCTGGCTCGCACGCCTCGAGCCAGTGCCCTATCGAGCGGAGCAACAGCAGGAGACCTAAGCATCGTCACAGTGAGAGCCCTCGTGGAAGATATCGAAGCGGGGAGAAGCGATGCCGCTCTATGAGTATCGTTGCCGACGGTGCCGACGTCGATTCACCAAGTTGTTCCGTTCGATCGCCACAGCGGGTGATCCAGGTCCGTGCCCGCACTGTGGCGGGACGGAAGTCGATCGATTGCTCTCGCGTATCGTGGTTCAGCGTCGCCACCCGGAGCGTTCGGAGCCGCTGGATAGGGTCGAATGGAGTAACGAGGAGCCGGAGGCAAGCGAATTCCCCACCAGTTGGGAGGACGACGAAGGCGGTGAGTTGCCGGAATTGCCGGATACGGATGATCCCCGGGAACTCGCACGCTGGACGCGGAAGATGAGCGCGCTCGCCGGCGAACCTCTGGATCCAGCTCTCGAGCGTGCCCTGCGGGATCTCGAGCGTGGGGAGGATCCGGACCGCGTCTTGGAGCGGTTAGACGAACAGACGCTTCTCGCGGATACCGCCGAGGAAGACGGAAGCAGTACCTTAGAGCAGGTCGATTAGCGATTCCGCCACCATTGCCACGCCAGTAGCAGACTCGCACCGACGATACTGAGAAGACCGAAGAAGAGTATGGGGCCGATCCAAGGGACGAGCCACTCGGGATGCCAGACGTTCAGCAACAGACTCAAACTGATCGCTGCTGCCGCGACCAAGATGGCGGTGATAAGCCGGTTGACCATCGCGCTCAAGCGCTGCGTCGCGTCTGGCAGCTCAGCGAGGTGCATGGTCACTTCGAGTTCGGCTTGCACGAGTCGGCGAAGAAGGCGATTGATCCGGCGCGGAAATCCAACTGCTTGGCGCGCACTGTCCTCAAGCATGCGGGCCACCTGGGGAAGCCACGACTCGGGGTGATAGCGCTGCATGAGCAAGCGGCGCACGTACGGTTCTGCGACAAGAAATGGTTGAAAAGAGGGATCCAACCGCTGTCCGACTCCCTCATGCATCGAGAGCGTTTTGACGAGAAGGCTCAGTTCAGGGGGAAGCGTCAAACGCCAGCGGCGCATCAAGCGAGAGAGGTCGGCGATAACTTCGCCGAAGCGATACTCACCGAGCGAAGCCCGTAGTATCGTTCGGCGAGATGCTGGAGTTCGCATCGCAGTGCTGGTCGATCAGCCTCGTGCCGGACGATCCTGAGTCGCCCTAGGCTATCGATGAACGCATCGAAGTCGTTACGAATGAAGGCCAGCGGCGCATCAACGAGTTCGGCGCGCACGAAGGGATCGACTCGACCGACTATTCCGAAGTCGTAGACGACGAGCCGACCGTCGGGGAGAACGGCGAAGTTGCCAGGATGAGTGTCGGCGTGAAAGAAGCCATAAACGAGGACACAGTCGAGGACGAAACGAGGCGCTTGCAGCTCGAGTGCGTGGCGATCGATGCGAGCGCGGTCGAGTTCCTCGATGCGATCGATAGGGATACCATCGATTCGGCGCAGCGTGAGAACCGTCTCGGTGGTGCGGTGCCAAAAGACGCGGGGAATGACGATATCTGGCCGATCAACGAGAAGGGTCCGGAAGCGATCGGCGTTGCGTCCTTCTCGCCGGTAGTCGAGTTCGCTGCGTATGGTCCAGGCGAACTCGTCGAGGAGACCAACGAGATCGTAGTCGCGGGCGAGTGGACTGTGCCGACTGGCGAAATCGGCGATCTCGCGGAGCAGCGCTAAGTCTTCCTCGATCATCTCGGCGATGCCCGGTTTGCGGACTTTCACGATGACGCTCGTCCCGGTCGGTAAGGTCGCTGCATGGACTTGACCGATCGAGGCCGAGGCGAGAGGGTTCGGATCGAAGGTGGCGAAGAGTTCGCCGAGCGGTCTTCCGAAACTTCGCTCGATCTCAGCGATGATCTGTTCGGCGGGGATCGGGGGAACACGCTTGCGGAGCAGGGCAAGTTCAGCGATGTAGTCTGGTGGCAAGAGATCGTCGCGGGTCGACAAGATTCGTCCGAGCTTGATGAAGGTTGGCCCGAGTTCCTCGAGGGCGAGGCGGAGACGGACTGGAGTTGGGAGCTCTGGTCCTCGCGGAGCGCGGCGGAGTCGGGCAGGAATGGGGACTCCGAGGTGATCGAGCAGCCACCCCAGTCCATGCTTGGAGAAGACGCCGGCGATCTCGAGTACTCGCCGGCGATGCGCGAACATTCGACGCGGAAAGAGCAATCGTGGTGCTACGACCGTCCGATTTGCCTCCTCAGAACGCGTCCGGGTATGGCATCTTCTCGGCAGTATAATCGCGGATCGGAAAAGCACTCGGGAGGCGAACGATGGTGTATTCGATGCGACGCGTGGAACGCTGGGCACGCGATCCCGGGTTAACGGTGCGCATGATGATCGTGCTCGCCGGTTTGGCCTTGCTCTATCTGTTCTTTCTTTCCGCGCTGATTTGGAGCGGGGTGGATACGGCGACGGTGCTCGTCATCGCCGTGCTCCTGGCGCTGTTCCAGTTCGTCTTCTCTGATCGATTGGCGTTGGCGAGCGTGGGGGCCAGAATCCTGAGACCGGGCGAGATGCCGCGACTTCAAGAGATGGTCGAGCGGGTGGCGGCACTCACCGGGGTACCACGCGTACGGGTCGGTATCATCGAGATACCGGTGCCGAACGCGTTCGCCATCGGTAAGCGACTCACCTCGTCGACGGTAGTCGTGACCCGCGGACTCCTCGAACTCTTGAACGAAGAGGAACTCGAGGCCGTCATCGCGCATGAGGTCGCGCACCTCCGCAACCGTGACGTGCTCGTCATGACGATCGCTGGGTTTTTCGTCGTTGTGGCTCAGCTCGTCTTTCGCTTCTTCCTTTGGGGAGCGGGCGGGGGCTCGGATCGAAGGCGCGGCAACGCGATCGCCCTGGCTTTCGTCGTCTCTCTGCTGGTCTGGATCATCGGGCAGTTACTGCTTTTGGCGCTCTCGCGCTACCGCGAGTTCGTGGCTGACCGAATGGCTGGGATCGTGACGGGGCGTCCGTTGGCGCTTGCTTCTGCTTTGTGGAAGATCGATGGCCGGGTCAAGCGCATTCCGCGTCGTGATTTGCGGGAAGTGGAGGAGCTGGCTGCGTTCTTCATCATCCCGCCGATCAGTCGCGAAAGCCTGGCATCGCTCTTGTCGACGCATCCGCCGGTGGAGGAGCGTGTTCGCCGCTTGGAGCAGTTGCAGCGGCAACTCGAGGGGGTGCGGTGAGACGATTCCTCGATATCCTGCTGGGACGCGCAGCGCGACCGGCGCCGGCGAAGTTGGAGGGGCTGTTAACCATCGCGAGCGCTGCGATCCCTCTGGAGGCGCAGCTCGGCTTCCGGCCATGCCGGTTGGCTGGCATGGTCTTCAAGCCGATCGAGTCGGTGTATTTCGAACGAGCGCAGGAGGAATTGGAGCAACTCCTGCGGATCGCCGTGAGGGAAACGCAAAGTCGATTCCGGCTCTCGACCGATTCCTACCGCTACCGCTGGGTCATTCTCGAGGATCCCGACTTCGAGGATCTCGTCGCCACGATCCAGGCGGCAAGCCAGATTTTGACAGAGCATGGCTTTGGGGAACAGCTTTTAGCAGCGGTTTTCCGATTCGACGACCAGCAGGGGCAGCCTCTTTTCTGGATCTATCAGTACAAGCTCGGAGCCTTCACGCCGTTTGCACCGCGGAAAGGTCGGCAGCGAGACGAAGCGCTCGAGCTTCGTCTCGCTGCTGTACTGGAGCACGAGTTGCCGATCGAGCGGAGACCGGAACTTTGGTATGCATTATGGGATATCCCTTTTCCTGTCACCCAGGAATGAGCCCATCGCCAACGAAGAGTTGGCGCGCCTCCTCGATCGTCGTGTCTGGTGGCGGCAGAATGACATCCGACTCGACGAACTCGTCCGGGGAGACAGGAATCCCGTGCCGCCGGACCTGATCGAGGAGTTCGGCGAGCAGAGTGCGAAAGCGCTCCTCGTCCCCAGCGGCTACCGCTTCCACGATCGCGTTGTCCAGCGCATTCAATCGGTCGAAGAGGCTACTTTCGATCCGATACTGGCCCTCGGTGAGGATACGAACGATCACGGCTGTCCTCCCTCTGGAAGCGATTTGGGAGATTCTCCCTGCCCCAATTGCTGACGGAGTGCAGCGAGTTCCGCCTCCACCGACGACGAAACGGAGATGCGAGCTAGTTCGCGTTCGACCACGTCTTGGCGTGTGCCGGTGAGGTCTTCCAGGGCGCCCGAGGTGAGCAGTTCGTCGATCGCCGAGGCACGGGCTTGCAATTGCTCGGTCTTCTGTTCCGCGCGTTCCAGTGCGAGTCCGACATCAGCCATTTCTTCCGAGATACCGGTGACTGCCTCGTTGATCTTGACTTGGGCTTCTGCAGCCGAGTATTGCGCTTTGATGACCTCCTTCCGGGTGCGGAAGGCCTCCACCTTGGCGCGGAGACGCATCTCGGCTTGCTCGAGCTTGGCCTGTTCTTGTTCGAGTGTCTGAATCTGGCGATCCAAATCCGCGATCTGTTGCTGAGCGATCGCCTTCCGTTCCAGAGCCAGGCGTGCGAGGTCTTCCCGCCCAGCGCTCAGGGCTTGGCGAGCTTGCTCCGTCATACGGTCCAGCGATTCCTGCAGCTTGGCGCGCTGGAGCTCCAAACGCCGGCGAGAGGTGGTCACGTCGACGATGCCACGGCGTACCTGCTGGAGCAGCTCGAGTTGCCGTTCGTAGGCGTAATCGAGCGTTTCCCGCGGATCTTCGACACGATCGAGCAGGCGACTCAGTTTCACTTTAACGAAAGTCGTCATGCGGGAGATGAGGCCCATCGCTGTCTCCTTTCCAGCGTGCGTACCTGGTGCTAGTATAGGCGCTGGTTGGGAATAGAACCAGAGATGCCTCATCCCGATCGGAGGCAAGGGTTGTATGGAGTTTACAGGACTACTGTTTTGGCTTTTGTTCCTCTTTTCGATCCTGTCGCTGGATCTGCAGCGCCGCTTTTTTGGAAATGAATCGGTTGCGCTTGATCCATCAGTTGGAGCAGCGGCGGGGTAGCCGGGTGATCACTCTGATCCACCGGCAAGAGGCGGTTTCATTTCTCGGCATTCCTCTGGCACGCTACATCGATATCGACGATGCTGAAGCAGTCCTGCGCGCTATCCGGTTGACGCCGCAAGAGATGCCGATCGATATCATCGTCCATACGCCGGGTGAATTGGTTTTAGCTGCGGAGCAGATCGCATCGGCACTGGTTCGTCATCGCGGCAAGGTCACGGTCTTCGTTCCCCACTATGCCATGTCGGGTGGCACGCTGATTGCCTTGGCAGCGGACGAAATCGTGATGGATGAAAATGCCGTGCTGGGACCGGTCGATCCGCAGATCGGCCAGTATCCGGCTGCTTCAGTGCTGCGTGTCGTCCGGGAGAAGCCGGTCGCGGCGATCGACGATCAAACCTTGATTCTCGCGGACATCGGCGAGAAAGCGATGCGGCAGGTGAATGCGACAGTTCGTCACATTCTCATGGCGAACGGACGTTGCGAGGAGGAGGCCCAGCAAATCGCTGATGTTCTGACGTGTGGGCAGTGGACCCATGACTATCCGATCGATGTGGAAGAAGCACGGCAGCTCGGGTTACCGGTCACAGTGGGGGTACCGGACGAAGTGTATTAGCTCATGGAGCTCTACCCAAGTGATGCAACGACGTCCCTCGGTACAGTACATCCCTGCTCCCTACGAGACGCCTCGGCCGCGGGATAATCAGCAGCGACGTTAGAGAATCGAGAGCGTCCTTCGGCTTTCTGGATGGAAACGCGATGCACGTTCGGGTAAACCGG